>JADMIO010603966.1_pt1 | contig 60126 bp, 55 predicted proteins | sample 8958161 | NCBI WGS metagenome assembly JADMIO01 (sample SAMN16585339, study PRJNA669376) | soil metagenome | isolation source: Crop rotation soil | place: USA: Cullars Rotation, Alabama | collected 2011
CGCGACAACTTGTCCACGTGGAATTCTAAGCTTAGGATCCCAATGTGCTGGAAAGCCGACGTTCGGCTCCCTCAACTTCCAAGGCCAAAACCGCTCGGCTGTCCTCGCGGCGCAACTCGAAGCGAGCGCCGCAACGAGCCCCTCATCGCCCGAGCACATCGTGCTGCTGCACGAAGGCCTCGCGCACGGCCAATACGCGCCCGTCGATCACCCGCGCCTGCGCGAATTCGCCGTCGACCTGACGCGCGACCCCCTCGCCCTCGGATCGCCCCGGCCGCTCAGTTTTGCGGACGACTACATCGACCCGGTGTCGCACCTACGGCCGTCGCGCCACTTCACGCCCGACCGTTACGCCGGCAAATGGCTGGCCGGTTTCGCGCAGGTGGGAAACACGAACCTGGTCGTGATCGTGCAGACGCGCTACGAAGATGCCGTCGCGCTGGATCGCCAGCTTATGACGCGCCTCGCGGCATGGGCGGGGGTGGCGCTGCTCTGGGGAACCGCCCTGCTGCTGATTGTGGTGTGGCTTTCGAGGGTTTTCGCGAAAAGAAGTCCGGATGCGTAGGGCTCCGCGCAACGACAAGATCGTGACATTCCACATGGTGCCTTGGCGCGCTTAAAAGTGCCACGGGCTTCGGTCGCCTCGCTAGCGGCTTCGCAATCCGGCGCGCCGCGGATTGCGAAGCCGCAAGCGGGAAGCGGCGGCCGCCGGCGGATACGCGACAGCCAAAACCCGTTGACCGAACCGGCCCGCCCTTCGCCACGTCCTTGCGAGTCACGCCCCACCCTTTATACTCCCCCTCACGGGCGCGATGAGGGAGCGCGGCGCACGTCTTTTTAGGGGATATCTCATGAGCATCGAACAAAGAAACATGACACGGGAACTCCGCGCCAGCCAACTTCGCAACGCCGCACGCCGCGCGATCGTCGAGGCGATCGAAGCGCGCACCTATTTCGCCGCCAACATCGGCGCCGCGATCAACAGCGATGCCGGCCCGGCGCCACAGGGTCTCGCAATCACCGATATGGACGAGGACTCGAAGGGAGACCTGATCGTTACCAATTACTTCGACGGCACGGTCGGTTTCCTGCACGGCAAAGGAGATGGCACGTTCGAGGCGCCGATCACATTCAGCGCCGGAACAAACCTCTCCGCCGTCGAAATCGGTCAGTTCACCAACGGCGATGAATTGCCCGACCTGGCCATCATCGGCACCGATCTGGCCATTGCACTGGGTCAGCCTGGGGGCACATTCTCGACCCCGACGCACATCGCCGTCGGAACCACGCCGCAGATGTGTACCGTCGCGTTCCTCAACGATGACGCGAACATGGACATTGCCGTGGCGAATGTGGACAGCAACGACGTCAGCATCCTCTTCGGCCATGGGGACGGGACTTTTGACGCCCCGATCAGCGTGCCGGCGCACACCGCGCCGTTTTCGATCACTGCCGCCGATCTCGACCTGGATGGCGATCAGGATCTGGCGGTCGCCAACTTCGGCTCGCTGGACGACGGGACAGGCGCGGGCCTGACCATTCTGCGCAACAACGGCAGCGGAACATTTACCTCTGAGACGGAGATGGCCGCGGGCGACCGGCCGGTGTACGTCACGTCTGGAGACCTCAATAACGACGGAGCCCTGGATCTGGTCGTTGCCAATGGTGGGCTCGGCACCGATTTTCCAGGCGAGTCCTCCATCAGCGTCTACCTGTTTGAAGATGGAGTGACCTTCGCGCCACAGGTGAAATACCCCGCGGGCGCTTCGCCGCAGACCGCGCGGATCGTCGACCTCGACGGTGACGACAACAAGGAGGTGGTCGTCTCAAATAACCTGGACGATAATATCTCCGTGTTTCCCGGTTTGGGAGACGGCACGCTCGGGACGCCGGCGAACTACAGCGCGGGGCCGGGTGCAACCGGAGTCGTCTTTGGAGGCTTCAACGGGGATAGTCTTCTCGACCTGGCGGTGGTCAATTCTCGCGACAGCACAGTAAGCGTATTTTTGAACCAGACGACTCCGCCGGTCCCTTATCTCAACTCTTTCGCACCTCCTAGCTTCGGCGCGGCGTACGTCGACTTCCCGGTCCAGTATCAAGAAGAGACGGGTATGAACACGGCCTCGATCGGAACGGGCGACGTCCTGGTCAGGAAGTCGGGGAGCGACGACACCGTTGCAGCCGAATTCGTAAACTTGTCGGCGGCAGACGGAGGTACGGTGATCGCAACCTATCGATTCGCAGCGCCGGGCGGCACGTTCAGCCCGGAGGACAACGGAATCTACTTTGTCTCCGTCGCGCCCGGCGAAGTGAGCGACACGCAAGGCAATGACGCAATCGCCGGCGAATTCGGATCGATCGTCGTCGACGTCTCCCAGCCCACCACGCCCCTGCCGAACCTGACCGGCACGGTCACCTCGACGCTGGCAACGACGTTCGTCGCGACGCTGGCGCCGAAGGCGACGGCGTCGGTCGTGGTGACCAATGACGGGACCGCCGCCGCCGACGGCAATGTGACCGTGTCGCTCTTCCTTTCGACTGACAACACCGTCGACAACAGCGACTTTATTGTTGCCAAACCGATCACGCGGCGGCTCCGCATCGCTCAGGGCGCCTCTTCCAAGCCGCTGAAGTTCAAGATTGCGGTTCCCGATTTTGTTGAGCCTGGGAACTACACGCTGCTCGCGCAGATCGATTCCGCATCGGTTGTCACAGAACTCTCTGAGTCGGACAACACACGCCCCGGCCCGGCGACCGCGGTCCAGCCGGCGATTGTCGATCTCGGTGGGTCGTTCACGCTCGCGGGGGCTGGTAACCTTGCTCGCAACAAGTTGGCGGCCGCCAGCGTCTTGCTGGAGAACTACGGCAACGTGATTGCGAGCGGGCCCGTCGTCGTTTCCTTCTTCGCGATTGACCCGCAAGGCATCGCAGAGCCGGTCGCGCTCTTCCCCAGCACCATTAAGCGAGTGAAGATCAAAGCCGGCGCACGCAAACTGCTCAAACTGAAATTCTATCCCGGTGACGCGCTGCCATCCGGGACCTACGTGCTGGCCGGGCACATCAACGCAGGGACCAATCCGACAAGCGAAACTGTCAACGAAAACAACGACTTCCAGGCTTCGGGCACTTTCACCGTTCCATGATTCCTCCCTGTCCGGGCTCAGGCAAATGGTCATTGCCAGAGGTGAACTGCGCGCATACCGTCTGACAGTGGAATCGGAGAACTGCCAACCAGAACGGATATCGTCATGCCCATCGTCCGAAACGAGAAGAAGCGTGCTGAAATCGTGAAGCTGCTGACGCAGGCGTACTGGATGGAGATGGAAACCGTCCAAAGCTACATCGCCAACTCGATCAACCTCGACGGCGTGCGCGCCGAGGAGATTAAAAAGTCGCTGGCGGCCGACGTAATGGAAGAACTTGGGCACGCGCAGCTTTTCGCGAAGCGGATCAAGGAGTTGTATGGAACGGTTCCCGGCAGCTTTGGGTTCAAGCCGAAGCAGAGGTCTCTTCAGCCGCGTGCGGATACGACGGACGTGGTCAACGTGATCAAAGGTGTGATCGAAGCCGAGCAAGGCGCGATCGATCATTACGTAAAGCTGATCAACACCTGCAGCGACGCCGACCCGGTGACGGCCGACATGGTCACCACCATTCTCGCCGACGAGGAAGGTCACCTGCGGCTGTTCGAGGGGTTTTTGAAGGAGTACGAGAAAGGGAAGCAGTAGGCTTGAGGCGACCAGGGCAGCATTCTCCCTCTTCCAGTACTCCGGGAGAGGGAGAATGCTCCTACCCCGCCGAGGCGATCAACCGCAGAATCTCGTCGCGCCGCCCGCCATACTCCTCGTCGGTCAGCACCGGCTTGGCCGCGCTCGTCTCCGCCGGCGTTTCCAGTGGTACCCAGCTCTTACACCCAGCGTAGGCGGGAGTGTTCTCTACGGTGGTTGACTGTGGCAGCCGATACGCACGCACCAGCATCAGGTAGAGCGGATTCTCCGGGCGATAGTTGAACCGCATGTCGATCAACGGCTTGGTCCAGATGTGCTGCGCGTCCAGCGCATCCATCTGATTCCTGCTCTTGAGCTGAATGATCTCCGTCACCTCCCCCGCGGCCGACATCGTGATGCGCTCCGGCTCGGCGCTGTGCGGCGCGAACCCGGCGTGCGCCTCGGGCTTGAGCATGTTCAGATTCTGGTGCAGATACGTGGGGAACAGGACGAACCGCCGATTCTCCAGTTCAAATTCCCCAGCGGCCTCGTAGATGCCTCCCTTGCGCAAGAGCAGCATCTGCCGCCCGGTCTGCAATGCATTGCAGACGGTGGCCCATTCTTTCAGTGCGATCGAGAGCGAATCGGGGAGAGACATGCGGGGAGTATATGCGATTGAACGATGCGTGCCCTATCCACGCCGGGGCAAGCGCAGCGCCGACCCGGATTGTTCGCAGAGAGCGCGAACCCTCTAGGTACGCCGCGTTGCGACCACCCGCTCATACGTCCGCGCCATAGACGCGGCTTTCACGTCCCAGTGCAGTTCTTCAGCGCGACGCAGTGCCCCTTCTGAGAGCTTGCGAAAAGGCGCTCCACCCGCGGCGAGGGTCTTCAATGCAGCTGCGAGTGCCTGGGCGCTCAGCTCCGGGTTCTGCATGGGCAGCTTGATGCCGCACTCATCGGTGACCGCCACGCCCATACCGCAGGCGTCGTGGCAGATCACCGGCAGGCCGGCCGACAACGCTTCGAGCACCACCAGCGACGTTTCTTCAAGCACGCTCGTCGACACGAACGCGTCGGCGGCGTTCATCTCGCGCAACGCGATCTCGCGCGGCAGATTGCCCGTCCAGCGCACTTTGGCGCCCAGACGCAGTTGTGTTGCCAGCGCCTTCCATCGCTCGGTCTCGGCGCCGGAGCCGAGGACCGTCAGTTCGATGTTCTGCGGTGCGTCGGGCGACGCCAGTGCCTGCAACAAGATCGGCAATGCCTTGCGGCCGAGGTGCGCGCCGCTCCAGACCAATTTCAGCGGGCGAAGCGACGGGTCGTAATCACGCGGCGTCGCGCCGGCGAGCGGCTCTGCGCCGGCTTCAATCATCGTCTCGGAATCGCAGCCCCAAAGGTCGCGTACCAGACGCGTGTTGGCTTCGCCGATCGTCCAGATGTGGCTGGCCCGACGGGCCGCCTGACGCGAGCGCTTTTGCGTCCGCTGCTGCCATGCGTTGGCCAGGCTGCGCGCCGAATGGAACAGCCGCTCGCGCGTGCTCATCAATGACAGGAACGGCTTGGGCACGTTCGCAGCGCCGCCGATCGGACCCCACACGAACGGCACGTCCGTCAGCTTCCAGAGATAGCCCGGCTCGCGGAAGCCGGTAATGTTCAGTTGGTGAACGAGATCGAACGGCCGCTCGTGGTGAAGTTGCTGGGCGGCGTGATACGCGGCGCGCTGCCAGGCGCGATAGCCAGAGTAGTAAACCGTCTGCCGCATCGGCGAGCGCTCGCGCTGCAGCAGATACGAAGCGAGCGGCGGCTCGACGTAGTGGAATGACAGCCCGGGGATCGGACCGTTCGCTTCGATGTACCGCTCGATCTCGTCACGGAACATCTGCGCCTTGGGCGGCACCTGCGGCGAGCAGATGACCGTCACATCGTGCCACTTCGCCAGGCGCGTGGCGATGTTCCACCCGATGCCCGGCTCAGACCCGCGCGCGGGAGAAACGGCATAGGCAGACACCAGCACCCGCCGCCGACGCGCCGGCGCGGCCGACAAGACAACGTCTTCGTGCGTTCCCTGATTTTCAAGTTCGACCGCTACCAACCCCAACCCCACCCCGGCCCCTGCACAACAGCCGGCGTAGATGCTCTAGTGAATTTCCCCGTCCCGAAGTGGGAGCAGCATAGGGAGACAGCCCTACGCCCGTCGAGGTCGTGCCGGCCCTTTTGCGTCGGCAAAATCGCGGACGTTGGTGAGCCGGGAAAGCTGCTCCGTCTGTATTGGCAAAAGAGCGACCTGGTTGGCGATCCGGTTCGGGAGTTATTCCAAATCGTCCGTATCAAACGACTCTTCTTCCGGATTCGCCCGTGCGCTTCTCGGGAGCGATGGCGCCGGCGGGTCGGGAAGTTCCAGTGGCTCCTCGATACGCTGCGGCTCGAGCGCGCGAATCTCTGCCAGCTTGTTCCAGACGGCTTTCAGCAGCAGGTCGACGCCCTGCCGCGTCGCGCCGGAGATGGGGATGATGTCCTTGCCCGGAAGCGCCGCCTGCAGGTTGTCTAGCGTGTCGTCTCCCTCGATCGACAGGTCAAGTTTATTGGCCGCGATCACCTCGTGCTTGGTGGCGAGCACTTCGCTGAAGGCTTCGAGTTCCTTGCGGATCTTGCGATAGTTCTCGGCTGGGTCGGATTGATCGGGCGGGAAGAGGTCGATCAGGTGAACGATGATCTTCGTCCGCTCGATGTGCTTCAAGAACGCGTGACCCAGCCCGGCGCCGTGCTGCGCGCCTTCGATCAAGCCGGGAATATCTGCGACGACGATCCGCCGATCCGGCCCGAGTTCGGCGATGCCGAGCTGCGGGGTCATCGTGGTAAACGGATACGCCGCGATCTTCGGGCGGGCGGCCGAGATCACGCTCAGCAGCGTGCTCTTGCCGGCGTTGGGAAGACCCACCAGCCCGACGTCCGCGATCAGCTTCAGTTCAAGTTTAAGGTTCCGCTCCTGCCCTTCCGTGCCCGGCTCGGCGTAGCGCGGGGCCTGATTGGTCGGCCCCTTGAAATGCCAGTTGCCGCGACCGCCCTTGCCGCCTCGCGCGATGACGATCTTGCGCCCCGCCTTATCGAGGTCGGCCAGGAGCGTGTTCTGGTCGGTGTCGTAGATGAGCGTGCCGACGGGAACCTTGATGACCAGGTCCTCGCCGGTGTACCCGTACATCTTCTTCCCCATGCCGGCCTCGCCGCGCTCGGCCTTCCAGTGGTGCTTGCCGGAGAAATCGAGCAGCGTGTCTTTCGACGAATCCGCCTCGAAGACGACCGATCCGCCGTTGCCCCCATCGCCCCCATCCGGGCCGCCTTTAGGGATGTACTTTTCGCGCCGGAAGCTGACGCAACCGTTGCCGCCGTCGCCGGCTTTTACGTGGATTTCAGCTTCGTCGACGAACATGGGTGCAGGGGTCAAGTGTCAAGGATCAAGGGTCAATAGCCGAAGGCCTTGAAAGCACGAGCCAGGAACGAGGCCCGACGGGCTCCGCTCCTGGCTCGCGATAGCTGACCCTTGACTCTTGTCCCTTGACGTCAGGCCTTCACGGCCGGCTTTTCGTCGCGGACGTGGACCTTGCGGCCTTGGAACTCGACGAAGCCGTCCTGGAGGGCGAAGATCGTGTAATCGCTGCCCAGACCGACGTTGAAGCCGGGGTGGAACTTCGTGCCGCACTGGCGGACGATGATCGCCCCCGCCTGGACGGCCTGCCCGCCCCAGACCTTCACGCCGCGGAACTGAGGATTGCTGTCGCGCCCGTTCTTGGTCGAGCCTTGACCCTTCTTATGTGCCATTGGTCACCTGATGCGTGAAGCGAGGGCCGAAATCGCCCGCCGGATCACTATAAGTCGCTGAAAAACCGTATTCTTACAACGCCGAGCCGCCCCACCGGGTTCGGCGGGGCGGGGAAAGTTACCGTAATTTCGCTCAAAACGCAAGGGCACGGAAACCCGCGGCCTTGCGACTCACCGCATGACCCACTTCTGTCCCTTCGCGGTGACTTCATCCCGGTCGGCGTACTTCTCGTCGCCGTAGACGACGTAATTGATCATCAGGGTCTTTCGGAGCGTCTGAAGCTGATCTTTCGGGACGTCCTTCATTTCCTCGGCCGCGTGGCGCGGGTCGATCTTGACGAGCTTGCCATCGACCAACTTGTAAGTCGTCGCTTCGCCGCTCAGGCCCGTCACGAAGATGGAGAACGCGCCCATCTCCGGTGATGGCTCTTTCCAGATGGCCACGCCTTCGCGGGCCTGATCGTCCCCCTGCCGCAGCGTGCCGACGAGCTTCGTGCGCCGTTCGAGGAAGGTGTTTCCTTCCTGTTGCTTGATCGAGTCGAAGACGCGCGGCGAAACACCCTTGTCGCTGCGAATGACTTCGCCGTCTTTGGTCAGCAGCTCGAAGGTCGGGAGAAAGAGCTGTTCTGAGCCGGTGTTATTGGTGACCTTGTAGGTCATGTACCAGTAGGCCTGCGGGACCTCGCCGGGCACGGTGACGACGATGCGTTTGGGCGTGCCGTGTTCGAACTTCAACTCCCACGAGACCGAGTAGGGACTCGGCTCGGGATAGTCGCCTGCAAGGAGGCGGCTGGCGCCGAACGACAGGGCCGCGGCGACCACGAGAAGGGTTGCAAGGGTGCGAATCATGATGGGTTACACCTCCGCACGGGAATGAGCAGAGCGTCACAACGGGGCGAGTGCAATGCCGACGAAGACACGGGTTTTTTCCGTAGAATCGGAATTTGCCCTTCCTCAATCGCAAGCTAATCTTAGGAGCGATGGGGTCTCTGTCAAATTTCCTCCGGCGAGCCGACGCCCCCCGCCCTGCCCCTGCCCAGATTCACTGTCGGCCGGCTCAGCAGGCGGAAGTGCACGACGGCCTTCGCCTGATCCTGAGCGCCCACGGGCAACTGGCGGACAACGCCCAGGTGCTCGAATTCCTGCAGTTTGCGGTCGCCCGGAAGATCGTGTTATCGGACCTTTGGCTCGCCGAGGCGGATGGGCGAATCATTTGGGCAGTTCTGCCGATCGTCAGCCCGGGTCGGACGATGCTGCTGCTGGGGCCGTCGCACTATCCGGTCGCCGCCGGCAACAACGCGCCCGCCCGGCTGGCGGATGCGGTCTGCACCCATTTCTCCGGTCGAGGCGTGAAGCTGGCGCAGTCGCTGATCGAGCCGGCCGACGCCGATGCACGCAATTTGCTTCAAGGTGTTCAGTTTCATCCGATGGCAGAACTGGAGTATCTGCAGGCGAACGTCCGCCGATCTTTCCCGACTCCCCGGTTGGAAGCGCAACTCTCGTGGATTCGATACACGCGGGAGACGCACCCCCTGTTCGCCGGCACGATTGCACGCACCTATCAAAACAGCCTCGACTGCCCTGGTCTGAACGGCCTGCGCGACATGGAAGACATCATCGCCGGGCATAAATCCAGCGGCGAGTTCGACCCGTCGCTCTGGTTTCTGCTTACGGACAGCGCCGCGAACAAGGAGCCACTTGGCGTGCTGCTGCTGTCGGTCATGCCACGGCATGAGGCCATGGAACTGGTCTATGTCGGCCTGATACCCGAAGCGCGTGGGCGGGCGCTGGGAAGCCTCCTGATCCGCCAGGCGCTGGCGGTCACCGCGGCCAGCAACCTGCCGAAACTGTCGCTCGCCGTCGATGCTGGGAATTCGCCCGCACTGAAGCTGTATCACCGTCACGGGTTCCAGCACGTCGGTCGCAAGCTGGCGATGATGCGGATCCTGGAAGCGCAGAAATCGGGAAACAATGACGCGCCTGCGGTCCGCGCAGCGGAGACATGAGCGCGCCATGCACTCGTATCTCACCACCACCTTCGCCCTGATCACTGCCGCCGCGGGGTGGTTTTACCTTTTCTATTCGCGCGGGGCGCACAATCTTTCGGAGGTGGAGAATGCTTCCGTCAACCGCTCCCGTGTCGGCCTGCGTCGCGCGGGTGGCGTCTGCATGATCGCGCTGGGCGTCCTGTTTTTCGTGGGATTCAATACGGTCAGCGCAGAGGACAATCCCAACGCCTTCATCACCGTCTGGTTCACGGTGATGCTCCTGCTGGGCACGATCATGGTGCTTGCGCTGATCGACGTCCGGATGACGATGCGGCTTCGCAGGCATCGAGAACAGCGGAAAAAGAAGAGATAGAGGTTGGAAGACTGTGGATGGATTGCCTGCAGTTGATCGACACCCCCGGCCTGTGGGAAACTCTCATCCCTCGATGAACACACGACTCTTCCAGCTTGGCAGCGCCTCTGGCCATCGCCAACGGCCAGCCTCATTCTTTCTGCCTTCTGCCTTCCTCCTTCTGCCTTTTCTCCTCCCCGCCTGCAACCGCAACGATTCGCCTGCGGCCGGCAGCAGCACCCAGCCTGCCGCGCCGGTGGAAGAGATTCAACGGAAGGTCACCATGACCCTCGGCGGGCAGCCTTTCACTCTGGAAGTCGCCGCCAATGACGCCGATCGCCAGCGCGGGCTGATGTACCGCGATGCGATGCCAGCCGACCACGGGATGATCTTCGTCTTTCCGGACGTCGCGCAGCGCGCGTTCTGGATGAAGAACACCCGCATTCCACTCGACATCGTTTACGTGGATGAGTTGGGCAAAGTCGTCCGCGTCGCGCAGATGAAGCCGTTCGACGAGAGCGGCGTGCCGAGCATTCTGCCGGTGAAATATGCGATCGAGCTGAACGTCGATACCGCCAAACGCCTGAACATCACCGCGGGCGACGTCGTGCGCATTCCGCCCGAAGCACGCGAGACGCAAGAGTAGCGCGCCGCATTCCACGCGAACCCGCGGCGTTCGCCTGCCGATAGACAAGTGGATGCGCCGCCCGCAACACAATCCCCTCACCCAACGCGGCTCGATCCTGCTGCTTTTAGGCGTGGCGACCGTCGCCATGGCATGGTCGTGCGTGACCGGCACCTACCGGCTCGCGCAGCGCAAATGGATTGCCGTTCGACGGTGATCGACGCTACCTGACACGACACTTAATGAAATGGGGAATCGACGCAGGATCCTACGACTCTCGCCGAACCTTCATCACACCGAAGTTGCCGATCAGCCGGAGGTCGTCGCGATCGCACGACCAGGCTTCGCCATCAAAGACGAAGTTGAGCCGGAGCAACCAGTCGGCCGCATCAGCAGAGGTGGGAACGCGCCCGTCGCGGCGGACCATGCCGCCGGCGAGTTCTTCCAGGTCGATCCAGGCGCGAACGCGATCACCGTCCGGTTTGGCGGGAACCGGAGGCGTCACAGCGCGGATCGCCTGGGCTTGCTTGGTGTGAGTGCGCGGAAGCTTTCTGGCGGCGTGATCCGTCCCCGACTTGGCGGCCGGCTGAACGCGCTGCTGCGCGCCCGGCTTGGCGACAGGCTTCGCCTCCACTGCCTTCTCTTCGTCGACCGGTTGGCCGACGAAATTAAAGAGCGGTGCGAAGTCCCGGTCCGGGGCCGTCCATCCGTTGCGGCGGCCAAATCGAAATGCCCAAATCGCGTCCATAGCGGGCGTCATGCTAACACGAAACTCCCGCCGGTTGGAACAGCAAAATAGAGGACGCCCTATCGCGAAATATTACAGGTGCGAAATTCGCTCCCTACAAACAGCACAGACTGCCCGAACCCCCATGATTATGCCGTTTCGGTGAGCATCGAATTGGCTTTCTGCGAACAAATCCGACCGTCCAAACACAAATTTAATCATCAGTTACGACCACTCTGCCGCTCCGCGGGAGATTTTCCCAGAGGTTGCGCTCTCTGCTCGGTTTCTCAGCAGATCGGCGGCGTCCATTCCTGTTGATAACTCGCCCGTCTTTTCTTGGCACGACGACTTGAACGATGCGCTCTGCGCCCGTTCTCCACGCTACAACTTCGCATCTGAGCCGTGGTATCTATGGGCGAGTTCGAGGGTCGAATCTCAATCCAGTTTCACAACGAGGAAACACCATGTCGTCTGCGTCGAAGTTGCTCCATCGTTCACTCATTGCCGCCTGCCTGCTGGCCGCGCCTGCGCTGGTGCGGGCGGAGGCGCCGAAGCCCGATGCCGCCAAGCCCGCCGCCGAGTCGCCCAAGGCGCCGGCCAAGAAGGAAGCCGCCGATGTCGGCGCGATCAAGATGGGGACCGATCAGGGGAAAGGTTTCCTCGGCCGCCACGAAGGATTTCTGAAGGATCTCAAGGCGCACAACGGGAAGGTCGGCATCCTGTTCGTCGGCGACTCGATCACCGACGGGTGGCGCAAACCGTTGGACCCCAACACCGGCAAGGGCGGGCTTGAAGTATTTGAGAAGAGTTACGGTTCGATGGACCCGTACAACATCGGCATCGGCGGCGACCGCACCCAGCACGTCATCTGGCGCTTGGAAAACGGCGAGGTCGAAGGAATCAGCCCGAAGGTGGCCGTCCTGATGATCGGGACGAACAACCTGGGCGGAAACACCAACGAGGAGATCGTCGCCGGCATCACCAAGTGCGTGAAACTGCTCAACGAAAAGCTTCCGAAGACGAAGATTCTGCTGCTCGGCGTCTTCCCCCGCGGCGAGAAAGCCGACAACCCGTTCCGGGCCCGCATCAAGGCGATCAACGAGGAAATCGCCAAGCTCGACGACGGCGGGAAGACCGTGAAGTATCTTGACATCGGCCCCAAGTTCCTGGAACCCGACGGCACGCTGCCCAAGACGATCATGCCCGATGCTTTGCACCCCAACGCCAAGGGATATCAGATCTGGGCCGACGCAACGGATGCTGCGATCAAGGAACTCATGAAGTGAACTGACCGAGCGATTCGCGAACAAGTTCACGGCTACACGCACGGGAGCGGGACGCAACGTCGTCCCGCTCCCGTATTCGTTTCTTCCCAGACATCTGCGGGCCATTCCGCGCTCGGGAAATCAGCGATGCGGCGTGGAAGTTTATCGGACGCGAAGGGATCAAAGGGGGCGTGTCCTGGCTCCGCGGCCTACGCATTTCTGAGACGCTATTTTCGTTAGCGCAGCAGCGCCGTCTGATAATTCCCCCCTTCTCACAACTGTTCTTGCCGCGTTTTGCCCGTGCGTCCCACCATATGCGCTTTTTCACTGCTATCCGGCATAAAGAGCGTAAAGGTGGTCTGGAGCAAGACCGAACAAAGCATTGGAGAATGTTGGGGGGCGACGGCCGCGGACCTGCGGAAGCAGTATTGGCGGCCGAGGAGTTAACGGACTTGGGGTAGAAAATGCACGGCTCAGCAACACCCATCTCGATCGACCTGACGGCGCCGCCCAAGCGGAACGCCGTCGTCGCGCCGGCCTCGGCGATCTCGGACCTCGGCGTCATTCCGCCTGCGTTCCAGGTCCCGTCCGCCCAGCTCTCGGCCGAAGTGCTCGAGCATCAGGTCGGGCAGATGCAGGCGCAGATGGACGAGCTGCGCACGGAGCTGAATGACCTCCGCCGTCGCGACGAAACACTGAACTTCTATCTGCACCGGATGGACGAAGAGCTGCGCCTCGCGGCCCGCCTGCAGCAGGACTTCCTGCCCAAGGAAATGCCGCAAGTCGGGCCGCTGCAGTTTCACAGCCTTTTCCGACCGGCCGGTTATGTCAGCGGCGATCTGTACGACGTGATGCGCCTCGACGACAAGCACGTCGGCTTCTACATGGCCGACGCAGTTGGGCATGGCGTGCCCGCGGCGCTGCTGGCGATGTTCCTCAAGCACGCGCTGCAGACCAAGGATCGCGACGGCTCGCTGCTGGAGCCGACCGAAACGCTCCGCCGGCTCAACACGCTGGTGATCGAGCAGGGACTCTCGCAGTCCACCTTCGCCACCGCGCTCTACGGTATCATCAACACCGAAACGCTCGAGCTGCGGATGTCCCGCGCCGGCCACCCCTGCCCCATCCTGATGCGGGCCGACGGAACGGTTCAGGAACTCAACAGCCACGGCTGCCTGCTCGGCGTCTTCGCGGACGAAACCTTCGACGGCTACTCCACGACGCTTCATCCGGGCGATCGGCTGCTCGTCTACACGGACGGCATTGAGGTGGCGTTCTGGGACGACCAGCATTCGCAGGAATCGCAGGAGCTTCACCGGTGGCACCGGGAGTTGCTCGCCCGCCGGGATATGAACGCCACGCAGCTTCTCCGGGAATTCGGCGAACACATCGACAACGAAGCCGGCAGCCTGTCGGCGCGCGATGACCTCACGATGCTCCTGATTGACGTGGCGAGGGCGTGACCGTTGCCTTGGGATTCCACGACAATCGGTCGGCGCAATGTCATCCTGATTCACGTTCCGCTTGAACGTGTCCGATCGGCAGCGACGTCATCCCGAGGAGCGACAGCGACGAGGGATCTCCAGAGCAGAACGCGCGTGTTTTCGCGTGGAGATCCCTCGGGTCGCTACCGCTCCCCTCGGGATGACGGTGTGCACCGATCGAACAACTTCGAGCGGAGCCTGATTGAGGTACTCCGAAGGATCTCTCGTTAATGGGCGAGAGGTCCTTCGGAGTACCTCAGGATGACAAATCGCGATTGCGGACGCGCTCGATCGCATGGGAAACGAAACGGCACGCGTCGGAAGACTCCGACGCGTGCCGTTTTCATTTCAGATGCGTTTCGCCCGTTGGAAATCGGGTAATTCACCTACTTCGGCGTCGTCCCGTCAGTTTACGGGACCGGGGTGCCGGGCTGCGTGGCGGCGTCCGGGACGGACAGATCGCCGACCTTCGGCAGTTGAGGTTCCGGCACTGGAGCCAACGCCGGCGGGTGGGCTCGGGCGGCGGACGTGACGGCGGCCGTCATGTCAACCATCGCGTCGACGTAAATCACCTGCTCCGTCTTGGTGATCACAACCCTGATGACCGGACGCATCACGTGAAACGACCGGAGCCCCGGATTCGTGGTCCTGAAGGTCCACGCGATCCGGGGCTCCGCTGCGATCGATTCGAGATCGGTCTGTCTGCTTACGGCTTCTTCGGCGTAGTCGTGCCGCTGGTCGACGGGGCCGTCGTCGCGGGCTGGGTGGCGGCTTCGGGCGTCGGCAGGGCGCCGACCTTCGGCAGTTCAGGCTTATCCACCGGCGCCAGCACCGGCGGGCGGGCCCGGGCGGCCGACGCGACTGCGGTGGTGATGTCCACCGTGTTGTCGACGAACATGATCTGTTCCGTCTTGGTGAACACCACCTTCACGTGCTTGTCGTTCGCCACGTCACGCACGATCGGCTCCAGCGCCTCGCGGTAACGCTTCACCCATTCAGCGCGATAATTCACGAACTGCTGATTCGCCACACCCTGAAGCTGCTGCATCCCCTGCTGGCCGATCGCGACCATCTGCTGCAGGTTCTGAATCTGCTGCGGCGTGAGCTTGTCCCCTTCCTTCGGAGCATACTGCTTCTGCAGGTCCGTGATCTGCTTGCCCCAGGCCGCCTGCTTTTCGGTCAGATCGTTCTTAAACGTCTGCTCCACTGCTTTGAGGTTGTTCTCCATCTCGCGCATCCACCCCAGTTCCTTGGCGACGCTATCGAGATCCACCACACCGACGGCGGTGGCGCTCCCGGACGAACCGCCCTCGGCGGAAACGGTTTGAGGCTTGTCGCAGGCGTTCAGCGCGAACGCCGCAGCAACCAACAGGACGATTCCAGAAACGCGGTAGCTCATTCGAGTTCCCTCAAGAAATGCGGGCAGAGAAAGAATCCACAAGACGATACGATAAACGCGCCTTGCGCAGTGTCAAATCGGGTGATTGAGGCAGCGCGGATTAGCGGAGGTGAGAAAGTCGGCTCGGCGAGTTTCTGGCACTGTCTATCGGCAGGATTATCGGATCTTCAGGGTTCGGTCGAGTCTTCAGGGCTCGGTCGACGCCATCGCGTCGCGCTCGCCGGCGAGTTCGAGAGCGCACTGCTCGGCGGGGGTTTCACTGATGATCTTCTGAAGCTCGATGACGTCAACCACGGCGTGCTTGGCGACGCTCTTGATCACGCTGCCGACCTTCACGCCCTGCTTCGCCACCGGGGATGTCGTCTCCATCCCGAGGACCATAAGCCCCGCGGGGACCGCCTTCCCATCGCCGCCGTTCCAGTTGGCGGGAATCGGGCCGAGCAGCATCCCGCGCCAGCGCAGCCGGCGGCTTTCACGCGTGACGGCGACGTTCGTCAGATCGCGACGCTTGAGCGTCACCTTCGGCGTAAACACCTGCTTGCGACGATACACCTTCACCGGCAACGGCTGGTTGATCGGGGCCGCGCCGATCAGTCGAACGAAGTGATCGCCGTCCAAGATCAACTCACCATTTACCCGCGCGACAATATCACCCACTTTAATCCCCGCGGCGGCGGCAGGTGAATCCGGCTCGACGTCTTCGATCAACGCGCCGTATTCACCATCAATGCCCGCATCCTTGCGCTCGCGAGAAGTCGGCGTGTTCGCCTTGGCGCCGATGTAGCCGTAGACAATCTCGCGCCCCTGCTTCAGATCTTCCACGATCGACAGCAGGCGAGGCGAGACCGGGATGGCAAAGCCGATCCCGTTGGTCTGCTTCTGCGGCAGGATGACGGCCGTGTTGATCCCAATCACGTTGCCAGACAGATCAAACAGCGGCCCGCCGGAGTTGCCCGGGTTGATCTGAGCCGTGGTCTGAATCAGATCGGAATAGAGACGGTCTTCCTTGCCGCTCAGCTTAGGCAGCGAGCGCCCCATTGCGCTGACGACGCCAACCGCCATGCACATGTTCCCTTCGCTCGCCAGCCCATACGGACTGCCGATCGCGACTGCCCATTGGCCGCGGCGGGTCTTGGCGGGGTCGGCGAAGGTCACTGTCGGCAGCTTGGTGGCCGGGATCTTCAGCAGCGCTAGGTCGGCGCGCGGGTCGGAGCCGACGACGATGGCGGGGTAGACCTTCTTATCGTCGGTGGTGACCCAAAGCTGCTCGGCGTGGCCGACCACGTGATCGTTGGTCAGGATGTAGCCGCCCGCGTCGACGATGAGGCCCGTGCCGACTGTGCGGTCGACATTTTCGAGGATCTGGCCGAGACGGTCCGGGTTGAGGTCTTCGGCACGCTGGGCGGTGTCGTCGCTGGAATGTTCATCGGCGCCGCTGATCGCGACGACGGCGGGAGACACGCGCTTGGCAAGGGTTTCGAACTGGTGCTCGATGGCATCGAGATCGGGGACGGCGTCGGTGGAAGTCTGGCGCTCGGGCGACGGCGAGACCGTCTGCGCGCTCGCCGGTTGGACGAAAGCGGGCAGGCCGACGCCATGAAGGGCAACTACGCCGAGGACGCTGAGCAGCGCGAGAGACGCGCCGCGTGCGCCGCGCATGGTAGCACAACCCATTCGCGAAACCCTAAGCTGATGAACCCAGTTGAACCCGGGCCCGACTCCGTCAGGCCGCACGCTCCAGGAACGCCCGCAAGCCCATCGCGGCACGTCCGAGAACTGCCGTACTATACGCAGCACCGCAATCCGCAGACCACCCCGTCGCCACGCACAGCCAACGCGCGCTTAGGAGGCCTGTAACCTCTGTATCGAGGGTTTGGAGAGCCTGGTTTACTCTCCAAGTGGCTCGAAGCTGATTTGAGCCGCACCACATTCGCGCCCGCTGCCTAATCATCGGGCATCCGCCAAGTGTTGCTCGAAAGGGGCGGCATCTATCGGACGAACAGGGCCGGAAGTTGATTTGGTAATCTGCCTCGCATGCTCAACCACGCTGACGGAAGTGAGCAATCGTCTGTGCAATGGCGGGCTTGCCCCGCCGTGCTCTTGTCGCGAAGGGAGACACGGCGGGGCAAGCCCTCCACGGCACGATAGGCTGCTTAAACTCGTCTACGAACGCCAACAGGGGCGACCCTTCGGTCGCCCCTGGGGGGTTCATTTCATGCTCGGATGACGGCTTAGATTCTGCCTTCTGCCTTCATCCTTCTGCCTTTCCAATCACACCCCCGCCTCTTCCGTCTCCGGTTCCAGCGGCGTGTCCATCTGCTTCTTCTTGTCGTTCAGGCCCTTGCTGGCGAGCACGGCCGCGCGGATCTCCTGGCCGAGGTCCTTGTTCTGGCTCAGGAACGTCTTGGCATTCTCACGGCCCTGACCCAGGCGGGTGGAGCCGTAGTTGTACCAGGCGCCGGTTTTCTCAACGACGTTCGCCAACGCGGCCAGGTCGAGGAGATCGCCTTCGTAGCTGATGCCGCGGTCAAACATGATGTCGAACTCGGCGTCGCGGAACGGCGGCGCGATCTTGTTCTTCACCACGCGGGCGCGAGTGCGGTTGCCCACCGCAATTTCGCCATCCTTGATCGAGCCGGTCCGGCGGACGTCGATGCGCACCGAGCTGTAGAACTTGAGCGCACGCCCGCCGGGCGTGGTTTCCGGGTTGCCGAACATCACGCCGATCTTTTCGCGGATCTGGTTGATGAAAATGACCGTGCACTTGGACTTGTTGATCGCGCCGGTGAGCTTCCGCAGCGCCTGAGACATCAAACGTGCCTGCAGACCGACGTGAGAGTCACCCATTTCGCCCTCGATTTCCGCACGCGGAATGAGGGCCGCCACCGAGTCGACGACGATCACATCGACCGCATTCGAGCGGACAAGCAACTCGCAGATTTCGAGCCCCTGCTCGCCCGTATCCGGCTGCGAGACCATCAGGTTCGACAGATCAACGCCAAGGCGTTTGGCCCATGAAGGATCGAGCGCGTGTTCCGCGTCGATGAAAGCCGCCACACCCCCCGCCTTCTGGGCGCTGGCGATGATGTGGAGACAGAGCGTCGTCTTGCCGCTGGATTCCGGCCCGAAGATCTCGAGGACGCGCCCCTTCGGAACGCCATTGCCGCCCAGCGCGATGTCGAGCGAGAGGGAGCCGGTGGGAATGCCTTCGATCGGCTCGGGGTTCTCGTTCATCTTCATGACCGAGCCTTTGCCGAACTGCTTTTCGATCTGCTGCACCGCCCGGGAAAGTGCTGATTCGCGAGCCGGGTCGACCGCGCGGGCCGGCGCGGACGAGGCGGCCTTCGGCTCGGGCCTGACCATTTCAGGCTTCTCGAACTTCTCGGTTTTTTCGGGCTTTTCCGACTTCTCGGAGGACGAACGGGACGACGAACGCTCCGCCTTTTCGGTGGATCGTGCCATGATATGAATCTCCTGCGCCGGGTATGTTTGTCAGCCGGCGACGCTAGTGCCAGAGGCGATTCGGGACGGGCCGCCCTTAAGCGAGCCCGCTAAATCCGATCGACACTTTGGCGTACGGTGACTGGGGCGATGGGCGAGCACTTCAGTGCACCCCATCAACTGAACTCGACGGCAGTCACCAAGCCGTCCCTGTTCAGTGTTTGTTACGAGGAACTATACTAGAACAGCATCGGATAAATTGCCAGCGAAAAATCAGCCTGTTGGAAAGTTTTTGTTCGGGTCGGCTTTTCAGGCATGAAATCCCGCTTCAGGCTGACGTCAGCGGGAACCGCGCGATCGGCGTATATTGCGAGCCTTGCGGGCGGAGATCGCTTTTCACCAGTACGAACTCGGCCGCTTCAAAGGCAGGTCCCGGCCAGAGCGAAGTGGACGCTTCCGTCGCGGCATCACGGAACCCGGGAGGCAAGGTCGGCCGGGCACGAGCGATGGTCACGTGCGGGCGATACTCCCGGCGTTCCTGTTCAAATCCGAGGAATTTGCAGCGCTGCTCGATCGCGTGCTGAATCCCGAGCAATTTTTCCACCTCTCCCGCCAGCGCCACCGCCACGATTCGCACCGGCCCACGCAACGGAAAACACTCCAAGCCGGACGGAAACAGGTGGATCGGCCCGCTTGCCTTCACCTTTGCCAGCGACTCCTGCAAGGCGGCGTTTCGGGCGCCGTCCACTTCTCCGAGGAACTTCAACGTTAAGTGGAGATTGTCAGGCGCGATGATCGTCGATCGGCCGAGGCGAGGACGCAGTGTTTCTTGTACGCCGACCAGATGGTCGCGAACCGGGCTCGGGAATTCGATCGCGATGAAGAGCCGCATCGGTTTCATGAGTGCCCTTTCGACGTGCTCGTCCATGGCCGCTGAAGGGCCATGCCGCGCGGATGGGCGTGCAAGCGTCTATATCAGTTACGCGATGCACCACCATGCCGGGAATTTGCTGCGATTCTGCGCGGGCCTGGGCCGATACATATCATTTGAAGGTCCGATATTAACCGCCGCAGTAAGGATTGATCATGTCTCGAAAGGTGACAGAAAAGCAGGCTGACGTCGAGAAGAAGTCCGACGTGCCGACCGATCGGCACGCGACGACCCCGATGACGAACGAGGCCCCCGCCGCCGCGGCGATGACGCAGGTGCCGCCGCTGAAGATTGATGCGCTGGCATCGCTGAAGCACATCCTGCGTGGCGACGACGCCGACGCCGCCCGCGACGCGGCCGTCGCCTTGGGCAATACAGCTGACGCTGCTGCGGTGGATGCGTTAACCGAAGTGCTTTGGAATGCCAACGGCTACTACCACGCCGTCGTCCGTGCGGCGGCCGCCTCGGCGCTGGGCCAGTTGCGCGACCTGCACGGCTTCGAGGCCCTCCTCTTCGCCGTCCGCGATCCCATGGCCGAGTCAAGCGCCGAAGCGATCCGCGCCCTGGCGCAGCTGGGCGATACGCGGGCCGTCGATGCGATCCTCGAGGTGGTGCGCAACCCCAACAACTACTTCCTCAACTTCGTCCGCAGTGCCGCAGTGCAGGCCCTCGCCCAACTCGGCGGCGACAGCGTGCGGAACGAGTTGCGCCTGCTCGCCAACGACCAGCGCGAAGACCCACACGTGCGTGAAGCGGCCCAGGAAGCGACGAACGGCAAAGCGTTTTAGCCGCCGAGGGATGCGAACGAACCAGATCGCGCGCCAAGAACGCCAAGGAGCCAAGAGGCCAATTGATCAAACGAGTTGATCTTGGCAGTCTTGGCTCCTTGGCGTTCTTGGCGCTTCAATTCCCTGAGCAGGCTTCTCTCAAAAGTTCATCGCAGTCTTGAATTCATGCCAGCGGTCGTCGATCGCATCACGATCGGTTGACTGCAAACCGGCCAGTGAGAAGTCGGCAATCGTGTAACTGGCGACCACCGTGCCGAAGGCGAGGGCACGCTTGATCGTCGCGGCGCTGAACGTGCCTTGAGTAGCGAGGTAACCCATCATCCCGCCGGCGAAGCTGTCGCCGGCGCCGGTGGGGTCGATCACCTGGTCGGCCGGGAAGGCGGGGAGGACGAAGGTGTCCTTCTCCGTGCAGAGCAGGCACCCGTGCTCACCCTTCTTGATGACCACAAACTTCGGCCCCATCCGCAGCACGTCCCGGGCGGCCTGGATCAGGTTTTTCTTCTCGGTGAGCAGACGCGCTTCGCCGTCGTTGAGCACCAGCCCGTGAATCCCCTTCAGGAGCTTGAGCAGTTCGGTGCGCTCCGTCTGAATCCAAAGATTCATCGTGTCGGCCACGATCAGTTTCGGCTGCGTCAGGCTCTTGAGCATCTCCTGCTGCAACGCGGGATGCGTGTTGGCGAGGAAGACGTACTTGCTGTCGACGAACCGCTCGGGAATGAACGGCGCCCGCTCAGCCAGCACGTTCAGATCCGTCTGGATGCTGACGGCGTTGTTCAGATCTTGAACGTAAGAGCCATGCCAGCGGAACGTCTTGCTCCCCTTGCGAACTTCCAGGCCGGTCGTGTCGACCTCGCGGCCTTTAAAGACGCCGAAGAGGTGCGTCGGATAATCCTCCCCCACCACGCCGACCAGGCGCACGGGCGTAAAGAACGACGCCGCGTAAGAGAAGTAGATGGCCGACCCACCAATGATGTTGTCCCGCTTGCCGGCGGGAGTTTCGATGGTGTCGAGGCCGATGGAGCCGGTGACGAGAAGGGACATTCGTGCGGGCCTTGCGTAAAGGGACACTTGGACGTGAATCAAGGGTCAAGGATCAAGGGTCACCTGGTCGCGCCGATCGCCGACCCTTGATTCTTGACCCTTGACCGAATGTTTTGCGCCGGCCTCACGCCTTCGCCGGCAACTGTCTCACCTTCACCCGGCTGCCCGTGACCGTATACAGCCTTCCCGGCGTCATCCGCTTGTAGCGGGCGAAGAGGCGGTCGATTGCGTCATCCTGCTCGACATCGCCGCCTTCCAAGTGCACGTAGACCATCGAGCGCCCGAACGGCGGCGCATCCTCGGCGAAGCAGGCGTCAATGAGCGACGACTGATCAGTAATGATGTCCAGTTGCGCCTTGTTGGCCACTCGTAACACCTCGGCCGGGCTAGCGTCAGGGGCGAGCGCGAGGCTGACCATATCCTGCGCCTGATCGCCGTGACGGCGAATCGCCTCGGCGACGGCGGGTGTCAATGTTCCGTGAACGAGCCAGCGCATGGGGCGGGCATCTTAACGTTGTGGTGCGGGCTTTCCAGCGTGCGTCATTTGGAATGAATTGCGACGCGCCAAGATCGCCAAGGCGCCAAATCTCACATATGGAGGAAGAAACGCCTTCGATTTAAGCGTTCAGCGCCTCCGCTCGCCACTCCTTTTCCACCGTCCATCGTGTCCGTCGGTGCGGGTGCGGCTGCAGTTGTAACCTCTCCACCTGTGTCGGGCGCAGCACAATCACCTCAAACGCCTCGGGCGGCGCCTTGTCCGCCCCGATCGCCTGCGGAAACGCGGCCGGGTTCGACTCCAGCGGCATCCGGGGCGTCGGCCAGAAAAACAGCGCCCGGCTCTCATCCGTTAACGCCTGCCACAACTCCAGCCGCTGGCCCGTCTGGTCTGATAGATCCAAGACAGAGACGTCACCGAATAACCGGAACTGCTCCCGAGGCTGAGGCAGCCAGACCACCAATTCGGCCTGCTTGCGTTCCTTCGCGTGCTCGTTCTTCTCGCTTCGCGCATCACTGGCGATCCAGAGGGACCCGTCGTCCGCGATCCGCCGGCAAACCACAGAACGTGCCCGCGGGCGGCCCTGCCAATCAACTGTCGCGAGCGTTGCGATGAGCGGCGCATTGCGCTGAACCGTGCCGAGGGCTGCGCTGAGTTCGACGAGCCATTCCATGCGAGTCAATGCTACGCACACAAGGGGATTTGGAGAAACATGTGATAGCCGCGGGCGGAAGCCCGTGCTGCCGGACGACCGCAGGTGGGCTTCCGCCCGCGGCTATCAGATGTGAAACGCAGGCTTGGTCCGCCCCGCTGTTGCGAAACAAGTTTCGCTCTTCACAAATCTCAACCCTCCGCCCATACAATCCCTTAGCGACAAGAGATGACATCCAGGCTCTCCAACTGGGGATTTGTGCCGTGACCGAGAAACTCCCCACTCCGTACCTGACGCCCTACCTTCGTGCCGCCCAGCGTTACGGGTCTGGCTTTGAGGCGCTCCTTTGGGCCAACGCCGACACACAGGCGGCCCGCTTCGACGCGATCCAGCGTCTGTGCCCCCTCTCTGGCAAAAGCGTCCTCGACGTCGGGTGCGGCCGGGCGGATCTGGTCGACTTTCTTGTCGCGCGACACGTTCAGTTCGCCGACTACATCGGCATCGAGGCCGTCCCCGCGCTCATGCAGGCAGCGGAGAAGAAGGCGGAGCAGCACGCTAACGTCACACTGATCCCCGCCGATTTCGTAAAAGAGCCGCAACGGATGTTCGTGGCCGCGGATGTGGTCGTGTTCAGCGGTTCATTGAACACGCTGGAGGAATCCGACTTTTTCAACGTCCTCCGCCGCGCCTTCGACGCCACCGCCGACGCCGTCGTCTTCAATTTCCTCAGTTCTCCTGCATTGGCGGCCGCCAAATACCTTGTTTGGCACGAGCCGGAAGACGTCCTCCGCTTCGCTCGAACGTTGAGTTCGTCGGTGAGCACGCTCAACGATTATCTCGACGGCGACTTCACTGTCTGCCTTCATCGCGAGCACGATGTGTCCAGCAACGCGTAATTGAAAGCTGCGGGACACCCCCCCTTGTACTCCAGCGGCCTGCGCTGTAATGGGGAAGGGAGACATGACATCTGGCCGCATTGACGTTCACTCGCATTTACTTCCCGGCATCGACGACGGCTGCAAGACCATCGAGGAATCGCTCGCCTGCGCTCGCGTCTTGGTGGCCGAAGGATACACGCACAGCTTTTGCACGCCGCACATCTGGCCGAACCTGCCGGACAACACGATTCCGAAGATCGCTCAGCACGTGGCACGTTTGCAAGCATCGCTCGACGATGCCGGCGTTCCGCTGAAGCTCATCCCCGGCGGCGAGTTGAACCTGCGCGAAGACACGATCGACACGCGCCACGACGACCTCGTCACCTACGCATCGCAGCGAAAGTTCGTCCTCTTCGACATCTGGGCCGACAAGCTGCCGAAGTTTTTCGAGCCGAGCGTGAAGTGGTTTCAGTCGCTGGGCGCCAAGGTGATCCTTGCGCACCCGGAAAGAATGCGGGCCGTGCAGGATGACCCGGAACTGGCGGATTACTTCGACGAACTCGGCCTGCTGCTGCAGGGCAATCTGCAATGCCTCGGCGATCCGCCCCGGACGGCGACCTATCAGGTGGGCCGGCGGTTCCTCACCCAAGGCCGCTACTTCATGCTCGGCAGCGATCTGCACAACATCGAGACGCTGGCCCACCGGATGAAGGGCCTGCATCACGCGATGGACCTCGTTGGTAACGACGAAGTCGACCGCCTGACCAAAGACCACCCGCGTCAGTTGTTGCCTTGAGTGGGCTCTTCTCCCACGCAAGAGGTCCAGTGCACCAATTCATTTCAATCCGCTCAGCTTCTCATAAAGCACCGCCGCGGTGCGGGTGCCGTTGTAGAGGGCGTCCAGATCGAACTTCTCATTCGGCGAATGCACCCGATCATCCGGCAGGCCGAAGCCGACGAGCAACGTGTCGATGCCGAGTTCTCGTTTGATCAGGCCGACGACGGGGATGCTGCCGCCTTCGCGCATGAGCGTCGGCTTGGCGCCGAAGCCTTCCTGTAGCGCCGCCTCGGCAAGCGGCATCGCGGGGTTGTCGATTGGGGTGATCACCGGTGCGCTCAGGCCGTGCTGGAGAAACTCGACCTTTACGTTTTTCGGGGAGCGATCACGCAGTGCCTTTTCGAAGGCGGCCTGAATCTTCGCCGGGTCTTGGTTGGGAACGAGGCGCATCGAAACCTTCGCGGAGGCCTTCGACGGAATGACTGTCTTCGCGCCGGCCCCCTGATAGCCGGTGGTGATGCCATTGATGTCGAGCGTCGGGCGCGCCCAACGCTGTTCGAGCACGGTGAACCCCTTCTCGCCCGTGCCGTGCGGCAGCTCGAGGCTCTTGAAGTAGGCGGCTTCGTCGAAGGGAAGCGCCTTCCACATCTCGCGTTCTTTCGGGAGCAGTTCGAGCACGTCGTCGTAGAAGCCGGGGATGTTCACCTTGCCGTCCTTGTCGTGGAGCGAGGCGAGAAGTTCGCATAGGACGTTAGCGGGGTTCGGCACCGAGCCGCCGAACATGCCGCTGTGGAGGTCGTACGCGGGGCCGGTGAGGAAGACTTCCATGTAGACTAGCCCGCGCAGGCCGTAGGTGATGGCCGGCAGCCCCTTGGCAAACTGGTTGGTGTCGCTGATGACGGCGATGTCCGCCTTGAGGTCGCCCTTATTCTCGCGGACGAAGGCTTCGAGGTGATCGCTGCCAATCTCCTCTTCGCCTTCGATGAGCATGGTGAGATTGATTGGCAATCCGCCGTGCGCCTGCCAGGCGAGGACGGCCTCCGTGTGGCACCAGACCTGCCCCTTGTCATCCGCCGCGCCGCGGGCGAAGAGCGCGCCATCCCGAACCGTCGGCTCGAACGGCGGCGTCTTCCACAAATCCAGCGGCTCGGGCGGTTGCACGTCGTAGTGCCCATAGAGCAGCACCGTCGGCCGGCCGGGGACGTGCTTGTTCTTTGCGACGACGACCGGGTGACCCTTCCCGTCGCCGGTCGGGCGCACTTCTGCGGTCATCCCGCCAAACTTCAGTTGGTCCGCCAGCCACGTGGCGCATTGCAGCATGTCCTGCCGGTGTTCCGGCTTGGTGCTGACGGAAGGGATCGACAAGAACTGGCTCAACGCCGCGATCGATGCTTCGCGACGGTCGGCAATGGTGGAGAGAACGCGGTCGAGCATGATGACCTCATTGTGATCGAAGAAGGGAGTTTGAACCACGAAGACACGAAGGCACGAAGCGGGCCTTGAGTGTTCAGCGCAACGCCCCCGATACACGTGCTTTGAAAAATAGTTTGAATTGCATTGTCGCGCAGAGCCCGACAACCCGACGTGCCACCGCTTCGTGCCTTCGTGTCTTCGTGGTTCAACTTCCTCCTCGCAGCAGCTTCGCCGCCGCGGCGGTGGCGGGTTCGCTGACGAACGTTTCGACGAATTCCAAATGCCGTTTCTCGTCGAGCGGGATGTATTTCCCATCGCCCGTCGCGACGACCCGACCGTCTTCGTCGAGGATTTTCCCGGTGGTCTCGATCAGGCGGGAGCGGATCGACTCGACCTGGGCCGTGACGGTCAGCAGCTTGCCCGGCGCGGCGCCGGCGCGGAAGCGGGTGTTGAGTTCGCCCGCCACGCAGAAGCGTTTGCCGGCCCAGGTGGCGGCCCAGACCATGGCTTCGTCGAGGACAGTCGCGAGCAGCCCACCATGGATGATTCCTTCGAAGCCGATGTGCTGCGCCGTGGGCCGGAACTCAGTTCGGACGATTCCGCCCGGCTCATCGACATGCAGGCTCAGCCGCAGGCCGAGCGGGTTTTCCCGGCCGCAAACGACGCAGCCGGCGGTGTGGGGCAATTCCATGCCGTTAGCAGTAGCGGCAGACGGGGCCTGAGTAAAGAGTGCAAGTTGTTCCATGCACGACGGGCGATAACGCGACCGGGCCGCTCCGGATTCGCGTTGCATTCAGACCGCCAGATTGCGACAATATGAGGATCGCCCAAAGCACCCCAAGGGGTCGCGTTCGCGGCGGATCGTGTGCGGAAGGAGACCGGGTGAGCATCCCTGAAGATGTCGGCAATGGCGTTTCGCAGTTCGTCTGGTCCGGCGGCAATTTCACACCCAACGCGCCCGGCGGCATCGCAGAGGTGGCCGGACTGATGCGCGAGCTCGTCGCCTTCACGCGCGAGATGCACGCCATGACGCGCGATCTGCACACCATGTCGCGTGAGATGCTCGACAACTCGCGGCAGCAGCTCGAGCTGAGCAAACGCTGGGAGCAGCGCACCGTCGAGCAGATCCAGGCGCAGCGCGACGAACTGACGCGCCTCGCCAAAGAACACCCCGAACTGCGCGGGCGATCAAAGGAAATCGAGGAGAACCTGAGCGCGGTCATCGGCAAGTCGATGAGCGACCTCTACGAGTACGTGGAAGACCAGGGTTCCAACCTGGCCGACTCGGACTACGTCCGCTCAGAACTGGTCGACAAGTACGGCGGAATGCTCTATCACTTGCACGGCATCCACGGCATCGTGAAGCGCCTCTCCATGTTCGAGACCCAGTTGCAGCGCGAGCAGCAACAGCAAAAGCCGCCGACTGCCGGGTAATCGAGGAGAATTGAACCACGAAGGCACGAAGCGGTGACTCGCCGATTCGTCCGGCTTTGCGCGTTCAACACATCGAGTTCAATTCAACTCAATTTTTTTTCAAACTGCTCGGCTCTCGCACCTCGCGCAGGATCTCCAAGGCCCGCTTCGTGTCTTCGTGCCTTCGTGGTTCAACTTCTTTTCCTCACCAAAACAAGAAAAGGCCGACCCGGCAAAACCGGGTCGGCCTTTTTGATTGACGAATTGCTTGGATCGCATCCGGGCGAGCTTACTTGAGCTCGACGGTCGCGCCCTGCTCTTCGAGTTCCTTCTTGAGCTTCTCGGCTTCGTCCTTGGCGAGGTTCTCCTTGACGGTCTTCGGAGCGCCTTCGACCAGGTCCTTGGCTTCCTTGAGGCCCAGGCCCGTCGCGCTGCGGACGACCTTGATGACCTGGATCTTCTTGTCGCCGCCGGCCTTGAGGACGACGTCGAACGTGCTCTTGGCTTCTTCGGCCGGGGCCGCGGCAGCGCCACCGCCGCCACCACCGCCCGCCATCACCACCGCGCCACCGGCGGCGGCTTCGATGCCGTGAGCTTCCTTCAGGTAGGCGGCGAGGTCCACCGCCTGCTTGAGGGTCAGACCGCTGAGCTTATCGCCGAGTTCCTTGATCTCTGCAGTTGCTTCTGCCATGACTTCATCTCCGGGACAGTAACGGCGTCCCAGCCGTGTCGAGTCTCACCCTTCGACCGCAGTCTCAGGGCGGTGATCCCGTCTGATAGCCCGTCTCACTTTGAGTCGGTTTAACCCTTGCGGGGCTGTCAGAGCCGTCGGATCGAGTACAAATTCAATTTGAACCACGAAGGCACGAAGGACACGAAGCCGGCCTTTTCATTCGAGCCAGACTTCGCTGACTCGCGCATTCGTGATCATGTTTTCAATTCAAACCCCGAAAACACGCCGATCCGAAAACGAGCATGTGATTCTCAACGCCCGCTTCGTGGCTTCGTGTCTTCGTGATTCACTTCTCTTCTCAGGCGGTCGCCGCAGGCGCATCGCCCGCGGGAGCAGCCGGCGCGGCTTCGGGAGCGGCGGGCGCCTTGCTCTCGATCGTCTTGAGGATCGCGCCGAGCTTGCCACCGGGGCCCTTGAGGGCGGCGGCGAGCTTCTTGCCGGGGCCGAGGATGGCGCCGACGATGTTGGCGATCGCCTCTTCGCGGGTCGGCAGCTTGCTGGCGGCTTCGACGCCTTTGTCGCCGAGGTAGACCTCGCCGTCGAAGAAGACCCCGCGAAGCTCGAGCGCTTCGTTGGCCTTCTTCTCTTCGAGGATCAGCCGGGCGATCTCGGCGATGCTCGCCTGCCCGTAGATGACGGCGCTGGGTCCGTCGAGGAGCGCATCGAAGCCCTTCAGCTTCCCGTCGCCGACGGCGCGCTTGGCCAGCGTGTTCTTGACGACCGTCATCCGCAGCTTCTTGGCGTGCAGCTTGCGGCGGATGGCGTTGTTCTTGTTCCCGTCGATCCCGCGCGGGTTGATGACGGCCACCCCGTCAATGTCCTTCAACCGCCCGGTCAGTTCTTTCGTGATCAGGTTTTTGACGTACTTGCTCATGGTTGCCTCGTGCCTCAAAGTAGGCAGTAGGTGGTAGGCAGTAGGTAGAGAAGATAGCAGTATCGGTAGCAGGCCTGCCTTGCCTGCCTACTACCTACTGCCTTCTACCTACTGGACGGCCACCGGCACCGCGGGGCTCATCGACGCCTTGAGAACGACCTTCTTGAAGTAGGCGCCTTTGCTGGTCTGCGGCTTGAGCTTGCGGATGGTCGAGATCATCGCGTTGGCGTTGTCGACCAGCTTCTGGTTGTCGAAGCTCACCTTGCCCACAACGCTGTGAATGTTGCCGCCAGAGTCGTTGCGGAACTCGACCTTGCCGGCCGCGTATTCCTTGACCGCCTTCTCGACGTCGGGCGTGACGGTACCGGCCTTGGGTGAGGGCATCAGGCCCTTGGGGCCGAGCACCTTACCGAGGCGGCCGACGAAACGCATCATGTCGGGCGTGGCGATGGCGACGTCGAAGTCGGTGAAGTTTTCCTTCTCGATCGCGGCGACGAGTTCCTGCCCGCCCGCGCGGACCGCGCCGGCCGCCGTGGCGACCGGGGCGAGGTGCTCGGGGCAGAACGCTACGACGCGCTTGCTCTTGCCGATGCCGTGCGGCAGCGACAGGGAGCCGCGGATCATCTGATCCGCCTGCTTGGCGTCGATGCCAAGGGAGAAGATCAACTCGACCGATTGATCGAACTTGGTGGGCTTGAACGCCTTCACCGCATCGACGGCCTTATCGAGGGCCACCGGCTCGGTGATCGGGTTCTTGTTGGATTCGGTGTAGCGCTTGGACCTGCGCTCGACGACTACTTTAGCCATCTCTGCTTTCGCTCCTGTGCGGGAAGGAACGCTCTCCCGCGTAAGCTCCCACTGTTACGGCCCGTGGTGCGGCCTTTTAGTATCGTTTATCGCCCGCCAGGTTCTGGCGGCACTTCCGGAAAATCATCCGGTTCAGTGCTCGGCAACTCGCCGCCCTCAACAAAATCAAGCGATGTAACCAATTGCAAGTCGATCATCCGAACCCGGTCGGCTCCACCTCGTTCGGCGATCCAGACGATTCGACCTGCGGGCGTATGCCAAGCAAATTCGGGGCTGGCAACCAAAAGGGAACGACCATCCGCCGTGTTCACCGTGAACGGACGGAACGGCTTTGCCTGCCACAACTGATCAAAGTCGCTGACCAGCATTTAGGACCCCGAATCAATTTAACCTTCAACCGTAATCCCCATCGACCGGGCCGTCCCTGCGATGATGCGGGCGGCGTGGTCTTCGTCGAAAGCGTTTAGATCCTTGATCTTCTGCTTGGCCATTTCCTTGCACTGGGCCATCGTGACCTTGCCGATCTTGTTCTTGTTCGGCTCGCCCGAGCCCTTCTCGGCCTTGACGGCAGCCTTGAGGAGTTCGGCGGCGGGCGGGCTCTTCAGCTCGATGTCGAACGTGCGGTCCTTGTAGACCGTGATGACGACGCCGACGACCTGACCATTCAGGTGGGCGCTCATCGCGTTGAACTTGGTGATGAACTGACCGGGGTTCACGCCGTGCGCGCCCAGCGCCGGGCCGATCGGCGGGGCCGGGGTCGCTTTGCCGCCGGGCGCCTGAATCTTGAACTGGTCGGTGATTTCCTTCTTGGCCATGGCTCTTCGCTCGCTTCTTCGCTCGTCGTCGACTACTTCAGTTCCGTCACGTCTCGTCCACACCCGGTGCGGGGTCGATCACCGTCGATTCGACCCGCTTTCGCGGACCGCTCGGCGGCATGATCACTTCGCCTGATTCTCCCGCAGTTGGTCGGCCGCCTGTTCCGGTAAGGATCTGCAGCAGCCGATAGACCGGCACGGTCAGGAGTAAAAGGGCGAGAATACTAACAAGCAGCGCCAGGATTGACAAGGCTGCCAGCGCGATTCCCGGCAACGCCGCCAGAAACACCAGCAACTTCGCCCATTCCGGCAGCCCACCGATCCGACCTCGGACGGTCTGGAAGCTACCGTAATAGGTGCGGAATCGTTCCATCAGGAGATCCGTGACAAGTGAGGAGTGATGCGTGAAACGACGCGCAACGCCAACTCCCGCTTCACGGATCACTCACCACGTAACACGAGTCCCCGTCAGACCTTCTCGATCTGCCAGTATTCCAGTTCCAGCGGGGTCGGGCGGCCGAAGATCGTGGTGATGATCCGGACCATTCCCTTGTCCGGGATGACCTCATCCACTTCGCCTTCGAAATTCTGGAAGGCGCCGTTGGTGACTTTGATCTTGTCGCCCTTGCTGAACTTGACCTCGGGCGAGACTTCGTCGGCAGGCTTCTCGGCCTCCTCGACCATCTTCGCCTGGTCCTTGACGCTCATCGGGGTCGGCTTGCCGTTTGAGCCGATGAAGTCGCCGACGCCGTCGGTCTCCTTGATCGTGAACCAGACCTTCTCCGGGATCATCCCGTTCTTGTCCAGGTCCAGTTCAATGAAAACGTAGCCCGGGTAGAGCTTGCGGTCGCTGTCGCGGCGTTTGCCGTCCTTGACCATGCGGACGCGCTCCGTCGGCACGAGGATGCGCCCGACGTGGGTCTCGAGGCCTTCGATTTTGACCTTGCGGGCCAATGCCTCCCGCACGCGGTCTTCCTTGTTGCTCGCGACTCGCAGGACGAAAAAGTTCATGATGGTTGGGAGAAAAGTGGTGAGTGAAGAGTTGCGAGTTGCGAGTGTGTTCAAACCATCGCGATCGTTCAGAAGCAGCAAATGACTGACAGCTCGCAACCAGTAACTCGCGGCATTCAGCTCATCCCCCGCCGATCGTATGACCAGCATTTTTCAGCACGCCGATCACTTCGAACAGGAAACTGAATAGCAGGTCCGCGAGCGCCAGGAACGTCGCGATGAAAAACATGAAAACGATTACAACCTTAGTAGATCCAATCAAATCCTTACGGCTGGTCCAGTTGACCTTCTTCATTTCGCTGTCGGTCGCGATGAGGAAGTCGACATTGGCCGGCTTGTTGATGAGCCGCCAGACGAGGTAGATGCAGACCAGGCCCAGTGCGGCAACGATCCCCGCCGCCACGGCGCTCTGCCGGCTTGCCGCTTGCGCCGACGCGGTGGCCAGCACGGAGTTCGCAGAAGACAGTTCGTCCATCATCGCCTTGGTGGCGAAGGCGCCGGCGTTGCTGATGGCTTTCTGAGCGTCTTCGACACGTGTGCGGACGGACTGCGGCGCGTCGAACGGCAGCACCGGCTTCAGGAAGACGTAGATATTCCAGAGCGTCAGGCCCAGCAGGAACGCGGCGCCGATGGCAGTGCCCATCCGGGTCCAGTAGCCCTGGCCCTTCTTGTAGATGGTGAAGAACCCGCCACCTGACGTCTGCACGGCGGCGGAAGAGCGGGGTTTTTCGTCACCACCATCGTCGCCCGCGCCGGGCGCGAGCAAGTCCGTCGTCGCCATGGCCTTCTCGTCTCTGTCTTTGGTTGCCGACGCCATTCAGGGCACATCCTTAAAGCAAGCGAACAACGGCGAACCGTCGCTCAACACGCCGGGCAGGAATCGAACCTGCAACCTGCCGCTTTGGAGACGGCTGCTCTGCCAATTGAGCTACCGGCGTAATCCAAGGCAGAAGGATGAATAAGAAAGCCGCGGCCTTCGTTTCATCCTTCATCCTTCTGCCTTCATCCTTTGATTTACTTCCGCTTGACCTTGTGCATCGTGTGACGGCGGAGCTTGGGGTTGTACTTCTTGACTTCAACCTTCTGCGCGCCGCCCGCCACCTTGATTTCCGTGCGATAGTTCAGATCGCCCGTCTCGGTGCACTGCAGCCAGACCATTTCGCGGCTTTCTTTAGCCATGACAAATACCTCAGTAGTCAGAATGCAGTAGGCAGTAGGCAGTAGAACAGGGTCAACGCGCCCTACCTACTACCTACCGCCTACTGCCTACTTACGATCCGAGCCTAGGCGAGGATCTTGGTCACAACGCCCGAGCCAACCGTCTTGCCGCCTTCGCGGACGGCGAAGCGGAGCTTTTCTTCCATGGCGATCGGGGCAACGAGCTCGACTTCCATCGTCACGTTGTCGCCGGGCATCACCATTTCCGCGCCGCCGAGCAGCTTGGCGGCGCCGGTCACGTCAGTCGTGCGGAAGTAGAACTGCGGACGGTAACCGGTGAAGAACGGGGTATGACGCCCGCCCTCTTCCTTGGTCAGCACGTAGACTTCCGCCTCGAACTTCGTGTGCGGGGTGATCGACTTCGGGGCGCACAGCACCTGGCCGCGCTCGAGGTCGTCCTTTTCAACGCCACGCAGCAGCACGCCGACGTTCTCACCGGCCTGACCGTTGTCGAGCGTCTTGTTGAACGCTTCGATACCGGTGACGACGGTGCTCTTGTTCGGCTTGAGGCCGACGATTTCGACCGTGTCGCCGACCTTGCAGACGCCGCGCTCGATACGGCCGGTGCCGACGGTGCCGCGGCCCTTGATGCTGAACACGTCTTCGATCGGCATCAGGAACGGCTTGTCGACTTCGCGCTGCGGGATCGGGATATAGCTGTCCAGAGCGGCCACCAGCTCGTCAATCGGCTTGTTGGCGGTCGCGTCGCTCGGGTTATCGAGCGCCGGCTTGGACGAACCACGCACGATCGGCGTGTCATCGCCCGGGAAGCCGTACTTCGTCAGCAGTTCGCGGACTTCCATCTCAACGAGCTCGAGGAGTTCCGGATCGTCGACGAGGTCGATCTTGTTGAGGAAGACGACGATCTTCGGCACGCCGACCTGACGGGCGAGCAGGATGTGCTCGCGGGTCTGCGGCATCGGACCGTCGGCGGCGCTGACGACCAGGATCGCGCCGTCCATCTGGGCGGCGCCGGTGATCATGTTCTTGATGTAGTCGGCGTGGCCCGGGCAGTCGACGTGAGCGTAGTGACGCTGCTCCGACTCATACTCCACGTGGGCGGCCGAGATCGTCACCGTCTTGGTGGCGTCACGCTCGGTGCCGCCCTTGGCGATGTCCTTATAGTTTTTGGCGGTGGTGCCGAACTTTGCCTGCGAACGGGCCGAAAGCGCCGCCGTCAGGGTGGTCTTGCCGTGGTCGATGTGACCAATGGTGCCGACGTTGACGTGCGGCTTTTTACGTTCAAATACGCCCTTTGCCATATCCAGTTCCTCCAGCGTTACGCTGTGCAATGCACGGTCGCATCCATCCGAATGCCGGCCGTCAGACTCACGGGCGGTTGTCGAAGTCGCCCGGGCGGAGAAAGCTCCGCCCCTTCTCACCATCAGTCACCGACACACGGCATTAGGGACGAAGCAGAAAGGATGAAGGCAGAAGGCAGAAGGATGAAAAGACATGCAACTCGCGGCGTCTTGATTCATCCTTCTGCCTTCATCCTTCTGCCTTTCTGCACCGTGCCAAATGCCGGATGCCGACAAAGCTGCCACAGGGGCTTGAACCCTGGACCTCCACCTTACCAAGGTGGCGCTCTACCACTGAGCTATGGCAGCAACGCCGATCACGGGCCGACCACCGTCCCGATCACCCGCGATTCGCTCGTCGCATTTCGGTTTACGCGCAGTGAAGAAACACCGCGGGCGCACCGGAAGCGTTGAAGGGCGGAGAGTATATGTCGGGCGCAAACAATGTCAATTCAGACCGATCCGCGATTTCTGACCAAAAATCGGGGTCGTCTGAGTGCGAACGACGAATAACCTCGCGCCACCGCGATGTTCCCCGCCCTTCCCCTTTTAGCCCGGGCGCGTTACGCATGACATTCTCATGGCCAACACCTCCCCACTTACGATCTGGTGTAACCAACCCTTTCCCGAGCCCGCGCGAACGGAATTGATCAACGGTGTCGCCCCCCACCGGATCATCTTCCCCCCGAACCTGGCCGCGAATAATCTGGCGGCCGGTGGTCCAGATCCGCTGCTCGCAGAGGCGGATATTGCCTTCGGCCAGCCCGATGCGAAGCAGATCACCGAACTCCCCCGCCTCCGCTGGATCCAACTGACGACAGCCGGCTATACGCGGTTCGACAACGAGACGGTTCGCTCCGCACTGAAGGCCCGCGGCGCGGTGCTGACCAACAGTTCCAGCGTCTACGAGGAGCCGTGCGCCGAGCACGCCTTCTCAATGATGCTCGCTCTCGCCCGGCAACTCCCTCAGAGCCTCCATGACCAGTTTCGCCAGCCCGGCTCATGGAATGCCTACCACCACCGGATCCACTCGCGCCTGCTCGAAGGGCAATCCGTCTTAATTCTAGGCTATGGGACCATCGCAAAGCGGCTGGTCGAATTGCTCAGCCCGCTAAGAATGAAAATCACTTGCGTGAGGCGCAAGCCACGCGGCGATGAGAGCGTCCCCACCATCACCGTCGAACAAACAGATGCGCATCTGCCGCAGGCCGATCACGTGATGAACATCCTCCCCCAGAACAAAGAGAGCGACCGGTTCTTCGACGCCCGACGATTCCCCCTGATGAAGCCAGGCGCGATCTTTTACAACATCGGCCGCGGGACGACGGTCGACCAGATGGCGTTGCTCGGCGCGCTCGTCTCAAGACGTCTCGCCGCGACGTACCTCGACGTGACCGACCCAGAGCCGCTGCCCGCCGATCACCCGCTCTGGACGACGCCGAACTGCTTCATCACGCCGCACACGGCGGGAGGAAGCGCGGATGAGTTCAGCCGGCTGGCGCGGCACTTCCTTGCCAACTTGGCGCAGTTCACCGCCGCGGGCTCGATGAGCGACAGAATTATCTGAGTGAATGGATCAGGAACCGCGAGAAAGTCGTCGGTAGGACGGACAACTCCAAAACCAGACGTTGATCCGGCAATCAGTGTGCCTTCGATCCTGCCAGAACGAATGCATCAAGGACCACCCGAGTTCGTGAATGCGTGAGTTGACTGCCTGCAAATCGGCCTGGATGGGTTCGCGCGCGGAGTCGAATCCGACGAGGAATACTCCAAGATGACTCCCGACTGGCGCAAGTTCATCCAGCTTGACGAAGTCGTCCACAAGGGAGTGCGACCTGTGTTCTGATCCGAGCAGGTAGCTGCGGTAGGAACCGCTCTTTCCGATCTCACCCGTGGTATTGAACCACTGTTTCCAAGCCAGCTTCAACTCTAACCACAATTCGCCACCCGTCGCGAGCGGCACCACTAGGTCACAAGTGTTTCTTGTCCCCTCATACGTGCGCCAAAGATCCACGTCCTTTATGCAGTGGTTGTTCTCAAGCCGTTGAGCGATCCACCAAGAAATGGCGTCTTCCTCGCGAACGGTACGAGGCGGCGCCGGCGTTAATCCTTCCGCAACATCGAGCGCGAGTTGGGACTTGATATTGCACAGTCCCAACTCGCGTCCGTTCAAGAATCGGTCGCAACGGCGATCGATTTCCCGAACGCTGGACGAGAGAGCCCACCCAATATCCGACAGTTCATTCTCGCAAAGCTGCGCCGTTTCCATTGGGTATTCTCAGAACTACCCTCGGCGCGGGGGCTTGGGTTCTACCGATCAAACTGCGCATCAAACGCGATCGCCGAGGGCTTGAAGTCGATCTTCTTGACCATCGCGCACGCCTCGGCCGCGCCGAATTCGCGGTCCATGCGGCTGTCTTCCCATTCGACGCTCAGCGGGCCTTGGTAGTTGACGTCGTTGAGCGCGACGATGATGCGCTTAAAGTCGACGTCGCCATGCCCCGGCGAGCGGAAGTCCCAGAAGCGGCGGTGGTCGGCAAACGTCGTGTGGCCGCCGAAGACGCCGACGGTGCCGTCGCCCTTGCCCCACCAGGCGTCCTTCATGTGGACGTGGAAGATTCGCTTGCCGAAGGTGTAGATGAATTTCACGTAGTCGACACCCTGATAGCCAAGGTGCGACGGGTCGTAGTTGAAGCCGAACCGCTTGTGGCCCTTGATCGCCTCGACGGCGCGCTCGGCACTGGCAATGTCGAAGGCGATTTCGGTCGGATGCACTTCCAGCGCGAAGTTGACGTTCAGCTTGTCGAACTCATTGAGAATTGGCGTCCAGCGGTTGGCGAAGTCGTCGAAGCCGCGCTGCCAGTATTTCTGATCGGTCGGGGGGAAGGCGTAGATGCTGTGCCAGATGCTGGAGCCGGTGAAGCCGTTCACCGTCGCGGTGAAAGGAGACTTTTCCGGGGCGGCGTCGAAGAGGGCGCGGGCGGCCCTGGCGGTGTCGATCATCTTCTGGGCGGCGCGCTTGCGGACGCCTTCCGGCTCGCCGTCGCCCCAGACGTCTTCTGGCAAGATCAGCTTGTGCCGCTCGTCGATCAGGTCGCAGACGGCCTGGCCGACGAGGTGGTTGCTGATGGCGAAGGTCTTGAGACCGTGGCTCTTGAGGATGTCCCAGCGGGTCTTGACGTAGCCTTTATCCTTCAGCGCCTTGTCGACTTCGAAATGGTCGCCCCAGCACGGGAGTTCGACGCCGTCGTAGCCGAACTGCTTGGCCTTCTGGCAGATGGTTTCGAACGGCAGGTCGGCCCACTGGCCGGAGAAGAGAGTAACAGGACGGGCCATCTCAAAGCTCCTTGGCAAATTTCCGCAAGACTGATCTCCCCGAGATCGAGCGGCTCAGATAGAAACGTCTTTTTGACCCGCTGTCAATCCGAGGATCGTAAGTGTTTACCCCGCCAAGCGGATCGCGTTACGCGCGTTACAAAGCACCCCGTTCCGCAGTAATGTCGGGCACGTCACTGGCGACTAACGCAATGGACTGTTCCCCGGTACAATCGTGCACGCGGTGCTGGACAGTCTTCCCCGAATTAAGGATGAATCACCCGTGAGCTCAACCTTCGCCCCTGGTCGGTCACTTTCTCTCCTGAAACGGCTCAGCATCTGGTCGGCATGTGCGGCCGCGGTCGCACTGATGGTCGCGCCAATGAGTTCACCCGCGCGCGGCGAAGCGCCGCCGGCTGGCGACGCCAAGCCGTTCGAGCAGGTCGTTCCCGGCACGGACATCAAGTTTCAGATGCTTCCGATCCCGGGCGGCAAGTTCAAGATGGGCAGCCCGGAATCCGAAAAAGGCCGGCGCGAGGACGAAGGCCCGCAGTTCGAAGTCGAAGTCGAGCCGTTCTTCATGGAAGCGCATGAAGTGACGTGGTCGGAGTACGGCCCGTTCCTGCAGCAATACGATCATCTGGCGAAAACCGGCGCGGCTGCCGTGCCGGACGACAAGATGGCCGACGCCGTCACCTACCCGACGCCGATGTATGAACTCGAAGCCGGCCCGATCCTCGACCGCATGGGTCGCGGCGGCGACTTCCCGGCGGTGATCATGTCACAGTACGCGGCGCGCCAGTACACCAAGTGGATCAGCAAGAAGACCGGCCGCTTCTATCGTCTGCCGACCGAGGCCGAGTGGGAATACGCCTGCCGCGCCGGCACCACCACCGCCTACAGCTTTGGCGATGATCCGAAGCTGATCGACCAGTACGGGTGGGACACCGACAACTCCGAGAAGGACGACGAGACGAATTACCACAAGGTAATGTCGAAAAAGCCGAACCCCTGGGGTCTCTTCGACATGCACGGGAACGTCGGCGAGTGGACCATCGACGCGTACAAGGAGGACTATTACAAGCAGTTCGAGGGAAAGACCGTCAAGGCGATGGACATCATCAACTGGCCCACCGCCAAGATCCCCTACCCGCACGTGATCCGCGGCGGCGGGCACGAGTCGGAAGCCGAAGACCTCCGCTCGGCGGCGCGCATTGCGTCGAAGCCGAACATGAACAAGCGTGACCCGCAGCTCCCCAAGAGCCCGTACTGGCGCTCCGAGGGGTTCTGGGTCGGTTTCCGCGTGGTCTCCCCGGCGAAAGTGCCGTCGGCGGCCGAGCAGCAGAAGTATTGGGAAGCGGATGACCCGATCACGCAGAAGACCACGCAGCGCGACCGCGACCGGCATGAACTGGTCCCCGCCGCAGAGGCGCCGAAGTAACCGCCGAGCGCTGTCAGAAGTCTTAGAAGTCGAATTGCTGTCGCGCCGGCGATAGGATGAAGCTATGAGCTTGGCGACGTTCAAGATTGGCAAGAAGGAGTTCGTGATCGTGCCGCGCCGGCGATACAACCAATTGACCCGCGCGGAGCAGGATCAGATTGACGCGAAGATCGCGGAGAAGGGTCGGCAGGCGTATCTGAGCGGGAAAGTGAAAACGATCTCCCACGAAGAGCTGAAGCGCAAGCTGGGACTCTAATGGCGTACGCGCTCAGCTACACGCCTGCCGCGTCGAAAGCGATCGAGCGACTGGAGGTTGCGCTTCAGCGCCGAGTCCTAGCGCGGCTCGAAAGCCTGGCGAGTGATCCGCGCGCTCCCGGATGCATCAAGTTGCGCGGGGAGGAAGCGTATCGCGTTCGCGTTGGAGACTATCGCATCATCTACTCGATCCACGACCGGGAACTCATCGTGCTCGTTGTCGATGTCGGACACCGCGGCGACGTGTATCGGCGGAGGTGACGGGCTCACGTCCAAACAGGATCTCACATCCAACAGTATCTTCAGCACGGACTATCACAACTGGCTTTACCAGTTGACCGGTTCGGCGAATCCCTTTCCAGGAGACTCTCAATGCCTCAGCAGGAGCGAAACGAATTCACGCGGCGCGACTTCATGAAGGCCTCCGCCGTCGCGGCGGCGGGCGCGATGCTCATCCCGGCGGCGGGCGTCTATGCCCAGTCCAGTGCGGAAGTGAAGATCGGCATGATCGGTTGCGGCGGGCGCGGCAGCGGCGCGGTCAACCAGGCGCTGACCACCAACAGCACCGTCGGGCCGTGCAAGCTGATCGCCGTCGCCGACGCCTTCAGAGACCAGGCCGACCGCGCCATCAATGCCCTCAAGGGCGAGCACGGCGAGAAGGTCGATGTGGGCGACCGCGTGTTCACCGGATTTGACGCCTACAAGCAGGTGATCGAGGCCGGCCCCGACGTCCTGGTCATCGCCACGCCTCCAGGCTTCCGCCCGATCCATTTCGAGGCCGCCATCAAGGCGGGCAAGCACGTGTTCATGGAGAAGCCCGTCGCCACCGACGCCGTCGGCGTGCGCAAGGTGCTCGAAACCGCAAAGCTCGCGAAGGAAAAGAATCTGAAGGTCGGCGTCGGACTGCAACGCCATCACCAGGCCAAGTACATCGAGGCGATCAAGCGCATCCACGATGGCGCCATCGGCGACATCACCCTGCTGCGCGCCTACTGGAACGGCGACCGCCCGTGGGTCCGCCCGCGCGCCAAACTCGCCGACATGAAGAAGAAAGCCGGCGGCGGAGAGCTGACCGAGATGGAGTACCAGATGCGCAACTGGTACTACTTCAACTGGCTCTGCGGCGATCACATCAACGAGCAGCACATCCATAACCTTGACGTCGTGAACTGGGTCATGAACGGGCCTCCGGTTCGGGCGCAGGGCGTCGGCGGGCGCGCGTATTACGAAGGTCCCGACCAGGGCGAAATCTTCGATCATCACATGATCGAGTTCACCTACGGCGACGGCACCAAGATGCTCAGCCAATGCCGTCACCAGCCCAACACCTGGACCAGCGTCAGCGAGCACGTCCACGGCACAAAGGGATATGCAGATCTCAGCGGCGGAATGATCCAGGCCAACGGCGCAGAACCCTGGCGCTTCGGCAAGGACAAGGCCGACCCGTATCAGGTGGAGCACAACGACCTCTTCACCGCGATCCGGAACAACACGCCTTACAACGAAGCCGAGTACGGCGCCCACAGCACCATGACCGCCATCATGGGGCGCATGGCGAGCTACAGCGGCGTCGAAATCTTCTGGGACACCGAGGCTGCGAAGAAGGCGAACAAGGATCCGAAGTCCGTCGCGCTGGCGCTGGAGTCGACGCTCGACCTTCAGCCCGAAAAGTATGACTTTAACGCCTTGCCCAAGAGCCTCCCCGACAAGGACGGCCTCTATCGGCTCCCGAAGCCGGGCGACAAGAGCTATAAGGCGTTTTAAATCGGTCCTTTGATAAGAAGGCGATGCGCCAAGGCAGGCAAGAGGCCAAGATTGCCAAGACAGGAAACGTACGATGGGATTGAAGTCTCTAAGACTGCAGTTCTATCGCATTCATTCTTCCTATCTTGGCAACTTGGCCTCTTGGCGTCTTGGCGCGAAATGATTCCGCTCTATCGGCGCACAACCTTTCGCCCTCCCCCGTGTCAGGTGTAACATTCGCGGCTGCGTCGCGACTGATAGGTCGCGTCACCGAAATATTCTGAGAAGGAGAATCATCATGCTGCAAGTCCGTTCACGTCACCTGTTGCTTGCCCTGCTGGCGTTGGCGCTCTGCCTCTCCCCCGCCGCCTTCGTGAGCGCGGCCGACAAGGAGAAGAAGGAGTCGGAGGACACCGAGCTGGCCAAGCACATGGAAGTCATTGAAAAGGCCATGAAGAAGCTCAAAAAGAGCCTGAAATCGGCCGACGAAAACGCCGCCTCTGCGACTACCGTCGCCGAGATGAAGAAGGCTTCCGAAGCGTGCGTTGAACTGATCCCGGCGTATGCCGCCAAGGTTCCCGAGGCGAAGCGGGCCGAGTTCGTCGAGTCGTACAAGAAGGAGATGAAGGAATTCATCGTCGAGGTGGACAAACTCGCCGACGCCGTCAAAGCGGGGAAGAACGAAGAAGCCCTGACGATCCACAAGAAGCTGGGCGAACTCGAGGACAAGGGTCACGAGAAGTTCACGCCGGAGAACTAACTCCGCCGCGAATGCAGCTCTGAGATCGATCTGCGATACACTACATCCCGGGCGTCATGCCGCATCCATTTGCAGCGTGGCGCCCGGGATGATTTCGTTTGCAATCCGCATGATGATGCCCCATCGCTCATGGCTCACGCTCTGCCTCTCCCTCTTTGCTGTCACCGCCTGCGCCGGTTGCGGCGGCGGACCGTTCGGTCAGAGCCTGGCCGGGCGCGGGCAGCAGCATCGATTTACGCATGATGCGTTCGGGCGAACGATCCAGGTCGCCTTTTACACCGACAACTCCGCCCGCGCCGAAGAAGCGATCGTTGCCGCGAAAGAACGGCTGGCGGAGTTGGCGGCGAAGCTCGACGCCACGGTGCCAGAGGGCGAACTCGCCCGATTCTGTGCCGGCGCGGGCGGTCCTTGGAACAAAGTGAGTGACGATCTGTTCCTCGTCATGCAGCAATCGTTGCTGCTGGCGACGCGAACCCGAGGCGCCTTCGACCCGACCTCGCCGCCGCTCGCAACCCTCTGGCGTGCGTCATTCGACGCGGGGCAGTTGCCCGCCCGCGATGCGTTTGCCGATGCGCGCGCACTGGCCGGCTGGCGCAAGATGCAGGCGGACGCCATCGAGCGGCATGCGCGTCTGCTGCTGCCGGGAATGCGGGTGGACTTCGGCGACCTTGCGGTCGCCTACGCCGCCGACCGGACGCTGGAAGAACTGGAGCGTCACGGGGTATCTGCCGCCTTGGTCGATGCCGGAACCATCAAGGCCGCCAGCAACGCCCCGCCGGGATCTTCCGGGTGGCCGGTGACATTGCCGGGCGTGCCGAAGCCGCGCATGGTAAATTTGCGGCATAACGCCGTCGCGCTAGCTGGCGATGGAGACCACTCCAAGATCATCCAAGGGAGAATTTTTACCAGCCGGGTGGATCCCCGGACCGGGCTGGGCGTGGCGCTTTCCGGTCGACTGGCGCGCTATGCATCCCCCCAAGATGGAAGCGGAGGCGGCAGTGCCGCGGTGACCGTCATTGGCCAAAAGGCTTTCCCCGCTTCCCAGGTTGCCGCCGCCGTCGTCACGCTCGGCCCGACCGCGGCCGGTTCGTATCTGGCAACCGTCACTCGGCTTGCTGTCGATTTCCGGCCGGCGGCGCCGTGACCCAGAACCACCGAACCCGCGGCTGCGCTTGGGGCTTACAGCCTTGCGCTACGCCGCGGCGTAGCGCCGGGAGCGACAGCGACCAGAGTGAAGCCGCGGGATCTGCACTGCACCGCTCAACTGCGGTTGGCCCTGCCTGACAATGCCGCAATGGCGGGTATTGTTTGCACGCGCCGGCGTTCCTAAAATACCATGGTGTCGCTGGGGAGCGGCTTGGCATTCGTGCGGGCCGGCTCCCACGCACCCTTTGTCGTCTCTGTCCTTTCTTGGTCCCAAGTCGTCGCGGTCGCGCCGCGGGCAGGAATGCCACCATTCCGCCTCGACGTTCGATCCTCGGCCGATTGCGAAGGAATCGAGTCATGCCCCTGATGCCGTCACTGCTGCAGCCGAAGTTCCGTGCGGTCCTGGCGTGCGTTTGCGCGGTCGCGGCGGGCGGAAGTTTTTCCGGCGTGCCTTGCCAGGCGGCAGCGCCGGCAGTGGACCCGGAAACCAAGATCCTTCAGTACGTCGGCAATCAGAAGGAAAACGAGCTCGGCAAGCCGAGCATGATCGTCTACGTCAAACCATCCGGCGCGCCCAACAACCGCGCGATCGGGCTTGTTGTCGCCAACTCGTCGAAGAAGAACGAATACTCGCCCGACGAAAAGGTGAACGACGTCATCAAGGACGCCAAGCCGGACGAATACCTTCAGTGCGAAATCATCCCCGCGCAGAATCGATCGCAGCGGTCGCAGCTTAAATCGGTCAAGGCGTACAAGCCCAAGGCGGGCGAAACCGAGCCGAACGTCTACATCTTCCAGATCTGCTCTCGCAAGGAAGAAGCCGGCAAGCAGTTTTACGGCGTCGTGCTGATGAAAATGGGCGAGACCGTCACGGGCGTGTTGCCCTCGGTGAGATCATCGTCGGGTGCGATGGTGCCAGACGAAAAACTCCTCGCTTCATTCGAGAAGTACAAGAAGGACCAGCCGGTCGAAGTGCAGTTCGCCACACAGGGAAAGTATCCGCTGATCTCGACGATCGATGTCTACGCCCCCCCGGTGACCGCCACCTTCAACAAGCTGACTGAAGTCGAGGTGGAAGGCCAGAAGACCGAAGCGCTCGATCTGACCGTCGCCGGCAAACCGGTAACGGGCGTCCTGACAGGCCGCGTCGTGGGCAAGAAGTGGACCGCCGACCCGAAACTGACATCCCAGGCCAAGCGTCTCAAGCCAGGCGATGAGTTGACCATCCGGCTCGTCAATGACGGCGACCAGACTTGGGTGCGCTACTTCAAGGAAGCCGAAAAGGACGCCAAGTCGGACGACAAGAAACCGGAGGAGAAAAAGCCGCCGGAGGAAAAGAAACCGGCCGCCAAGAAGTGATCCGGTTCGCAAGGGAGATTGGGAATCACGCCGCGTAGTAGCGCCGCACATCCGGGGCATTGATGGAGTCACAAGCGGATCGTCCGATCATCGCCCCCCAATCGGGGACCACCCTTCAATACATCTCCACCATCGGGGATGAACTTCCGGCCCTGGTCCCCGAGAACGCTCACGTCCTCAACCAAGCGGCTGAGCATTCCTATGGCGTGAAATTTGTTCGGCAGAAAAGTCCGTGGGACCTGGTCTGGGGCACGCTGTTTCTGTACATCGGCTTGAGGTCGATGGGGCTGATGGGGGGAATGTCGTTTCAACTGCGCGTATCCAGCTTTCTCGGTCTCTGGTACGTCATCCTGGGCCTTCTTGAACTGGGCGCGGGCGTCTTCGGATACATCAGTCCCACGGCAACGGCGCTGGCCGTGCAAGGATGTATGGTCCTTCTGCTGGCCGTCCTTCAACTGCAATTCATCGTCAGCTATTCGCTCAGGTCGGGCAGAGCGCCCGGGCCCTTCGCGCTGCTGGTCCTCGCCATCCTGGTGATGAGCGGAGTCCGTCGCCTGCGTGCGGTCGGCCCATTCAGGCGGGCGTCGCAGAACCCGATCTCTGCGCAGCAGGAACGATGGCTTGAGCAACTGGCAAAACAACTCAAGGCCGGGAACCCGAAACATGACGCGTCGTTTCTACGCGTCACCTCGCTCAACGCCTGGCCACCGGTGGATTGCCGCGTTCAACTGACGCCGGGTCTGGCGATCTTCCTGATGAACCTGACAAAGATTCGCTTCGTGCCCCGCGAGCAGATCCAGATCACCTCGCTTGCTTCGAGCGGAAAGAGGACCAAGGTCGCCGTGATGATGGAAGGCCGCTCGTTCAAATCGCTGCTCGACGCCGAATCGCTGCGGAGGTTTGAAGCGTGGCAAGCCGAAGGCTCTCCTGCGGCCGTCGTATATCAGCCGCCGGAATTCCCCGGGAACGCCGAAGTATCATCGTGAGGTGCCAGATGCTGTAGAGGCAACGCCGATCGCGAAACGACTCACAAGCGAACGTCGAACCTTGAACATCGAACGTTCACCTCGAACAGGAAGACAGGACCGTCGATCGCTCGACGTTCAGAGTTCGAAGTTCAAACGTTTTGATGTTCGCTTTTCCGCCCAGTCCGCGGCTTACGCCTTCAACTGCCCCAACACCCCTGTGCTATCCCCGAACCGTTGCTCGTTCACGCCCATTCCCTGCAGCATTCCGAGATACAAATTGCACAGCGGCGTGTCGCGGTCGTACTCGATGTGCCGGCCGGGGGAGTGCATGCCGTTCCCTTTGCCCGCGAGCAGGATCGGCAGGTTGTTGTGGTTGTGGCGGTTCCCGTCGCCGATGCCGGCGCCGGCCATCACGATGCAGTGATCGAGTAGCGTCCCGTCCCCTTCCTTGATTCCCTTCAATCGCTTGATGAAGTAGCCGAACTGCCCCATGTGGAACTGGTCGATCTTCCGGATCGCCGCAATCTTCTCCGGCTCGCCGCCGTGGTGGCTGAGGGAGTGGTGCCCTTCGGTGATGCCGATGTTGGTGTAGCTCCGATTGCTGCCATCCCCGGCGATCATCAGCGTGCTGACGCGCGTGATGTCCATCTGGAAAGCCAGAGCCAGCAGGTCCCACATCAGCTTCATGTGATCCGCGACATTGTCCGGCCGGCCGTCATTGGGGCGAGGGAAGTTGTCGGGCTTCGGCTGCGGGTGCTGCTGCTGATCGACGGCGAACTGCCGCGCGTGCTCGATGCGCTTTTCGATCTCGCGGATGCTGGTCTGGAACTCGTCCATCTTGTGCTTGTCGCCCGAGCCGAGCTGCGCGTTGAGCCGGGCCGCGTCGTCGGCGACGAAATCGAGGATGCTCTTGCGATACTTCAGCCGGCGTTCCTTGGCGGCCTGCGCTTCGGAGTCGCCTGAAGTGCCGAAAAGACGATCAAACACGTTGGCCGGATTCACTTCCTTAGGGACGGGAGTCGCTTCGGAAGACCAGGAGACGTTGTTGCTGTAAGCGCAGGCGTAGCCCGAATCGCACCCGCCCGCTTGGGCGCCCTTGTCGAGGCCCAGTTCGAGGGATGGCAGACGCGTCCGGTCGCCGACCTTCTGGGCGATGACCTGATCGACCGACACACCGATCTTGATGTTGCGGCCGGAGGTCTTGTACGGATGCGCCCCCGTGAGGAACGCCGCCGCCGAGCGGGCGTGGTCGCCCCCACCGTCGCCGTGCGCCTTGGCGCCGTCGAGCGCGAGGCCCGACAGCAGCGAGAAGTCGCTCTTCACGTCCTTGAGTTGGGTGAGCGCTTCGGACAGTTCGTAGTCCTTGCCGGTCGTTTTGGGCTTGAAGCTTTCGTAGTTGACGCCATTGGGAAGGAAGATCAGCGCCGTGCGCAGTGGAGCCCCCGCCGCGCTGACCGGGCCACCCACCTTTGCCGCTGCCGCAGCCGCGCGGGCGATAGAGCCGCCGATCGTCTGGGGGATCATCGCGTCCAGCAGCGGAAGCGCCATGCCGACGCCCAGGCCACGCAGCATCGTCCGACGGGAAAGTTGGAAACGGCTCATTCTTCACCTCGCTTGGCACGGCGCTTTTGAAACGCGTCGCTGGTCACAATCTGACTGATCAGGCTCGAAAACTTATACCCGTCCTTCGATACGGCGGCGGTCACGTCCTTGATCGTGCATTTATCATACGTCTCCATGCCGCGCCCAAGCGCATAAGTCATCAGCTTTTCGGTCAGCGTCCGGAGGAACTCATCCTTGCGGGCGGCGATGATCTTCCGCAGCTCGTCGGGGCCCTTGAACGACTGACCTTCCGGCAGCGTGCCCGAAGGATCGATCGTGAAAGCGCCGTCCTTGTCGCGCCACCGGCCGATCGCGTCGAAGTTTTCGAGCGCGAACCCGATCGGATCCATGCGCGCGTGGCAACTGGCACACGTCGGGTCTTCCCGGTGAATCTGCAGACGTTCGCGGAGCGACTTGGCGGAGGTGTCCGCCGGCTTCTCCGACAGCGCGGGGACATCGGCAGGCGGCGGAGGGGGCGGCGTGCCGAGGATCTGGTCCAGGATAAACTTGCCCCGCTTCACCGGGCTCGTGCGCGTCGGCATGGCGGTAACGGTCAGCACCCCCGCCATCGTCAGCACCCCGCCGCGCCGCGTGCCAGCGAGGCTCACCTTGCGGAAGTCTTCGCCTGTCACGCCGCTGATGCCATAGTGCTTCGCCAGCCTTTCGTTCACGAACGTGTAGTCGGCGTTGAGAAGATCCAGAACGCTCCGGTCTTCCTTGATGATCGTTTCAAAGAAAAGTTCCGTCTCGCGGCGCATGTCTGCGCCGAGGGCGGCGTCGAATGTCGGAAACACCTTCTTGTCGATCGTGGCGCCTTCGATGTTACGCAGTTCGAGCCACTGGCCGACGAAATTGGAGACCAGCGCCTTCGCTTTGGGGTCCTGCAGCATCCGCTTGAGCTGTTGCTGCAACACCGCCGGCTGCCGAAGCGTGCCGGCTCCTGCCTTGGCCATCAGTTCGTCATCCGGCGTGCTCGACCAGAGGAAATACGACAGGCGGGTCGCCAGTTCGTAGTCGCTGATCAGGTAAGGCTTCTCGGGATCGGTCCCACGCTCCTGTTCGACGCGGAACAGGAAGCTGGGCGACACGAGGGTGGCCGTCAGCGCGACTTTCACGGCCGAGTCAAAGTCCTGCCCATCCGCCTTGGCCATCTTGAAAAGCGTCAGGAGCTGATCGATTTCCTTGGCGTTGGCGGGCCGACGATACGCGCGTGTGGCGAACCGCTGCAGCACCTTAAACGCCGCCTGCTCGTCGGTGACGCCCGGGCCGGGATGCGCCCAGAAAACGCGACTGTAAGCCGGGCTCGCCTCGGTCGGCTTGGCGTTGAACGGGCCGGCGACTTCGATGAAGTGCACGTGCAGATTCCGGTCCTGCTTCTTCGGGTCTGCGGCCTTGGGGTCATAGAAATCGTTGATGAATGCCGCCGCCACGCGGTGAATGGCGGGCTTCGTGACATCCACCGTGGCCGAGAACTCCAGCCACTTCCGCTTGGGCGGCGGGTCTTTCACATCGACAGACTTCAGCACCTTGCCGTCGAAACGGATCTCCATCTTGGCCGGCTCGTTGCCCGCCTGATCGGCGCTGGCGCGGACACGGATCTCATATTGGCCGGGAATGAGCATCTGCCAGTCCGGCTTGAAGACTTCGCCGTTGTCTGCCAGCGTTCGGATGCCGTCGCTGGAATCTCCCTGCGTGGCGGTGGATTTCAGGTCATCCCCCGCGATCCGCACGATCTTCGATTCCGGCGCTCGCGGCGGCGCGAGCGCCTTGTCGATCACTTCCTCCGCAGCCGCCAGATACTTCTCCGCGTGAAGCGGCGACATCGACAGCACATCGCCGATGTTGTCGAACCCGTAACCGGTGTCATCCGCGGGAAAATCGCGCGCGGGCTTGAACTGCACATCGAGCAGATCGCGGACGGTGTTGTTGTACTCGTTGCGATTCAGCCGCTTGACGGTCACGCGCCCCGGATCGCGCGGGCCTGAGCAATCGCAGTAGTCGAACGCGGCGGCGATCCAATCATTGATCAACTTCTTCTCGGCGGCGGTAGGCTGGGTCTTCCCCTTGGGAGGCATCGCGCCGGTGAGCGTGTTGTCGGCGACCTTCTGCCAGGTGTTGTGATCGTGCTGGACCGAAGCGACAGTCGGAAATTTGTCGAGGGCCAGATCCCCCTTCTCCTTCCCATTTCCGTGACACGAATAGCAATATTTGACGAGCAGCGGCTGGACCTGCTTGTCGAACTGCACCTGCACCGGATTGGACGCCCCCACCAGCGGCTTAGTCGGCAACGGGACAGCGGCCGCGACGGGCACTACCGGAACCGGCAAAACCGGCGCGGCGACCGCGTCCATTGGCGCGAACCGCTTCGATAGCAGCACGACAGCGCACAGGACCAGCGCAAACCCCGTCGCCACCGACGAGAGGAGCACGAACAACTTCCTAGCCGGACTCAGATCAAACATCTTCTCTCTACTGGAGTTAGCTGCGCAAATAGACTGACCAGTTGCCGTCGGACGGTCAACTGTCCTCTCTATTATTGGCTAGCTTCCGGGGGTGTTGATGGAGAATTCTTTCCCGAATGCTTTCGCGGCCCCGGTGACCGCGCAAAACCGGGTTGCGTCTTACTTCACGCCGGGGCAAGCTATGCGCCGACCCGGATTCTGAGACTGGTGCGCATCCCGAAGAATCCGGGGCGGCGCAAGCTTGCCCCGGCGTGGATAGCACGCACCCGTTGGAATCCCTTCTCTTAGCATCAATGCCATGAAGCGATTCCTCGTTCCTGCCCTCCTTACCTTTCTCATCTCCCCCGCCTGGGCCGCCAAGACGCTTCTCGTCGCTGGAGGCGGAACCAGGACGGACGATGGAGTTCCTGCGACCGCAGCGCAGTTGAAGTCTCCTTTCGGCGTCGAGTTTGATTCCAAAGGGAATCTGCTGGTCGTCGAGTATTCCAGCCAGCTCATGTCGATCGCACCGGACGGGACGATCAAGACGATCTGCGGCAACGGGACCAAGGGAGACTCCGGCGACGGCGGGCCCGCGAAGGACGCGCGCGTCAATTCGCCTCACGCGATCGCCGTCGGCAAGGATGGCACGATCTACGTCGCCGACAGCCTGAACCACAAGATTCGCAAAATCGACCCGGAAACGGGCATCATCTCCACCTTCGCCGGCACCACCAAAGGTTACTCCGGCGATGGAGGCGCAGCGTCCAAGGCGCAATTCAGCGGCATCTACTGCATCAGCCTGAATCCGGCGAAAGACAAAATGGTTGTCACCGATCTGGACAACAAACGAGTGCGCGTCATCGATATGAAGAGCGGCGTTGTGACGCTCGTCGCCGGCAACGGCACGAAAGGCGCGCCCACCGACGGCGCAAAGGCGGCCGAGGCTCCCCTGTCCGACCCGCGGGCGGCGGCGATGGACTCGAAGGGGAACGTTTACATCCTCGAGCGCAGCGCCGGCGCGATGCGCGTTGTCGATCCCTCGGGAAAAATCCGAACCGTCATCCCTCAAGGCGCGATCAAAGGGCCGAAGCATCTCTGGGTCGATCCGAATGACGACGTCTACGTGACCGACACGGACAATCACCGCGTGATCAAGTGGATCGCCAAGACGGGCAAGCATGAACTGATCGCCGGCACCGGAACCAAAGGAACGGCCGGCATCGGCGGCCCGCCGGAGAAGCTGCAGCTCAATCAACCGCACGGGGTGTACCTCGCGCCGGATGGAACGCTCTACATCTGTGACAGCTTTAACAACCGGGTGATCAAAGTGGTGCGTTGAAACATGTTCATCGCGCCTGAACCAAGCATTGTCATCCTGAGGTACTCAGGATGACAACCCGGAGTAACACACGCGGTAATACCACCGGGCGGAGGGCCACGCGCGAACGCGCTGTGGGTGGCACCGCCTGTGATTGAGCGCCCGCGACCGGTCGGCTACAGTCGCGGCCCCTGCGCGTTGGGAAGCGCGCGGGCGAGGGGGTTGAACTCGTCCATCTTTGGAGAACTGCATGCGCGACGCGTGTCGTCGCCGCCAAGCGGGCCGGCTCATCGGAGCGGCTTTCGCGCTGGCGGCCGGATTGTGCGGCGTATCGGTCAGCCCGGCGGCGCCGCCGGTCGTGCCGGGGTACTCGGTCCTCAAAAACGCCAAGGCGTCTGAGGTCGAGCAGGGACAGCTCCTCCTCGGTGAGCTGAACTGCACCGCGTGCCACAAGGCCGAAGGCGCCGTGCGCGTCGAAGCCAAGGGCGCGCCGGACCTCTCCAAAGCCGGCGAGCGCCTCACGCCGCAGTTCCTTCGCGCCTACCTCGCCGACCCGCACGGCGTAAAGCCGGGCGCGACGATGCCGGACGTCTTTCACGCTTCCGAAGCGCAACCCAAAGCCGGCGCGGTCGAATTCCTGACGCACTACCTCGTCTCGCTCGGCGGGCCGATCAAAAAGTCGGAGACCTCCGGCAACTCGTCGATCGTAGACCGGGGGCGCGACCTCTATCACACCGTGGGCTGTGTCGCCTGCCATGCACCTGAAAAGCCGCTGGCGAATGAGACCGTTCCTTCGGTGCCGATCGGTCCGCAGGCACTCAAGACGACGGTTGAGCAACTGACGGCCTTCCTGCTCGACCCGCTCGCCACCCGCCCACACGGCCGCATGCCTTTCTCCAACCTGGAGCCCGCCGAGGCTCGCGCGATCGCCACTTATCTGCTGCGTGAACAGCTCGACAATCCGCAGGTGGCCACCGCCGCCCCGGCGCGATCGGAGGGGCTGCACTACCTCTATTACGAGAACGTCACGCCAGCCGATGCCTCGCTCGAGACCTTCGACAAGCTGATGCCCAAGTCCGAAGGCACGGCCGAGAAACCCAATCTGAAGATCCCCGGTGTGAACACGAGCGGCGATCATTTCGCCCTCAAGTTCTCCGGCATCATCAAAATTCCGAAGGATGGAAAGTATTCGTTCATGACCGGCTCGGACGACGGGTCGCGCGTCTACATCGACGGCAAGGTCGTCGCCAATGCCGACGGCGTTCACCCGCACACCGAGAAAGCGGGCGACATCCAGCTCAAGGCCGGCGACCACGAGATCGTTGTGACGTATTACGAGATCGCCAACGACCAGTCGCTGATCGTCGGCTGGCAGGGGCCGGGCTTTAAGAAAGAGGTCATTCCCGCGAACGTGCTGTCAAATATCGGCGGCAAGGCGATGGTGCCGCTGAAGAGCGAAGAGTTCACCGTCGACCCCGAAAAGGCCGCCATGGGCGGGCGGATGTTCGCCATGCTCGGGTGCGCCAACTGCCACGCGATGCAGGATGTTCCCGCGGCCCGTCAGGCAAAGCCGCTGGCGCAGATCGATCCGGCCAACCCTGAAGGGTGCATCGCCGAGACGCCCAAGAAGGGCCTGCCGAAGTACGACGTCAGCCCCGAACAGCGCGCCGCGCTGACGGCTGCCATCAAGGGCGAGGGCGATCTGGCGAAGGCGTTCACGCCTTCCGAGCGGGCGCTCAAGACGATGGCTCAGATGAACTGCTTCGCCTGTCACTCGCGCGACAAGGTCGGCGGTATCGGCGCCGATCGGAACGACCTGTTCGTCATGACCGCCAAGTTCGACATGGGCGACGAAGGGCGCATTCCGCCCGGCCTCACCGGTGTCGGCGGGAAGCTGCTGCCGGAGGCGATCGAAGGGATCGTTCTAAAAGGCGAGCACCACATTCGCCGCAACCGCATGGCGACGCGCATGCCGAAGTTCGCGGCGGCCACCGCCGGCAACGTCGTGCAGGCCTTCACCGATGCGGATGCGCCGAAAGAGCGTTACAAGGTTCCCGATTTCGATCAGCGCCTCGCGAAAGACGGCCGCACGCTCGTCGGCAACAAGGGACTGGGCTGCGTCAACTGCCACGGCGTGGCGGGAGTCGCGTCGCTCGGCATGCCGTCGGTCGATCTCTCGACGGTTCATGGTCGCCTCCGTCCCGGTTGGTTTCACGAACTGCTCGTCGATCCGCCCAAGAAGACGCCGGGCACGCGGATGCCGGCCTTCTGGTATCAGGGCACGGTCTCCTTCAACAATCTCGCCGGCGGCACGATGGACGGGCAGATCGACGCGATCTGGACCTACCTCTCCCTCGGCAAAGACATGCCCCTTCCGCCCGGCCTGATTCCGGGTGGCAGCGGCATGGAACTGGTCGTCGGCGACGAGCCCCTCATCCATCGCACGATGATGGCCGATGTCGGAAACCGCTCGATTCTCGTCGGCTTCCCGGACGGGCTCAGCGTCGCGTTTGACGCAGACGTTGTCCGGCTGGCCAAGGCGTGGCGCGGCAAATTCTTCGACGCCGCCGGCTGGTGGGAAGGTCGCGGCGGGAAGCATCTGCCTCCGCTCGGGAAGGACATCATGGACCTCCCCGCCGGGCCTTCGTTCGCCGTGCTGCAGTCTCCTTCGTCTCCCTGGCCCACCGTCGCGCCGAAGGAGCGAAACGTCGGCGGAAAATTCAAAGGCTACGTGCTCGACAAGCAGAAGCAGCCGACCTTCCACTACATCCTGTCCGGCGTGGATGTGCAGGAGAAACCGTTCCCGATCCTCAAGACCGGCGGCGCGGTGCTGAAGCGTCAATTCACGCTCAACGCGTCTCAAGCGCCGCAGGGGCTGACGTTCCTCGCCGCGGCCGGCGCGAAGATCGAGCCGGGCAAGGAAAAGGGTACGTGGGTCGTGGACGGCAAGCTGACCGTCCGTCTCCCCGCCGATGCACCGGCCGTCGTTCGCGACGACGCGGGCAAGAAGCAACTGCTGCTTCCCGTGACGTTCAACAACGGCGTCGCAACCTTTGACGTGGAGATGTCATGGTAAATCCCTCACCTACCGCCAAGGATGAGACGCTCAATTACCAACGTTCAACGTTCAACTCTCAACGTTTAACGTTCACCTCAGATGGGAGACCAAACTTGAACGCTGAAAGTCGACCGTTGAGCGTTGAACGTTGGAATTTCCTTCGTTCAGTTCTTCTCGCGTTGGTCGTGGCCTTGCTCATTCCAACCCTCGCCTTCGCACAAGCCAAACCCAAGGCCGCTCCGAAGCCGAAGAAGGAAAAGCCGCCTTCAATCCAGCCCGCGGCCGAGGCGGAGTATTACAAGATCCTCTCGTACACGATCCCGGATGACATCCTGCTTGAAGCGGGCGCCATCGCGGTGATGCCGGACGGCAAAACTGTCGCCTGCTCCACCCGTCGCGGCGATGTCTACATGGTCGACAACGCCTTTGCCGACGACCCCTCCGAGGCGAAGCTTCGCAAATGGGCCGGCGGCATGCACGAGGTGCTCGGGCTGGTCTACAACACTCGCGACGGTTTCCTCTACGCCGTGCAGCGCGGCGAAGTGACCAAGCTGAAAGACACCGACGGCGACGGCGTTTGCGACGTCTACGAAACCTTCTGCGACGACTGGGGCATCTCCGGCGATTACCACGAGTACCCCATCGGCTGCACCAGCTTCGACAAGGACGGCAACCTCTTCGTCGTCCTCTGCCTGACCGGCTCATTTACCAGCGAAGCCCCCTTCCGCGGGTGGTGCCTGAAGATCACGCCCGAAGGAAAAGCTATTCCGTATGCCAGCGGCATCCGCTCTCCAGCCGGGCTCGCGTTCAATGACAAGGGAGAGCTTTTCTACTGCGATAACCAAGGCCCCTGGAACGGCACCAGCTCGCTGAAGTTCATCGAGGAAGGGGCCTTCGAAGGGCACCCGATCGGGAACAAGTGGTACTCGCTTGCCAAGAACCTGGGCGAGCCGCCGATCACCCCGCAGACCAACAGCCGCTTCCACATCGAGGCCGCGAAGATCAAGGAGTATCACCCGCCGGCAGTGCTGCTGCCGCACCAGAAAGTCGGGCAATCCGCCAGCGGCGTCGCGTGCGACATCTCCGGCGGCAAGTTCGGGCCGTTCAAGGGGCAGATGTTCTGCAACGACCAGAACTTCAGCAATATCACCCGCTGCTCGCTGGAGAAGGTCGACGGCTATTACCAGGGCGTCGCCATCCCGTTCATGAGCGGCTTCGCCTCGGGCAATGTGCCGCTCATCCAGGCGCCGGACGGCTCGCTCCTCGTCGGCGGCACCAACCGCGGCTGGGGCTCGCGCGGGCCTAAGCCGGGCGCGCTCGAACGTGTCGTCTGGACGGGCAAAACGCCTTTCGAAATCCTCGACATGAAGGTGAAGCCCGACGGCTTCGATCTCACCTTCACCGAGGCAGTCGACAAGGCCACAGCCAGCAGCGTCGCCAGCTACACGATGAACACCTTCACCTACCTCTACCGAGCCGACTACGGCTCGCCCGAGGTGGACGCCACGACCCCAACGATCAAATCCGCCACGGTGAGTGACGACGGCTTGAAGGTGCACCTGGTGATCGACGGCATGGCCATCGGCAGCATCCACGACCTGAAACTCCCCGGCGTGAAATCCGCCAAGGACGCCACGGTCGGCCTGCTGCACCCGCAGGCGTGGTACACGCTTTGGAAGATTCCCAAGAACTGAACCGACACACGATGATGACGACGTGTCGCTAGCGAAGAAGAGAGTGAACCACGGAGACACGGAGCACGGAGGTAGGACAGACGAAGAGCACTCGAAGTTAAAAAAAGAGAGGATCGCGGTCCTCGCGCTTGGGCGCTGACCGCGATCTCTTTTTTTAAGCCCTGTCTTTTTCTTCTCCGTGCCTCCGTGGTTAACTCTTCTTCCGTTTAACCGAACACGCTCAGCCGCACCGCGACGCGGCTGCGGCGGTAGATGAGGGAGGCGAGGTCCAGCTTGCCGTCGAGGTTGAAGTCGGCGGTCACGGTCTTGGAGACGCCTCGGTCGAGGCTGGCGCCGCCTTTGAGTTCGTCGGTCAGGGTGAAGTTGCCGGTGCCGTCGCCGGTGAAGAACTGATACGGCCCGACGGCGCTGCCGACGGCGATGTCGTCGATGCCGTCGCCGGTGAAATCGCCGACGCGGGCGGTCTGGATGAAGTTCTTGGTCGGATACGGATTCCGCGGCTCGAAGGTGCCGTCGCCGTGGCCCAGCACGACGTTCAAGCCGCTCACGCGGAAGTCGCTGTTCCCGACGGCCAGGTCCAGATTCCCATCTCCGTTGAAGTCGGCCACATTGAGGGAGATCGCATTGCGCCCCGGGAAGATCACGGTCGGCTTGGTGCTGAAGGCACCCGTCGGCAGGCCGCCGGAGAGTTGACCGAAGAGCACTGACACGCCCGTCCGCGGCGTGGCCGCCAGCAGATCCGGGGCGCCGTCGTTGTTGACGTCGGCGGCGAGGATCTCCGTTGTTTTGCTTTCGAGTCCCTTGTACTTCACGCGATCGGCCAAGGTTCCATCGCCATTGTTCAAAAACACGGCGAGCTTTTCGTTGGCGGAGACGACCAGGTCCGGCTTGCCGTCGCCATTCAGGTCGGCCACCGTGATGGCGCGCCCGGCGTTGTCGAGTTTGTAGCGGAGGCGCGACTGAAACGTCCCGTCGCCATTGCCGAGACGGATGTTGACGCCGCCATCCTTGTTGCCCGAGTCGCGTGACGCCGTGTAGACGAGGTCGATGTTTCCGTCGCCGTTGAAGTCGCCGGTGGCGACGGCGCGCGGGTTGTCGATGTCCAGGTTGTCGGTGTTGACGAACGAGCCGTCGACCTGATTGATGAGCAGGCTGATGCGGTCTTTCAGCAGGGACGACGAGACCATGTCCGGGCGCGTGTCGTTGTTGAAGTCGCCGACTGCGAGCGATTCCGGCTTGCGCGAGACGGTGTAATAAGCGATCGGCTGGAACGCGACGGCAAAGAGCGTGCGCGACTCCAGCGACTCGGCCGCCGCTGGCACGTGAGACGCGCGGGGAGAGAGTCGAGGGGAAACGACAGGAGACGCGATTTCCGGCTGGTTCGACGAGCGGGTCATGTAATGCGTGAAACTAACGGGCACCGGGGCGGGTGTCCAGACAGCTCATGAAGCATTGCAACACTCGGGCGACGCTCACCTGATGCCAATGTGCCCTGGTCAGTCGAAAAGGTTTCCTTTCGAGCCCGGCGATCGGTAAACTGCGGCGTCGCTGCGGCTCGGGAGATCGCCTCACGGGCCTCGGCAAGAACAGTTCGACGGGGGCATTTCGGTTTCTGCGCTGCGGTCGTATCAGGGAGGCGCACATGTGTTTTGGTTCGCTAAGCATGGGGAGATTTCGAGCCTGTTTGTCGATCTGGGTGGCTGGTGCGATGGGCCTTCTGCTCGCGCCGAGTCTGCCAGCGCACGAGATGGTGGAATCTTCTCCCGCGAACGCGCGGTGGGACATTCCGACCACATCGAGCGTGGCAACCTTCCTCGGCAAGGATGAGATCGAGGTCGCGGTCCTGCTGCTGAAAAAGGCCGAGACGATGGGCGCGGAGATTGTCATTCAATCGGACGCGCCGACGATCTCGTTCAGCTCGGGCGATTCGGTGAAGGTGTCGTTCTCCGTGAAGCCGGAGAAGGAAGGGGCGATTTCGCACGTGAAGTTTGTCGGAGGCGATCAGCCGACCATTTCGATCGAAGGAAAGGAAGACATCCGCCAGCGCGGCAAATGGATCCAGGTGGTGAAGGCGGCGGCCAAGGAATTGAAGGTGGAGCTATCCGGCGCGACGTTCGCGACGGTGACGCTGCCCGGCAAGAGCGGCCCCGCCAAGCCGACGCCGGTCGCGGCGAGCCAGCCTGTCGAAGATCCCAAGGGTGGCGCGCTGCCGGCGAAGAAGGTAACGCCCGCGAAGCTGCACGCCACTGCGATCGCCTTCTCGAACGGCGTGAGCCACAAGTGCGAACGGTGCGACGGCAGCGGGAAGGTGACCAAGTCAGTGAAAACCGGATCGGTGAAGCAGGGCGCGATCATCCGCCCGACGTATTCGAACGTCACCCAGTCATGCGACACATGCGACGGCAAGGGAAGTGTTCGCGCCAGGGACGATCTGCTCAACCGTCTTGCCGGCAACTTTCTTCTGAGCCTGGCCGGGCTCGATGAGAGCGACCCCAAGGCACAGGCCGCGGTGAGCGACGCGTACAAGGTGATCACCGATCGAATGATCGGCGACTACAAGACGTGGGAGCTGCTGACGGAGAACGGGCGGTCAATCCTTTCGCAGCGCAACCCGACCGCGGGGACGCCGGTGATCGCCAAGTGCATCGTGAAACGATCGCTCCCGTTGAAAAACGGGAAGCGGCAATACCTCGTGAAGATCGGCGGCACGGACAAGCTGGTCGTGATTTCCGACCCGGTGTCGGCCGACGAAGTGAAGTCCGGCCCGGCGCTGATCGGCGGAATGGTCGAGCCGCCCGACACGAAAAAGGAGGGCGAGAAGGAAGCGGTGGCGGTGTTGGAGCAAGGCTTCCTCGTCGCCCCGCCGGTGCAGCGGTCCTGGTACTGGTGGTACTGGTGGGAGAAGGAGTAGCCGCTGCGCGGAAAAATCAAAGTTCAAAGAACCCAAAAAACAAAGAAACTTCAACGGGCAAAGGATCAAAAACTCAAAGTGCGGTCCCGCATTACCGAGAGTTTGGCGTGAGGTGCCCGCACGACGCGCATCTGGTTTTTTGAGTATTGAGGTTTGAGCTTTCTTTGATTTTTGGGTTCTTTGCGCTTTTGATTTTTCCGCCGACGACAACGCCCCGCGGACTTTCATCCGCGGGGCGTTGCGTTTTTCAACCTCAGAACCAGGCGGCTTACGCCCGGCTCTTGAGCTTCAGGCTGTTCTCGACCGCGGGGCGGCCCATCGGGTAGTACTGGAAGCCGTTCTCCCGCATCACGTCGCGGTGGAGGCAGTTGCGGCCGTCGAAGATGATCGGCGTGTTCATGGTCGCCGAGATCTTGCGGAACGGCAGCGTCGTGTACTGCGGCCAATCGGTCGTGAGGGCGACCGCGTCCGCTCCTGCTGCTGCGGTCACGGGGTCGTGGCACCACTCCACGGAGTCCTTGAAGATCTGCTTCATGTTCTCCATGCCGCGGTAGTCGTGCGCCTTGACCGTCGCGCCCTTCTCCAGAAGGTACTTGATGACGTCAATCGCAGCCGACTCACGGATGTCGTCGGTGTCGGCCTTGAACGCCAGCCCCCACACCGCGATCGTCGCGCCCTGGATCGGGCGGCCGAGTTTGGCTTCGATCTTGTCGACGAAGCGCTTCTTCTGGTTCTTGTTGACCGTCTGGATCGCGTCCACGAACAGGTTGTTGTAGCCGACGTGCTTGGAGATGTGCTCCATCGCCGCCACGTCCTTGGGGAAGCACGACCCGCCGTAACCGCAACCAGCGCGGAGGAAGGCCGGCCCGATACGCGAGTCGGAGCCGATGCCCTTGCGGATGTCTTCGATGTCGGCGTTGTAGCTCTCGCACAGGATCGTCATCTCGTTCATGAACGAGATACGGGCGGCAAGCATGCTGTTGGCGGCGTACTTGGTCAGCTCGGCCGACTCCCAGTTCATCGTGAGGAAGTTCTCTTCGCGCTTCACGAGCGGGTCATACAGCCGGCGCATCATGCGGAAGGCTTCGGGGCTCTCGCCGCCGATGACGATGCGGTCGGGGTTCAAGCAGTCCTGGACGGCGGTGCCTTCCTTCAGGAATTCCGGGTTGGAGACGACCGCGACGTGCGCCTTGGTCTGCTCCTTGAGGAAGTTATAGAGCTTGCGGTTGGTGCCGGCGGGAACGGTCGACTTCACGATGATCGTCACCATGTAGTCGGCGTTGTTGGCGGCCAGCGCGTCGCACACTTCCTTGCCGGCGCCTTCGAGGAAGCTCATGTCGACGGTGCCGTCCGGCTTCGGCGGGGTGCCGACGCAGAGGAAGACGACTTCCGCGTCCTTCACGGCCGACTTCACGTTGTCCGTGAATTGGATCTGGCCGCTGGCGTAGTTCTCCTGGAGCAGCTCCTGCAGGCCGGGTTCGAAGATCGGGCAGTGCCCGTCCTGGAGCGCCTTGAGCTTGCGGGGATCCTTCTCGACGCCGCGAACGGTATGACCGATCGCCGCGAGGCAGGTACCCGTCACCAGACCGACATAACCACAGCCAATAATCGTCACGTCCATGAACGCACCCTTGCTGGAGAAACCTTACTCTTCTATTTCAAAGTCGACCCGTCTCAGGACGAGCGCCCATCTCGGCGCCGCCGATCCGGGATTCAACGAGCTTTCGACCTCAGTCTGGTCGGAAAACCAGGCCGGACCATCAGACCCGCCAATATATCCGTTACATCGACCACCTGAAGCGGGAATTTAGTCCCGTGGGAAACATTCTGACAGCGGGTCGGGCAGTTGGTTAGGACCGAGAATCGACAAACTGCCCATACCTTCAACAGGATTTAGATTCAGCGGTTACGTCACTGGATTATCGATGTTCGCGCAGATTTTGCCGGTCAGCTCCCAACATCGAGTGTGGTCCGGACCACACTCCGCTGCGATTTGCCAGGTCTGTGGGATCACGCCGCTTGCGGATTCGCAGACCCAGCGACGCAACCTGGTATGCCAAGCATGACACTTGGATGCGCGTCTAACTCTTCAGATCGGTTTCGGCTTTCCAGCACAGTGGGATCCGAAGCTTGGAATTCACGTGACTTGAAGTCGC
>JADMIO010897336.1_pt1 | contig 60121 bp, 35 predicted proteins | sample 8958161 | NCBI WGS metagenome assembly JADMIO01 (sample SAMN16585339, study PRJNA669376) | soil metagenome | isolation source: Crop rotation soil | place: USA: Cullars Rotation, Alabama | collected 2011
GCCGCGACTTCAAGTCACGTGAATTCCAAGCTTCGGATCCCACTGTGCTGGAAAGGGCGACCATGCCGGCACCGGGCGAAGCGCCGATCGGGATGTTGGTCCATCCCGAGAGGTCGGTGCCATATTGCAAGACCTGGGTGGTGTCGGCTTCGGACAAGTCGGAGCGCTTGAACGTGACGACGAAGTTGCCACCGCTGCGAACTCCGGACGGAGCAACGGTCGCCGCGTCGGCAACCAACGGACTGCCTCCGAGGGTGTATTCGAGCAGATTGTTCAAGCCATCGGCATCGTAGTCGTCGTCGGCATCGCGCTGAGCGACTGGCAGGGTCGGGAAATTCGCGATCCATGAGTTATAACCCTGGTTGCTGGCGAGGGTGAGCACGCCGGTGGCTTCGGTGAAGGTCCATGTCATGGTGCCATCGGTCTTCGTCCACACGTCGGACGCCTCGGTGAAGCCGATGACGGTGAAGGTGGCGCCGAAGGATTTGGTGGTGGTGTTCACCAGGGTCCACGAGTTGCCGCTGGCGATGGCCGCACCTGATAGATCGAGGGTGAAGTCGCCATTGAGCGTGGCCGTGCCGGCTCCGGTGATCCGTGTATTCACGCCGTTGGCTCCGATGGTGAATTTCAGGCCGGCATTGTCCGCGAGGATGATCGTTCCGAGGTTGACCGTGGTGTTTCCGGTGTAGGTGTTCACGCCGGACAGCGTGACGATGCTGTCCATGTTCTTGGTGAGGCCGAACACGCCGCCCGACTGGCTGATGACGTTGGAAATGGTGAAATCCTGACCCGAACCCGTGCCACCGAGAATGCTGTTGGCCGTTAGAACGACAGGTCCGGTCCAGGTTTGTCCGTCGTAGTCGCTGGCGAGAGCGCCGCCATTCAGAGTAATCGGGTTGTTCTGCGTGGTGGCGGCGGCCCCGTTGGGGCTGCCCCATGACGACAGGATCGCGCCGGAACTCACGGTGACGGGCACCGCGTTAAGCGCGTTGTTTCCGGTCTCGATCCCGAAGGTGCCGCCGGTGATCACGAGGGCGGCAACCGAATTGCCCGTGCCATTCTCGGGGCCGCGATACCAGATGCGGCTCACGCCGGCCTTGGTGAGCGTACGGCCGCCGGTGATGGTCACGGGTGCGGTGCCGGTGCCCAGATTGAGACTGGCGGCCACATCTCCGCCCATCGTCGTATTGGCGGTTAGAACGATGTTCGCGGGAATGAATCCGGTGCCGGTCACCGCATATCCGGCGACTCCAGTGCCGGCGGCGGTGACGGTTTCACCCACAGGCGTGGTTTGTCCGTTGACGTTGAACGTGGCCCCGGACTGCACGGTGATGCCGCCGGCGGTGGTGCCGAAGGCGGTGGGAGCATTGGCGGCCGTCAAGGTTCCGGCTTCAACGACGATCTGGCCGGAAAAGGTGCTGGCACCGGTTAGGGATAAGTCGCCGGCACCACGTTTCACCACTTGGCCGGAGCCGGCGATGGCATTGGCGAAGGTCACGGCATCGCCGCGGTTGATGGCGAGCGTGGCCTGGTTGGTGATGGTGGTGGTACCGAGCGTGCCGGTGGTTCCGCCATTGCCGATTTCGAGAGTGCCCGCGTTGATGGTGGTGGGTCCGGTGTAGGTGTTGGCGTTGGCCAGGGTGAACTTGCCGGTGTTGGTTTTCGTTAGGCCGCACACTCCGGTGATCCCCTGGCCGCTGAGTTCGTAGTTGACCGACGCGTCAACGGTCATCGCGCTGGGCTTGATCGTGCCCGCCAGGGTCACATTGGGCCTCGAAGCACCGGCGTTGGTGAATTTCACCGAGTCGTAATCCAGGAATTTGGCGGCGGTGTTAGGCCCATCGAGCTGCCAGTTCGCCGTGGCGTTCACATCCCAATTGCCATCCACAGTGCCTTTCCAAACGACCGGATAGGCGGCGGTGATTTTCACATCAACGGTTGTGTTGGCCGTGTTTTCCACCAACACACCGGAATAGTGGGGATTTGCCATCTGCAGGGTGAGTCCGGCCAGTCCCAGTCCGCCGATCGCGCCTTCGTAATCGATGACTGGAAACACGTCGTTCACCACCAGCGCGGTGTTGAACATGGCGGAAATCGTGGAAGGAGAAGTCACGGTGAACCCATCGGCATCAAACACCACCAGTTTGTCGCTGCTGGTGTTAGACACGCGGAACGAGGCGGTCCCGTTGTCGAGGTGGACGTTGCCGACGGTGCCGGTCCCCGAAGTGGCGGTGGTGCCCGCGGCAATGGTGCCTCCGGGATTCACGTTGAACGAGGCCAGGGACACATCACCTCCGACACGCAGCGTGCCACCGTTGATGGCGCAGGTTCCAGAGTAGCTGTTGACAGGGACTTCCAGGGACAAGGTGCCGGCACCGGTTTTGACCAAGCCTCCGTTGTTAGTGATGTCTCCCGAAAGGATGATGGTCCGCGGGGTGATGCCATCGACCGCATCGAGCGTGTTGATGGTGGAGTTCCCGGCGGTCCCGGTGACAGCGATCCGCTGGCTGCTCGACCAATCCGCGTAAGCGCCGAGCGTGCCGCCGCCGAGATTCACGGATTTGGCAGTGTTGGCGGTGATGCCGCTGGCTCCGAGGTTGAGACGCCCGCCGTTGAGATTGTAGGCCGCGGCATTGGTGCGGGTGTTGTTCAGGTTGATGCCCAGCAGGTTGGCGGTGCCGCCTGTTTGATTGACGTTCACGTTGGACGTGTCCCAGCCGATGGCGAGGGTGGCGCCAGGAGACGAGAGCGAGCCGCCTGATAGATTGTAGTTGAACCCGGTGCTCGGCCAGTGTCCCAGCAGGAACGACGCGGTGGTGGTGCTGGTGTTGTCGGTGCCGGTGATGGTGACGGCACCGCCGGTCTGATTGATGGTGCCGACGGTTTGATTGGCGTCATTGGCGACGAGACGGTTGGCGCTGACCGCCGCGCCCGGACCGACGTTGACGGTGCCGGTTCTCACCCGGAAAGTCGTGGGATTGGCTGCTGAGCCGAAATTCGCCGTGCCTCCGGTGTCCACGATGACCTCGCCGGTTCCTGATAGAGCGAGGCCGTTGTTGAAGGAGGCGGTGCCGGTCAGGACGGAGAAGTTGCCGGTGAGGGCAACCGGCTGGTTGAACACCACGGCTCCGGTGTTGGCTGCGGTGGCGATGTTTCCCGAACCGATGACAGGGCTGTTGAGCGTGAGGGAGTTGCCGGCGCCATTGTCCCAGGTGAAGTTGCCGGAGATCGTAATCCCGCGGTTCGGGTGGCCGAGAGTGGCGCTGCCCGCGCCCGCGGCGGTTCCACCCGTCAAACTGCCGCCATTCAAGGTGATCGCGTCGGGGACCAGGGATGCGGGAATGGCACCCAATGCGGCATCGGAGGAAGCGCGGAGCGTGCCTGCAGTCACGATGATCTTGCCGGCAAACGGATTTGAAGTGCCGTCGAGGATAAGCGCGTTGCTGCCGTTCTTGGTGAGGGTGCCGGTGCCGGTGATGCCGCCGCGGATGGCGATTTCACCGCTTGTGGTATCGGTGGTGAGCGCTCCTGTTTCGGTCAACATCCCGGTCCAGATCCCGGTTCCCGTGGCGAGGTTGGAGAGCGTCGATCCATCGTTCAGGGTGACCGGAGTGGCGATCGTGCGGCTGCCGGAGGTGGCCAACTGGCCGCCCGATGCCACCGTGACCGCGCCGGACGCTCCGCCGAAAGCGAGATCCGTATCCATGGCCACCGCCTTGCCTGCGGAAACCATCAGCCGGAAGTTCAATGCCGGTCCGCGGAAGTACACGTCGCCCGCGCCCTTCTTGGTGAGGAGGAAACCGGTGCCATTGACCGAGCCGGTGCCCGCCTTGGTGTCGGTGCCCACGTCGAAGCGGGTCGCGGTGCCGAGCGAGGCGTCTGCTGATAGAACGAGGGTTTTCACGGCGGCTTTCGAGTCCACGTTGGCACCGGTGTTGACGATGGCACCGGTGGTGTCGTTGCCGTCGCCGGCGATCGTGTAGGTGTAGCCGTTGGTGCCGGTGTTCGAGTTGCCGGGTGTCTGGCCGTTGATATCGACCTGTCCTCCCGCGGAGATGGAGATTCCGGAACTCATGCCGAACGCGGCCTGCGAACCCATCTTGAGCCGCCCGCCGGAAACGGTGATGGTGCCGGTGTGGGAACACGTTCCGCCAAAGGTGAGTGTGCCGGTCCCTGATTTCGTCAGGGACGCGGAGCCGGCCAGGCCGCCGGCTCCGCTGAACGTGTAATCGTTGCCGGTGGAATTGTTGACCGTGACGGATTGCGGCTCAAGGGCCACTGCCATCGTGACGGCTTTCGTGGCACCGGTGTCATTGAAGGTGACCGCATCGCCGAAGGAGAATGTGGTGGAGCCGCTGTTCCAGTTGGCGGTGGTTTCGATGTCCCAGGCACCTGACGCGCCGCTCCATGTTAGATTTTGCCCGTTGAGACCGGTGATGCGGATTTGACCTGAAGTGGCGACATCGAACACCGGCGTGCCGCGGTAGGATGCCGCGTTTTCCAATGACAGGTTGGCGGCGGTGCCGGTGAGCGTGCCACCATAGGTCATGAGCGTGACCGACGTGGTGCCCGGCGCCGGTTTGGTCAGGCTGATGACGTTGGTTCCGGTTAGAACGAGGTTGCCACCGACGGCGAGGGTGCCGTTGGAATTGGCGAAGGTCACCGTCTTGGATGTCGAATTAAGTGTTAGATTTCCGGAAATGGCGGTGCCGCCGCCCAGGGTGGTCGCGGTGGAGGCGGCGGCGGGCGCCACGATGACCGATCCGCCGAGCGTTCCGTTGAAATTGAAGCGGCCTTGCGAAACGCTCAGGGTGCCGGTGTAGCCGCTGCCCGAACCGGCGAGGGTCACCGTGCCGTTGAGGCCCGATCCGCTGGAGTTGATCTCAAGCGGGCCGCTACCTGTCAGCGAGCCGGTCAGTCTGCCCGACAAAGCGGTGGTCGCGCCGATCCGCGCGCCCGCGGCTTTGATGGTGACGATGCCGGTGGCGGTGGAACTGCCGAGGCGCAGGGCACCCTTGTCGGTCGCGCCGTCCACCACGCCGCTTCCGGTTAGATCGAAATCATTGGCATACGCGGCACCGGCCACGGAGAGATAGGCCTGGGCGCCTGAGTTCACGGTGACCTTGCCGGTGCCGAAGCCGGCGGCGTGGGTGGCGTTGAGCCGGCCGGCGTTGATGGTGGTGCCGCCGCTGTAGGTGTTGGCGCGGGCAAGCTGGAGGTCGTTGTTGTTATTCTTCACCAAGACCAATGGAGGGGAGCTGGCGGCATTGACGATCGCGGCGTTGACGATGTTGCTGTTAGATCCCATGAGGCCGGAGGCGAACTGTCCGTTGGTGAGGGTCAGGGTGCCGGTGGACGAGGTGATCGCGCCGTCCACGGTGGCGCTCGCCCCGATCAAGGCGGCCTGGCCGCTGGAGGCGGTGGGGATGATCGAATAGGCGGGGATGTTCAGAATGGTGCCGCCGTCCACCAGGGTGTTTTTATTGACGACGGTGATCGATGCGGCGCGGGCGGTGCCACCGCCATTGAATGTTAGATTGCCGCCGTTCAGATCGAGGTTGAAAGCCGTGTTCAACCAGCTCGCGTTCGGTGCGGTGATCTGGAGTTCGCCGCGGGCGTTGGTGAGGGTGCCGGTGAACCCGCTGCCACTGCCCGCAAGGCGGAGGGTGCCGCCCTCGGTGTGCCGAAGGGTGGTAGTGGCCACACCGGAAGCATTGGAAACCGGCCCGCTGAAGGTGGTGATGGACGACGCGCCGGTACGCAGGATGCCTCCGGCGGCACCGATCTGGATGCTGCGGGCGGTGGTGAGGTTTTGGTTTTCATCCACCAAGCCGCCGCCATTGAGCAGGATCGGATTGGCGGCGTTGCCGAAGTTCGAAGACAGTCCGACCAGACCGGCGGTGATGCTGATCGTGCCGGTGAAGTCATTGGTTCCGGACAAGGTAAGTTCGGAGTTGCTGGCACCGCCCGCATCGGTGGTGTTGCCGTGGGCCTTGAGGGTCAGTCCGCCGGTGCCGGTGATGACCGGGTTCCATGTCAGGCTCTGGCCGGTCGCCGCGCCTAACACGGAGGTGTCGAAGGTGGAGCCTCCGCTGATGTCGATGGTTCCGTCGCCCAACGTGAGCAGGCACGGCTCATCTAACAAAACGGACGGTGTGGCGACCGTGCCGAAAATCGTGATGGTTTTGGCGGTGATGCCGTCGGTTCCCGCGGAAAACACCACCGGGTTGCCTGCGGTGAAGTTCGCGTCGGCTCCCGTGCCATCGGCAAGCACGTTCCAACCGCCCCCACCGGTTTCCCAGGTGCCGGCGGCATCGCCGGATCCGGGGTCGGAGCTATTGGAGTCCCAGTAAAGCGTCGTCGCGCCGACGTCCGCGAGGGAAAATGCCGCAAGGAAGGAAATGATTGAGCGAATGGGTTTCATGAGAGAAAAATTCTAGCAGTCGTGTTGCCGCGGGACCTGCCAGGTTGCTAACACTCGGGTTTGGCAATGCCGGCGCGATACCGCTGATCACAAGGAAAATCACGACCCCTCGCCCCGCCGTGGCGGGGGAGGGATCGTGGTGTATGGGACATCAGGGCTTGATCACCTTGAGATGCACGAAGAACTTGGGCGCGCCGGCGGTCGGGATGGTGACCGTGACGGTATCGAGGTCCGCATTCGGGGTGTCCTCGCTGATGGCGACCATGCCGGCACCAGGAGAGGCTCCGATCGGAATGTCCGTCCAGCCCGTGAGATTGGTGCCGTATTGCAACACCTGGGTGGTGTCGGTTTCGGACAGGTCGCTGCGCTTGAAGGTCACGACGAAGTTTCCGAGGCCATCCTTGACGCCGGTCGGGGCGGTGCTGGCCGCGTCCCTGACGAGCGGACTGCCGCCGAGCACGTATTCGAGCAGGTTGTTGAGGCCGTCGCCATCATAGTCGTCATCAGTATCGCGCTGATCGACGGGTAGCGCCGGGTAGTTGGCGACCCATGAACTGTAGCCGAGCGAGATGGCGAGTGTCAGGACACCGGTGGATTCGGTGAAGGTCCATGTCTGGGCACCGACCACCTTGGTGTGAACATCCGCAGCCTCGGTGAAACCATTGAGGGTGAAGGTCGCGCCGAAGGCCTTGGTGGTGGTATCGACCAAGGTCCAACTGTTGCCGTTGGTAAGATTGGCACCGGATAGATCCAGGGTGAAGTCGCCATTGATGACGGCGGACCCGACTCCGGTGATCTTGTTGTTTACACCGTTGGCACCGATGACGAACTTGAGGCCCGCGTTGTCGGCAAGGTTGATCGTTCCGGCGTTGACGGTGGTGTTGCCGGTGTAGGTGTTAACGGCAGTTAGAGTGACCGTGCTGGCTTGGGTCTTGGTCAGGCCGAACGAACCGGCGGACTCGGAGATCACTCCGGAGATGGTGAAATTCTGTGCGGAAGCGGTGGCACCGAGCGTGCTGTTAGCCGCGAGGGTGACCGGGCCGGACCATGTCTGGCCGGCGAAGTCACTGCCCAGAGTGCCACCATTCAGAGTGATGATGGTGCTCTGCGTGGTGGCGGCGTTTCCGGCACCGTTGGCCCACGAGGACAGGATACCCGCCGCGTTGACCGTCACCGGGCTGGCGCCGAGCGCGTTGTCGTAGGTCTCGATACCAAACGTGCCTTCGTTCACCACCAACGACACGAGTGTATTGCCTGCACCACCGGCCACTCCGCGATACCAGACGGTGCTGGTTGGGCCGCTCTTGGTCAGGGTATGGGCACCCGTGATGTTGACGGGGTTGGTGCTGGTGCCGATGTTGATGCGGGTGGCGGCCGCCTCGCCGATCGTGGCATCGGCCGAGAGGTCGAGGGTGGCTTGAATCGTGCCGGCACCGGTCAAGGCGTAACCCGTCGAACCGGTTCCCGCGATGGTCACGATCTCGCCCGCGGGCAGGGTAAAGCCGTTCAGGTTGGCGGTTCCGCCGTTGGCGACGAGTCCGCCCGCGGAGGTGCCGAGGGCGGCGGCGTTGCCGACCACGAGCATGCCACCTTCCACGACCACCGCGCCGGTGAAGGTATTGGCCCCGTTGAGGTTCAGTCGTCCGGTGCCGCGCTTCACGAGTTGGCCGCTCCCGCCGATGACGTGGGCGTCGGTGATATCGTCGCTGCGGTTGAACGCGAGGGTGGCGTTGTCGGTGATCACCGTGGTGGCGCTGACGCTGCCCGCAGTCCCGCCATTGCCGATCTGAAGTGTGCCGCCATTGACGGTGGTGGCACCGGTGTAAGTGTTCTCGTTGATCAGGGTGGCGGTCCCGCTGTTGTTCTTCACCAGACCGGCAGTGCCGCTGATGGGGACGCCGGTCAGGGTGTAGTTGATCGAGGCGTCGAATTCGACGATGGCGGGAGTGATTTCACCCACCAAGGAGACCGTGGTGTTGGCCGATCCGGCATTGGTGAATTTCACCTTGTCGTAATCGTAATACAAGCTGGTCAGATTGTTGGAAACGGTTGCCCAGTTCGAGGTGGTTTTATCCCAGTTGGCATCCACATTGCCCTTCCAGATCAGGGTGTCGGCAGCGGTGACGCTGGCGTCCACCCGGGTGTCGGTGGTGTTGTTCACCAGCGCGAACGAATAGTGCGGGTTGCTGGATGCAGCCAGCGACAGACCGGCGAAACCGATGCCGCCGATGGCTCCGTCATAGTCGATGAGCTGGAGGGTATCGCTGACCTGCAAATTTCCGCCAGCCGCGCAGGAGATTTGCGAGGCCGTGTTCACGGTGAATCCGTTAGTCGCGGAAACGACGATCTTGTCCGACACGGCGGTGCTCACGCGGAACGCTGCGGTGCCGCCATTCAGGACGAGTCCGGGAACCGTGCCGGTGCCAAGGCCCGCGGTGGTTCCGGCTCCGATGGTGCCGCCGGCATTCGCGCGGAAGGTCGATGCGGTGAATGCCGTCGTGCCGATGTTGAGGCGGCCGGCGGTGACCATGGTGTCCCCGGAGCGGGCGCCGCCGCTGGTTAGATTCAAGGTGCCCGGGCCCTTCTGCTGGAGAGTGCCGGTGCCGCTCACCGTGCTGGCGACAGTTAGAACGTCGGAGCGGTTGAAGACCACGGCGGCGTTGTCGATGATGTCACCGGTGCCGATGATGCCGGTGGTGCCGCCGGTGCCGATGATGAGGGTGCCGGAGTTGACGGTGGTGGTCCCGGTATAGACGGTGCTGGTTCCGATGCCGGCAGCCGGAGGATTGTTCAGGCAGAGCGTTCCGGTGCCGGCCTTCACGAGGTTGGGGGCCGCAAAGTTGGCAGGCGAGTTGTTGATGCTGCCGTCGATCCGCAGGTCGATGCCGGAGGCAGTGGTGCCAAGCGCGGTGGTGATCGTGGTGTTGGTCTGGCGCAGGCCGACATTTACACCCGCGGCGATGACGGAGGTATCGGAGGAGGCGTTGCTGGTGATGGAGGTGCTGCCGTTGAAGCAGTCGAAGTTGCCGTTATAGGCTACAGCACCGGCACCCTTGACAATACTGCCACCCGTCAGGGTGATGGCCATGTTGGAGAACGTCTGGTTATTGACGCCGTTGTTGATCTCCAGCGCGCCGCCGCTGCTGATGTTGATGGCGGTGATGCGGTTGGGGACGGTCCCCCATCCGGTGGCGTCGCCGGTGGTCAGGCGCAGGGCGCTGCCGGTGCCGGAAATGTTGACCGTGCCTTGGATGGTGCCGCCTTCGCCGCCGCCGCCGGTTAGATCGAGGACGGCTCCGCCGTTGACCGTGGTGCCGCCGGTGTAGGCCTGGCGGGCGGAGAAGGTGGTCAAGCCGCCGCCGAGGGAGACCGCGCCGAGGAAGGTGTTGGATGAATTGAGGGTGAGGGCTCCGGCACCGGTCTTGGTGATACCGGTGGAACCCGCGATGACATTGCCGGCGGTGCCGGTGAAGGTGTAGTCATTGCCGAGCGAGTTGTTGATGGTAATGGACCTCGGGGCGATGGAACCGACGAGGGTGATCGTCCCTGTTCCGATATCGCCGAACTCACAGTAATCGGACTGGAAGTATTTGTCCGCAACGCTCGTGTCCGAGTTGAACCAATTGGTGTCCGTGGTGTTCCACGTCAGGTTTGCGGCTGAGTTGAGCCAGGTCACGTGCTGTCCGACGACGACCAGCTTGATCAATCCGGGAGTATCGGTATCGAAGGTGGTTCCCGGGCGGAAACTGCCCGCGCTCTCAAGCGAGAGATTGGTGGCATCGCCGGTTAGACTTCCGCCATACGTCAGGACCGGCACTTCACCGCCGAGGCCGCTGGCGCGGATGGTGGTGCTGCCGGACAAGGTGACGTCGCCGGCGACATTCATGGCTCCGGGGACGATGTTGAGCACGTCGGCCGCAGTGGTGCCATTGAGTGTTAGATTGCCGCCGAAGCTGCCGGTTCCCTGAAGAACGCCGACGGTGTGCGTGTGGTCGCCGACGATCGAGCCGTTGTTGGTCAGGGTGGTGCCGGCCGCCTTGGTGACCGAGCCGCCGAATCCGCTGCTGATGGTCAGCGAGCCTTGGGAAAGCGTGCATGCGCCGGTGTATCCCGAGGCACTGCCGGTTAGAGTAATCGCGCCGTTGTGGCCGGCGGCCGAACTGTTGATCTCAAGCGGGCCGCTGCCGGACAGGCTGCCGGTAATCGTGCCGGAGTTTGCCAAACCGCCGATGCGCGCGCCTCCGGCTGCAATGGAGACGTTGCCGGAGATCGTGTTGTTCACAAAGCGGATGGCTCCCAGATTGCCCGATGCCTCGGTGACGCCGGTGCCGGCGATGGCGAAATTGTTCGCGTAGGTTCCCGCGCCGCTGAGCATGGCGGTGCTGCCGGAATTGACCGTGACGGTGCCAGTTCCGAAGCCGGTGTTGCTGTTCACACGGATCCGGCCCCCGTTGATGGTGCTTCCACCGGTGTAGGTGTTGGCGGTGGTGAGCAACAGGTCGTTCACGCCGGTCTTGACGACGGCCAGAGGGGTGCTGCCGTTGAAATCGACGATGGGTGTCTGGATCTGGTGGTCGGCATTGTTCAAGCTGCCAGTGGTGGTGACCCATGAGGCGTCCACCGAGGCAATCGCCAACGTGCCCGAGCTGGAGGTCATGCGACCCACGGTGCCGGTGCCGGAGGCTTGGATCCAGAAGCCGCCGGTTTGGCGCATGCCGAGATTGCCGGTCGAGATGTTGAGCAGCACGTTGTTGCCTAACCGCACGTCGCTGCGGGTACGCAGCGCCGAGACCGTGCTGGTGCCGCCGACGGTGGTCGGGTTGACGTAGAGTTGACCGCCATCGCAGGTAACCGTGCCGGTGCCGAATCCTTGGGAGCTCACCGTTCGGGCACTCCCGGTGGTAATGGTGGTTCCACCGGAGTAGGTGTTGATGCCGTTGAGATTGATGATATTGGAATTGCAGGTGAGGTTGCCGGAGACACCACCATCCACGATGTTTCCTCCAACTGTCATCGGCTTGTCGCCCCAGCGTGCCTGAAACGTGTTGGCACCTTCGAGCGTGATCGTTCCGGCAAAGTTCTGATTGGCGTCATCGGCGTGAAGCGTCCCGTTGACCAGCTTGATGTTGTTGTTGTGGGTGATGACATTGCCGGTTCCTCCAGCCTGCAAATGCAGCATCACGCCGGTTACCGTGATGTTGCCCGTGCCCATGATATTCGTCCGCACGCCCGCAGTGGTTCCAAGGTTGCTGACCCAGAATTCATGGCCGCCGGCCTGGGTTTTGGAGAAACTCAAATTACCGGTTCCGGTGATGGCACCCGTAAACGTTAGAGTCCTCGCGGTGGCGTCGGGGTTCTGCGCACTGATGGTGGAGGTGGTGCTGGCCCCAAGGGTGATCGGTTGGTTCCAACTCCAGTTGCCAATCGCGCCCGCAAGAGCGCCGCCGGCAGCCAGCGTCCCGCCGTTTAAAGTGATGGCGTCGGCGGCCGTGCTGGTGCCCCAGGCAAAGGCGTTGGTTCCAATACCGCGAAGTGTCGCGCCGCTCTGGACGATCAGTTTGCCACTGTAATTGGACCAGCCCGCACCGGTGCCGGTGGTCCCTTGGTTGGCATCAACGGTGCCGCCGCCGGCGATGGTGATGGTGCCACCACTGCCATCGACGTCCGAGTTTGCCGCGCCTGTTTGTGTCTTGGCCAGCCGGAGGTTGCGCCCTGCGGCGACGGTCCATGTCTGGTTGGTGGAAAGAACGAACCATGATGGAGAAAGGACCACATCCTGAGTCGCCGCCGACATGTCAATGCCCGCAGCGCCGATGGTGAAACCGTTCGCACCAGTCCCGACGGTGACGAGTCCGCCCGGATTGGTGAATTTGAGACCCTGCCAGTTGGTGTCGGCACCGAGCGCCGGATTATTGGCAGCGACGACGGTGGAATCCCAGACAGCGACGTCGGCGTTGGTGGGCGCGACGCCGCTTACCCAACTGGTGGTCAGGTTCAAGGCATCGGCATTATTCGCCTTGATGACGTCGGCTGCCGGAGCGCTGCCGGAGAGAACGATGATCGAGGTGAGACTTGCGCCGAAAAAGCGGGCAAACAGGGGATTGGAACGAGTGGGTTTCATGCAATTTGGATTTTATCGATTTGGGTTTGAGACAAGTCGAACAGCTATCCGAGATCCCTCCGGGACTCCAAGGAGGATCTGCTGGTGGACGGTTTTCTACCCAAACGGGTAATCGGTGGTTGCCAGCCCGGCGAAGTGCGCTGGAGTTGGTAAAAACTCGTTATCATATCCACCGGTCATCGCAGGCTTCGGCGAGGCCGGCGAGGAAAGGTGGTGAAACAAAAAGACAGGATGGATCACTCCATCCTGCCCTTCTTTCGATGATGAATGCAGTGAGTCGGCTACGGCTTGAGTTTGAAAAACCTCTTTGGAGCCAAACTGGTATCGATAAACAACGGGCTGGTCTCCGTCATATCCGTCCATGGGGGTAGGAGCGTGTCGGAATACTGCATGATGCCGATGGGCCAAGTGAGAACAAGCCCTCCGGAAATTCCTTCAGAGAAGGTATAACTGTCGATTTCCCATCCCTGTGGGGTAAGCGCGCCGCTGGTGTTGTTATCGGAGGCGGACATGAAACGCACCGTGACGATATCTCCCGCATGGCCGACTCCGGCTCTGCAGGTGCTGGTGATGAAGGCGGGATGACTTGGCGAATCACTGCCAAAGGCCTGTTGATTGACCAGCGGAGCCACCGCATCGACACCAAGAGTGACGTTATAGCCATTCTGAGTGAACGCACTGGCTGGGACCGTCTTGTAGGGTCCGCCATTGATGTTGATCTGCACCTGACCACCGTCAAAACCCGCTTCAAAGCTGAACCGATGGCTGAAAGTCAGGGCGAAAATGCCGGACTTGGTGAGCGTGAACGGCGGGCTCGTTAGATACGACACGTTGCTGCCGCCAAACGCGCTGTCCTGTCCATTGCTCCTCCAGGAACCCGAGGTGTAAGTCCAATCAGTCTCGGGGGCTACGGGGGCGCTCACCGTGTAGGCTCCATTGTCCGCATTGAAGTCGCTGGTGCTGAGATTGCTGCTTCCCGTGCCCGGCACCTGAGTGAGTAACGGATTGAAGTTGAGTCCCGCTTGGGAAATCATGATTGAACCGAACTGTTGCTTCACCTCGTAACCTGCCGGAACTCCCGTGATGGAAACGCCGCCGTCAGTCAACGTGCCGGTATAACTGCAAATCACATAATACGGTGCTGTGGGGCTGCTGGCACTGATCTGGATCGCACTGCCCGCGCTGAGTGTGAGGTTGCCATTGACCTTGAGGGAATCACATGACGCCCCACTGATTTGACATTGGTAAACACCACTCAAGGTGGTGGCTCCCGCGGTAAAGGTGCCGATCGAGTTGCCCGGCGCGATGACGCCAGCGGAACCGATCACCAAGGGACCTGCCAGAGAGCCTCCACCGGTCAAAGTGCCGGCGGCGATGGTAGTGCTGCCGCTGATACTAGCAGTCCCGTTGATCGCCATCGTACCCGAGCCGGATTTAACCATCGGCTGGGTGTTGGAGATATATCCTGACATCAGGAAATCCACGGTTCCAGGGCCATTTTCCACATTGATGTTGATCGGAGTTACCACCCCATTGAGGCCTGCGGACCAAGTCGACTGGGTGGAAGACGAGAGCACGTTGAGCTGGAATGCATAGTCGGATCGCAGTTCCGAAGTGCCATTGATCGTTGCGCCAGTCATGTTGATGATACCCGCATAGTTTTCCTGATCGACGGTATAGGTGGAGCCCGTTTCCAGATTGAGCGCTGGAACGGTGCTGAACCCCCCGCCCAAGGCATGAAAGGCACCTGCGGGTTGGAACAAGAGGGCACCGGACTTGACCGTGATCGAGCTGATTCCCAAGTTCGAATTGAAGGCACCACCTGCCATGGTGACAGTCCCTTCCTGAACGACCAGACTGCCACCGAAAGACCCGCCACCATAGGTTTGGTAGCGCAGGTTTCCCGGGCCTTTTTTGGTGAGCGTTCCACCACCGTTGAAACCACCCGGAGCAATCAAATCAACGCCTGAATCGACAATGATATGAGCCGTGGTCGGAACGCTTGCCTTGCGGCCGAGCGTGTGACTGGCGGTGGCTTGTAGCGCGCCGCCACTGATGCTCAAAACTCCGGAACTATATCCAAGATTGGCGGCACTTGATACCGCTACGGTACCACCGGTGATGGCCACGGGTCCGCCGAAGATATTGGATGCCGTGATGGTGAGCAAACCCGTGCCGGATTTGGTAATGCCCGTGGCGCCCGCGATGCCGACGTTGCCCGCCGTCCCGGCCAAGGTGAAATTTTTGGCTGAATTGTTGAAGAGCACATCCTGAGGTGACACGTCAGCCTGAACATCCACGAAGGTGGAAACCGCGGTATCATCAAAAGTCACTGCGAAATCATCGGTGTAGTTCGTTGGCGATGCGCTGGAAATCGTCTTCCAGTTAGGAGTGGTCGAGCTGTCCCAGAAGCTGGGATGGGTGGGGTCGTTTCCTCTCCAGACAAGACCTGGAGATACATATACAAAGGTTTCTGCCGTGGTGAAGGTGCTTGTCGCATTGGTGACATCAACCGTGTAAACAAACGGATCGATTTCAGGGGACTGAAGCACGGCACTCGAAACCGTGTAGGTTTTGGCTGTCGCACCGGAAATTGGTGAACCACCCCGATACCACTGATAGGTGAAGGGTGGCGTGCCGGATGGATCGACGGTGAGGGAGTAGGACTTGCCCTCAGCGATCAGGTTTCCGGGAGAAACCGTGGGAGCGTCGGCCGTGGGAGCCACATTTCCCAAAGCGGTGTCGTAAAGTTGCTGCACGCGGCCCGCTGTCAGCGCCTTGTCGAACACCGCGACCTCATCGATGTCGCCCCGGAAATAGTCACCACTCGTGCCGAAAATGCCACCACCACCGATATTGAACATAAAGGCATTGGTGCCGTAGTTTGCCAGGGTGCCGGTCATTTGGCCGGCTTGGACACCGTTCAGATACAAGGTGGTTTTGGAGGTGTCGGCGGTGAGGGTGATGAAGCCCCAGGTGTCATCGGCGAAGCTGAAGGGAGTCACCATATTGCCGCCTCTCGCCTGGATCCAGGCCTCGATGTTGGTTCCATTGGTGGCATCCCCGAACTCGAGAAGGTCATTTTGGCCGAAATAGCCGCCGCGGATTGACTTGATCGCTCCGCGCTTGACCCAGCCGCTCACCGTAAAGGCACTGCGGTTGTTGAGAAGTCCGAGTGCCGTGCCGACGTAGCCATTGGCGGTTTGCAATGCCAGTGCCGGGTTCGACGAGCCGAAACCGAGGAAGCCGGAACTGCTGTCCGGTCCGGTGTTGGTGTTTTTCGAGCCCGCATAGTAGCCGCCGTTCGCCGATGCGCCAAGTGAACCTTGGTTGGTGGCCACGGGCGGTGTGCGAGGCGTGAAAACCGGCTCCCCGAGACGCCAATATCCGGCGGGAGAATCCGCCAGCACAAGGGCATTGTAGGCTGGAGAAGGCGTCGGATTCACTCCATTGTTGTAGTGGGCGAGGATCTGGGCATCCGTAAGTGCGGTCGGGTAATAAGCTGGTTCATCAATGTCGCCGGACCATGCGAATGCATTGTCGGACCGGGAACCCAGGGTGAAACCGGAATCGATGTTGGCTTCGTATTCCCGGGTGGCGGGTGCGGTGATCGGAACCACCGCACTTGTCGTTTTCAGAACGCCGTTGATGTAGATTTTGCCGACCTTGGCGCTGTCGTCCCAGACGGCAACCACATGGTACCAGGTGCCGGCCACGGTCACGACGCCGGTTCCATCTCCGGAACTGATGCTCACCGCGGTATTGGTGGTGTTCATGTTATAGGTTCGGAAATTGAACCCGAGGGTATCGCTGCTTTGATAGATCAGCCAGCCCTTGCGGGGGGAATTCACGTTGACCGAGGAAATGGCGCATGTGAAAGCCGGCGTGCTGGCCACCAACGGCTTCAGCCATGCTTCCACGGTGAACGAGCCCTGATTGTTGAGGCCCGCCTGAAAGGGCACGGTCATGCCATTGTTGATGACCCGGCCCGCCGTGTTTCCGCCAGCAGCCAGGGCACCTGGGACGGCATGCACGATGGAAGCGCTATAGAGTCCCCTGGCCGCGGCTCCAAGACCGCCGAGGTTGGGGGCTACATCGAGGTCGTCCGTCGCCACCGAGTCGTTGAATCGGTAATAGGCAATTGGATTCTCGCTCAGGATTTCGGATTGATAATCAGCTTGTGCGACTTGAGAGCACAGACAGAGCTGGACGGCCAGCCAGGCAAACCATTTTGGCGATTTCAGGCCTGGATTCAGAGTCGATGGTTCGGTGGGTTTCATAACTCAAAGGTTTCAGGGGAGGCGGGTTTTTTCATGGATCGGTCGGAGGTTCTCACGGCGGAGGTTTTGGAGGGGGGACATGCGCCGAAAAGGCGGGCAAAAAGGGGATTCGAACGATGGGGTTTCATGGATTTGGGTTTAAGTAAGATCACATACCTATCTCGGGATAATCCCGAACCCAAGGAGGAACTATCACGAGATAATTTACTACCCAAATGGGTAGGGCCAGTGCCGCGAAATACGTAGGCGATGATCCAAAGCAGAGAACACGGTGCACGGTCTAACCGTGGATGCTGTTTCTATCAGACGGCTTTTGCTGACAGGCCGCCGCCATCCATCGATCATTTCCCTTGTCGGGACTCAGTCCCGGATGCTTTCGATCTGGAACAATTCCAGGGTTCCTTTGCCCTTCAACTCCCGAAGCCCGAGCGAGCGACCGGCACAGCGGTGCTTGAGCAAGTCCCAAGTTGAGGAACTTACGCAAAGCCCGCCGACGGGAGCCTCCCCCTGAACCCTGGATGCCATGTTCACCGTATCGCCCCAGATGTCATATTGATATTTCTGACGGCCGACGATGCCGGCGACCACGGGTCCGCAATGCACGCCGACCCGCAGTTCCCACTCGCAGGGAAGATTCCGGGCCGCCCGGATCATGGCAAGTCCGCAGCGGACGCAGTCGAGGGCGGATTCAGGGGTGGATCTCATCAGGCCGGCGGCGGCGAGAAAGGCGTCGCCGATGGTCTTGATCTTCTCCATCCCGTAGGCGGCAGTGAGATTTTCCAGTTCCTCGACGAGACTTTGGAGATCGCGGTGGACCGTCTCCGGGTCCCGGCTGTCACAATAGTGGGTAAACCCGGCAACATCGGCGAACAGCACCCCGACATTCTCGACCCGGCGCGGCCGGACTTCGCCCATGGCTTTGAGCTCGGCGGCGACGTCGGCGGGGAGGATGACTTGCAGCAGGTCGTCCGAGCGATCCCTCTCGCGCTGGATGGTCTTGAGATAGGTGGCTTCCCGGTCGCGGAGGCGCTTTTTTTCAAGGCAGGATCCGATGCGGGCCTGCAACAGGACCGGATCAAAGGGCTTTGGCAAATAGTCCTGCGCACCGAGCTGGATCGATTGGGCCACCTTCTTTGAATCATCGGAAGCGGACAAGACGATCACTGGCAGATGCGCGACCGGCCGGTTGATCTGGAGATATTTCAAAACCTCGTAGCCGTCCATCTCCGGCATGACGATGTCCAGCAGCAGCAGATCAAAGGATTGGGTGCGGATCATTTCCACCACCTGTCTCCCGTTCTCCGCCATGCTGACGGTGTGGCCCAACCGCCGGAGCCGGCGGGCGAGCATTTCCCGGTTGGCGCTGTCATCGTCGGCAATGAGGATGGAGCCGAGGTGCTTCGCATGGCCCGGATCGCCCGCTTCCGCGGGGAATTCGTGTTCTTTGGAAAGCAGGCTAACAGGCTGATAGGGATCAAGGTGCTCGGCAGGATCGACCGTGAAACGTTTCCCTCCGAAGTTTTCGAGCACCAGTTCCAGCAGGTGCTGGGCGGCGCTGTGGATCTTCGCGAGATCGCTCACGCAGCCTTGGTCATCGTGATCGGCGGCTTCCTCCTGGAGCAACTCGGTGTAGCCGATGATCTGGTTCAGCGGGGTGCGGACCTCATGGTGGATGTGCGATTCCTCCAGCCGTTCGGCCTCGGGAATGCTGTCGTCGAAAAGCTCGTTGATCACTCCAAGCAGACGGCGACCTGCCTCGTGGATGCGTTCCAAATCGGGAATCATCGCCGTTCGACCTTCCTGATCCTGCGCCTCCTCGATCAGCATCTCACAGAACCCGATGATGTGGTTCAACGGGGTGCGGAGTTCGTGTTTCAGACTGGGTGCGTTCGATTCCATGGAAGACCTGTTATCTCGTTAGAAGATCCTCGATCTTGCCCAGCAGCCGCGACAGTTCGATGGGTTTGGTGTCATAGTCGTCACAACCGGCGTCGCGGGCTTTCTGTTCATCGCCATCCATCGCGTGGGCCGTTAGGGCGATCACCGGGATAGAGCGGGTGGCGTCGGCGGCCTTGAGCGTTCGCGTGGCTTTCCAACCGTCCATGATTGGAAGGCTCATGTCCATCAGGATCAGGTCGGGCGATTCGGTGGTCGCCGCCGCCACACCGGCGGCACCGTCCACGGCACAAACGACCTCGTAGCCTTTGCGGGCGAGGCGGCGGGACAGCATGTCCCGGTTCATTTCGTTGTCTTCGACAAGCAGGATTTTTGGCATGGAATCGGGGGGGTTAGATGGTGAATTCACCTTTCGTTGAAACCAGTTCGCGGATTTCAGTGAGCAGGTTTTCGGGGGAGAACGAGGATTTCTGAAGAATGCGGCAGGTTTCGCCGTTGAGGCGGGACCGGTCTTCGGCGGTGAGGTCCTTGGCGGTGACGACAATGACGGGCACATGCCGGCAGCCGGGGATTTTCCGCAGGCCTTCCATGAAACCGAAGCCATCGAGCTCGGGCATCATCAGGTCTAGCAGGACGAGGGACGGGATCGCCGCCCGCACCTGTTCGAGCCCGATGCGGCCGTTGGCGGCCTCGCGCGCTTTCCAGCCATCCTTTGCCACGGTGCGAACCAGCAGCTCGCGGGTGCCCGCGTCGTCCTCGACGATCAGCACTCCGTCGCCGGCGGCATGGCGATGCTTCGCGATGGATGTCGCGAGTTTGGACCAATCGACGGGCTTGGTGAAATAGTCCGAGGCACCGAGTGAGAACCCGATGTGTTCCTCGTCGACGATGGTCATCATGATCACCGGGATGTCGGCGGTGACGGGGTCCTGCTTCAAGGCGGTGAGCACGGCCCAGCCGTCGAGGCCTGGCATCATGACGTCGAGGGTGATGACCGCGGGGCGAAGCTGCCTGGCGAGCGCGATGCCTTGTTCTCCATCGGTGGCGCACTCGACGCGATAGCCTTCCTTGCCGAGGGAACGGGTGGTGAGTTCGCGCATGTTGGGATCGTCGTCGATGACGAGGATGACCGGCGCGCAGGCCGGAATGCCGGCCTGCCGGTGCGACGGGCTGACGGTGGATTTCTCCTCACCCTCCACAACGACGGCGGGCAGGGTGACGATGAATGTGGCCCCCTCGTTGATGACGCTCTCGACCGTGAGATCGCCACCCATCATGCGGCAGAACTTGCGGCTGATGGCGAGGCCCAGCCCGGTGCCGCCGAACTTGCGGGTGGTGGAGGCATCCGCCTGCGCGAATGCTTCGAAGAGTCTGCCGAGCTGTTCGGGCGTCATGCCGATGCCGGTGTCGTGAACGCGGAAACGGATCGTGTCCTTGTCGCGTTCCGCGGTGAGGGTGATGGTGCCGTTTTCGCTGAATTTGGAAGCGTTGGAGAGCAGGTTGAAGAGCGTCTGGCGGAGTTTGGTCTGGTCGGCGTGCATGGTGCCCAGGTCGGCGGGGCACTCGACGACGAGCGTGTTGCTGTTTTTGCTGACAAGCGGTTGGACGGTGGCAGCGACTTCGGAGACGAGCGCGGGGAGGTCGAAGTCCTCCAAGTAGAGCGTCATCTTGCCGGCCTCGATCTTGGAGATGTCGAGGATGTCGTTGACCAGTCCGAGCTGGTGCTTGGCGGCGGCGACGACTTTTTCAAGGTCGGGTTTGAGCTCACCTGCGCCGAGATCGTCGAGTTCCTCCTGGACCATTTCGCTGTAGCCGATGATGGCGTTGAGCGGGGTGCGGAGCTCGTGGCTCATGTTGGCGAGGAAGGAACTCTTGGCTTGGTTGGCGTCGTCGGCGGCGGTGCGGGCTTCCTCGAGTTCCTGATTGTTGGCTTCCAAGGCATGGCGCGCTTCGGTTTCCAGCGTCAGCATCTGCTCCCGCAGGCGCTCGGCTTCGTGGCGTTTGCGCATATAGAGCATGCGCGCGATGAATGCCCAGCCGAGGAGGCCCGCGGCCCCGGCTCCTGCGGGCACGATGATCGCGAGGTTTGCATGCCAAGGCAGCGCGATGTGCAGGCTGGCCAGCGTCGGCTTGGAGTAGTTCAAATCGCGATCGATGTATTGCACGGCGAGCGTCCAATCGCCGGGTTCGGGAAAGGTCTGGTCGATCTGGGTCACCGTCTGGGGCTCTTTCCAGCCGCCCTCCAAACCGCTCTCCGTCGGCCTGCCCTTCACGAACTGCCAGCGATACTGCCGTTTTCCGATGGCCGTGTAGAAATCCACGACATCGAATCTGAAAGTGACGCGTTGGCCGGTGCTGAGCGTGGGCAGCGCGGCCACATCGGTGTATTCGCGATCGGTCTGCGCGGTGACCACGGGCGGACGTGGCGTGCTTTTCGAGGGGCGGTAGCGGGCGAGCCCCTTTGAGTATCCGCCGAACCACACGGTGCCGTCGGCGGCTGGATGCACGCTCGTGACGAGGTTTTCGGGCAGGCCGTCGCGCGAGTCGAAGGTGGCCCAGGCAATGCCGTCGGTGTGCATGACGCCTTCCGCCGTCGCCAGCCAGATGCTTCCATCCGCGGCCAGCGTCAGGGCGAGGCATGGGAGGCTTTGAAGGCGCGGCACTTCCCTCGGCCAGGGCGCGGATTTCCCTCCCTTGAGCTGAAACGTACCCGACGGCGTTCCCACCAGCAGCGAGCCGTCCGGCAGCGGCAGCAGGGCGTTCAACATCGATCCGCCCGCATTGCCGGGAGAAAATTGATCCCCCTTGAATTCCGTCCACTTCGCGGCCTCGCCCGCCGGGCTCTCCGGCTCGCGGTACCAGATCGACCAGTTTTTTGCGCTCAAGCTTCCAAACCACATCGCCCCATCACGACCCGCCGCCGCGAGGCGCACGGCACCGATGGCACGACCGGTTGCGTCGGGTTGCCCGAGGACGAAGGCACCTTGGTCGGTGCCACACCACAGTTCACCGGTCGTCGAGCATGCCAGCACGCTGGCGGCACTGGAGTTCTCCACCGGCGCGAATCGATTCCGGCCGGTGGCCGCGCTGGCGGGGTCAAATCTCGCCATGGGCAAATCCCAGTCGGCCGCGAGCAGCGCCCCGTCCCGGTCCACGTAAATATCGGAAGTCCGCGTCCCGGGCAGACCGTCATCGCGCGTCACTTTCACCAGCTTCTCCCCGTCGAACCGCGAGACCTTTGCGGCACTCCCGACGATCACAAACCAGACATTTCCGTCCGAGGTCGAGGCGATCCTCCGAATCTGTCCCGGGTCCAGCCCGTCCGCCTCGCCGAGAAGCGTGAAGGACGAGGGATCGAAATGGGAGAGCCCGCTGAAAGTGCCGATCCAAAGTCCGCCCTGGGTGTCGAACTGGATCTTGGAGGTCCACGCCGAGACCAGTCCATCCGCCGGACCGAAAGCAACGAACGACTTGCCGTCATAGCGAATTAGCCCCGGAGACTTCCCCGTGTCATTCCCAGCCGAAAGGCAGGCAAACCACATCGCGCCGGCGGCATCCTGCGCGATGTCATGGATGGCGTGGGCCGGCAGCCCGTCGGGGGCGAAGGTGGTGAATCGGGGTTCGGTGGAGGCTTGAGCGTCGGGCGTTGAGCGGGTGGAAGCGTCGCGGTTCATGCGGGACACCCCTCCACCATCGGACCCGAACCACATGGACCCATCCGCCGCTTCAAAAATGGCGGTCACAGCGCCCGTCGCCAGCCCGTCCTTGCCGGTGAAAGTCTGAATCTCCCTGCCTGCCTCGAGGTTCGTGGACATCCGCGTCACTCCCTCCCGTGTGCCGATCCAGAGAGCGTCCCCGGAATCGGCCCGCAACGAAACGATCCGATCCTGGAAGAGAGGGACTTCACGCTCTCCCGCGACCGTTTCGTCGAAGTTCCACCATCCCAGCAGGCCGGGGGCGGCAGCCGACGGGGCGGTGTTCATGGTCGCCTGGATTTCCTCCCGCGAGAGCGCCTTTTTCCAGATTCGCACGTCGTCGATTCCCCCGTTCCAATAACGCGGTCTTTGGCTCGTGGTTTTGTCATGGCCGATCAGCAACGGACCGGCCATGGCCATCGCGCCATGCTCCATGATGTGTTTCGCCGATTTCAGCCCGTCGCCAGCATCGAGATAGAGCGTCGCTTCGGCCGGCGTCACCACGAGCGCCACAAAGAACCAAATGCCGACCGGCGCGGTAAGGCCGGATTTCCATTCCCACGCCTCTTTGGAATTCCGCCAGTTGTATCGGAGATCGGTGCCGGAGGCATCGACATTGAGCCCGAAGGTATCCAGCCCGTTTTCGGCCGCGGCGCGGGAACTCAGGATGTGCGCGGTGTTGCGCTGGGCCGCGTCGCTTTTGACCCAGGCGGTGACCGTCATGGTGTTGCCGTTGAGCGCCACCGCCGGCATTTCCGCGTAGCCGGTCCCTCCGTCGAGTTGCAGCACGGTTTCTTTGGTCAACGGAGGGGCCGCCTCCGGCACCGGGCGCCCGGCCTCCACGATCCTCGCCTGGCCGACCAGCGTTCCGTCGTGGCGGTTCGGCGTCAGATCGCGGGCGGTGCCATCCTCGAAGTTCCACAACGCAGCCAGTCCCGGCTCGTCGCCGGTAAGTTGCGTTGCGAGATTCCCGCGGATTTCCTCCGCGGTGCGCGCGGTTTTCCAAACCCGCACCTCGTCCATCTGACCGTGGAAATCCTGATTGTTCGGATACACGACTCTGGCATTGCTGCGTCCGAGCAGATTGAGTCGGGAGAATTCCGAGGACCGGAACGTGTCGGGCACGCTCACGATCTGATCGGTCACGAGCACTCCGTTCGAATAGAGCTTCATCGACTCCTTCTCGACGACCAATGCGAGGTGAACCCAAACGCCCGCGTTAATGACATCCTTCGCTTCGAGAGAGAGGCGGGTTCCCGCCACATTCTGTTGCGCCCAAAGAAGAGGGGCGTTTCCCCGGTTGTAGAGAGCGATCGGCCGGTCTTTCAAGACGAAGTCGAACACCCTCGACATGTTTTGAAAGCTCTCCCATTTCACCCAGGCCTCGACCGTCACCGTGTCCAAATCCGCGAACGCCGCAGCGGGCAACTCCACGTAGTCGCCGTCGCCGCCCAATTCCAGCGCCTTCCCGGTCGTCATCGGCTGCTCCTTCGGGAACGCCGCCGGACGCTGGGTTTCCACGAGGCGGGCCGCGCCCACCAACATACCGTCACGTCCGCCGGATGAGAGATCCTTGACGGTCTCGACGGACTTCTTGCGGGTCGCGATGAACGCCTTGCCGCCGGCTTGCCGCGCCGCCGGATCGAAATAGCACAGTCCCTTTCCCGTTCCCACCCAGAGTCGACCGGACTTGTCTTTTGCGAGCGAAGTGACCTCGTCCGCTGGCAGGCCGTCGGCCGTGGTGAAGACGACCGTTCCGGACGCGGCCGCCTTCGGATCGTAGAGGCAAAGCCCCTTGTCGGTCGCAAACCACATCCGTCCGCCTTCGTCTTCGGTGATCGCGGAAATGGCACTGCCAGCCGGCAATCCGTCTTCAGCCGTGACTTTGGAAAACTGCCGGCCATCAAATCGCGCCGCGCCGCCATTGCCAGTGCCAAACCACAGGGCGCCGTCCGCCGCCTGAAAAACGGCGTTGACCTGATCCGAAGGCAGGCCGTCCTGGTGGGCGTAGGTTTTCCAACGGCCCTGTTTGAAGGGCGGTAGCGTGAAATCGAGATTGGCCAGTTGTTTGTCCGGTTCGACGCTCACCTCGCGGCCCTGCTCCCATTCGGCGAACCCGCCGGGCACTTGGGCGCGCAGCGTGTAGCGGCAGGGCGGTGCCTTCGGAAATCGAAACCGCCCGCGCGCATCGGCGATGGTGGTGAGCGTCGATACCGCGCCGCGCTCATGGAAAAGCACACCCGCCGGAATCACTTCCCTTTTCCCGCCCTCGGGTGTCCAGGCGAGCTGCACCCCGGCGCGGCCATCGTTGTTGTAAAATTCCAGCAGCAGTTCGTGATCGCCGCCTGTGAGTTCGATCTTGGCGGTATTCTCACTCACCGAGAGCGGGGTCGAACCGCTCGATGAAGCGGTCACCTGGACGATTTCCTTGCCATCGATGAACAACCGGCCCCGGTCATTGGCCGCGAGATGGAACGCGTAATTGCCTCCTTTGCCAACGCGGATGCGGCCCGTCCACCGGGCGAAAAACGGGGTCTTGACCTCTGAGTTCGAGCCGGCGATTCCGTTAGTCACGAGAGGGAAGTCCACGATGCGGTCCGTGCGGCTGAGCGTCGGTTCCGCCGTCCCGGCGATCACCGGGAAAGCGGTCAGTCTCTCCCGATTGAAAAACTCCGCCTGCAATCCGGGGACCGCCGTCTCCGCCGCGGCTTCAACGACGGGCACGGCCTGAATCACCACGGTCGGAATCGGGCTGCCGTCGGGAGTCCGCACATGACCGGAGAGCGGTGCGGCATCACGCAGGGTGAGATCGAGCGGGTGCGGACCTTCGCCGAGCACGAGGCTCACCGGCACGGAGGAAAGGTCGCCATCGGTGGCGATCAACCGTGCCTCCTCCTCCCCGGCTCGAATCAGGAGCGAGTAATTGCCACCCGCATCCACCTCCGTCTCGTGATGCTCCTCCCCGCGATCGAGAGTCACCTTCGCCTTCGGCTTGGCGCGCCCGTCCACGTCCAACGTGGCGCCGGAGAGGCTCGTCCAGCGGGTGATCTCCGTCACCGCCGAAGGGAGAGACGCGGGCTGCGCCGCGGCATTCCGCATCATCTTGCCATCGAAGCCATTGGGCGTGGCGTCGCGCCCCGGCTTCCCGGGATCGTCGAAATTCCACAACCCCGCCAGCCCCTCCTCCCGGCCGGTCAGGCGCTGGAACAGGGTCGCGCGGATTTCCTCGACCGTGCGGGCCGCCGCCCACACGCGCACTTCATCGATGCCGCCGGTGAACCCGTTGATGGTATCGCTCCAGCGGCCGATGTAAGCCAGGCTGTCGGTCGGCAGATCGGCAAAAGAGGACGTTTTCCGCGTGCTCCCCGCCAGCACGCCGTTGAAGTAAAGGCGCGATTCCTTGGCATCCACGACCAAGGCGACATGGCACCAGCGTCCTTCCTCCACCACCTCGCGCGCCTGGAAAAAATGCCCACCCGCTTTCGGCCAGATTCCGAACACCATGTCGGGGGATCCCGTTTCCGTCCCGAGATAGAGATTCTCCAAGGCCGAACCACGGCCGAAGCCATAGCAGAAAAATCGCTGGATGCCGGTGAGCGTATCAAATCGCACCCACGCCTCGATCGTCGTCTCCCGCAGGTTCCCGAACATCCCCACGGGCAGATTCACATACTGGCCCTTGCCATCGAGAACGAGCGCGCGGTTCTCCGCTGGCGGACGCTCCGGCGCGGTGGCAGCGGGAAGGGTGAGCTTCAGATCGGAAAGCGGCGCGTCCGCATTCACCGCGAACGCCTTTCCGTCGCCCAATTCCACGCCCGCGGCACGCAGCTTGTATCCGCCATCGGGCAACCGGCGCAGGATGAATCTCCCCTTCGCATCGCTCACGGAAAATGCCGTCACCGCGCCATCCGCGCTCACGGCCTCGACTTTCACCCCACGACGCGGCTGGCCATCGGGACCGGCAAGGATGCCGGAGATTCGCAACGAACCGCGCAGCGTGAGATCGACCTTGTTCGCGCCCGCGACGAACCCGGTTTCCGCGGATTCCGCCTCAAGATCTTCCAGCAAAGCCAGCACGCGATACGGTGCCGGCTTGCGCGAAAAGAGCAGGAAATAGTCGCCGGATTCGCCCGACTTCACCGTGCCCGCCACACCCGCTCCCTGCATCACGCGCACCTCCGCGCCGCGCACCGGCCTGCCCGCGGCATCCGTAATCCGGCCTGACACCGTTGCTGTCGCTGCAGCGTCGGCCGTCGCTACACCGTCGGCCGCCGCGCCGCTGGTGCGCGCATTGCCCATCAATTTCCCATCGTGACGATTCGGCGAGGCATCGCGGCCGGGATTCGCCGGATCGTCGAAATTCCACAGGCCCACCAAACCTTCCTCGTTGCCGGTTAGATCCTTTGCGATGTTCTCCCGGATTTGCCCGGCGGTAAGCGCCATCTTCCACACCCGCACCTCGTCCATCTCTCCCTCAAAATCCTGGTCCGCAGGCCAGACTGTTTTTCCATTGGATCGCCCGAGGAAATTGCTGCGGGAAAATTCTTTGGAACGATAAGGATCCGGTTCCCGTGTGATTTCGCCCGGATGGAGGATTCCGTTGATGTAGATTTTGACGCCATCCGGCTCGACAACCGTGGCCAGATGCACCCACGCCCCGGCCTCCAATAGGGCCGCATTGCTCAGTGTCTGACGCTGTTCGGAGGTGAATCGCTCCACCGAGAGCTGCGAGGTTTGGGCATTGTTCTTCAGATCCAGCAGGTTCCCGCCAATGGCAAAATCAAAGACCCGGGACTGGTGGTTGAATCTCTTCCACTTGACCCGGGCTTCGATGGTGCCGTGTTCGATTGAGTTGAAGATTCCGTCCGGAAGCCGGACGAAACTCTCGTTGCCATCGAGCGTCAGCACCCGGTTCTCCACGCCCTGTGCACCGGGTTGTGCTGCGTTCGCCAATGCCTTGATGACGCGCGCATTGCCCATCAATTTTCCATCGTGATGATTCGGCGACGCGTCGCGGCCCGGATTCGCCGGGTCGTCGAAATTCCACAACCCCACCAGCCCCGGCTCGCTGCCGGTCAGTTGCTTCGTGATGTTGTCGCGGATTTGCTCCGCACTGCGCGCGACCTTCCACACGCGCACTTCGTCCATCCCGCCGTTCAGGTCGCCGACCACCGTCTGCCAGTTGGACCTCCCCAGATAATTGTGCTCGCCGCGGGCGATAAACCTCACCGGGTCGGCCGGCTTGTATTGGCCGATGGTTTTCCGGTCCAGTGAGGTGAGGGGCGCGGCCCACGGACTCTCGCCGACCACCACGCCATTCAGGAGGAATCGAAATCCTTTCTGGTCGGCTACGACAGCGACATGCTGCCATTGCCCTGCCTTCAAGACAGCCGGCACCGATAACCTCAGAAAGCCGGCAGGCTCGGGCCAGATGTGAAACATCAGATCGGATGATACGCCGTCTTGCGCGACCAAAAAACCGAGATCATGTCCGCCGAAATCAAAGAAGCGGGAAAAATTCTGGAACTTGTCCCACTTCACCCAACCCTCCACGGTGATCTCGTTGAGGTCGTCGAAAATTGCCGGCGGCAACTCCACGTAGCTCCCGTCGCCATCGAGTTCGAGCACGCGATTCGCATCCCCCGGCGGGCGCAGCGTTGCCGCCGTGCCTGGAGGATTCGCGGCGTCCGCCAGAGGGTCCACCGGCACGACGACCACGGCTCTCTTTAAAACGACGACGCGGCTCGATCCGTCACGGGGATCGGTGATTTCGAGCCTCACCTCCGTGCCTTCAGCTCCGCGGATGAGGTTGATACAGTCCTCCAGCAAGACCCCGGCGGTCGGTTTGCCATCGATTTGGGTGATGATCGATCCCGGCGTCAGTCCGGCCTTCGCGGCAGGGGAATTCGGGACCGTTCCGGCGATGGTCGGGCCTTTGTCGGAAGCCGAAAGCGTTGCGCCGATGCCGGTGATGTTTTGCAGGGATGCGGGACTTTCCGGGACGGCCTGCGCGAGCAATTCCGGCCCCGGAGCCATCAGCAGGAGCAGGATGAAAACCAAGCGCTTCATGTGCCGGAGCAGCGGTTTGGAAAGCGGCGTTTTTGAGCGGGCTGCCGACTCCGTCGCAAAGCATCGATCGTGTTCGATCATCCGGGCTTTGCGGGCCTGAGTGGGTGCGCGGTGCGTCATGAAATTGATTGCAAGAGAGCTTCCATCCTTCCGAGTCGGAGGCTCCGCTTGTTCGCGGTCCCCCTCCAGTGGGCGCAATGGGTTGAAGAAGCCGTGGGTGATTCAATCCGACCGTTGGTACTTCCCGCCCCATCAGGCAGATTGGGGGATTTCTGATTTCTCAGGACGAAAACAGCCCGGAATACCCAAACGGGCAGCCGGTTCCCATTACCAGCGGGCAAAGCCGTTCCATGCCTATCAATCACAGGATTCCACACTGTCCAATTGCAGGGATTTGCCAAGAAGCATTTCGCACGACCGCGTCTTGGGATAAGACGCGGGAAAACCCCTCGCTCCCGCCGGGACTATTTTAATGAACCTGTACGCCTGCGCCAAGGTGCCGATGACGAAGATGCCGACGACGATGGCGATCCATTTGGAACTGTTGGATTCGGGGACAAGTTGGTCGTGTTTTCGGGGTGCCGGCCTGATGAACTAAGCGCCGGGGACAAGGGCTGTGACTTCCCGGCGGATGCCCGGTCCTTTGGAGTGAAGTGCTTTTTGAAAATCATGCTGGGCTTGCAGTCTCACCAGGAAATCGGCGGGGACGCCAAAGCAGAATTGGAAGCGAAGCGCGATGGCGGCGCTGACTCCCTTGCGCTGCCGGATGACATCGCTGAGCTGGGCCGTGCTGATGTTCATGGCCTTCGCAGCGGCGACTTGGGAGACGCCTTGATGTTCCAACGTGTCCCGGATGACGGCGGCGGCGGGGTTGGAGACGGGCTTGGGGGTCTTGAGCGGATCCCGGGGGATAGGGGTGATTGTGGTGTTCATGGTCGGCAGTGTGGAGTCAGTGGGTGTCCTCGATCTTGACGAGTTGGACGTCTTTCATTTCGGCGTTTTCCCATTGGAAGGTGATGCGCCACGGAGATTTGCGGGAGTCCGCGTCGATGGAAAAACGGGTGGTGCCTTTGAGTTTGTGGTAGTGGAGGAAGGGAGAGAGAAGCAGGGTTTTTTCGTCCGCCTCGTTGAGCATGGCGAGGCGTTCGTAGGCTTTGACCGTATTGAGGGAGCCTAGTTTTGCGGATTCTTTGCGGTTGAGTTTCCCGCCGAGGAAGATGGTTTCCGTGATTGTGTCGGCGAAACTCTTGATCACGGGCGAAAAAATACACGAAAAGGCGGACGGATCAAGCCGGGGATTCGCTTTTTGGTGTATCCCTTCAGCGGATGCAAGAGGGCCGCCGGGAGCTTGGGAATTTGTGGCTATTTCTTAATGAACCGGAATGCCTGCGCGAGGGTGCCGAGGACGAAGATGCCAACGGCGATGGCGATCCATTTGGAACCGTTGGATTCCGGCTTGAGTTGGTCGTACTTGCCGGGAACCGGCGTCGCTGACGATGTGGCGTCGGCTGCGGCTGGCTTCTCGGTTAGAGGCGGCGTGAGTTCGGCGGCGGCGATTTGGGGTTTGCCTACTTCGCTGCGGAGGGCGGCGACGGCGGCGGTGGTGACGGGCGGGGCGGAGTTGCCGAAGGAACTGCGGACGTGGGTGAGGACGGCGGCGATCTGGTCGTCGGTCTGATAGGCGAGCGCGGCCATGCCGGCGGGGAAGCTGTATTCCTGGCCCTTGACCTTGATCGGACCTTGCAGGCCGCGGAGCTGGATGCGGATGAGGTTTTCCGCGGGACCGTTGACCCACTCGGAGCCGGCGAGCGGCGGTGCGGCGGCGGTGCCTTCGCCGCTTTGGCCGTGGCAGGCACCGCAGATGATGAATTGCTGCTGGCCGGCTTTGTGGGTCGCGGGGTCGATGGCGGAGGTGGATGACGCGGATCTATCAGGTGCTTGGAGGCTGGCAGGATCGAACGGGATTGGGACTGCGGGTGGCGGGCTTTCCGTGCCCTGGTCGAGGCTGGCGAGCCAGGCGACGAGGTCGCGGAGTTCGCCGGGTGTTAGTAGTCCACCCATCGGCGGCATCGGCGAGGCGGGCGGGGTGACGGAGGCGATGTCGCTGCGGTTGACGCGCAGGGATTTTCCGGCGGCATCGATGTCGAGGTGGTCGGGATTTTCCGCGATCAGGTTGCCGGTTAGAGTGGCGCCGTTTTTGAAGTTGATGAGCACGGCCCCGAAGCCGGGAGCGATGACGGCACCGGGGTTGATCATGGATTCGAGGAAATAGCGGCGATCCGGGTGACGCTTGGCGACGCCTGCCAGATTCGGCGCGGTTTCGCCGCCGGCGGCGTGGCCGCTCTCGGCCCGGTGGCAGCGCATGCATTCGCTGGCGGGGTGGGAGGTGAAGAGCGCGGCACCGGCGGTGGGGTCGCCGCCTTCGAGCGCGCTGTTCCACTTGGTGAGCGGGTCGGGGTTTTCCGCGAGGGATTTTTCGAGCGCGGCAAGGGCGGCTTGGACGTTGGCGGCGCTGCGTTTGCTGGCCGCGGCGGTGAGCTCGATGGCGGATGGAGAAATGCCATTGGCGGCGCGAAGTTCGTCGAGCTTTTGGGCGAAGATCGCGTCCACCGGCTTGCCGGTTAGGGTGGCGAGGATTTCCCAAGTCTTCTGCGCACGCGGAACGTTGGTGGAATTGACGGCGGCTTCCAGCGCGGGGAGGGCTGTCTCGGGCGCGAGTTTGGCAATCGCGGCCAGGGCGGTTAGAACGACTTCGTCGGAGGGGTCGCTGGTGATTTCAGAGAGGAAGGCGCGGAGGTTTTCCGGCTTGCGCTGGATGAGCAGGTCGAGCGCGGCGGAGCGTGCTTCGGCGGGCAGTCTGCCGTTCCTGATCAGGTCGCGGAGGGCATTGTCATCGAGCCCGGGAATTTTCAAGTGATAGTGCCCGATCAATCCCAGGGCGGCGGTTAGAACGAATCCCTGCTGCTTGAGGAGGCCGGGCAAAGCGGCGACCAGCGCGGGGCGGATGGTTTCGGGATCGCGTTTTACCAACGGCCGCCAGTGGCCTGTTAGCTGGTCCGCCGGGAAGGGCTCGGTCCAGATTTCCAGCAGGCGCAGCGCTTCCTGGCGGACGATTTCCGGAACCTGCGGATCGGCGGCGACCTTGAGGACGCGTGCGGCATTTTCCGCGGTGCCGATGCGGAAACTGTTATGAACCAGCCGCCGCAGCATGAACGGCGTCCACGCGCGGCGGGACAGGTCATCGAGCAGGGCGGCCACCCGGGGGCGTTGCGAGACGAGGTCGTTATCGCAAATCGCGCGGATCGCCTCATCGGCGACCTTGGGATCGGGGTCGTTGACGAAGTTGGAAATGGACGGGCTGTTCATGCGGCGCAGGGCGACGGTGGCCGCGAGGCGGACGGCGGCGGAAGGATTGGCAACCAGCGCGGTTAGAATGGCGGGATTTTCGGCCATGTGCTGGAGTGCGAAAATCCCGGCGTGGCGGAGATAGACGTCGCGGTTGTCGTTTTGCTGGAGCAGGTCGCAGATCGGGCCGTAGTAGCCGAGCAATTTGCGCTTGCCGGCGAGGAGGGCGGCGAAGAAGCGGACGCGTGGTGATTCGTCGCCAAGCAGCGGGCCTAACGGAACCGGCACGGTGTCGTTTTTCACATCGCCCAGGACGCGGAGCGCTTGGGCGCGGATTTCCGGGTTCTTGTCCTGGAGCAGGGCAATGAGTTTTTTCTCGGCTTCGACGTAGTTTTTGGCGAGCGGGATGCTGGCAAATTCCACGGCGGGCAGCGGCGACGATCCGCGGCGGGAAAGGATGCCGAGGCCCCAGATGCCGTGGATGCGGACCGTGAAATTCGACGACTCGGTGGCATCGGAAAAGCGTTTGAAGGCGTCGCTCTTGCGGGTGAGGGCGAGCTGGGCGCGGAGGCGGATGCGGGCATCAGGGTGTTTGAGGAGGTTCGCGAGTTCGGCGGAACTGCGCTGCTCGAAGCCGCCCTTCATGAGCCTCGCGGCGCTCGCGGCGTCCTCGGCGTGCCAGGTTTTGTTGCCGGCATCGAGCGAAAGCAGGCGGCCGTCCTCGTGGGCTTCCCAGCCGCCCATGAAGTCGCTGATGTAAACTTTTCCATCCCACGAGTATTCCACGTCGGTGGCGGCGATGCCCCACGCGAACTGGCGGGAGTCGCTCATTTCCATGCCCGCGCCCTTGGGCTTCATTTCGAATGACCAGACGCCGGAATTCGCGCTGCCGCCACGGTAGTCGCAGACGAGGAAACGGCCGGCCTCGCTCTCCAGAAATCCCACGCCGGGGTTGGCGGTTAGGCCGGACGGGCCTGACGTCAGATGGGCGCACGGCGGCAGCATGAACGCCGGCTGCGCCGGGTTTTCCAACTCCCACATCTTCTCATCCATCCAGCGGCTCGGCGGATGATCCTTGAGGCCGATCTGGCGATGGAACGAGTGCATCGCCTGGTGCTCCATCTGCCAACCCGAGTCGCCGCCTTCTACCAGATAGACGACGCGCGCGGCGTCGCCCTGGTCGGAGTTGTTATCGACGGAAAACGCGTTGCCCAGCGCGTCGAAGGCGATTTCCTTCGGGTTGCGCAGGCCAGTGTGGAAAATCTCAAAGCCCGTGCCGTCCGGCTCGAAGCGGAACGCCGCACCTTCGTCCGGGTAGTCGTAGGCCACGCCCTCCTTGGTGACCAAACTCAACCCGCGGTCGCCCACGGTGCCGTAGATTCGTCCGTCCGGGCCGAGCGTGAAGCCGTTCAAGTCATGGCCGGAAAGCGAGATGCGCACGCCGAAGCCTTCCTCCACCACCTTGCGTTCGTCCGCCACGCCGTCGCCGTTGGTGTCGCGCAGCATGTAGATCTTCGGGATGCAGGCGAAATAGAGGCTGCCTTCGTAATAAAACACGCCGGCCGCGGTGCCATCTAACACGTCGTTGAAGCCGTCGGCGAAGACCTTGGACTCGTCGATCCTGCCGTCGCCATCAGTATCCGCGAGGCGGCGGATCAACTCGGATTTTTCGGTTAGTTTTTCGATGGACAGCTTGCTCTTCCATTTCTCATGGAGCGCGAGGCGGTCGCTGGTCTTCTTCGACGCGAGGTCGTCGAGATACCAGTAGAGGCGGTCGCGGTCGTCCTCGACCCCTGCCCGGAACCGATGGGTTTCGGAAACATAGATGCGGCCTTGTTCGTCGAAGGTGATCGCGGTGGGCGAGGTGAGCTGCTGGTCCTTGTAAGTGGCTTCCACCTTCAGTGCGCTGTCGATGGGAATATTGACTCCGGCAACAACAGGGGTAGGCACCAACCCCTCGACGAACGCCTTGCCTGCGCGAGTGGTGGCGGGAAATTTCTGGTTCGGATAGCTGGTGAAAACGATGTGATCGACGCCGATGAATCCACCGGCACCGGCCTCATCATCCAGCAGGCGGATCCTCGCTTGCCGGCCCGTGAATTCTTTCACATCCCACAGCGCCGCTTCCAGGCGCAGGCTGCCTTTCCCCACCGCCTCGCGAACGACCTTGCCGTCGATGACGAGCTGCGCCGCGGTCTTTTCGGCCACGTTTGCACCGGCAATGAGGAAGGTGATGTAGGGCTCCTTGATCGTGAACTCCGGCGACATCAGGCTGCCTTTGGCGGCATCGCCACCGTGCGTGGACGCGGCCAGGCTATCGTTGGCGTATGCGGTGAATGGCTTGGCCATGTCGTCCGTTTTTCCGGCGATCGGAGCCAAGCCGAACGCGCTGCCCTCGGCCTGCCAACCATCGAAGCCATCCCCCTCGAAGGTCTGGAAAACCTCGGTGGCGGCGGGCAGGGAGGCAGTCAGGGCAAGCGTGGCAAGAATCGTGCGGAGCATGGGTTGGCAAGGGGATGAACGCCTGACTATTGCCGGGCCAACCCGGAATGCCAACCGCAAAGCGGGATCGCCGGAGCCGGTGGAAACGAAGCTTGCCCGCCCTCACCGGAGTCTCCAGATTTTCCCATCATGCGCGGAAAAGGTTTCCGCCTCGAAACCCACGACCTCCGATGAACCTCACCCGCCGTCCCTTTCTCAAGACCGCCGTCGGCGCCTCGCTCGCGACCCTCGCCGCCCGCGCCGAGGAATCCCCGACGCCCGCGAAAAAGCTCGGCTGGGCGCTCGTCGGGCTCGGCTCGCTGAGCACCAACCAGATCGCCCCGGCCTTCGCGAAATGCCAGCATGCCAAGCTCGCCGCCGTGGTCACCGGCACGCCGGAAAAGGGCGGCCAGTGGCGCGAGAAATACGGCCTCGCCGCCGACAAGGTTTACTCCTACGAGAACTTCGACAAGATCATTGGCGATCCCGACATCGATGTCGTTTACATCGTTTTGCCCAATGGCATGCATCACGAGTTCACGATCCGCGCGGCCAAGGCGGGCAAGCATGTTTTCTGCGAGAAGCCGATGGCTAACAGTGCGAAGGACTGTCGCGAAATGATCGCCGCCTGCGAGGCCGCGAAGCGCCAGTTAGGGATCGGTTACCGTTGCCGGTTCGAGCCACACCACAAGGAAGCCATCCGCTTTGCGCGCGAGCAGGTGTTCGGTCGGCTCCATCATGTGGACGCGGGCTTCGGTTTCGCCATCGGTGATCCGAAGCAATGGCGGCTCCGCAAGAACCTGGCAGGCGGTGGCGCGATGATGGACGTCGGCGTTTACGCCCTCCAGGCCTGCCGATACCTAACGGGTGAAGAGCCGCTGGAAGTCACAGCCCTGGAAACCAAGACCGATCCCGTCAAATTCGCCGAGGTCGATGAAACCATCACCTGGTCGATGAAGTTTCCATCCGGCGCGACCTCCAACTGCCTGACCACTTACCGCTTCAACGGCCGCGAGGACTTCACCGCTTACGCCGCGAACGGCCGTTTCGGGATGAAGCCCAGCTACAGCTACGCCGGCCTGGCGGGTTGGACTTCCGATCCGAAAATCCCGCTCACCTTTCCCGCGACCGATCACTTCGCCACGGAAATGGACGCATTCTCGGCAGCGATCCTCGCGAACAAACCGTTCGAGATCTCGGGCATGGAAGGACTGCGGGATTTGTTAGTCGTGGAGGCGATCTATCGGTCCATCGCCAGCGGGAAGGCGGAAGCCGTCGGCAAGGTCTAACGACTCGTGGACTGCGGTGGCAGGGCGCAGCGTCGACACCGCTTGGATTCTTCGGGGAGCCCGGCTCGCGCCTAACATCCGAAGCGGTGTGGCGCTTCGCTTCGCACCCCACTCCAAACTCTAACTTATCCGCCCGATCGCGAACAACGCCGCCGCGACCAGGACCGCCGCGGCCGCGCCACCGGCGATGCGGTCGGTGATCGTCGAGCGTGGCCGGCTCGGTGAGGAGGAGGCCGGGAACACGATGGCGGCGTAGAGCATGCCGGCGATCAAGCCGCCGGCGTGGGCCGCGTTGTCGATGAATTTATAACCGAACAGCCCGATCAGGGCCGTTAGGGCCACCCCCGCGGCGAGACGCCTTCGGGCGCGGCGGGGGACCAGCCGCTTGTGCAGCGTTTCGAAGACTAACAGGAATCCGAGCCAACCCATCAATCCGCCGGACGCCCCCACCGACGGAGCTGTGATGAACCGCGCCGACGCCTCGCCACCGACGCTGGCTGCGAACAGGAAAACCAGCGGCACGTGCGGCCACCGAGCGAACACTTCCATGCGTTTTCCCAAATACGCGAGAGCCGCCGCGTTCATCAGGAAGTGGACGATGTTGCCATGGAGCATCGGCGCGGTGAACAGCCGCCACCACTCGCCTTGCGCATAGCGGTCCTTCATCAGTCCGGCCTCGGCCGTGCCATCCCAGTTGTGAAAAAGTGACATCAGGGATCCCCAGCCTGCGGTCCTGACGTGGCAGAAAATTTGGGCCAGGGCGACCAGCGCGAGCAGGCCGAGAAAGGCCTTCGTCCACGGCGCTTGTTGCCGGGCCAGCCACGTTTCGAAGCGGATCGCCGGAGCGGCTTCGGCGATTCCGGCTTCTGTCCACAGTCCCAGTTGGCCCTGGCGTTTGCGCGCCTGATACCAAGGGATGAATGCGAACACCACGAACATCAACAGCGCCAGACCGGACTGGGTGGAGCCTAACATCGCCCGCGTGGCAAAGACAGCGCGCTGGAATCCATCGATCGATGTCCCGGATTTTTCCGCCAGTTGACCTGCCAGAACGAAGCCGCCATACAAGGCCCAGCCACTGAATCCGACCAGCGCCGCGCCGAACCAGCGCAGCTTGTAAGCCGCGTCATCAAGATCATCGCGGGTCCAGCGCTCGCGGGCCGTGCGCAAGGCATCGCCCATGCCACCAAGTTCTTCGGGCGGCATCATCCGCGGGTGGCCGGGAGCCCAGATCAGGGTCACGCTGCCATCCCGGTCGTCGCGGATCGCCGCGGTCAGCCATTCCAGTGAATCGCCCTGATGGGATTTTCCCTTGGAGTCGATCCATCCCCATCCTTGAGGTGCCTCAGGAAATGCATCCTCGCGCGCCCAAACCGGAGCATCTGGGATTTCCTGGCTTGGTTCGTTCACGCGGGGAGAGCGTCAAGGCTCCTTCGGCTTGTCTTGCGGCGCTTTATCCACCGGAGCCGGCGGCGCGGCATCGACCGGAGGAGCGGGTGGGGCCGGAGGCGCGGTTTCGGTGGGAGGCACGGGAGCGGGTTGCGGTGCGGGAGTCGCATCCTTGGGGGCGTCGGCAGGAACATCCGCCGGAGTAGGGGGCACGACCGGTGCGGGCTCTTCCTTGGGAAGTTCTTCGCTCAGCGACTTCGGGGTCACTTCGACGGCCGGCTTTTCGGGCTTGGCCTTTTCCACCTTGGCGGCGGCATCCGCGCGGGTCACCGTGCTGATGGTTTTATTCTTTTGGCCGATCATCACCGCGAGCGCCAGGCTCAGGATGAAGAACATCGATCCGAGATACACCGTGCCTTTTTGCAGGACATTGGTCGTGCGGGCACCGAACACTTGGTCCGTCACGCCACCGCCGAACGCCGCGCCCAAGCCTTCTTGTTTCGGACGTTGCATCAGGATGAGCAAGGTCATCAGGAAACACACGATCACGAAAACCACCAAGGCGAGGTTGATGCTAATATTGAGCCAGTTGATCACTGCAAAAGTCATGGGCGCGGGACTATGGGTGGCACTTTGGACCTTGTAAAGAGGCGAGTTCCCGGAAATTCAAGGCCCGGAATTGCCCGTGAAATCAAGCTCCGGCGGATATTGGTGGCCAAGTTCGCAGCTTCCCCGTAAGCGTTGCCGCAGATTTTCCGCCGCATGAACTTCCCCCGATTTTTCGCCTGCCTGCTGTTTCTCGTGGGTTCATTGTCAGGGCTTCAAGCCCACCAGGTGGCGTCCGTGGAGCTGGAATTCCTCAAAGTCGATGGCACGTGGCGGCTGGACGGGGAAATGGACATCGCCTACATGCTGCCGGAAACCCGCGCCATCCCGGGCGGTCTGCCGATGAGCCGCGAGGCGGTCATGAAGTCCCCGCCGCAAGAGCTCGCGAGGATCCGCAAGGAAACCGAAGCCACCCTGCGGAAGCTGATCCGGTTCACCTTCGCCGACAAGGACGTGCCGTGGCGCATCGAGTTCCCGGATTTCAAAAAAGAACCCTTCGCCCTGCCGCCGGAAGCGGGGGACATCGCGCTGATCACCACTCATATCGTGATCGATGCCATTCCCGGCGCGGGCGAATTGCGCATCCATTGGGCCGGCGAGCAGGAGACCGAACTCATCATTCTAACCGAGGAAGGTGAGGAGCCGGCGAATGTCGTCAGCACCCTGCCCGGTGGCAGCCTCATGCTGTTGAAACAGACCGACAGCGGGAAATCCGCGCCCGTCGAAAAGCCGGTCACCGGCGGCTGGGTGCAACTGGGGTTCCACCACGTGATGGGGCCGGATCACGTGCTTTTCATCCTCGGACTGTTCCTGTTAGTGCCCGGTTGGAAGCCGCTGTTGAAGCAGTCGCTGCTGTTCACGCTCGCCCACACCATCACCCTCGCGCTGGCGGTCTTCGGCGTGGTGCATGTCCCGGGCGTTTGGGTGGAGCACCTCATCGCCCTCAGCATCGCCTGGGTCGGCATTGAAAACCTGCTCACCCGCAAGCTCGGCAGGCAACGGCTGATCCTCGTCTTCTGCTTCGGTCTCCTTCACGGCCTTGGCTTCGCCAGCGTGCTTGCCGAAAAGCTCGGCGGCATTCCCCGCGACCAGCTCACCGGGCCGTTGTTAGGATTCAATGTCGGCGTGGAACTCGCCCAGATCTCGGTGCTGGCCGCCGCCTTCCTCCTGCTCTGGCCGCTGCGCAAATGGAAGCTGCAGGTGCAAACCATCGGCTCCGCCTTCATCGCCCTGGCCGGGATCGCTTGGGCCGTCCAGCGGCTGTTCTTCCCAAGCTCGCCGCTTTTCTGAATCGCCCGGTCCCGCACGGATTTCAGTTCTCGCTTGTGTCACACGCCTGATTTGCGCATGAACTGCGCCCGTCCGGCGGGCCGCGAGGCGGCTTCGCCGGATCCTCACGGCGATGCGCACCCGCAACCTCAGACTCGTCTGGCAGCTCACGGCAATCGTCGTGATGTTCCAGTTGATCGTGGTGCAGGCGATGGCCTCCAGCGGGGTGCTTCACAAGCATTTCCACGACCATGCGGACGATAGCGATCACCAGTGCGCGGTGACGATGATGCTGCATGGTGGGTATGACGAGGTCGTGCCGGACATCGTGCCGGTGGACGTCATTCCGGAGCCACCGCAAGTGCCGGTGGCTTTCGCGATCGCGATCGACCTCGTGCCGGCCCATTTGGCCGGCGGGGTGCTCGCGCATGCGCCTCCCCGGGGACCGTAGGTACGGTCGGATCCCCAGAGTGTGTTTGTTAGCGGCTACACGGCGTCCTGGCGACGCGTGTCGTCATGTCGCTGTTAGTTTTGCGCGTCGCCGTCTTTCTCAACGTACCTATGAAACCATTTTCACGTTCCCTCATCGGGAGCCTTGGCCTGATCGTGGCCACCACTTCCATCTCCCTTGCTGAAGAAGCTGCCGATCCGGCGAAAACCGAGATCGCCGAACTCCGCCAACAAGTCCAGGACCTCACCAAGCTGGTCAAGGAACTCCAACAGCAGGTCGAAGCGCGTTCGCCCGAGCCATCCGCATCCGCGGTCTTGCCACCGCCACCAGCCATCGAACCGCCCGCGGAGAATCCGCCGGATTCCAAAACTGCCATCGCGCCCGGGCCGCCACCCCACGAACCTGATCTAACGACCGATCTCCAGCCGGACCCGCTGCCGCCACCGAAGCGCTCCGATTCAAGCATCTTCAACCCGGAAATCTCCGCAGCCATCGATGCCATTGGCTCCTATTCGGCGAGCGCTAACAACACGAACCTCACGGTCCGCGACATCGAGGTGATGTTCCAGTCCAACGTGGACCAACTCGCCCGCGCCTGTGTGGTCTTCAACGCCGAAAGCGAACTCGACCCGTGGACGAAGACCGACCCGTTTGAAGAGGCCACGCTCGGAGTGGAGGAGGCGGCGATCGAAACGACGGCGCTGCCCTACGGGCTGGCGCTGAAGGGCGGGGAATTCTTCGCGGATTTCTCGCGCCTTGGAAAGGTCCACAGCCACGAGCTGCCCTTCACCGACCGGCCTGCTTCATTGGAAGGCATCCTCGGCGGCGAAACCAAAGCGCGCGGCGTCGAGCTGAGCTGGGTGCCATCATTCGGACACTACTTCCGCTTCACGGCGGGAGCGGTGGATGATATCGGTGCGGACACGTCGGCCCCCGGCTTGTTCACCACGCTTGGTGGCGACGCGGAAGACCTGTTCGCTGTTAGCAACAACCGCTCGTTCGGTGACATCATGTATTACGGCCGGGCTGCGACGATTTTCGAGATCAACGACAGCACCTCGCTCAATCTTGGGATCGACTATGCGCACGGCCAGGACACCGGAAAACGCCAGCTCGCCAGCGCCGATTTCAAACTCACCTGGCTGCCAGATCCCGCGAGCTTTGACCAGTTCGTCGTCGGAGGCGAGATCCTCCATGGGAAAATCGATGGCGATTTCGGCCCGGACGCCCTCTTCGCCGGCGGACCGACCCATGGCAGCTCCACGTCTAACGGTGCCTACGTTTACGCACAGTACCGCATTGGCAAGGAGTGGGAACCGGGCATCCGTTACGATTGGTTCCGCCCGGAAATATGGTCGGAAACCGACGCCAACTCCAACGGCATCGCCGATGGAGTGGCCCGCAGCAGTTCCACCCAAAACTCAGTCTCGGCCTATCTAACGTACAACCTCAGCGAGTTCAACCGCCTGCGCCTTGAAGTCAGCCACATCTCGGGCGAGGACGGTGCCTTCGCTGGCAAGGACGACGACTGGCTCGGCTTCCTGCAATGGTCGGTCGTCATCGGCCCTCACAAACATTCCTTCCAACCTTGATCCCCAACTTATGAAAATCATCATCACCACATTTCTAATCGTTACCGGGCTGCTCCATGCCGCGCCCTTGAACGTCGTTGTCACTCTCCCCGATCTCGCCGACATCACCCGCCAGGTCGGCGGCGACCAGGTGGACATCTTCTGCATCGCGAGCGGCAAGGAGGATCCACACAACGTCCCGCTCAAGCCCAGTGCCATCACCAAACTCGCGAAGGCGGATCTCTTCATCCAGCTCGGGCTCGAACTCGAACATGCCTACGCCCCGGCGCTGGTGAAGGAATCCCGCAACGCGAAAATCCAACAGGACGGCCCCGGCTTCCTCGATCTGAGCGGCGGCGTGAAGCCGCTCGACGTTCCGACCAGCCTCGATCGCAAGGGCGGCGATGTCCACCCTAACGGCAATCCGCATTACAACACCGATCCCGTCTATGGCCAGATGATGGCCCGCGGCATCGCGGCGAAACTCGGCCAGCTCCGGCCGGAGTCCGCCGCCGTGTTCAAGGCGAACGGCGACAAATACGTCGCGCTGTTGCAAGGCAGGACGGCCGCGTGGAAGGCGAAGCTCGCGGGCAAGCAAATCAAGTTTGTCTGCTATCATCCGGACCTGTCGTATTTCGCGGCGCGCTTCGGCCTGACCCAAGTCGGCACGATCCAGCCGAAGCCAGGGATCGAGCCCGGTCCACAGGAAATCCAGACGCTCGCGGCAACCATGAAACAGCAGGGCGTGAAGCTCATCGTGAAGGAGAGTTTCTACAGCGACCGCATCCCTAACCAACTCGCCCAGATGACGGGCGCGAAGGTCGTCAACATCCCGATCATGGTCAACGCCATGCCCGAGGCGAAGGATTACGTTTCCCTGATAGACACCCTCGTCAACTCGTTCGCCCCATGATCACCTTGCGCAATCTCTCGCTCGGTTACGGCGGCAGCGTCGTGATCGAAGGCGTCAATCTCAAGCTGGCCGCCGGTGACTTCCTCGTCATCGGCGGCCCTAACGGCGGCGGGAAGTCCACCCTCCTCCGCGGCATCTCCGGCCTGATCCAGCCGATGGCCGGAACCATAGCCCGCGGGCAAACACGCTTCGGCTACGTCCCGCAGCACGCCACCGTCGAACAATCGTTGCCTCTAACTGCGATGGAAATGGTCGAACTCGGCGCGTCCGCCTGCGAGCCATGGTGGAAAACCCTCGTCACCCCGCGTTCCTCGTTTCATCACGAGGCGCTGAGGGATTGCCAGGCGGAGGCGTTCGCGGACAAGCCGTTCCATGCCCTGTCAGGCGGGCAGCGCCAGCGGGTGCTGTTAGCCCGCGCGCTGGCATCCTCGCCGGACTGCCTGCTGCTCGATGAACCGACCGCCGGTGTGGACCGGCCGACGCAACATGCCCTGGCCGAAATGCTCGGCGGGTTGCACCGCACGTCGGGCCGCGCGGTGGTGCTGGTGACGCACGAGTTCGGGCCCTTCAAAGCCATCGCCGACCGCTTCGTCTGGGTGCAGGACGGCTCGCTGCGCGAACTCACCGCCGGCGATTTCCACGGCCGCCAGGACAACCCCGAACTCCCGAACTGATGCCTGAAGAATTCCTGTTTGGCAAAGCCCTGTGGGCAGCGGCGATGATCGGCGTGCTGCTGCCCATCGTCGGGCGGCATCTTGTCCTCGGCCGCGCGGTATTGTTAGGTCTGGCGATCCCGCAGATTGCGATGGCCGGCATCGCGTTCGTGTTTCTCGGAGCCTCGGTGCATTGGCCGTGGGCGGAATCGATCCACGAGGAATCCGGCAAGGCACTTGTCGGCTCGTTGTTGTTCGGACTTCCCGGTCTGTTGCTCATCGCCACGCCGTGGAAACGCCGCGCCCGCATCAGCGAGGCATGGCTGGCGGTGGTCTATCTGGCCTCCGTTTCCGCGACGAACCTGATGCTCGCCACCGACGCCGTCGGCGAAACCTATCTCAGCGACCTGTTCCACGGGCGGCTGCTGTTCATCGGTGACACGGAGTTGAAACTGCTAGGCATCACGCTCGCCACCGGTTTTGTCTTCCTGTTCGCCTTCCGCCGGCGCCTGCTTCTAACACTCATCGATCCCGACTACGCCTCGGTCGCCGGCCTCGCCGTCGGCGGTTGGACCGTCGCCGCCACGGTGGTCAACGGCGCCGTTATCGGCATCACCGTGGCCACCGCCGGTCCGCTCGTCGCCTTCGGCTTCCTGGTGCTGCCAGTGCTCACCGCCGCGACGTTCGCCAAAAGCCTGCGCGGCAACCTCTGGCTCTCGATGCTCGCCGGGCTGGTTATTTCGCTCGCGGGATTCTGGCTGTCGTATCACTACGATTTCCCGTTAGGCGACTCGGTCGTCGCCACCGGCTGCGCGGTGCTGCTGCTAGGCCGTTGCCTGGCGGTGTTTCCCAGGCGATCGCCATGACGGCCCTTGGCCATCTTCTGCGGCCAAGGGCTTTTTTCAGTGGATCGCGGAGTTCAGAAGCGCCAGATGAGGCCGGCCCGCACCCGCACGTTGGGCACCGTCTGGAAGGCGCTGTTTTGAATTCGAAGCGGAATGTCCACGCCGAGATCGGCGGATAGATTCGTCTTCCAGGTGCCGACGAGCTTGGGACCGAGGTAAACGGCGTTGATCGCGGTATCGTCCGCGTCTTCGCCCTGGAAGGTGTCGGTTTGCTTGTAGTCGCCGGAAAACAACGCCTCCAGTGCGAGGGTGTGATTGTCCGTTAGCAGCAGATAGGTGCCGATGCCGCCCTCCCACGCCAGCGCGTTGGCATAGCGGTAGTCGTAGTCTCCCTCCGTGCGCAACGCATACTGGACGGCGGCGGTGGCGAACACGCGCTGATAGCGGAAATAGGCGGAGGTGCCAACGATGCCATCCCACGAGCCGCTGCCCAACGCCAGATCGTGGCCGTGGATGCCGCTCTCGGGAGCGCCCGGCTCTTCGTGTTCGTGGAACTCCTCCTTGAGCCGCGAGGAACTGCCGGTCGGCAGTTTGATGCCCGCGATGGCATTCCAGGTGAACGTGGTGTCCGGCGCGTCATGGCGGGTGATCAGGAAGCGGCCGATCAACGAGGCGTCGCCGATTCCCTGCTCAGTGCCTTTGTCCGTTAGGAAACCTTCCGGCCGGCTGAAGGACCGATAGATATAGGGCAGATTTACCTGGGCACTGAAGCGTGGCGTGAAATTGTAGCCGGCGAGCGCCTGGGTGATGGTGCTGTTGATGTATTGGTCGGCTTCATTGGGGACTTCGTGACCGTCCTCCTGGGTGGTGCCGAAGTAAGTGTATTGCGATGCGGCACCGGCGAACCAGCCGGTGATGGATTCGCCCTGCGCCTCGGTGGCGGTATAAATCGCACAGGAGTCGCAGGCGAAGGTATGACTGGAGAGGAAGGGAAGCAGGCAAAGGGAACTAACAAAGTGTTTGGTGAATTTCATGAATTTAAAGAATGTGTTGCAAAATGGCGGTGCCGGAACGGGATGCCCCTCGATCGGTCCGCCGACGGCACGATGCCGTGGAGATGGGGGGAGCGGTCATTCCGCAATCCGCATGGAGTCCCTCACAAGAGACTTCAATCCGGGGATCCGGATCATCGCACGGGCACGCTGGTGCGAATGGAATCAGACCACGGATTCTCGCGGCGGCGGCACGGGCGGCCCCTCGCCATGGACCGAGCTGCCGTTAGACAGCGGCACGAATCCTTCGGCGCGGAAGGCGACCGCCCGCGGTGCCGGGGCGGCGGTGGTTCCGGGCGGCACGAATTCCTTCAGGACCAACCGCAGGGAAATCAGGTCGGGAAGTTCTTTATCTGTATCCCGCTGTTGTTTGCGGGATTCGGCGATCGCCTTGCACATGCAGCACGGGTGTTGGCCGTCGAAGGTCATGGACATTCCTTCGGCAAGTCCGGCTTGCGCCGAGTAATCCACCAGCATCCGGCTCCAGGCCACGACTTGCAGCATCGCGTCCACCCCCACGCACAAGTGCAGGCAACTGAGAAGAACGAAAAATGTGCGGAGCCGTTTCGCCACTGCCGGTGGAGTGAGTCGATTGCGGCTTGCTTGTCAAGCGCGCCGTCGGCCAGACCGGTGCCGTCATGGTCGAGTTCACCGGCGATGCCGGCGGCCGGGTGATTTCCGCCCGCGCGAAAACTTCCTCCGGTTGGCCGCTGCTCGACAACGAAGCGGTCAGTAATGTTAGATGTTGGAGTTTTCCCCCGGCGGCGTCATGACTCCCCAGCGCCCCATCGTTTTCCAACCCCGCTAACAAACACCGTGCTCGCTAACATCGTTGTCGAAACATTCCTCAAGGGCGGCTGGGTCATGTGGCCCATCCTCGCCACTTTCTTCCTCGCCCTCTGCGCCGTCCTCGACCGCTCGGTCTGGTGGCTCCGGCTCCGGGGAACCCTTCAATCCGCAAAACAGGAACAAGCCCGCGTCGCCCTCGGCACCGGCGATTTCGCCACCGCGTGGGATCTCGGGAAAAACACCACCGAGCCATTTCTAACCAACCTCAACCAGGGGATGACCCATGCCCACACTTCCATGCTCGCCGCAATGCAGCTTCATGCCACCCATCTCATCGAGAAATCCGAGGCCCGGATGTGGGTGCTCAGCACCTTGATCACCCTCGCGCCGTTGTTAGGGCTGTTCGGCACCGTCGTCGGGATCATGGGTTCATTCTCATTCGTCGGCGACGAACAACTCGCCGCCAGCAAGGTTTCCGGCGGCATCGCGGAGGCGCTCATCGCCACGGCTTGCGGCATCGCGATCGCGATCCTGTGCCTGCTGCCCTATAACTTTTTCCGCAAGCGCGTCGCCGTCCTGCGAGGGTCGCTCGAGCGCTGGATCAACCACACCGAGCTGCTCGTGAAATCCGCCAGGGAACACGGCCACGACCTGGAAGTTTTCGCCTCTAACCACAACCCGCGCTGATGCCCGTCAAACTTCACAGCAGCGCATCCGGGGAGGAGGGCGACGAGGCGCGGATCGAAATCATCCCGCTCATCGACATCATGTTTTTCCTGCTCGCCAGTTTCATGTTAGTCAGTCTCAGCATGACGCAGCTTCATCGAGTGCCCATCACCCTGCCGGAAGCCTCCACCGGCATCCCGGACTCGAAAGCCCCGCCGTTCCAAATCGCTATTGATGCCAATGGCGTCACCACCTGGGACGGCAAGATCGTCACTCTATCGGAAATTTCCTCCGGTTTGAAAGCCGCGGCCAAGTCCGACGAATCCCGTGTCCTGATTTCCGCCGACGCGGAATCCCGTCACAAGCAAGTGCTCGCGGTCCTCAATGCCGTGCGCGACGGGGGAGTCCTGAAGGTGGCCTTCGAGTCGAAGAATCCCCATCCCTGACCCGTGAACCGATGAAATCGTGGCAAGCCGCCATCGCCGACCGCGACGAAAAAATCCGTGCGCTCAACATCAATCTAGCCGCCACCCGCGGGCGACTCGACGAAGCGATCGCCAAGCTCAAGACGGCGGGGGGGCGTTAGCCGGGACCGGGGCTTGTCACGCGCCGCGGCGGTGGTTAGTTTGCCAGCGTCAACATGAAGGATTCCATGCTTCACGCGCTCAATATCGGCGCACTCGCCTTCTGGTTGAGTGTCACCGGATTCGCGGCGGTGGCCATTTGGGTTCCCTCATTCATTCCCGAAATCACCTTCCCGGGGGGAGGGGAGGCCACCGAGTTCGGCGCGGATTTCATCGTCGGCGACGCGACCGACGGCCAGCCAGGCGAAACCGCTCCACCCGTCGCTCCGGCCGGGCCCGCTTACGAAGCCAGTGAACCCCTGCCTTCCCCGCCCGAGATCCCGGCACGGACGAATCTAGCACCGCTGCCGGAGATTCCCGCTTCGCCCGCGCCGCCTGGACGCGCGGCTGCCGGACTGTCCGCCGCCGCCCGTCTCGCCGCGGGCCGCACACCCGGTCCAATCTATCCGGCACAAGCCCTGCGTGATGGCCGGGAAGGCACCGTCGCCGTGCAGTTCACCGTGGATATCGCCGGCCATGTCACCGGCGCGTCCATCTATTCCTCCTCCGGTTGGGATCTGCTGGACCGCGAGGCGCTCAGGACCGTTAGGTCGTGGGAATATCCTCCCGGCGAGGTCCTCACCATGATCCGGCCCATCGTTTTCCAACTCCCCTGAACGGTGAATCCCCGCTCCCTTCCCATGCTCAATGCCATCGGCTGCCTAGTGCTCGCCGCCGTGGTCTTCACCCAGTGGGGCAAGGAGAGCCGGGTCGAAGCGAGGATGTCGAAGCTGCGTGTGGAAGCCGCCGTTTCCCGGAATCTGGCGGAATCCGAAACCAAACGCGCCGCGAATCTCGAACGCGACATCGCCGTTCTCAAGCAATCCCTCGAAGCCACCCAGCGCGCCGCCCTCGAAGCCACGGACTCTCTCGGCCGCCGCGACGATGCCGCCACCCGCAACGAACTCGCCGCCGCCCGAGAGCAGGTTGAAAAGTGGAAGGCATCCATCGCCGAGCGCGACGCCCGAATCCGTAAAATGGAATCCGACCTAACCGCCACCCGCCGCCGCCTCGACGAAGCCATCGTGAAACTCAAGCAGGCGGGCGTTCGTTAGATCGCCCGGAGTGCTGGAAGCTCTGCTCCATGTGGCGCGGAGCTCTTCATCTTCTCCATCCACCCTTTGGGATTCGTGCCGCTCTCTCCACGCAAGTCACCGCGATCCGGTGCAACTACCGCAGACTGAATTTGTGATCGAACGCCATGTGGGGGGGACGTGGGATCCGGTCGGCCGACTGCAATCAGGATACATTTTCACCGATGGTTTCCCATGGGGTGAATCCCTATCGTGGCATCCGGCGAGTGCCCGTAGGTGACCTCGCCGGGGATTTGGGGTTGAAGTCCTCCGCGTTCTCCGCCAAGCAAGATCCGCAGCCCGTCTCCAAACCAATTTCCCTCATCATGACGACGAACCTGAAGCGTGCGAACTGGATCATTCCCTCGCTGGTCCTGCTCATGATTTTCATGCCCTCCACGGCAAGCGCCCACACCGAGACCGGCACGGTGGGAGGCTTCCTCAGCGGGTTCAAACATCCCCTAACAGGGCTGGACCACATCGTGGCGATGGTGGCCGTGGGACTGTGGGGGGCGTTTCTCGGCGGGCGCGCGATGTGGACCTTGCCGGTCGTTTTCCCGATGGTGATGGCCTTCGGCGGGGCGATGGGTGTGCTGGGGATTCCGCTGCCGGGTGTGGAAACGGGCATCGCCCTTTCCGGCATCATTCTGGGTTTGATGGTGACTTTTGCCGCCAAGCCTCCGTTGTGGGTGGCGGCGGTGATCGTCGGTTTTTTCGCGATCTTCCACGGACACGCGCATGGCTCGGAGCTGCCGGCGGCTGCCAATCCGATGACCTTTGCCGTCGGCTTCGTGATCTCCACGGGCTTGCTCCACCTCAGCGGCATCGCCTTCGGGTTGCTGGTTAAGTGGCCATGGGGCCGGATTGCCGTACGGGCGGGCGGCGTGGCGATCGCCGCGGTGGGTTTCGGGTTTCTCTTCAAACTGATCTAACATGAATCTCCCCGCGCCGCGCCGGACCGGACTGCTGCCGGTCACCGGGATTTTCCTGATTCTAACGTCCACCGCCCATGCGCACATGGCCGTGGAAGGCGCGGGGCAAATCGCCAATGGCGCGCTGCACCCGCTGATGACTCCCGCCCATGTGTTGATCCTGCTGGGACTCGGACTCTTGTCAGGCATGCAGGTGCCGCTGGATTTGAAGACCCCGCTGCGGGTCTTCACTCCGGTTTCCGCCATCGCGCTGCTTGCCACCACCAGCGGGCGGATCACCGGCGTCTATCAGCCGGTGCTGATCGGCATCGCCATGTGCATTGCGATCCTGATCGGTCTGGATAAGAAACTTCCGCGGCTTGTCCGAGCGCTTCTCTGTGCTGCGGCCGCCGTCGGCATCGGGCTCGACTCGGTGGTGGAATCCGGTTCGACCTTCGAGGTGGCCAAGACGCTGCTAGGCACTTGGCTCGGCGTCAACGTGGCGGTCGTTTACATCGCAATCTGTGCTTCTAACGGCGCTGAAAAAAAATGGGCCAGAACCGGCATCCGGGTGGTCGGTTCCTGGATCTTCGCCATTTCCCTGTTGGTGCTGGCATTTTCCCTGCGGAAATGATCCGGACCACCTTTCGCGGCTACTTGCGGAACATTTCCTCAAACGCCCGCCCCGCAGCTAACACCGCGTAGTCATCGTAGGTCACCTTCTCCGCGGGCGGCCAGAAGACTCCAGCGGCGATTTGCCCCGCCACCCAGTCGGCGCAGGCTTGCGCGGCTTCGAGATCCCCCATTTCGAATCCCGCCCATTCGTGGATCGCCACCTCGGCTTCGGTCGATCTCAGGGTGAAATAGCAAGGGGCTGGCAGCGTTTCCCCGCGCTTTACCAAGGCCGCGGCGTAGAGCGGGAGCTGAAGGTTGTGCCACAGGAAATCGGCCGCCTTGCCCTCGTCCTCTCCCGGATAGACCGCCGGACAATCCGTCGTTAGATGCGGAGGAAGCGTGCTCGACGGGGTGAGTTTTTTCCGGTGAGCCTTGTCCACGCCATCGACCTTGCCGGTCTTGTAATCGAGCACCCGCAGCCGGCCGGTTTCGCGGTGGCGGTCAACCCGATCAATTTTTGCGACGATGTGCGCCTCGCCCACCGGCAACTCCACCTTGCGTTCCACATCGACGATCTCCCAGCCTTCCACGCGATTAATCGCCTGCACCCGCGACAACCACGCGAAACGCTGGCGCAGCGCCTCCGTCTGGATCCGCACGGCGAGCGGCACCCGCCTGCCGAACCATTCCCTAACCACCCGGTCCAGCTCGGCGGAGAGCCAGCCGTGGATCGCTTCGGTTTTTTCAAATTCGCGGGCCTCGGTATCGCGGCCCCAGCGTTCCAACACTTCGTGCGCTACCGTGCCGAAATCGCGGGCGTTCCATTCCGCCCGGCCGGCTTCCGAGCCCTGCATCTTCACCACGTGCTTCAGATAGTAACGGAACGGACACGTTAGATAGTCCCCGAGCGAGGTGACATTCAGCCGCACCGGCGGCGCGACGACCCGCGGCGTCCATTGCCAATCCGCGTGCCAGCGCAAGCCCGCTTCCGGTGGCTCGACCTCCTTGAACAGCGCTTTCACCCGTCCCGGCAGCTCGTCGCGACCGGCGGCTAACAACAAGCGCGAGGGCAGCAACGACTCGCCGCCGGCTCCCGATTTCCCGCAGATCACATCCACCCGCCCGTCGTCGCGCCGCGCCTCGACCATCGCCTGATAGAGAAACGCATCCCGCGCCGCGCGGTCGGCGTCCTTGATCAGGCCGAGCTTGTCCCGGCTCGCTTCGCTCAACCACGGCTCGCCGCCGCTGCGCGCGGGAACCTTGCCGTCGTTCATCCCGCACAGCACGAGGTGGCGGCCCGGTTCGTGAAATAATTCGAGCCAGCCCTGCACGTCCAGCACCCGGCCTTCCGGCGGCAGCGGGGCGGGGGAGGGCACTTCGGCTAACATCATCTCGATCCAGAATCCCGCCCCGCGCTTCACCCGGGCCATCAACGGGGCGGCTGTTGTTAGCCATTCTGCCATCGCGTTGGCTGCCTCCTCCGTCGCCGGGCCGGTGCGGGCGAGTGCTCCTAACAAGCGCTCCATCGCCCCGCTGAAATTCCCTCCCAGGAAACTCGCGCGCCAGCCTTCGAGCGCTTCGGCGGCCTTGAGGAGTTCTTCAGCGGATTCCTTGTCAAACTCGCTGCGGAAGTTCTCCGCGGCGATGCGCCGCTGCAAATCTTCCGTCCGCACCACCATCCAACGATCGCGCAGCTCTGCCAGACGTTTCGCTTTTTGCGCCCGCTTGCCTGCCACCAGCACGCCCGTTTCAGGAAGTGATAGAAGGTCCGCCAGCGTGGCCAGCGTCGGGTCGGCCAGCCATTCGCCCCAGATCTTGAACCAGCGCGCGAGCCCGCCCGTCACCTGCGCCGCGGCCGGATGAAACGCCGGCCAACCTTCCCGCGTGAACGCCCGCGCCAGTTCGTCACCCACCTCGGCATCCGCCGATCCCAGCGCGACTTCGTCGGACGGCGTCTTCATTTCGCCGATCACCCGCAGCGCCTCGACCGCCTGCTGTCGCGGATCCGCCACCACTTGGATCGTTCCATCCGGCCATGGCAGCGGGCGTTGCGACCATGCTGTTAGAGGGCGTCCGGTCGTGGAAAAATTGCCAGCTTCACTTTCCGGTGCGCCGATCAACACCGTCACGGGCACCGCCCACGCCAGCCACGCCCGCTCGACGAGCGGCGGCATTTCCGCAACGCCCGCAAGAACGATCCTTGAAATCCCGGCGGGCATTTTCAAGCCCTCCGCCAGCATCCGGCTGCGGCTTTCGAGGCCCCACGAATGCAGCTTCCGTTCGACGAGATCTTCCAACCGGCCGAGCGCCTCCCAGCGTTCCGCTTCCACGGTTTCCCGCAGCTTTCTAGCAGCGGTCGAGAGCAGCAGGCCGTTTTCCTGCAGCGAGCGCCGCAGCCCGGTCATTTCCCGCGCCAGGCCGCCGGCCCAGTTTTTTCCTTCGCCCGGCGGTGCGGGAAACAGCGCCTCGTATTCCGACCAGTCCGCCACATTTTCCAACACCTCCACCCACGCAACCCGATCCATCCAATCCGCCGCCGCCTCGTCATCGCGGGTTTGCAAAAACCATCCCGGCGTCACGACTTTCGGCGACAGCAAGGCATCCGCCGCCTCGGCCAGGGCTTCCCTCAAGCGTCGCCCGCTTTGTGCCGTGGGAACCACCACTAACAGGCCGGGCAGTTCATCGCGGCGCTCCAGCAGCCACGCCACCGCCCTCGTCAAAAACGGACGGTCCCATCCCACGAATACGCGCTCCACCATGGGTGGCAGCATCGTCGGCAGGTTCTGCCGAGGGAATCAAAATTTGTTGGGACAGGAGTGTCCCGACCCCACAAAAAAAAACGGGTGCCGTATGGCACCCGTTTCTCACCCTGGTTTGCGGAACCTGGAAAATTACTCGGCGGTTTCGGAACGATCGACAGCGGTGCCGCTGGTGTAGCGCCAGCGGATTTTGTTGCGCTTCGAAGCGGAACGCAGCTTGCGTTGCTTGCGCTCGGTCGGTGTCTCAAACGCGCGGCGGCGGCGCATTTCTTCGAGGATACCCTCGGTATCAAGCTTGGTTTTGAGGCGTTTAAGAGCACGGTCAACGGGCTCGCCTTTCTTCATGATCACTCCACGCATGCGATGATTGTTGGTTGGTTTGGTTGGTTCCGCAGGTTATCCGGGGCGCGGTAGATGCGGGATCGGACCCCCTTTGTCAACACAGAACCCGCCGCGATATTGAAAAAACGGGGGCTTGCTATGGCTAGGGAATTGGCTTATTGAGCGCCGTCCTTTGGCTATCGGCAAGCAATTTTGCCGACCGTCCGGTTAAACATCCGGCTGTCACGGGTCAGTTAAAACCATAAATCATGCACCGTATTCCCTTCGATCGGGTGAACTGGATCACCAGTTCATTCCTCATCGGCACCGCCCTCATGGCCCTCATTGGAGTGCCAATCTATCTGGTCAAAGTCGGCCTCGACTGGTTCCAGTTCGCCCTATTCTTCTTCTACGTTACCGCGACGATGATGAGCATCACGGTCGGCTACCACCGGCTGTTCTCCCACCTGTCGTTCAAGGCGAAAATGCCCGTCAAGCTTTTCACCCTCATCTTCGGTGCCTGCGCGTTTGAAAATTCCTGCCTCAACTGGGCTTCCGACCATCGCCTCCACCACAAGCACGTCGATCACGACGAAGACCCCTACGACATTTCCAAGGGCTTCTTCTGGGCGCACATCGGCTGGCTGCTTTTCAAACTCAACCCCGAGCCGCCGATGGACAACGTCGCCGACCTGCGGAAAGACAAGCTCGTCATGTGGCAGGACAAATACGTGCATTGGATCGGCTTCGTCGTTGGCGTCCTGCTTCCCATCGCCCTCGGTTACTGGTGGAATGCCTCCCACGGCCTGGATCCGTGGCTCGGAGCGCTCGGCGGCTTCCTCATTCCCGGCGTTGCCCGCATTGTCGTCGCCCAGCATTGCACGTTTTTCATCAATTCATTCTGCCATATGTTAGGCCGCCAGCCCTACTCCACCAGCCACAGTGCCCGTGACAGCGCGCTCATGGCCTTCTTCACCTTTGGCGAGGGCTATCACAACTATCACCACGAGTTCCAGCACGACTACCGCAACGGCGTGAAGCCATGGCAGTGGGATCCCAGCAAGTGGACGATCTGGACGCTCTCCAAGCTCGGCCTCGTCGACGGCCTCCGCCGCGTGCCGGATGGCCGCATCCTCCTCGCGGAAATGGGTGAAGCCCGCCGCAAGGCCCAGAAGCAACTCGCCCAGATGCGCGAGCACCCGCACCACTCGCCTGCCCACCGCGCGGCCGATGCCCTGCACGAACTCGTCGAAAAACTTTCCGCCAACTACCACGAGCTGGAAAAAGCCGTCGCCGACCGCGTCCAGCTCTCCCGCGAGAAGCTCAACGCCTGGCAGGACGAAACCCGCAGTCTGATGCGCGAATTCCGCCGCACCTACGCCGCCGTTTCCGCCTGATAGATTCCACGACGGCTGTCACCTAACACGCGCCCCGCGACCGCAAGGTCGCGGGGCGTTTTTGTTGTGGCAGCGACCACCGGTCGCCGCGAAGCCACTCTTCCTAAAAGGAAAACCGGAGAGGCGGGTCAATTGCGGCTGGGCCTGGGAACCGGAAAAGAAAGCCATCGAAATCACCTTGGGATAGTTTCAGCGCCATCTCCCACGAATCCGGAACTCCCTCCTTGCCCCAACAGTCGCACTGCCCTAGAGACTAACATCAGAAATGGCAGCGAAACGCAAAGAGGCTTCTGATGCGAAGACCACGGATACCACACTGGCCATCAGCGCCGACTACCAGCAGTTCGTCGAAGAGCTGAAGTCTCGCGTCGCCACCGCCCGTCTCTCCGCGGCAAGGAGGATCAACCACGAAATGATCTTCCTGTATTGGGACATCGGGCGCGGGATCGTGGAGAAACAGAAAGCGCTTGGCTGGGGCGAGTCCGTGGTGGAAATGGTCGCGGCGGATTTGCGGAAAGCGTTTCCCTCCATGAGCGGATTCTCCCCTCGAAATATGCGGGACATGAAGCGCTTCTATCTCGCTTACAGTGAGGAAGCAATTTGGCGACAGCTTGTCGCCAAATTGGCCAAAGGAGCAAAAGGTCCGGCAATCTGGCCACAAACTGTGGCCAAATTGCAGGCCGATGAGATTCCCTTGGAGATTCTGCGACAGCCTGTCGCAGAATCGGGTGGAGCCGCAATTTGGCGACAAGCTGTCGCCAAATTGGAGGACGGCGACGCTACTCGGTTTCTGCAGCAGCTTGTTGCAGAAATTCCTTGGGGCCAAAACCTCCTCATCCTGAACAAGCTCTCCGCCCCTGCCGCCCGCCTCTGGTATCTCCGCGCCACCGCCCGTTTCGGCTGGTCGCGCAATGTCCTGCTCAACCAGATCAAAGCCGGTGCCTACGAACGCGCCGTCACGGAAAAGAAGACGCACAATTTCGATCTCGCCCTGCCGGAGCACTTCGCCGAGCAGGCCGACGAGATGCTCAAGAGTTCCTACAACCTGGAGTTCCTCGGCCTGCGCCGCGCCGTGCGGGAACGCGAACTCGAAGACCGCCTCGTCACGCGCCTGCAATCCTTCCTGCTAGAACTCGGCTACGGCTTCTGCTTCGTCGGCCGCCAGCACCGGATCGCTCTCGGGAAAAAGGAGTATTTCATCGACCTCCTCTTCTATCACCGTTTCCTCAAGGCCCTCGTCGCCTTCGATCTCAAAGTCGGCCCCTTCGAGCCGGAGTTCACCGGCAAGATGGATTTCTATCTGAACCTGCTCAACGACAAGGAGCGCGGTCCCGGCGACCAGCCCTCCATCGGCATCATCCTCTGCGCGGAAAAGGACGACGTGGAAGTCGAGTATGCCCTCCGCACCAAAGCCAATCCCATCGGCGTCGCCGCCTACGCCTTGCAGTCGAAACTGCCTGGGGAACTGAAAGGAAAACTCCCCACCGCCAAACAGCTCGCCGATCTTGTGCGGGCGGAGATGGAGAGCGCATACTGAGGAGCCTGAGTCACAAAATCACTTCACCTAAACCTTAAACTCATGAGTGTTCTTCACGTTAATCAAATTAGGCGCCGCGTGCGCGAGACTTACGAAACCTACATCCCACGGGACGACCTGAAGGACTCAGACCCCCAGTTGGAGGTGAAGTTACAGACCCGATGCCTTGCAGCTTTCGCGGTTCAGGCCCTCACTGATTGCACAATAATCGACGCGGCGAATTCAGTGATCGACGGAGGTGAAGACAATGGACTTGATGCCGTGTATTATTCGGAAAGTCAGAACTGTTTGGTTCTCGCGCAATCGAAGTGGATAAAGGACGGAAAGTCCGAACCTGATAGTGCCGACATTGGGAAATTTTGCCGTGGCATCCGAGATCTGGTGAATTGCGAGTTTGACCGTTTCAATGAGCGACTTCTGCAACGCAGGGACAGCGTTGAAAACGCCCTCTCGACTTTCAATTGCCAGATCGTCTTGGTCTTGATTCACACGGGTAAGGCGGAACTGGCGATCCACGCCACCCGCCAAGTTGATGACCTGCTTGCCGAACTCAACGACGCATCGGAGATCGCAACGTTTCACAAGCTCGGACAGGAACGGGTTTACGCAATGATGGCCGAAGGAGCGTCGGGTGGAGCTATCAACCTTGAATTTGGCCTGTCATCATGGGGCAAAGTCGAGGCGCCGCATTCTGCTTTCTACGGCATGGTCGTCGGCACCGAAGTTGCCGCTTGGTGGAAACAGTTCGGGGAACTTCTCTTTGTGAAGAATCTCCGTAGCACCCTTGGCCACACAGAGGTAAATCGCCAGATTCTAACTACTATTGAAGAGCGGCCCGACGACTTTTGGTATTTTAACAACGGAATAACTGTCACAGCAAAGTCTGTCGAAAAAACGGCGGCTGGCGCGGGCAATCGTGAGCTGGGGACATTCAAAGCGGTCGGTGCCCATGTCGTGAACGGTGCACAGACCGTTAGTAGTGTTGGCCGATTCCAAGGTGATCCAACCAAGTTGGAAAAAGTGAGAATACCATTTCGCATCATCTCGCTACAAGATGCTGAAATCGAATATGAGACTCTAATAACACGCTCTAACAACACTCAGAATCGAATTGAAGCACGTGATTTCGTATCGCAAGACAAAGAGCAGCAACGCTTGCGTCTCGAGCTTCAGATGGAAGGTATCGACTACCACATTGCGCGGTCAGAAGGCTATAGGCCCTCTGAAAAATCGTTCGACCTTGAAGAGGCTACCGTCGCCATCGCATGCTCGCTCGAAGACTCCGGCCTGGCGGTTTTGGCAAAACGCGAGATCGGCCGGTTCTGGATAGACTTGGACAAGGCACCATACAAGAAACTCTTTAATCCGCAGACCTCGGCGCTTCAGATGTTCCACGCGGTTTTGGTGCAACGGCTTATCGAATCAAAGCTTGCTCAGGCAATAAAGGCTTTGGAAAAGCGAAGTGGGAAACGGTATGGCGTGCTTGTGCATGGGAATCGCCTGCTCGCATCCATAGTGTTCGCTCGACTCAATATTGGGCAGAAACTTGCGGACACAAAGTTCGTCGCCTCTGAATATAACGAGGCCATAGAGAAGGAGCTGTGGCAGGCCGTAGACGTCATTACTACAGAGCTTTCACAAAGATTTGCAGAAAGCTTTCCTGCAGTTGTCTTCAAAAATCCTACCAAATCGAAGGCGCTTTTCGATATTTCGATGGCAGCTACTCAACCGGCCCAGTTGACTTTGCTCTAACGTCGCGAAGATCGGGGGAGCCTCCATTTGGCCTCAATGTTTTTACAATCCAAGTCGATGAAACCATGAGCAACGAACCTTTGCCCCAATCCGAAATCATTCTCTACCAGACGGAGGATGGCGGCACGCGCTTGCAGGTGCGGTTGGAGGGGGAGACGGTGTGGCTGTCGCTCAATCAAATGGCAGACCTGTTCCAGCGGGATAAATCGGTCATTTCGCGCCACATCAAGAATCTGTTTTCAGACGGAGAATTGGTGCGGAGTTCAGTTGTTGCAGAATCTGCAACAACTGCCGCTGACGGGAAGACCTACCAGGTCGAGTTCTACAACCTCGATGTCATCATCTCCGTGGGCTACCGGGTGAAATCGCTGCGGGGCACGCAGTTCCGGATCTGGGCGACGCAGCGGCTGCGGGAATACATCGTGAAGGGTTTCACGATGGACGACGAGCGGCTGAAGCAGTCTGGCGGCGGCGCGTATTTTGACGAACTGCTGGAGCGCATCCGCGATATCCGGTCGTCGGAGAAGGTGTTCTGGCGCAAGGTGCTGGATATTTACGCGACGAGCGCGGACTACGATCCGCGGGCCGAGGCGTCGCAGCTATTCTTTGCCACGGTGCAGAACAAGATGCACTGGGCGGCGCACGGGCACACGGCGGCGGAAGTGATCGTTGACCGCGCCGATGCGGCGAAGCCTAACATGGGACTGAAGACCTGGCCGGGAAGCCGCCCGCGGAAGACCGACGTGGCAGTGGCCAAGAATTACCTCAACGAGCAGGAACTCGGCGATTTGAACCTGATCGTGTCGCTCTATCTCGACTTCGCCGAACTCCAAGCCCGCAGCCGGCGGGTGATGACGATGGGCGACTGGATCGCCAAGCTGGATGATTTTATGCGGATCAGCGACCGGGAGATTCTCACCCATGCGGGCCACGTGACCCACGAGGCGGCGCTAGCACGGGCGGAGGCGGAGTTTGAAAAATTCCGCCGGATCGAGGACGAGAAGCCATCACCGGTGGAGCAGCATTTTCTTGAGGCCATCGAGCAGGTGAAGGAGTTGGAGAAAGGCCAACGCGCGAAGAAGAAAAAGCCATGAACCTCTATCTTCGAAGAGGCCGCGCTCGAATGCCCGTTTTCGATCACGCGTAAGTGCCAAGCGCCTGGTGCACGCCTTCCACCGCCATGCCGCCTTCGCCGACCGCGGCGGCGCAGCGTTTCACTGAGCCGGAACGGACGTCGCCGGCGGCGAAAATGCCCGGGCAACTCGTCTCATGCGGTCCGGGCGCGCGGCCGGCATCTTTCCACGCGGGCGCGTTGGCGATGGACGGGCCGGTTTTGACGAAGCCGTTTTCGTCGCACTCGATTTCCGGTGGCAGCCAGTTCGTGCATGGTTTCGCGCCGATCATGGAAAACACGGCGTTTGTGTTCACCATGCGGCGCTCGCCGGTTTGGGTGTTCTCCAGCTCGACAGTCTCCAAACATTTTCCGCCGGTCATCTTGCGGATTTCGGTGTGGCAAAGGATCTCGATGTTCTCTTTCGTCTCCACACGGCGTGACAGGTAGCTCGACATGCTTTTCGATAGATCCCCGCCACGGATCACCAGCAACACTTTCTCCGCGACTTCGGATAGAAACATCGCCGCTTGTCCGGCCGAGTTTCCGCCGCCGGCGACGATCACGGTCGCGCCGCGGCAGAGCTGGCCTTCGCGCGCGGTGGCCGCGTAGTAAACGCCCGAGCCATCGAAGTCCTCGCGGCCCTCCGCTTCGATCCGCCGGTATTCGGCGCCGGTGGCGATGATGACGCACTTCGCGAGCAGGGTGCAGCCGCAGCCTTCGACTTGCAATGCCGCACGGTAATCGTCGTCTCTAACGGTGAGCGAGAGCGCCTGCGCGGGCGTGGAAAATTTCGCGCCGAAACGATAGGCTTGGAGCTGCGCGCGATTGGTCAGGTTGCCGCCGCTGATGCCGGTGGGATAGCCGAAGAAATTTTCTATCAGCGATGACGAACCCGCCTGGCCTCCCGGTGCGTAGCTTTCGAGCACCACCGTATTCAATCCTTCGGAGGCCGCGCAGACGGCGGCGGCGAGACCCGCCGGCCCCGCGCCGACGATGACCAGATCGCAGAAGATTTCGGTGGCACCGTCGCGCTCCAACGGCCGCAGCAGACCTGCGACCTGGGCGACCTCGCGCAGCGACGGCCTGCGGAGCGGCCTGCCGTTAGCCTCTATCAGCACGGGCATGTCCCTGGGGGCGAGGTTCAAGCGTGAACACAACTCGCGGCCCGCCTCGCTTTCCATTTCGATGAGCCGGTGCGGGATGTGATTCTTGTCGAGGAAATCATCAAGCAGATGGCCGTCCCGCGAGCCGGCCGCGGCCACCACCCGCAGGCCGACGAACTCCTTGTCGCGTTGCAATCTCTCGCGGCGCATGATGAACGCGCTGATGATCGTTTCGCCCACGCCCGGCAGTTCGGCCAGCGCCTTCCTCAACGCGGCGGCGGGGATTTCGAGGATTTCGGATTCCTCCGCACTCCCCCGCGCGCTGGCGATGGAACAGGTGCCGTTGAGCATCGCCACGTCGCCCACGAAATCGCGCGGACCCGCCGTGGCGAGGATCTGTTCGATGCCATCGCGTGCTTCGAAAGCCTCGATCTCACCGGTTAGGATCACCGTCATCCCGAGAGCGCGCTGGCCTGCTTTGAAGACCATTTCGCCGCGGCGCAGCGTCCGGCGGGTTCCCAGCGGCTCCAGCAGCGCGAGCTGTCGGTCGTCCAGTTTCGCGAAAGCGACCGCCTCGGTATCGCGGTAGAATTGCTCGTCCTTGTCCTCGTCGTTCATGATCATTCCGGTGAAAGGTTCACCTCCGCACTCTGTCAGCAGATGCCATTCCGTCAACGGCGGGGCTGAGTGGAATTTTGGCGGCGAAAATTCCCGGGAGTTTTTCAAAATCCGCCCTGCTTTTGTCTTGGACGGGAGCCTCTGTTCGTCAAAATAACAAGCAAGCCATGATCACCGTCGATTTCACAAGCAGCCTCTCGCACCAGACGGACGCTCCCCGTTCTTCGGTCGAGGGCGCGACGGTGCGTGAATGTTTGCAAGCCGTGTTCGCGATGCATCCCGCGCTGCGCGGCTACGTCATGGATGATCAAAACGCGGTGCGCCAGCATGTCGTCGTTTTCCTGGACCTTTCCAGCACATTGGGATCCTAAGCTTAGAATTCCACGTGGACAAGTTGTCGCGGCCGCTTCTATAGTGTCACCTAAATACTAGTGACTCCAGCGTAACTGGACTGGCCACAGTTAGGCCGCAAATGTAATCACACTGGCTCACCT
>JADMIO011406758.1_pt1 | contig 60088 bp, 77 predicted proteins | sample 8958161 | NCBI WGS metagenome assembly JADMIO01 (sample SAMN16585339, study PRJNA669376) | soil metagenome | isolation source: Crop rotation soil | place: USA: Cullars Rotation, Alabama | collected 2011
GCCGCGACTTCAAGTCACGTGAATTCCAAGCTTCGGATCCCACTGTGCTGGAAAGCGGCGCTAACAACTCAAAGTCCGACGTCGAGAGACGTTGAAGAAGCTTATTCCCAATAGAAAATCTTGCGACTCTGCGCATCGCGGCCTCCCTCGCGGGGAGAGCGCGCGTCGTCTCTCGAGCACCTGCACCCCAGGTTCGCGGCAGGCGGCAAGTCGATGTAAGGGGTTTCCTCAGGGCTTGCAAACTCTGTTCGCAATAAATTGTACGTAACCGTACAGTATTGAGTGCTCTATGCGCGGGATACCTCAATCCTGGTGATTCCGAGCGTCCGAGTTCAGCCTCGACGCGAAGTGGCTCGGGGCAGCACAGGTTTCCACCTCGATCTTGGCGGGTATCGTATTTGTCGCCGAGCACTCTTTTTTTGCGTCTGGACGGAGTTTGACAGAGCAAGGCGCTTCACATCCGGCAGCGGCGGAGCCGTCGTGGTTGCCGACATAAAACGAAAATATCACCTGCGGGATAAGGATCGCCTGTAGAGCCTTACCCACGGCATGGGACCGGTTGATGCGCCACAGGCGCTGACTGAGAGACGCTACCCAGCTCCCGGCTGACGACAGCGGGAGAGTAGCTTGCATAACGACAATCATTGCTAAGCCGCCAATGCCCTAACCCAAGCTCGGTCTGGAACAAGGTCTTCGAGACGGCGTTCCTGTGGGTGGCCGAAGGTTAGCTTTCCTGCCCAGGAGTGTGTGATGAGTGACCACCACCTGTCGACAAATGATATGCCCGCCAGTATTTCGGAAGCCCTCCACGGAGCCGCGTGGTTCTTCGGCGTGGGCATCGCGCTAGCCGCAGCCTACTGTTTCCTCTTCGCGTTAATAACCGGCCGAAACGCTGTTGAACTGCTTCCGTCGATCATGGCGGGATATGCCTTACTCGCCGGTGCAATGCTTAGTAGAGGGCACGATAGCGAGCAGCGCAACGAGGTGCGCGAGGCCGCAAATTATTACGCGAGGGCTTTAGGCTATCATCTTGTCGCGACCGTTGCCTACCTCGCTTCAATGGCATAATTGTGCGCCGCCAACTTCCTCCCGCCTACCTAGTTCGAAAGGCGGTGCTGCAGTCCAATTTCTTCGGGATAGGATGACGTAGAACCGCCGCCGCTTCTCGCCTTGCGTAGCGCTAAGCCTGTTGACCGCCCGTCACTTCCGCTTCTTGCAAAACAAAAAGCCCGCCGTACATCCGGGCGGGCTCCTTGTTCGACGCCCCCTTGCCGCAGGAAGCCGACTTCCACACCGCTAGCCGCAAGACATGGCCGCAATAGCAGTGAAACTCACGAGTTTCCGCGTCGTCCGTAATTGGCTGCGGCTGTATTTTTGCCAAATACATGTCCTCGCCGCACATGCAGGTCGGCGTCTCCGTCGAATTTGGTTCAAGCACTCGTTCTAGTTTGGACATTGACAACCTCCGCAGCACTTAACTCTGTTGTTTGGCGCGAGTTTCACCCTTTCGCGCTCTTTGTGCGTGAAAGTCAGATTCGGGGCATCCTCCCGGAACGTTGCCGTTAGTTACCCCCAGTCTGTGCTGCGCCGCCCTCGGTCGGATAGCCGCGCGGCAATGTATCTCGATCGAGTCGCGGAGTGCATTTTTCAATGGCCCATTCTTTTCTCAGCGTCCGCGGGGAGACACTGTCCGAGCAGGACTTCAGTTGTCATCCCACAGCGTCAAGCGGAACATTCTTCTTTGTAATATCTTTTTCTAAAGTGGCTCATGGCGCGCGGAGACCAATCAGAGTGCCGGTAGTGGCACTCCAAATTATCATGCGGCCAAGGCTCGGGATACCTATTACCTTCCGGTGAGAAGAATTTGTCAAAACATGTGATTAGCCCTCCGCCAGCCAAGGGCCCGCGCGATGGTGATCTTCCCGCTTACGTAGGCAATGGCGCGATCGGGCTGCGCGTCCGCGAGATGCCCCTCATGGCCGGTATGGCGCTGGTCAGTGGTGTCGCCGGCGAGCACCGCGATCGACGGATGGAAGCTGCGGCGAACTGCCCTTACCCTCTTGCCGCAGACGTTTCGATCAACGGCGTGTGGTTGAGCGACCAGCCATGGTCCGCGTCTGAGCTGGTACAGACCTATGATTTTTTAACTGCTGAACTCAGTTCATCATTTGCGTTTACGGTGGGCGAGCGGCGGGTGGATGTTGAGGTGGTTACGTTTGCAAGCCGCACCGCTCCGTCCATCGTTTTGCAACAGATCACCGCCCGACCGACTAGCGCAATGAAACTGGGCCTGCGCTCCATTGTTGAAACGGCCGGCGTTCGCGGCACCGTGATTGCTCGTCGGACCAACACACCCGGTGAGGATAAAACGGCTTGTGAGGGTTCGCTGCTTTGGGAGACCGAGGGCGGACTAAGCTCCTGCGGAATAGCAACGATAACGTCGATTACTCCCGCGTGCGACTCCTCCGTCAAGGAATGGGATGCGACCGGACCGCTGGTTAGCGAATATCAGGTTACGGTTCGCAAAGGCGCCAACGTGGCTCTTCGTCAAATGACCTCGATGGTCCCATCAATTTCTCATCGACGTCCTGACGAGGAAGCCGTTCGTCGCATCGCACGGGCTAACTTGACCGGTTTCGACACCTTACGAGAGCGCAATCGCGAAACATGGGCTGAAATCTGGAAGGGTCGAATTGTTGTGGGAGGGGCCGACAGGCGAATTCAAGCCTTAATTGACGCAGCCTTCTTCTACCTCATGACATCCACACATGAGGCGTCCGTGTCTGCCACCTCCATTTTCGGCCTCGCCACATGGCACGACTATCATTACTACTACGGTCATGTGATGTGGGATATCGATGCGTTCTGCATTCCTCCTCTGATCCTTCTGCAGCCCGACGCCGCCCGCGCGTTTCTTGATTTTCGCTACGGTGGCATGGCCGCCGCGCACCGCACCGCGCAGCTGTCAGCTCGTAATGGATTGCAATTCCCGTGGGAGGTCGGTCCTTGTACACAAGACGAAGCCGCGCCAGGTGCCGGATCCGCGGCCGCTCATGAGGACCATGTCTCTCTCCATGTAGCCAGAGGATTTGCGCTCTACGCAGATGTAACCGGCAACAAAGACTTCCTCGCCGACCGGGCCTGGCCAGTACTAAAGGGGGTCGCGGATTGGATCGTGAGCCGCTCCGACGAGACGTCGCGCGGGTTTGAGATCCGTCGCGCCAACGGCCCGGCCGAGGTCCCGGAACCTCCGGACAATGACGCCTTTACGAACATGGCGGCCGCCCAGATTTTACGCAGTGCAATCCGAGCGGCCGAGCAATTGAGTTATGCAGTGCCGTTGGATTGGCGTCGTGTTGAATCTAAGATTTACATACCGCGCCGCTCGGATGGCATCATCGCAACTCACGACGGCTTCCGCATCGATGAACCCAAGGGCGCGACACCCTCAGTCCTGGCGGGTTTTTTCCCCTATGACCATCCGATAGCAGAGGCCGAGCGGCAGCGGACATTGGAATTCTACTTGCAACACTGGCCGGACTACATCGGTTCACCGATGCTTCCTGCCCTTTATCATGTCTGGGCGACGATGGCAGGCGACCGCGACCTCGCATTGCGCCTCTTCGAAGAAGGCTATGGCGCATACGACTTCCCCCGCTTCCACCAATGTCTTGAATATCGTCCTGATCATCCTGACTGCAAGGTAAAGGCGGGTCCGTTCTTCGCCAACCTCGGAGGCATGTTACTGGGCCTGTTATATGGCCTAACAGGCCTGAAGATTGACGATCATGATCCGTCGGAATGGGCCAAAAGGCCTGTGGTCTTGCCGACAGGGTGGACCCACATAGAGGTTGAACGGGTGTGGGTTCGGGGCCGCCCCGCAACCCTCCGTGCTCGCCAGGGCGCTCCTCGGGCCGAGTTGCACTTCTTGTGAACTTCGGTCGCTGACTTCCGAGCAGTCGCATAACAACCTTCCAGCGCTCTAGAAACGCGTTGCAATAAGGACCTCACCGCCTCATGTCGAACCGGGATGCAAAATAGCGAGCTTCAGCCGCGTTGACCACGCCGCCTGAAGCGCGCAACCCTTCGTAACTTGCGACCCAATGCCCGCCGCCGCTAGCACCCTTAGATCTAACGCAGGGTAGGCTTTGCTGGCGTTTCTGGTCTTGGAACTTGCATAAGGGCGAGAGGTTAATCGAACACGAGGCCAAACTGGCCAGCAATGAAACGACTGGTGACAGCGAAGAGCACTGTTAAAAAGAAGGAAAAGGAAACCGGCAGTTCATGGACCTAACGCGAGGTTATACATTCAAAGGAGTACGTACGGAGAAAGACGATGCCGAAGGAAAACGGACAGGGGACTGACAAGCCTTGGGAAAAGCCGGGACAGTCATCTCAAGACGTAGGCGCCAAGCCTCCGCCTAAACGCGAACCCGAAAGCTGGAAAGACAAAAGTGCACGACCTGAAAACTGATGCGAACCAACCCGATAGGCGTAGCGCAAGCACGCCGTGGGCGGTGTTCGCAATTCTTGCGGTCGTATTCATTGTGGGCGCAGTTGCCTTCTTTGGCCTTAATGGCGTTCCAGGGACGACAGGAGGAACTTCAGTCAGTCAACAGGAAACGTCAGGCGCCCCGCAGCCCAAAACAGACATCTATTCCGGGCGCACGCGGGAGACGACAGGCTATCGTCCGCAGCCTTGAGATTCGCAGCCATACTCACCCCTTGGACAAGCCGGTGAGGAGAATCTGCGATGACGGAAGCCCGGTGGCCACCCCACCGGGCTTTCCCATAAGAGCAAAAGTGCAAAGTGATACGAAGGAAGGAAATCATGGCAAATCCAAAGGCACCAGCAAGCGGCAATGAGAAAGTCTACTCGCGCAAAAAAGTATCCAGAACCGAACGCGCCCATGACACTTTTACTGTATTAGATGAGCCTATCTAAGAAGGTCAAAACAGCGCTTGATGAAACGCGTCTTCTCATCTTGGGCGCTCACGTCATCTTTGGATTTCAATTAAACGGGGTCTTTCAGGAGCAATTTAAGACATTATCTCATTCAACCAAACTCCTGACCTGTGCGGGTCAAGCTCTCATGACGCTTTCAATAGGGCTGCTTATCGCGCCATCTATGCAACACCGTTTGGTCGAGAAAGGCGAAGACAGTCAACGCATTCATCGTGTCACGAGCAAATTCGCAGGGTGGGCACTTTTACCGTTCGAGATCAGCCTCGGCCTCGGAATGTACGTGGTCTTTGACCATCTTTACGGCCGCGAAATTGCGATGGCGATGGGCTCGGCATTCTGTCTGCTGGCGGGCTTTTTTTGGTACGGACTGGAATTTACAATTCGCAGACCTGAGAATCCCTCGATGTCAGAGATAGAAAAGCCAACTCCAATCCCGGTTAAAGTCGATCAGATGCTGACAGAGGCACGGGTGATATTGCCGGGTGCCCAAGCGCTCCTCGGCTTTCAGTTGACTGTAACGCTCACTCCTGCTTTTGACGAACTGCCCCCAGAAATTAAGCTGCTTCACATGGTGGCGTTATGCTGTGTCGGGCTTTCCATCATCTTGCTCATGACACCCGCGGCGCTTCACCGGTTATCTTTCCGTGGGGAAGATACTGAAGATTTTCTGAGCCTTGGCTCCGCATTTGTCATTGCAGCGCCAGCGGTGCTCGCCGTTGCCATCGCGAGCGACCTTTTCGTCGCGTCCTTTAAATCATCCGGCTTGATCTCAGTCGCTTTGGCAAACTCGTCCGGCGCATTAGTTTTGTTGATTGCGTTGTGGTTCTTGCTTCCCCTTGCTTTGCGAAAGGGTAAACGGAATTTGGTTAGGCGATGAAGATACTTTTCACTGACATCGATGGAGTACTGAACTGCAAGCGGACGCCAAATCCTCGCAAACTTCCATATGTAGTTGATCTGGAGCTTTTGGCGCGGTTCAAAGGACTGGTCCGTGCGACCGGCGCAGATGTCGTTCTGTCCTCTACCTGGCGATATGACCCGGCAGGCATCTATAGCGCCAAGCACTGGGGAATTCCCTTTTGCGATGTCCTGCCTGACATGCCCGGCAAGCCGCGCCGGGATGAGATTTTATCTTGGCTCAAAACCCATGCCGACGTCGAACGTTATGCGGTTCTCGATGACGACGACGACGAGCTTGATGGGCTGCCGTTGTTTCAGCCCTTTCCCCAGTGGGGTCTCGACGACGAAGTGTGCCAAGGACTAATAGCCTTTTTCGCCGGCAGGACGGAGCGCGACATGCGGCGCAGTCTGCTCGTCCGCTTGCTGCAGAATGTGCGTGCTACGCTAAAGGGACATGAGGGGTGACATGTTAAGTCGGGAGTACAAAGACACTTTCGACATAGCCAGTAGCTAGTCAAGTTTGGTGACAAGCTCACCCTACAAAACCACGCGAGCTGGACGCGCGCTGGCTGACTTACAGCATAGAACCGGAGTAGCTCTACCCTACGCAGTCCCGTCAATGAAGAGCCAGTAAAGCGTAATCTTTCTCCTCCAGTCGCCGCAGGATTTGGCGCTATCTGGAGCCTGTGAGCAGCGGAACCTGAATGCAGTGGGTGACATTATAGATGCGTAGGCAACTTTACGCAGAGGATTAATGACCGGCCGGCTTGTTACAGTTGTTAAGGCGCGATCGGCAAATATCTTGCCGACGACGGGCTGACGCGGGGCGCGGCGATCTCATTTTACACCGCCACATCGATTGCTCCCATCCTTCTCATTGTGATCGCCGTGGTAGGCATCGTTGTCGGCCAGGATGCTGCTCGCAACGTCATCGCTGGGCAAATCAGCGGCATGATGGGAAAGGAAACGGCGGAGTTCCTTCAAACCGCAGTGGCGAATGCGTCCAATAAGTCTTCGGGAACCTTAGCAACGTTATTCGGCATCGCCACGTTGATCGCGACCGCATCGGGCGTGTTCGGCGAGATGCAGACAGCGCTCAATACGGTTTGGAAGGCTAAGCCTGATCCCCACGCGACTCTTTCCAGGCTTGTCCGCGCCCGCGCGGTCAGCATCGGCCTCGTGGTAACGCTAAGGTTCCTACTCCTCGTGTCCCTGGTGGTGAGCGCCGGGATTACGGCGCTGACGGATCACTTGAACGCTCTTTTTCCTTTCGGAGGCGTGCTTACGGCAGCACTTAACATGATCGTTTCACTCGGGCTAACTGCTATTCTCTTCGCGGCGATATTCAAAGTTCTTCCTGATACCCCGATCGCGTGGCGCGAAGTCATTGCGGGCGCCGTGATAACAGCGTTGCTCTTCAACGGCGGCAAAGCTCTTATAGGCTGGTATCTCGGCAGCGCCGCGGTCGGCTCCAACTACGGTGCGGCGGGTGGCCTTATAGTTTTGCTGCTATGGGTCTATTATTCCGCGCAAATATTTTTGATCGGCGCGGAAATTACATATGTTTACACACATGGCGCCGGGGAAACTGCGCGGCGCCATTCCGATAGTGTCGCGCGCGCTTCATATCGCGCTTGAACCTTGAGCGCTTCCAAGCACAGCTGAGGCGCTGTTGTGATCAGGCCAGCAAGCTCTCCACCCTCTTTGTTTTTTCGGAACTTGCCAGAGACGCGTCGGTTGGCTCTGCAGCACCTAACACCCGACTACGGAAACTTCTTCGAAGGCGGCCCCGAGCACCACCGGCATCGGCTCTTCCCCCGCTCGATAACGACTGTTTGTCCGCGCAGTCCCGGCAAAAGGTTTGCGAAGCGGACGAAAGCCCGGGCCCCAGCCACCACGCGTCTAATCCGACGCTGCCCCCCCGACAAAATCGTTGGCCGCTACAGCGTTAATGACCTTTACCGACTTGCATTAAGAGCAGCAGGCAACTCAGTTCGTCATCGTCTAAGACTCTTGCCCCTGGGTGCTCTTCAACCACAAGCAACTGCCGCGGATGGGGGTTGTCGTGGTATTAAACGCCCCGCCATGTCGAGGAAAATCACTCTCATGAAAACGCGAGATTTCTGAGAAGCGTTAACCCAGCAGCGCAAGCCTCCTCCACAATCGCATCCGGGTCTTTGCCAGGGAGCTCAAGCTTAATATGGCGCGTACTACCATCACTTCGGGCCACGCCGCAGTAAACAAGACCGACTGGATTGCCATCTTCGTCCGGCTCAGGGCCGGCCACACCGGTAATTGAGACGCCGAGGGTCGCCCCGGATTTCGTAACCGCACCCAGCGCCATCGCCTCGGCAACGGCTGCGCAAACCGCCGTGCCCTCGCGCAAGGCGAGCTCGGGTACTGCAAGCAGACGCATCTTTGCACTTTTGGTGTATGCAACGACGCCTCCCTGGAACGCCATCGAAGCGCCTTCCATCCCAGCAAACAATGTGGCGAGGCGTCCTGCACTGCAGGATTCTGCAGTGCAGATCGTCATCCCGTGAGCCTTCGCGTGATTTATGATTTCTCTGGCGATAGTTTCGCAATGCAACAGCATCGTTACACATCCGCTTTATTAAAGACGGTTTGCCACTCCGCTGCAACCGGGCTCGAGCCGGAACTCCCTTGGAAGCGGCGGATTGCCCCATGCATTTCCAAAAGCGGAGTTCATCCAATGCGCGCGTTGTGCTGGCATGGCAAAGGTGACGTTCGGGTAGACACTGTTCCCGATCCTAAAATTCAACATCCCCGCGATGCTATAATCAAGATCACGGCCTGCGCTATTTGCGGATCAGACCTTCATCTGCTCGATGGATATCAGCCCACGATGAAAAGTGGCGATATCCTTGGGCACGAAAACATGGGTGAGGTGATCGAACTCGGCGCAGAGGTGAACAATCTCCGAGTTGGAGATCGAGTCGTAGTCCCTTTCACGATCAGCTGCGGCCAGTGTTGGTTTTGCCAGAAGGGATTATTCTCTTGCTGCGATCGTACCAACCCCAACGCCGAGATTGCCATCAAAGCGATGGGACAATCTCCCGCAGGCTTATTTGGCTTTAGCCACATGCTGGGCGGCTACAGTGGCGGGCAAGCGCAATACCTTCGCGTCCCCATGGCAGACATCGGCCCGATCAAGGTTCCGGACAATGTGACCGATGAGCAGGCTCTCTTCCTCTCAGACATTTTCCCAACGGGCTACATGGCGGCGGAGAATGCGCAGATCAAAGACGGCGATACTGTTGCGATCTGGGGCTGCGGTCCGGTTGGTCAGTTCGCCATCCGCTCCGCGTTGATGCTGGGCGCGGGTCGGGTGATCGCGATCGACGAAGTCCCCGAGCGGCTCGCGATGGCCGAAGCCGGTGGTGCGGAAACGATCGATTTCTCAAAGACCGATGTCTTTGACGAGCTCATGAGCCGCACCGAATAAACGCGGCCCGGACAGCTGCATTGACGCTGTCGGCTGCGAGGCGTCTGGCCACGGTTCGACAGACGCGATCCTCGACAAGGTGAAGACCGCGACGTTCCTGGCAACGGATCGCGTACATGTTCTGCGCGAAGCCATCATGTGCTGCCGCAAGGCAGGCACGCTATCTATCCCAGGCGTGTATGTCGGCATGGGTGACAAGATCCCACTTGGGGCGGCCATGAACAAAGGTCTGACCATCAAGATGGGGCAGACCCACGTTCAGGCGTACACCAAGCCGCTGCTTAAGAAGATTGAAAACGGAGAGATTGACCCAAGTTTCGTAGTTACTCATCCCGCGACTCTCGAGGACGCACCAGCGTTGTACAAGAAGTTCCGCGACAAGGAGGACGGCGTGATTAAAGTGTTTCTTCGTCCCTGAGCCTGCATTCAGCGCCGCAGAAGGAGTCAATCCCCGGCAAGCCCCCGCAGGCCTTCCTTGCGTTACCGGGCAGAGCGTTTTCGGATCACCGCAGCGTTCTCAGCCGAGATCGGTAAGGCGTATTTATTAGACAAGTCCGCGGCGAACTTTTTGACGCCCTTCGGCACGTTCAGGATGACGCTGCCGCAAAAACGATGCTGTGCGCCGGAGGCTTCCAGCTCTTGATCACCCAAATTCAGCGTCACTTAGGTAGCTTTCCCACCAACCTCAGGCGACGGCCACTTGCTCTGTTGAATTTCGTGCGTGCCTTCGTGTACGAAACCGTCATCCAGAACAGGCTCTCCGGATAGATAACGCTCCATAGCAATGGACATCGTCAGTGATTTCGACAATTCAAGTGTCGTCGGTGGCGGCGGCGGCCGTCTGCGCCCGCAATCGAACCTTCTCAAGCGGCAGAATGGCCGGCGCATTCAGCACCGTGCCGTCTGGCGCAAAATGCGAACCGTGACAGGGACAATCCCAGCATTGTTCTGTCGAGTTCCAGTGAACATGACAGCCCAGGTGTGTGCAAACCGCTGACACGGTCTGCAGTTTGCCCGCCTCGTCCCTATAGGCCGCGACTTTCTTTCCTTGCTCGTCGATGACGCCGCCCTCTCCTGCCTTCAGCTCATCCAGTTTTGGCAACCTGGCCGGCATGAGATACTCGGCGAAATTCTTAATCGCCGTGACATTCTCCTTAACGAAATTCACAATTCCGTTGGGTGGCGTGCGGGATGGCTCGTACACCGACGCCCAAGGACTGGCTTTCCTCAAGATCAGATCCTTGAGCAAAATTCCCGCCAGCGCTCCGTGGGTGATACCCTGTCCGGAGTCGCCAGTGACCACGTACACATTCTGGCTGCCTGGGCTTCGGCCGATGAACCCGCAATAGTCGACGGTATCGAGCACTTGTCCCGACCAGCGGTGAACCTCCTTCCCGAGTGCCGGGACCAGTTGCCGGATCCAGGCTTCAATCGCATCAAACCGGACGTCGCCATCGTCGGCTTCCCCCGATTTGTGATCGGCTCCTCCGGCAATGAGATAGTCGGTATTGCCCGGCCCCGGCTGAAGACGGACGTAGTGGTAAGGATCCGCCATATCCCAATAAAGGGCGTCAGGCAGTGCATCGCGAGGAATCGTAAAGGCCATAGCGTAAGTACGATACGGCGCCATCTTGCTGTGAAGTTCGGCTTGATTATTGATTGGTGAATTTGTGGCGAGGACGGCTCGGGCCGCTGTCACGCAGGCGCCTTGCGCTGTGTGCACCCGCACGCGTTCCGCCTCTTCTTCTATCTTGATCACCGGACTGTTCGCAAAAACGCGGCCGTCCTTTTCGATAACAGCTTCGACAAGGCCACGGAGATATTTAAGCGGGTGAAATGTCGCCTGCCGCGCATAACATAGAGTCGGGGCGTTCTCGAAGCCTTTTAGGGCCACGCCCTTGGCCCGCTTGACAGCGGCGCCAACCTTTTGCGCAGCCTCGTATTCCTTGTCGGCCTGCTCTTTCGCATCTTGGCGCGGCATTTCCAATGCCGGAAACAGATAAGCTTCGAGTCTTCTGAAATCGCACGCAATGCCATGCTTTTTGATAATCGCCTCAATCCGATTGACCGACGCCTCCTGGCTCTGCTGAAAGAGCGTCGCGATCTCCTCACCGCGAAGATTGATCAACGCGCTGATGGCGTCGTCGCATATCGGCGCAAGATGGGCGGTGGTGCGGGATGTCATTCCACCCGCTACCGGGCCACGATCAATGACGACAACCTTCTGCCCCTCGTCCGCCAACTCATAGGCGACGGAGATACCTGCGATGCCGGAGCCCACAATCACGGTGTCGCAGCGAAGGTCCTTGTCGAGATGGGGAGCGTTGGGCGCAACCCGCATTCGCATCCAAAGCGATTTTGTTCGCTCCTGTTGCGCGTTCATCGCGAACTCACACTTTAACCGGCCGCTTTGAGATTAACTTTCTTCTCGGCGATTGTGGTCAGCTTTTTATCGGCTGCTTTTTCTTCCGCGAGTGTCGTGGCCAGAAGTTTCGCTATGGCTTCCTTTTCAAGCTCACTCGCCCAGGCGATTAAAGAGCCATAACGGGTGATCTCGTAGTGTTCGACCGCCTGAGCTGCAGCCAAGATGCCCGCGTCAAGCACTTTCTTGTCAGCGATTTCGGATGCAAGTTCGTCGGCTTCTTTAATGATACCGTCGATGGCAGGACAGGTTGTGCCCTTTGGCTTCTGGTTAAGCAACTCGAATGCCTGTTCGAGGCGCGAGACTTGCTTCTCAGTTTCCGCGAGATGGCTCTTGAGCGCCGTCGTCAATTCCCGGTTAGTAGCTTTGTCGATCATCTTGGGCAGCGATTTGATAATCTGTTGTTCGGCGTAATAAATGTCCTGAAGGACGTGCTGGAATAGGTCCTCCATCGACTTGATGTCTTTGCTGAAAATCCCCATGGGCCGGCTCCTTCAAACGTCGCGGTAATTGGCCAACGTTATTGACCGGTACAAGTTCCTACCTCAAGGGGCCAGGCAGGTGAACCGACCCGAATTGATGGAGGCCTGGAGCTTAAGAAGGCACATCATTAGCTTCACGCCGCCGAGACAACTCCTTTCGCACTGTTTCAGGATTATCTCCGACTTTTTCGACCGCTGTCATGATTTCAACTCGGGAGACGCCTAGGGTCTTCGTCCAGTGTCGGATTAAGGCGTCGTTTGTAAGATCAACGCGGCTACGGTCTCCTTTTACTGGGGGTATGATCTGGTCTGGTTCAGATGGCATTGAGACGGTCCGAATTGCGACGCCCTTACAAGGGGCCGGGAGTCAATTGGTTCCAATTTCGGTCCAGCACCGCGCATTGGTAATGCGCGGGGTCTTAAACGCGAAAGGTCGTGGCTTCTTGCGATGCTCTGGAAACGGGCTAACGATGCTGCGGGACGGATAATTCGATTAAGGCATACGCTTTTTCACGGCATCCTGCGCAGCGCCCGCGACTTTGCTGATCCGCCCACTCATGTCCTTGATCGTGTCGCCATCAGGGACTAGGCCGTGCGCATTCGCTTCGTCTGTAACCGTTTGGAGCGTTTGAGCGGCGCGGGTCTTGGCTAACTCTGCGGTATCTGAAGCGAATCCTTCCAGCTTCGCACGCAGCGCCACTCCTTCTTCTCCCACTATGTCTTTTTCAAAATTTGTGGCTGGAAACGCTGAGGCGATGCCGGCACCGATTGCCAACCCGATTGCGCCCAACACGAGAGGCTGGCCCTCCAACGTATCGCTGAGGTTTGTGCGCAGAGCGCTCCCGAATTCTGACCAGAGGTCTCAGCGAAACGGGTCACCGTTTCGGCTGCCGTGCTAAGTGAGCCCGTGACCGCATTGGAAGTCGCTTCGTAACCTTCGGCGACTTTATCTCGAGCCGTCGCGCCAGCACTCGCCACACCATCGCCGACCCGCTTGAGAGCCGCGGCTGTCTGGTGGCCCATGTCGGACGCGCTGTTCGCTGCTCGCCCGGCAATCGCGGAGGCCGCGCTACCTGCGCTCGCACCAACTGAACCGACCTTCGTTGCAAGCGCCGGGATCTTGGCACCACCAAAAAACATCCAGAGCGCGCCGGCTCCAATCAACCCTGCCGCTACAGGATTGTCGCGGATGGCCATGTTCAGCTCGTCGATGAATGAGGTTTCACGAACAGTCTTGTCAGTCATTTGGTCATATCCTTCGCCGCCGCAACGTCACGCTCGACTTCGCGCATCGTGACAGTCGGCTTGAGAGTTTCTGGCTTAAGGTGCCTGAATCCGATCATGCCCAAGACCCCGGCAATTGCCGCTCCCACCACCGTTACGAGAAGGTGCGCTGCGATCGGCGACAGGCCTAGCTGGGTGAACCAGAGAGCCAAGGTTATGAGGAGCATCACCAACACCGGGATGAACAGGATCGCGGCGGCCCCCAGATAAGCGACGCCCATCCCCGCCTGCGTAACTTTTTCAGAGATCTCGGCGCGCGCCAGTTGGACTTCATTTTGTACGAGTTTGCCCAGTTGCTCGACCGCATCGCCAAACAAGGATGGAATGGTTTTCAGATCGCTGGTTAAAGACATGACGTGCTTTAGCTCGCTTGCGCGGCTCTCTGTGGTTCGGAGGACGGGCTGGTCGACCTCGGGGTCGAACTCTTGAAGAAGCGCAAGGCGGCAAACCCCAGCATCAATACCCCGCCAAAGAACAGCGCAGGCTGCCGCCGTGCAAAGGTTTCAACCTCACCGATCAGTTCCCGAACGTCACGATCGCGAACCGCGACGGCCACGTCATCAATATGTCCCGCTGCTTGGCGGATGTAGCGCGCTGCGTAGGGAACATCCTGCTCAAATTCACCCGCGGCGCGGTCGACCGCTCGGGCGACCGATCCAATGTAGTTCGCGCCCGCGGTCTTCTGATCGCCAATGATTGTCTGTACCTTCTCGGCTGCTCCGGAGGCTACGTCCTTTGCCGCCGTCCCCAGCCCGGCCGCTTGATCCTTCGCAGCCCGTGTTACCGTATCGCTCAGATCGGCCGCTTTGTTCTTGAGATTGCGGCCAATCGTCTTAGCCTGGTCTTTAAGATCCGTGCTCTTAGGGGATTGATCGCGACCTTGACCGTACGAATTGAAAGCATCACTCATGATTCTCTCCTGGGGGTGATAGGTGTTTCTGACGAAGGCGGAACGGCGGAACCCATTGCGGCTTCCAGGCCGCGTTCGGCAACTGCCTTCGCACCCTTTGTCAGCTGATCGACGGTCTTGCTGATGCCTTCAGAACTAAACCCTTCTCGGGCAGCGGCGTCGCTGATGTCATCGACAATCTCGCTCGCCGCGCCGCGAACGCGGTCGATGCCTTGCGAAGCGAGGTCACGCGCCTGATCCTTGAGGCCGTCTGCTTGCCCGCCAAACAATCGGTTCTCCGTCTCGGAGGGGGGTAGTGAAGCGGCAACGAATGCGCCGACCGCCAAGCCAACCCCCGCTACCAAGAGAGGGTTTCGCTCCACCAGATCAACGAGCGTGTTTGCGGAATCTCTGACCTTCGCCTTCGCATTTGAAGCTGTTTCGGTGACGCGATCGGCAGCGTTCTGTGCGTTCTCGCTGATCGTTTCAGAGATCGATGCGACGCCACGCGCCACGGCGTCCTGAATATCGTGGGCGTTCGTGCGTGCTTTGTCGGTAAATTGCTGGGCTCCAGTGGCAACGGAATCCGCCAAGCGTGTAGCGGTATCCACGGCTTGATTTCGCTCCAGCCCCAGTGCGGCCTCAGCGGTTTCTGCCAACCCCTGGGCACGATTCTTCGCAGCGTCCGCAAGGTGCGAGACACTGCTCCGCACCGGCTCCACCAAGTTGGCGGCCTTGACCTGGGCCTCGGCGACAGTTTTCTTGCCTTGCGTGCCCGCAAACCACAGCCCGGCGCCAACAAGCAGCAACGGCGCAGGGATTGCGCGCAGCAGTCCAAGCAGCGGGTAGGCTACAGCCGCGCCGACAGCAACGGCCTGCAAGGGATTTTCGCGGACCTTGTCCTGCAGGGAATCCATTATGCTTTCCCGGCTCTCTCTCACGTAGCCCCGAATCTCCTGTTTGATGTTTTCAGGCGATACACGGGCCTTGATCTCCGACGCGGTGTCGCCGACCTTTTCGCGAAGATCACCTACCGTTCGCGTCAATTCGGCGCGCGTTCGTTCGGATTCGCGTCTCAGTTCGGAAACCGAAGGCTCGTTTGTACTACGCATCTGCATCTCCCAAGCAACGCTAGGGAAACTCGTTTGTGAGAAGGAAAGTTCCGGCGGAGCCCGTTATGGCAAAGCATGAACGGCGCGACCGCGTCTGCGGAGGGCTCATCTCAACCCTGGAGCAGGATGACGCGTGCCACCAAGCCTTGCGCGCCTCCTGCTGGTTCGTGTTTCCACCCCAACAAAGGCCCTCCGCTTGCGCGGAGAGCCTAAGTCAGAAACTTAAGGCTTCTTGGCGTCAGTTGGGGTTGGTCGTGGGACCGCGTCGCCAGTTTTACCTTCTTTTGGAGCCGGAGCCGCGCCAACCGTCGAGCCCGAGGGCCCTGCATAGCTCCAGGTGCGGTTGTGTCGGTGTTCACTCCAGGCTGTTCGGCATTTTGCATTTTCTTTTCCGTGGGGGCAGCCCCGGACTCACCACCTCCAGCCGATCCCCCTGCACCCTGCGCGTTCGCGGCCCCCACGCTTAACGCCAGCACGGTCGATATCGCCAATAGCTTGATCGTATTCATGGTGATTCCTATCCCGGCGCTTGTTAAGTTATCAGCACAGTGTCCTAATGTGTTTTGGTTCCGGATCGCTGGCTGCGCAAAGCAGCCATTAGGCCGTTTCAAATCCCCGCGTCGACGCAGGCACTGCCGAGCGGCGCGGCATTCTCCAGCGGCGAGTACAGTCGCGGTGACATCGTAAGGGCGCGGCCCAAATTCTCGCTGATTTTCGAAAGAAAAAGGCTTCCGACTCGCGGCCGGAAGCCTTTTCGCGAATTAGTACGCACTCTGTTTAGTGGTGCATGAAAAGTGCGAGCAGAAGAATGATCGGAAGTGGGATTCCGATTAACCAAAGAAGCGCGCCTCTGCCGAAGCCCATAGGGTCCTCCTTTGCGTGTGTGAATGTTGAACTCGTGGTCGTCGAACTGGTTCCTAACTAACGATACAAAGTGCGTTCTCTTCTCGCTTCGTCAGCGCTATATGGCGACGCTGCAGGATCAAATCCGGTCCATCCACTCTGACGATATGCCGCTGCGCGATCACGGATTGAAATCGACGAACGGTCCATCAGGGATTGGATACGACTAGCATCTGCATCCTTGACTTTAACAGTCACCAGAGCGCCGCCGCGACGTAATCCTTCTGCGTAGACTTCTGCGTCTTCATCCGAAACGCCCGCCTGGGTTAACGCGCCGACGATGCCTCCGGTCGCGGCGCCGGCTACGGCACCAGCTAAAGTCGACACGAGCCAACCGGCCGCAACGATCGGGCCAACCCCCGGGATCGCCATCAACCCGAGCCCCGTCAGTGCACCCACGGCGCCGCCCGCGACGGCTCCGACGCCGGCGCCAGTGCCAGCCGCTTCTGCCCTATCATCTCGCCCGTCAAAATCTTTGTCCGGGAAGGCATTGGTTTTCTGGTCGTATGTACCTTCCGCATTACTCACCATCACGCTGATATCGCCAGAACCGACTCCAGCCGCTTCAAGCGCCCTAACTGCGTCCCGTGCTTCGGCATAGGATGGGTAAAGCCGTGAGATCGTTGTGCTCATGTTTCTGTCCTTTTTGATCAACGCGAGGTGACATTGCCTTGGAAGTCGACGCTGACATCGACCGACTTTCCGTCTTTCTTCGCCTTCCCTCGCCACACGCCGCTGTCATCTTTGGCGAGGCCACTCACATCAGAGAATCAATTGTTTCGATGCGAGACTTGGCCTGACCCTCGGTGAAACTGTTCGCCCCGGCCGCGGGAGCGCCTGGGTTAGGTGGGCTGTTCGGAGAATTGACTGCCGGTGTGTTGGCGTTGGGATTAGCGGGTTGTGCCGCTGCAGCGGTAACGGCGGTGAGCAACGCCGTTGTCAGAGCGACGGATATTGCAAGAACCTTCATCTCAGCCTCCTTGGGTTGGTGTCTGCCCAACCGAAAGGCACTCGTGAAGGTTCCGACCAGCGACGGCCCGTTCGGAAATGATTCCCTGATCATTTTCCTTCTTGCGTCTTCGCTGAGCTCTTTAGAGGCGCCACTTCGCGTATGCCAACGAATCACTCGCGTATCCCAGGGCAGCGCCAAGGAGAACCACGAAGCCTACATCGATAACTAGCCACAGCCATCCGCCCGATCTGCCATGACCCTATCTGGCCTTTCGACGTCGCGTATACGGTGACCGATTTATCGGTTGCGCCTCGCACGCTTAGCGCGCGTTGCGGCTGGTTAATTTCATAGAGGAGCGCTTTGCGAGTTGGCGGTCGACCGTCGTCGTCGGGTTCCCGGGCAGCTCGACCATGCTTTTGCGGAGGGTTATTTCTCCGAGAGGTCCCCTCTCTGTCGGTAAACGCTTTCCAGTTCTGCAGGCAAAAGCAACTTTTCGCTAATTAGCCTTAGTCCTTGTAAATCGCCCCGCAGAAACTCTTTGAGTTCCGCACTGGCGCGCTGACGATCGCCACCATGAAATGCGGCGCACATTTGATAGAGCGCCAGCCAGGGGTCTCCACCCTTTAGGGCCTCCGATCGGCAGCTGACCGAGGCCACGAAATTTTCAATTTCGCGTTCTTTCATACGAGTTTCGGTAGCAAATGCAGTTTCGACAGCACATGCAGTCCGGTACCAAACTATGGCAATGAAAGTTGATCTTCAGTCGGTTCAAAGGCCCATCACTGCAAGCGCCCGCTGTCGCCCATCGGTTCAGCTCTGCGTTGGGGTCCAATTAACTTCCGCCGCAAGGCCCCGTCACAAATGAAGTCGCGCACCAGTCAAACAACGCAATTTTCCTCCCAGAGTCCTTTGATTACAGATTGCTAGAGTCATGCAACACTTCGCAAGTTGGAGACAACGTAACAACTCGCTCCGTAACGATGAAAAGCCCCGGTTCGCTGACTTGCTTCCTCGTGCTTTACGCCGCTATGTACGCAGCCTTCGGGGTGGCGTCCCCGTTTTGGCCGCGACTTTTCGAAACGCGTGGCTTGACACCTGAACAGCTTGGTCTGTTGCTAGGGCTAGGGACGGCGATGCGCCTCCTTGCTGGCCCTGTTGCGAATCGCATTGCGGACTTGCTCGCTGCATTACGCGGGGTACTTACAATCTGCCTTTTGTTATCAACGGCGAGCGCGCTTGCATTTTTGGGTGCGCATGAATTTCAGGTCCTGCTCGTGGTTCATATAGCGCAGTCTGTCGCCTTAGCACCCGTGACGACACTCGCTGATGCACTTGCAGTACGTGCCTCAATGAGGCCGCCCCGCTTCGAGTACGGTTTGGTGCGCGGCGCAGCCTCGGCTGCATTCGTTATAGGCACGTTGGCGGCCGGGCATGTGCTCGTGCATGCAGAGCTAGAGTCGATCATATGGATGCATGCAGTATTGCTTGCAGGTGCGCTGCTCGCCGTGGCGATGGTGCCGAAAGATACTCCCGTGCGGTTTGGGGATCAGAACAACCAGTCCGTATTCGGCGGAATAAGGGAGCTGTTCCGTTTGACCGTCTTCCGCCGAGTTATCATTGTTGCTGCGCTGATCTACGGCAGCCATGCCATGCACGACGCCTTTTCGGTGATCCGTTGGACGGCAGCCGGCGTCGGCCCATGGGAAACCAGCGTTCTGTGGTCAGAAGCTGTGACAGCAGAAGTAGTCATGTTCGTTCTCGTCGGACCGGCGTTACTATTCCGCGTTGGTCCAGGCGGTGCCGCCGCTTTGGCGGCTGCGGCGGGAATCGTGCGATGGGTTGTGGAATCACAAACTGCTGCTATCTGGACATTGTCTTTTGTGCAGCCGTTGCACGGCTTGACGTTTGCACTGATGCATCTCGCCTGTATCAGGATAATTGCAATTAGTGTGCCCGGCCATCTCGCTGCAACCGCACAAGCGATTTATGCCCTCGGCCCAGGCTTCGCCACTGCGTTTTTAGTCTGGGCATCCGGCGGCCTATATGGAACGTTTGGCGCTCGTGGATTTCTTGTGATGGCAGCACTATGTCTCCTTGCGTTGCCTTTGGCTCTTAGTTTGAGAGGCTTTGCTGATCGCGCATGATCGCTTGTAACCAACGCGGCAATTGTTGGTATCTTCTCTAACGCTGTCGACCGCTATCAAAACCGCATCCGCTGGATGGCGCCGCTCGTTTTATTAGGCCGCGCGGCCTCCGGCGACCCAAAAAGCGCGTTCCCGCGGCTTCAGGGAATGGACGATGACGTCAACAGAATCTTTACGGCAGTGTGCGCACAAGCTAATTTCGGCCGCCTCCGCATCACGGCGACCATGTATGACCGGGTAGTGTTTGTTCCATTCGCGATGGGCAGTGCACCATCTTCGTGAGCGAATTGTCCAAAGCCGACGAAGTTCTCGCGCGGCATGATCACATCCAGGGCGGCAACACCGCCGATGCCGCCTCAACTGGACCTCGATCATGCGCTGACGATCGCGGGTGAGTTCTGCTTCTTAGGAGGGGTGACGCTTGCGCGTAACAGCTGCCTTTTTCCCGGAACGTGAGCGCTCGGCCGCCGGGCGTTGGGCGGCCGCCCGACCGCCTAACCTTCCACCCTCGCGCGAAGGGCCATGGTCCTCTTTCTTCCCGCGACCTGAACCGGACTTCTTACCGCCATGGGTTTCCGCATTGACAGTCGCCCAAGCGCGGCGCTCGGCTTCCTTACGCGAGACGCCGCGGTTTTCGTAACCTTCCTCAATATGCTCGGCTTGGCGCTTCTGCTTATCGGTGTAACTGGATTTATCGCCGCGCGGCATAGGAACCTCCATATAACACCGACTGGAATAATTCGGTCGCTGAAAGCTCGTTCCCTTGAGCCCAGCTGCAGCGCTTCGGCAATGGCGCATCGGGACCGATTAGAAAAACACGGGCAAGATCACGTACCCCGCGCGATGTAAGCTGGTACGAGCGGCGGTGCGTCCTTCGGCCGTCCCAAAGTCTTCGGCCACCGCTTTCACCAGCGGGTTTGCCTGCGCCGCTTGGCGAGCTTCGACCAATGCCCAGGCTCCGGCCATGCCCTCTTTCATCACTCCCCATATCCCGGTTGGATCGGCAGCCGTTATAGCGATGCCCGCGACCATCGGACTCGCTAGAAGTCTACTCCATTCATCTGCAGTAAAATCCGCTTTCTTGGCCATTTGAATGGTAATCCTCTTCCAGCCGAGGAGCCGGTAATTAAGCTGCCGTAGGGAGCCGGCCTTGCGGGGTGTATTTGTCAACCGCATCGGGAAGTTCGCGCGAAAGTCTCGCCAACAGCTCGTCCTGCGACAGACCTGTCTGTTTAGACAAGCTTTCCAAGACGTCAGGGCCGATCGCTTCTTGCAGCTGCGAGGGCGTGATGTCTTTGTTTGGACCTGTCCCGACCCAGGATGAAGCCGTCTCGCCGTGGCCGTTCTGTTTGAATCGGTCTAACAGCTCTCCCAGGCCCCCACTGAGAATGCTGCCAGCACTTGCGCCGCCCAGAGAACCACTCAGGTTACGGAGGAGACCGCCCAGTCCCCCCTCCCCAGGCGAGGCAGCCGTTGTGCTTTTTCCCATTCCGCCCAGCAACTCGCCGAGCTTGTCACGGTTCTGATAGCCAGCGATTGCCAGCAGGCCCAGCAGGGCGGTCATCGAAGGAAATCCACGGCTCATAGGAACCTCCCTTGTTGTTTGGGTGTCAGCCTTAAACGCCGGCGGTGTTGCTGCGGCGCGCCACGAAGCTCCATACCAACAAGACGATAATTGCGCCGACGATTGCTCCAACAAGTCCAGCCCCTTCGCCGGGCCTGTACCATCCTAGTGCTTGGCCAAGATAAGTCGCCACGAAGGCGCCGACGATGCCAAGAATGGTGGTTAGGATAAATCCGGACGGCTCATTCGGTCCCGGATGCAGAAACTTCGCAATGATACCGGCAACGAACCCAATGATGATCGTCCAGAGTATGCTCATTTCTGTGCCCTTTGTCTGTTCGGTCGATCGCGGCATAGCCTATGGCTGATGACAGCAAACAACCTCAAAGAGTAGAAAGTTCCGTGGCGTAATGGTGGTCTGCGACTGATTGGTACTGGGTGAAAAGCCCGCGGAGATCCGCAGCATCCGTTCCGGGGCAATGTAGATGAACCCAGAGCAACTGGAGATCGCGCAGCGGAGCCGAGGTCACAGAACCCGAGGATCTGGCCGGCGAACCTGCGTGTGCAGCGCGGTAGGTGTCGCGCGGCGGTTTCTATGCTTGGCTGAAATAGCAAAAAGTTCTTACGTTCTTCGCTGCTTAGAGCGGCTCCATGCCCTGAGCTTTGATTGTGTCCTGGACCTTTGGTGTCTTCAAATAAACAAGCAACGTTTTGGCTGCGAGGGCCCGGTTAGATGTAGCGCTGATGGCTGCTACAACGTCAGTAACGATCTGAGCCTCGGCGGGCAACAGGCCCACGAAATCGACGCCGGGTGTGGTGAGGGCTTGGGTCGCGGCTACGATGCCCAACTCGACTTCACCCTTCGCCACTAGCGCTGCCGAGACATCTTTCGTTGGGAGGGCGACCTTGGATGCAACTGCGTCCTTGATCCCCAATTTTTCGATCAGCTGTTGAATGGCAGGCCCGGGCGGATAAGTAATCGACCTTGCTCTCAGCAGCGCATTTTTGAAGCTGTCGATGGATCGGATATCCGGCTTCGACGCTCCGGCGCGAACTATCACGCCGTGGCTTGACCGAGCAATTTCAACGGGTGAACCCGCCAGAACCTTACCTTCATTCCGAAGCTCATCGATTGTTCCGGTGTCCGTTATTATAATGTCGTACTCCTCGCCTGAATTAATCCGACGTATGAACTCCGCGTTAAAATCAGTTTCTACGAACAGTTTATGCCCTGTGATCTTCTCGAATTCGGGACCGATGCTCGTCAAAATGGTCCAGACTCCTCGCGATGCGAACACCTTCAGCTCGGCGGCAAAAGCCATAGTGGGGGTCAAAAACCCCAGCGCAAAGCAGATCAAAATTGCAGCAGGCTTTGCCATGTCACGAGGCTCCGTTGCCAAGGAGCAACTTAAGGTTTGGAAACGCTTAGACTAGCCCTGAGTTCGCGCAGAACTGTGCGTCGTAGCAAGTGATCAAGTTCGAAGAACGCGACGACCTATCGCCATGATTGAGAACAGGGCTCTCAGTTCTAAAATCCGCCGCCATGCAATCTGGCAGGCGTGATGCGCGTCTTTCGAAATTGGTTGGGGCTTTACACTGGCGAGTACATATCCTCACCGCATCTCCAGGACCCGTTCTAATTTTGACATTGGACAACCTTCAAGGTTTAAGCGCCCCCCGCCCAGCGGGCTTTGTTGAGACGTCTTGCTGAACCGACTGGGGTGCCTCCTTTTTTGCTTCGGGCGTCACCGCACACTTGCCTCCACTTCGGCCGAATCCGATACTCACGCGCATGCCTTGCTCCCTTCGGAGCAAAAAAAATTACTCCCGACCGAAGTCGGGAGTGATCCATTTCAGATATCCGTCCGACTAGTGATGCATGAATAATGCAAGGAGAAGGATAATCGGAAGCGGAATACCGAGAAGCCACAAAAGTGCGCCTCTACCGAAGCCCATGATGTCCTCCTTTGTTGGCTGATTAACGCCTTGCATAGCTTTCGAGTTCCTGGCGTTAGCTATAAAGGCCACGTTCTCGCCGCGCTTCCTCCGCGGTGTAAGGAGACGCTGCCGGATCAAAGCGAGTCCAGCCAGATTGCCGATAAGACGCGGCACGATCTGCAATAGCAATAGATGAGCGATCCATTACAGATCGAAACCGAGCTGCATCCTCATCCTTCACCTTCGCGCTCACAAGAGCGCCGCCGCGCCGCAAACCTTCGGCGTAAACTTCCGCCTCCTCATCTGAGATGCCGGCTTGGGTCAAAGCCCCTATGACTCCACCCGTAGCAGCACCAGCTACGGCACCAGCTAGCGCAGACACCAGCCAGCCGGCAGCGACAATTGGTCCGACGCCCGGGATTGCCATTAGGCCAAGTCCGGTCAAGGCGCCTAACGTTCCGCCCGCCGCTGCGCCAACACCAGCCCCTGCGCCCGCAGCTTCCGCCCGATCATCTCGTCCGTCAAAGTCCTTATCTGGAAAAGCATTCGTCTTTTCGTCGTATCGCCCCTCAGCATTACTCACCATTACGCTGACGTCGCCGGAGCCTAGCCCGGCCGCTTCAAGCGCCCGGACAGCGTCACGCGCTTCGGAATAGGAGGGATAAAGTCGTGAGATTGTCGTCGTCATGGTTAGTACCTCTTAGATTTCAGCGGGAAGTTACGTTGCCCTGGAAGTCGACACTGACGTCGACTGCCTTGCCGTCCTTCTTCGCCTTACCGCGCCAGACACCGCTGTCATCTTTGGCCAGCCCGCTCACATCAGAAAACCCGTTCGTTTCGATGCGCGATTTCGCTTGGCCTTCGGTGAAGCTATTTGCTCCAGCAGCAGGCGCACCGGGATTCGGGGGGCTGTTGGGTGAGTTGACTGCGGGTGTGCTCGCGTTGGGATTAGCGGGCTGCGCGTTCGCCGTAACGAACGTCGCCAGTGAGAGTGCAATTGAACAAGCAAGAAGCTTCATAATCAGTCTCCTTCGGAGGGATCAGATCTTTCCCAACCCCAGCCAAACCTGAATGTTCCGCAAGGTTCAGCAGACTGTGAGTTTGTAGGGATGAGTATTCGAAGACGAGGCCGCGCTCCTTGCCCCAGCGCGCTCGTTGAATGAAAGCCCGACGGGTCAAAATGAATCGCCGGGCCTTCAGTTTGTCTTGCGGTGATGGGACGACGAACTGCAAAGGAAAGTCGCCGGATCTCCGCAAGGAACAACAGGCCGATTGCCGATCGTGAGTTCCAAAAGATAAAGGCCTCCCGCCGTTAAGCGGGAAGCCTTTATAGAGGCCGCGATAGCTTTACTGCTTCTTCTCGTTCTGCTGAGCGGTGCCCGTAGTTGTTACCGCATCGCCGGTCTTACCTTCCTTCGGTGCCGGAACCGCCGCAGACGAGCTCGGCACCGCCATCGGGGCAGACATAGAAGCTCCTGAGTTCGTGCCAGGCTGTTCTTTATTGGGTGCCTTCTTTTCGGTGTTGGCCGCGCCTGACTCGCCGCCCCCACCGGCGCCGCCCGCGCCCTGTGCATGGGCAGCCGCGATGCCTATCGAGAGTACGGCCGCAGCCGCCAAGATCGTCATTTTCTTCATAACGAATTCTCCTCAATGCCGTCGCCTATCGCGACCTTTTATCAATGCGGCATTGTAGAACGAGTTCCGGGGCCTGAGTTTTGAGCACCCCGTCGAGTCGTTGAACGTAACGCAAGAATCGTGGCCATTACATGCTTAGCGCTTCCTGCATTCGCGCAGGACGTCGGAGTTAGGGTGCGCGTGGGTCCGGCCGGCGTTGGTATCGGCGCCACGACGGGAAACAGCTCCGAAACGATGGAGAGAGAGAGAGAGAGATCGTGCGCGAACGCGAGCCGCGTCAGAAGATGATCGTCAAAGAACAAAGCGTCTACGGTGATTGAGAAAGGGACGATCATTCAGCCGTAAATCATGAAGACTAAAAAACCCAGTGATCGCCGGTCTTTATTGGCCGGCGTTTATCGTTGTTGCAGGCGCGGAACCACTGCGACTGACTAAAGGAAAGATTTCGGTTGGTAGCTCCGTCGAATTGTAATTCCGAACAGCCGACGGAGGTTGCCCTTCGACCCATCGCCATACAGTGTTGACTTGCACATCGACACCCTCAATTGAGCGGCGGGACCTCCGATAGCTCAAAACCTCTTTTTGAATTCGCTTCTGATAGCAAGTCCCGCGGCAGGGTTCAGAACTCCTCTCTTCCATCAGGGCTCCCTCGCAACTAAATGCTTCGTCCGGTGTTGCTCGCTCTAACAGGAGCATCGCATGGAAATCAAAGAGCATATGAAGGTCATCGGCAAAGACGGCGCCCCGGTCGGAACTGTCGACCGTGTCGAAGGCGAGCGCATCAAGCTGACGAAGCAAAACAGCCCGCAAGGCCACCAGGGTCACCATCACTACATCGACAAGCAGCTTGTCGGGTCAGTCGAAGGTAACGTCGTGAAGCTGTCCATGAACGCGGACTCGATCCCGCGGACCGAGGAGTCCGGCCAAAAGGTATCTTGACCAGAAAGGCTGCTAGTTGCGGGCCTTGTGCATTAACTTCGGAACGCGCGGCACTGCCGCGATCTAGAGCACGCCCTTCGGGCCGAACTTGAGATCTCTATGGACCGGGAGCAGAGGGTTGTTCGCGCTCGCAACATAGGATTCAGGTTGGGGAACCCCGTTGGAAGCATTTAAACTATGACGATTATCGAACGTTACGAGTTGACACAGCGCGCCATCGCAGATGGCAAGGCTCGGTACATCAGCGCCGATGCAAAGAGAAAGGCCGAAAATAGTTACATAGAGCAGATAATAAGGGAAGAGCTCGGCTGGACCCGTTTTAATGTTAGTTGGCCGCAGCCTCGCGGTCGCTACAAAACATCTCTACAACTCACGCCCCTTTTTTAAACCATGCCATTGCCCCTAGTGACGCCAGCGAGCTGGTCAGTTTGACATAAATCCACCGCACGCAGATGCCTGACCTGAATCCAATTATTTCGCTCTCACTTGTACACGGTGATGCTGAGGGGAAGGAGGGTCACGACGCCGGACGAAATCAGCTCGCAGTCTGCTCCTCGGAGTGTCCTTTGTACGTGAAAGGAATAGGCCCCGGACCGTAAGCCCAGAGCCTATCACCTTGGAGAGAAACCTACTTGTTCTGGCTTTGCTGGCCGCCTTGGCCGCCCTGGTTCTGTCCGCCTTGCTGACCACCCTGGCCCGGCTTCTGCGACTGTTGACCAGGATTCTGCTGTCCACCTTGGCCGCCCTGCTGGCCGCCTTGGCCTTGGTTGCCCTGCTGATTCTGCTGTCCACCCTGAGTATTCTGGTTCATCTGCATCTCCTCGGGGATCATTCCCCGCTCAGGGCAAGTTCGACTGACTAAAGGAAGTTCCGTAATTTCACATCTGTGGTTGATCACCAGCGGGCGGCACTGGATCGACGAGCTGACGGTCTTCATTTGGGATTTGTCGGAGGATTTCCCCTTGAAGCTATCAGACATAGCTTTCACACGAAGAAATAAAGGCTTCAACGATCGGTACAGGAGCAGAGTTTTAATGATGATCGGTCCGTTGGCTCAGCCACGGTGCCCTGAAACGGAGTTGACGGCGTTCTCTGCTATCCGCACCAAGCGCCCCCTCCGGGCATCAGCGTTGGATTTGCCTTTCAGATAAGCAGTTACCTTCAGCGCGAGCGCTGCGGTGAGCCCCTCGCGTGGGCTTGGCTGAAACAGAGGCAGGTCATCAAGCTCGTCATCATCGTCGTCCAGAACTACATATCGTTTCACAGCTGGGTGGGCCTTCAACCAACGCTGGATCTCATCGCGACGCGACTGCTTCGGCATGTCTGGCGTGCAGTCGATGAACGGTATCCCATGATACTTTGCGCTGAAAAGGCCTGCGGGATCATATCTCCATGTTGAGATGAGCACGACCTTCGCACGCGTCGTGCGAAGGAGCCTTTTTAGGCGACCAACAAGTTTCTTCTCGGCGATGTAGGGCAGCTCGCGCGGGTTCGGCGTTTTTGTTGTGTTCAGAACCCCGTCGATGTCAAGGAAGATGACCTTCATGAGAAGGCAAGATTTTTAAGAAGGATCAAGCTGGCAGCGCAGGCTTCGTCCACAATTGTGTCAGGGTGTTTTGCGCCGAGCTCAAGCTTGATGTTGCGCGTGCTTCCGTCGCTTCTGGCAGCGCCGCAGTAAACAAGACCGACCGGATTGCCGTCTTCATCAGGCTCAGGACCAGCCACGCCTGTAATTGAGACCCCCAGCGTTGCCCCCGATTTCTTAACGGCTCCCAGCGCCATGGCTTCGGCAACGACCGCGCAAACCGCTGTGCCCTCCCGCAGTGCTTCTACGGGCACCGAAAGCAGCCGCATCTTGGCGTCTTTTGTGTAGGCGACGATACCGCCCTGGAAAGCGAGCGAAGCGCCCTCTGTCCGGCCAAATAGCATAGCGAGGCGCCCCGCACTGCAAGACTCCGCGGTGCAGACCGTCAACCCGTGCGCCCGCGCATGTTCAAGGATTTCTTTGACGAGAGTTTCACAGCGTGAGGGCATCGGTTAACCCTGCGCTTTGATGACTGACAATTTTCCACTCCGTTCCAGTCGCGCTTCAGCAACGGTGTCAAGTTTAGCGACTCCTTGCTGACGCAAATCCTCGTCGAGATCATCACGCGACATGTGAGATGTACGTAAGGCCTCATCGTCAATGCGGCCCTGCCGAACAATCACTGTGGAGTGCCCTTTGATGAGGCCACTGAACCAAGCCCATTGCCAGGCCAGCTTTGAAAAAGCCCAGTGCATCGCCACGATGATGAGCATGGCCAGGACACACGGGAAATAAGGCGCACCCCCGGTTAGAGCGCGAGCCGCGATGGAACCCAGCACAATAACCAGGATCACATCGAAGGCTGTAGCCTGACCTAGGAACCTCTTCTTGGCGATCCGCACCACCCCGATGAGGATGAGATACATAAGATAAGCGCGCGCGGCCATGTGGCCAAACCCCAGTTGTTCAGACTTCAGTGACAAACCGAGTACCGCCTCTCCCGCCGCAGCAAGCGGGCCAAATGTCTCCATGAGCTGACTCCCTGAACGACTATATTTCGGGTTTTATAAACGACCAAAACCGCCTGAGGTTCTTGAGGCTATAAACTTTCATGCGCAGAACAAACGCGGCGCGGTACATTTCCCGCATCAGACGCGACGTTATAGCTCGCCCTAAAGCGCACCAGGGGAAGCAGTTGGGTGTTCGAACCCCCGCTGGAGCGCGCTGCGGACTGCGAACTAGATATTGCGCTGTGGGGAGTGCGGCTGCGTAGCCGCATCAACCTGAATAAAAAGACCCCAGACTTGGTCCGGGGCCTTTCGTGTGACGAGCCAGGGTACGTCCGCCCGGCCGAGCCACTACCGCCAAAAGAGGGCAAGCAGCAAAATGAGCGGCAACGGAATTCCGAACAACCAGAGCAGCGCACCTCTTCCAAAGGTGATTTGTGTTCTCCCAGAGTTACTCAGCAGCTTCGTTAAGGGCCTCTGCCGCGATATTCACGGCCGTCTCAGCGAGCTCGCTAAGCTCCTTATCGGTTTCCTCTTCCTCATCGAGCGTCTGTTGCAACAAGTTTGCAGCGTCCTGGTACCCAAGCTCTTCTGCCCAAGTGCGAAGCGTGCCGTATCGAGATATTTCGTAGTGCTCCACAGCTTGTGCGGCCGCCAGTAGACCGGCATCTAAGGCAGGCATCTTTTTGTACTCGTCCATGATTTCCGCGCCTTCATCGGTGATGCCGATGATGGCTGCGCAAGTCTTGCCTTGGGGCTTCTTATCGATGATCTTGAAGACCTTCTCTAAGCGGGCAACGTGGCCTTCTGTCTGCTTTCTGTGCTTCTCGAAGGCGGCCTTCAATTCCTCGCTCTGAGCGGCCTTCGCCATCTTTGGCAAGGTGCCAAGTATCTTCTTCTCAGCGAAATAAATGTCTTTCAGAGTATCGTGGAAGAGGTCCTGCAAGGTCTTCTCTTTGGCCATAGTCGGGTATCTCCAGGAGAGTTTCCGAACGAACTCCCCTTGAGCTATTAAAGTTCCGATAGATGGCTTGATGCAACTAACAAACTTGCACGGCGTTAGTTGGAGTATGCCGGACACCACCTACGAACGACGACCTAAGATGACCACCGAGCAACGGATCGCACATCGCCAAGAGCGAGCCGTTGAGGCGGAGAAGGCTGTAAAAGATCACGTTGTCGAGCAGAAGCGCATTCGAGAGAACATGGAGCGGTTACGGGCGCTGCGGAAAGCGTAGGTATACCGACAGATCCGGGGCAGTCGTAGGAGGGCGAGCTTCATCCCTTGCTACTGTGTTTGCGGAACGTATCCGCGCCTGTTTGGAACCGCTTAGTGATGCCGGCACTATCACTCAGCTCGCCTGCTTCCTTCGCTGTCATTGGGCAGCGCTTCTAGCGGAATGGTGTTTCTGCACCCATGCAGGAACAGGCTACCGATCGATTTGATGTCTTCGTGTAAATCGCGGAGCGCGGCCCCTGGAAGCTTGGCGTAGGTCATTGCTCCGAAACCTTTGAGCCTTCGCTGGGTTAACTTTCGGACCGTACAAGCGGCATGCAGCACGCCCTAGGGACACCGGCCCAGTTTGGGAACTGAAGTCACGTGCGAAAGGCACAACATGCCACCCGTGTTATCACCTCGGGTCCCCCAAGCCATTCAAGGCGTTTCGCTTCTGGCGGCAAACCGCTCGCCATTCGACAGACGAATACTTTCGCACTAGGCACCTCGATGCGGACCAGCAAGCTCTCGCTTTACCAAGCAAAACGCGACTTCACCAAAACCGCGGAGCCCAGCGGGACCGCTCGTGTCAAATCAGCAGAGCACCGCCGTTTCGTCATCCAGAAGCATGCTGCCTCTAGACTGCATTACGACCTGCGGCTCGAGGTCGACGGGGTCTTTAAATCCTGGGCGGTTACCAAGGGTCCTTCTCTCAATCCACATGATCGCCGCTTGGCAGTGGAGGTAGAGGACCATCCTCTGGATTATGGAGACTTCGAAGGGACGATCCCGCAGGGTGAGTATGGCGGGGGTACAGTCCTGTTGTGGGACCGCGGATTCTGGGCGCCCCAAGAAGGAGATGCCGAACGAGGTTTACGAAAAGGAGAACTTAAATTCACCTTGGCCGGTGAAAAGCTCCGGGGAACCTGGGTGTTGGTACGGATGCGCCACGATCGGGAAAGCAGCCGCAGCAATCGCAACAACTGGCTTTTAATCAAGCATCGCGACGGCCTTGAGCGCGAGACTGGAAAGCCAGTTACCGACCAGGACCGATCGGTCGCTTCAGGGCGGACGATGGACCAGATCGCGGCAGGCAAGGGTCCGAAACCCAAGCCCTTCATGCTTGGCGGGAAAGCAGCCGCGTCGGATGCGGTATGGCATTCGAACCGCCACGGCAAAACCGGCAAACCAGCTTTACTAAGGCTCGTGCAGCGACCCCAGGCCAACAGTCCGCGAAAGAAGGCATCGGCGACATCGAGGATACCACGGTTTATCGCGCCGCAGCTCTGCGGCCGCGTGAGCAGGCCTCCCCAGGGTCTGGATTGGGTCCACGAAATCAAGCTCGACGGCTACCGGATCCAACTGCGCGTCGTGGGTGGGAAGGTCGCGATGCGGACCCGCAAAGGCCTAGATTGGACGTCGGACTTCGCGGCGATCGCCGACGCCGCTCGGACCCTTGAAGACTGCATTATCGACGGTGAAGTCGTTGCGCTCGACCACAATGGCGCCCCCGACTTCGCAGCTCTACAGGCAGCGCTGTCGGAAGAGCGTTCCAAAGACCTCACGTACTTTGCCTTTGATCTACTCTATGACGCAGATAGTGACCGGCGGGGTCTTCCACTTACAGATCGTAAGGCGCGGTTGCGGGAGTTGCTAAAGCGAAGTACTAAGGCCGCCAAGCTCATCAAATACGTCGATCACATGGCAGAGGCCGGCGATGCCGTGCTGCAATCAGCCTGTCGTCTCAATCTTGAAGGCATCATCTCCAAATTTGCCGCTGCTCCTTATCAGTCCGGTCGTACAGACACCTGGCTCAAAGCCAAGTGTCGAGGCGGGCAGGAAGTAGTAGTTGGCGGCTGGAGCGGGAACGCCCGCAACCTGCGCTCGCTTCTCGTCGGCGTTTACCGAGGCGATCACCTCATACACACCGGCCGCGTTGGAACTGGATTTAACAAAAACAACTCCGGCGATCTTCTCAAGAAACTGGTCGCTCTTTCTAGTGCCGAGAGTCCCTTCACAGGCAAAGGCGCGCCGCGCCGAGCCAAGGACGTTACGTGGGTCAAGCCGACGCTTATCGCGGAGATTGAGTTCGCGGGATGGACCGCTGACGGTATGGTGCGTCAAGCGGCCTTCAAAGGACTCCGCGCAGATAAGCCTGCGAAAGAGGTTCAGGCCGAAAACGCCGTTCCCGCAGAGCAGCTGGATAAAACCGCATCTGAGAAGCTCAAGGCGCGAACGCCCCATCGCGCCAATAGTCAAGCCAATGTGGTTTTGAAGACCGTTATTTCCAATCCTGACAAGTTGCTGTGGCCTGCAGAACATGGATCGGAGGCTTACTCCAAGATCGACTTGGCCCGATACCTTGAAGAGGTCGGCGCCTGGATGATCGAGCACCTGCGAGGGCGGCCATGCTCAATTATCCGCACTCCTGACGGGATAAATTCGGAGCGCTTTTTTCAGCGGCATGCGATGGCGGGAATATCCAACCTCATCACTCTTGTGAAAATCGAAGGTGACAAAAAGCCTTACGTTCAGATCGATCGCGTGGAGGGACTGATCGCTGCGGCGCAGATTGCAGCAGTCGAATATCACCCTTGGAATAATCAGCCAGGTCATCCGGCAGTGCCGGGCCGCTTGGTCTTCGACCTCGATCCAGCGCCGGACGTTTCCTTTGACACTGTTGTAGCAGCGGCAAAGGAAATGAAAGATCGACTCGAAAAGCTTGGGCTCGAAACCTTCTGCAAAACCACCGGGGGTAAGGGTCTGCATGTGGTGACGCCACTCAGCGTTAAAGAAGGTGATCGGTTCGGCTGGAAAGAAGCAAAAGCATTCGCGCAGAGCGTTTGCGCGCAAATGGCGAATGACAGTCCCACTCGTTATCTGATCGTGATGACGAAGAAGCTGCGTACGGGCCGCATCTTTCTTGATTATCTGCGTAACGACCGCACTGCCACCGCAGTAGCGCCTTTATCACCGCGGGCTCGACCGGGCGCGCCCGTTTCGATGCCACTCAAGTGGAGTCAGGTGAAAGCCGGGCTCGACCCGCAGCGCTTCACCATGCGCACAGCCTTCGGCTTGTTGAAAAAGGCTAAGCCTTGGAACGGCTACTGCGAGGGTGAGCGCCCGCTCAAGCAAGCTCTCGAAAAACTCCTTAATTCGAAATAAGCAGCGTCTTTATCAAGTGAGCTCAGTTCCGTTTGCGTGGACATATTATCCAGACTACGAAAGCCGGATGTTGCGGCGTTCAAGTCAAAGGAGTTGCGAGAAACGCTCTCGGAGCCTTAGCCAGAAGAAGCGGCGATTTTGGCGATATTACGAGGACGTCGTTTCACGGCACTCGATCGGGTACGCCGTGCGCCTACCGCTGATCTTCCGGTCTGTTGTGCGGTCTTGAGCTCATGGCGCGCGGTTAAGTATTTTGTCAGGTCCCTGAGACCTAGGCAGTTTAGCACACGTTCTTTTGGCACCCCGCCCTTTCGAGCCATCTCCACGCCCCAGTGGGTCAGTTCGATTTCGGAGGTCGAATGGGCGTCCGGATTAATGCTCATCATGCATCCGAGCTCGAGCGCACGGCGATGCCAACGCCAGTCCAGATCTAAGCGCCAGGGATTTGCATTGATCTCGACTGCGACGCCATGCTTAGCGCAGGCGGAAAGAACCTTTTCCACGTCGAGCTCATAGCCGGGGCGCCGCAGCAGTTGCCGGCCTGTCATGTGACCGAGGATGGTGGTGCGCGGGTTAGAAACCGCGCGCAGAATGCGATCTGTCTGCTCGCTCCTGCCTAGCTTAAAGTGACTATGGATACTCGCCACGACGAAATCGAACGCCGCTAAGACGTCGTCGTCATAATCTAGGGAGCCGTCCGGAAGGATGTCTGACTCGATGCCCTTCAAGATGCGAAAACTGCCATGATATCGTCGGTTCAAAGCATCGGCCTCGGCGTGCTGTTCCGAAATCTCATCCACCGATAAACCGCCTGCATAGTGGGCAGATCTTGAATGATCAGCCACTCCGAAGTATGCGAACCCGCGGGTCCGTGTGGCTTCAGCCATGACTTCCAGCGTTTCGTTGCCATCGGATCGGTTCGTGTGAGCGTGCAAAATCCCCTTGATGTCGGAATCCATGACGAGTTGGGGCAGCTTCTTTTTCTCGGCTCTCTCAATTTCATCCAAGCCCTCGCGCAACTCGGGCTCGATAAATTGAAGGCCGAGGGCTGCGTAAATCTCCTCCTCGGTCTTCGCGATTGTCTGCGAGCCCGCATGCAGACCTTGCTGGTCGAACATCATCCCTTTCTTCAGCGCAAGCTTGCCGAGTTGCTCCAGATGCCTTGGTGTTCCGGTCGCCCACATGAGCGTCGCGCCGAGCCGCTGCTTGTCCGTCAGCCAAACGCTGAGCTGGGATTTTGACTCATGCTTGCTCGGCAATCCCTCCAACTCAGTCAACTCAGCGACTACTGCGAGGTCACCGACGAGTTCACATCCACGTCGAAAGTCACCCGCGGGGATGATCTCGCGGATGCCAAGCTTGGTCTTGCGCAGTTGGTCTGCAGCATTTTTTAGGAGGGACGCAGCGCGATGGAGGTGGCGTTGCCCCTCGCCCTTCCGACGTATCTCGATGCCCTGGAGGATCTTTGATTGGAGTGCCGCGCCGAGACCTTTCACGGCTCTCAGCTGGTCCGCTTTCGCGGCCTTTTCCAGCTCACCGAGCGACGAAATTCCAAGTTCCTTGACGATTTTGACCACCTTTTCCGGGCGAAGCCCGGGGATCGTCAGCATCTCCAAGGCGCTGTTGGGCATCTCCCTGCGCATGTTGCGGAGGCTCGGATGATCGCCAGTCTTGTGCAGCTTAGTGATGATGTCGGCGATGGCATCCCCCACACCCGGAATTTCCTGGAGGCGGCCTTCCGCAACGAGATCTTCTAACGGCTCGGCAAGGCCCAGAAGATTCTCCGCTGCGCGCGTGTAGGCTTTGGACCGATAGGGATTGCCACCCCGCAACGCAGTGCGCTGGCCGAATTCCCGCAACAACAGAGAGACTTCAGGGGCGGACAGAACTGACATGACAAATACTCAAATCTGTCATCGATAACGTTCGGCACTGACTTTCGTGCCTTTTGCCCCAGACTTAGCGAAAGCTGCGTCGTCAGTGTCATCTTTCCTATATTTCGAGCTTAAGCAACATTGACAGGCTCGCTCGCTTCGCGGCTCCCCGGATTTACGCTTCATCACAGCTAGCGAAATAGCCCTCGCGCTCGAAATGGTCACGCCCTTACTGCAAAGTTTCGTCAGCATGACAACATGCTGAAACCGTTCGCGGGGCCATGGCATTAAAGCTCCATGACGAAAGCAGACACATACCGTCAAAAAGCCGAAGAGGCTGACAAGGCCGCGCGTGACTCTCGTGATCCCTGGGCACGACGCGCATTTGAGGATCTCGCCCGCGAGTGGCGTAAACTAGCGCTCCAAGTAGAGCAGCGCTGGGCTTCTTGAGATTTCGAGCCTGGGCGCGGCGAGGTTAGCGTCCATTTTCTACACAACCAGGGCCTGCCGCCGTCGATAGAGAATGGCTTTGGATGCACGTCGAGAGCTTTCGCCTGCCCGGGGCATAACTTAGCCGTCCTTGCGACACGGTATTCACCGCATAGAAGTGGAACTTCGAGTTGAACGCCCACGTTCGAAGTATTCGTGGCGCTGTCTGACCCCTTGGACAAGCCGGTCGGATTTGACTGCGAGGACGGAAGCCCGGTGATCGCCCGCCGGGCTTTCCCTTGTTTGGAACACAGAGAGAAGCCGTTCGTTTCTCCGATAATGTAGGCCTCGAATGGACAACCCTAAAACATCACCTTCCGGCAACACCGAGAAAGATCCTGACGACCGAGGTCAGGTGACGAGCCGATGACCGGAGCGCAGGCCTCCTATTTGAACACCCTCTGCGAACAGGCGCACGAGATGATTGACCGTCTGCGCGAGAAGGTTGGATTGGGAGAGCCGGACGAGTAAGGCCGTAGCTGCGCAGAAATCAGCCTTCGCGGGCGTGGAGTTGCGATAGGGAATTTTACAACGAAACGCCGGGGGTTTCAGTTCAAAGCAGCTTATTATGAATCGCCGTCGCCGCCACAGCGCCGTGCGCTTCCGCAACGACTAGTTGATGCAAATCCGATACGACGTCGCCGGCCGCATAAAGTCCACTGATCGTGGTTTCTTGCTTAGCGTCAACAAGAAGACAACCCACATCCGTGCAGCTTGCTCCCAGCGCGAGTGCTAAATCATTGTGAATGTGACAGCCAAGAGCCGGATAGAGTACATCCACGACATGCTTTGCGCCGTCTTTTAGTTGAATGCTGATTGCTTTTCCCTCGGTGCAGAAGGAAGGTTCATACGGGCCTTCGCTTACGTCTGAAAACACCCTCACATCGGTTGAATAGCGGCGCATAAAATTGACTTTGCCTGCCGTTCCTTCAGGAGAACCAAATATACCTACCCTTTTACCTGTCGCTTCGAATCCATCGCAAACGGGGCAATAACGTACTGCCTCGCGAATGACATTTGGGTCGGAGCCTCTCTGGAAAGTTGGCCCTATATCAGTCAGTCCGGTCGCCAAGACAACGTATGGACTGCGGTAAATACCGACATCACCAGTCGCGACGAAGCCGTCCCCCTCCTTTCTTAGGGAGTGAATGGTATCGGGCACGCTGACGGCACCGTATTTTTCTGCTTGTTCCCGCAAAATGCCTAGAAGCTTCGGCCCCGAGATGCCTTCAGGAAAACCGGGGTGATTGTGGCTTCGCGGGATCTGGCTCGCGCGGCTCTGTCCGCTATCCACCACGATTACACGTCGGCGGAATCGCGCGAGGTAAAGCGCGGCGGTAAGGCCTGCTGGTCCGCCGCCAACGATTAAGCAATCGGCATAGCGAGACGATGCACGATCGGATTGTGGCAGGTCGTATCGATTATCTGTGGCGACAGCGGAAGAGGCGCTATCAGTCATCTGATCGCTCTGCCACTCTGCGTCCCCACTGTTAAATTAGCTGTCTGATATTTCTTTTGGAGATGATCTCGTTGAAGCCTGCTTTCGTCAGGATAAATTTATGACGGTCACTTTGGTGCAGACAGACCCATCGCCGTTCCAAAAGATAGTTCATTCCTCGCCCGAATTCCCCGTCGCGAACGGTAAAGAAATCAATCCGTCGGAGAAACCCGTCAGCGACAATTCGGTGCTGCGCGAATAAAGAAAGAATCTGGCGCGCTACTTCCTCATCTGATTGATGCGGCTTCATGCAATCCCCAACGGCCAGCCTTTTTCCTGCAAAATCGTGCCGCCGCAACCGTCTGAGTCAGAAACAGCCGTCACAACTTTCCTCCCCTGGTGCTTACGATCTTACAACAAAAAACTCCTCTTAGAGGATCGGCTTTCCGCCGGTTACCGCGATGGTCGCGCCAGACGTATAGCTCGACATTGGATCAGCCAGCATTACGTAAGCTGTTGCAAGCTCCGCCGGCTGTGCGGGGCGCTTCATTGGATACTTCTTTCCGAACTCAGAAACGGCCTTCTCGTCCATCGTGGTTGGAATCAACGGCGTCCACACGGGCCCCGGCGCGACGCAGTTGGCACGAATATCCTTCCCAGCAAGAAGTTGCGCGAGACCTGCTGTAAAATTCTGAATGGCGCCTTTGGTTGTGGCATACGCAAGCAGGGTCGGATTTGGCACGTCCGCGTTGATCGACGCAGTGTTGATAATGGTACCGCCAGCTTTCATATGCGCAACAGCCGCTTTGCTGAGATAGAACATCGCGTGGATATTGACCTTGAAGGTTAGCTCCCATTCCTCATCGCTAATATCTTGAATGGATTCGAAGCTCGCTTGATGGGCCGCGTTGTTAACGAGAATATCGATGCCACCGAACTCTCTGAAAGCGCGATCGATGATGGCTCGACAGTGGTCGGACGACTGAATATCGCCAGGGACGAGAACGGCCTTCCGTCCTTCCTTCTCGATCCATCGCTTTGTGTCGTCGGCATCCTTGTGTTCGTTTAAATACGCAATGAGGACATCCGCTCCTTCGCGCGCAAAAGCAATAGCGACGGCGCGGCCTATTCCGCTATCTCCGCCGGTAATGATGGCTTTCTTGCCTGTAAGCTTGCCTGAACCCCGATAGGTATTCTCGCCGTGATCAGGCACCGGAGACATCTTTTCCGTCTCGCCCGGCATAGGCTGTCGTTGGGCAGGAAATGGCGGCTTAGGGCGTTCGGTCATCGTGCTTCTCCACGCAACGAAGCCAACGGGGATGGCCGAGCGTAAGTTCCTTTTTCAGGTTAATGTACTGTTTGAGCAATCCCCGAGCAGCGGATGTGTTCTTGCGAAGCTACGAAACCCGTATCATTGGCATTTCTACGCGCTTTCCGAATCAGTGGCCTTCGATACTCGGCTGACGTGTGGAATATCCTCTTCCCACCCAAAGACCGAACGCCCGCCATAACTGGCGGAACGGGCACGCTCCTGTGCAATATGTTTTTGTAGCGACGGGCCTTCTGCGAAAAACTCGAGTTGGCGAGCTTGGGCGTCCAACCGCCTGAGTGCACCGAGTTCTTCTTCGCTTCCGAGACGGGCGTTGGTCACCGCCGATTTGAGAATGCGAATGGTTTCATCGTAAACGCGGAGGGGCACGGGATAAGGATGGCGGTCTTTACCACCATGAGCGAGAGAGAACCGCGCAGGATCGGCAAACCTCGCAGGCGCACCATGAACAACCTCAGCCACCATCGCGAGAGATTCCACGGTTCGCGCGCCAACCCCGGAAACCAATAACAACTCGGCAAAGTCCTTGGGACCTTGTTCTGCCGCAGCTGCCAACGTTCCATGCAATCTTCGGGTGTTAACGTCGGTTGCACGGACGTCATGGTGTGCTGGCATCACGAGGTGCGGCAATACGGCCTGTGCTGGCGCAGAGTGGCACTCCTGAAGCTGAATGAATTCCTGAACAATCCGATCTGCTCCCCAATCTGCCAGCAACTCCAATTGCCCTTTGCGGGATGCTTCCGCCCGGTGATCTGTCAGATTGATGATTTCGCCCTGACTTTGACCATCAATAGCGGCGTGCGGCTCTTTGATAAAATCATGCAGACCCTCCGACAGCCAATGATAGCGACGAGCTTGCCGCGCATCGCCGTTCATGCCCTGCTGCACCACGGTCCACTGCCCTTCGCTCGTTACGAAGAACCCATGCAGATAGAGGTCAAATCCATCTTGGATTGCTGCGCTATCAACCTTTGCGACTAACCGACTCGCCCGTGTCAAACCCGGCCCATCAATACCGACAAGTTGGCCCAACTCGTTCAGTTCATCAGGAGTTTTTCGCGAATGCTTGCCTCGTCCCCCGCAGACGTAAATCCCCAGCTCAGGGCCAAGCGGTTTCAAGCCACGCTTGAGGGCACCGATAACGCTGGTGGTAATGCCTGACGAATGCCAGTCCATACCCATGACAGCGCCGAAGGACTGGAACCAAAACGGATGGGCCAGCCTCCTCAGAAATTCGTCGCGACCATAATGATGGACGATAGCTTGGCAGATCACGGCCCCTAACTGGCTCATGCGCGTCGCCAGCCACGGGGGCACTCGACCGCCGTGGAGGGGCAAATCTGCGCTTCCAGATCGTTTAGCCATTCCTGATGAGTAGATCCGAGGACTACAAATTCCCTGACTACGGTTCGCGCGCTGCCTGACATTCGATGCAGCGCCGGACGCCGGGGACAGCAATCCGCCTGGCCTCCGGAATGAGTTCTCCGCAGTCCTCACAGCGAGTTGCACTCGTACCTTGCTGCCCTATGCGCGCACGCGCAGCCTCGACGGCATCACGTATCGTAACATCGATCTGATCTTGCACAGCACCGTCTCGCGTCCAACCTGCAGCCATTGTGTTCTCCTGATAGCTATTTAGCTCTCCGCTCGACCATTTCAACTCAGCTCACCAAATATCGGGCGGCCTCGCCGGCCGATGCCTGCCCCAAAACCCTCGGCGTCGTGGCGGACGGGTCGACAAAACCCTCGGATGAAGCGCCGATTCCGGTCTCTACGAGACGCGCCAGATCGTCCGGCGTCAGCCCAGCCGAGGGGGTGGGAAGCCTCGGTTAGGAGGAGGAGTGATCACGCACACTCCCGAATTTAGCTACTTTGGCGACGAGCGAACGCTTGGGAGTAGGGAGTTTGCCGCGAAAATATAAGCCCGACAGAAACGGGAAGACTTCCCCAATTGTTGCGCCGCAGGCGAACGCAGGGCATGAGCGATCGGAAATCTCACGGGTTGGAAAGGAAGCGCACGCGTTTGCCGTCGAGATAGGCAACGTTACTTTTGTGCTGAGATGGTCCTGCCGTGTGATGTTCCAGGCCGGCGAAAAGCTGTAATTCGAATGTTCAACCTCTTTCGATCGGACGGGTCAGATACGCGGCGGAATCCTCAAAAGGAACTCGCTTCTTCGGGCGCGGTTGTCGAAGCAAATGGAAGATGGCCAGTTTCTCCGCAATTACTTGGTTACTCTCTACCGGGAGGACCAAGTCAGGGCGCAAGCGTTGCGTATTAAAAGCAGCTACTCTGCAGCCCGTTCTCTCAGATCGAGCAAACGGTCAAGCCATCATTTGCGCGTGAAAAAAGCGACACAACCTAATAGTCGCAAACCCGATGCTGGAAAGGGATGACGTGAGCGCTTTGCGCGGAGTCCATATCGGCACCTCGGGTTGGAGTTACCGCTCCTGGCGCGGCCCCTTTTTTCCTAAGGCGCTACGGATCAAAGACCATCTTCTCTACTACTCCGAACAATTTGACACGGCTGAATTGAACGGTGTCTTTTATCGCACTCCAAGTCCAGAGACGGTTACGGCATGGCGCACGCGAACGCCGCCCAATTTCGTTTTTGCTTGGAAGGCTTCCAAGTTCATCACGCATTGGAAGCGATTGAACGTCAGCAGTCAGAGCAGCTTAACTCTGCTTGAGAGCCGATTGGCGCTGCTAGGCAACAAGGTTGGCCCGGTCCTCTTCCAACTTCCGCCGCAGATGGATCTCAACTATGTACGCCTAGCCGAATTCATTTCGTCTTTACAGAGAACACGACGGTACGCATTCGAATTTCGTCATCCGAGTTGGTACGACGTTCGTGTTTTGAGTTTACTCCGAGACAATAACATCGCCTTATGCGTTTCTGACCATCACGACGCGCCCTCCCCGGCTGAAACAACAGCGTCTTTCGTTTACCTCCGAGCGCATGGTCCAGCCGGCGACTACCGCGGACACTACCCTCGAAAGACTCTTCTCAAATGGGCATCTAACATCAGAGCTTGGCGCAAACGGAAGCTCGCGGTGTTTGTCTACTTCGACAATGATCAGAAAAGCGCAGCCCCGGCCGATGCGCTTCAGTTAAAGAAGTTACTTGCTCGGGCGTAGGAGCCTTGCAATGGGTCTTGCAGCTTATAAAGTCGTGCCGAATGGAGATGCCTGGGGCATTGTCTATGACGACGTAATGAATGGCGAGTACGCCACAAAGAAGCGACATTCGAGGCGATCTACGCCGCGCAGCTAGCAACAACGCCATCAAGTTCGGTCACGAGATTGAGATCTCGATACCGGGGCGCGAGCCAGGAGGTAAGCCCGCGTTGGGAGCGGACTAGATGGCGGCGCTACACAGCTACGTCGTCCAGCCCTGCTGTGAGAACCGTGATAGCCCGGTCAGAAATGGCCGGGCTTTTCGATTTGCTGGAGCCGCTTCAATTGGTGCACTCGGCTTCTAACCGCGGTCTGAGATCTCCGCAGACGCGCCCCTATGAGCATCCAAGAGCGCTTGTCTGCGCGCAAATCACGGAGCTGTTTGTCGTCCTCAGCGGACCAAGGGCGATGCAACAACATGATCTTCTCCGCTATCGCCCAGAAATTCCTCGTCTTCGGCGATGCGATGCCAGGACATTGCAAGGTTGCATAGATAGGCGCGAACGGCGGTATCAGTTTCGTCTTTCATCTGTTCAGCAAAGCGCCTGGCGTTTGCGTGCGCAGCCTCGGCACGAAGACGGTTCATGGCCTGCTCCCCTGTTAAGACAGGCGGGAGCGCAACTGGTCTCTCTGCCACCAGCGCCTGAGGCCTCGGCCGGTGATCAATAAAACCTAGGCCCGCTACCGCGAATAGCGAGCCTTATTTTTGGTAAGGAAAGCTGACGCTACGGGCATGCTCGCGAGCGTCCGCTAGGAACTGCTAGAGTTCAGGCGTTCAGCCGTCATGACATTAGTACAGTGTTACGAGTTGACGCAGCGTGCGATCGAAGATGGGAAGGTTCGGTACATCAGTCGTGAAGCGAAACTGATAGCCGACAGAATATACGTAGAACAGAGAGCACGGGAATCTGCCTCCCGGTTTCAAAAGAACTTACAGATGACAACACCGGGAAAGGCGCGGTGACGAAGCGCTCGCAGGGAGTCGTAATGACGAAGGAAAACGGAAAAGGTACCGATAAGCCTTGGGAGAAACCGGGGCAGACTTCGCAAGACCCGAAAAATTACTCGCCCCCGGAGCGGGACGCGGAAGATTGGAAGAAGCGGAGCTCGAAGCCCGAAAACTAATTCGCGGCACTACACAGCTCGGTCGCCCCCATGCTGTGAGAATCCGCGATGACGGAAGCCCGGCCAGAAATGGCCGGGCTCTCCCGTACCACTTCAAAAACCGCCAAGCGTACTTATGTCTTGGGTCGGCGCGCCTCTGCGCCCCAAAACCAAAGAATAACTCGCGCGCGCGAACAACGCGCAATCTTGACGATGATCAATAAAGAAAGACTTGAGCCTGACGACTTCCACGTCGCCGTGCGGAGGCGTGAGCATTCCGAGACGCCTTGGCGTGGGAAATATGGGCTGCCGGCAGAACCAAGCCGTTGAACACTCCAGGGTGTTTTACAGCACCATGTCCGAGGCCACGCGCGAGGGCAAAGTCGCGCTCGCGGCCCTCCAGCAACCAGAATTCCCGAGTGTAGCATGAGCATCGAAGTCCAAGTCGAGGCTCTGGATGAGCTTCACGAAGCCTTGCTTAAGGCCGATGTCGTCGAGGACTCTCCCGGCTTGCGAGAGCTGGTCGAAGAGTACTGGCCGGAGCTGCTTCATAAGATAAAGCCGCCCCGGTCCAATATGCATTGACGTCTCATCTCGGCCCACCCGCGCGGGGAATAAGATAACGTCCAGAATGATGTCACTCGACGCTTTGAATGCACTCAAGATAGCGGGCCGTCAACGAAAACAAATGCAAGTCTGCTGTTGACTGTCCCAATCAAAGCTACTCCGGACAGCCGGCCAGACATGCCGCTTAACATTTATCTATTTAAGTCCAGCCCGGTGCACCTAAGTACCGCCGGTCGGTAGCCCCGCCCCGCCGGGTTCGAAACACACGAGCCGCCGGTGAAATGTCGGTAGTAGGAAAGTTTCAAATGAACTTGAGCAATCGTTGGAACGAGTACATGGCGACGCCTGGAGTACGTGCTGCTGAGTCGAACGCTATCGTCGTATGCGAGACGCGCTCGCCAGCCTAGCACAGACTCAAGACTGGTTGGATGGGAAGACCTCGATGGACAGCATAGACCGGTGACGCGCAGCAGCCGGCAAAAATTCACAAGCTGACCCAGGGTATATTTCTAAACGCGGTGTGTCAGGACGATTTCGGTGACAATATCAAAGGCAATTATGGATCAGATCTAAGGGAGTAACTGATACGGGTGACAATGCGATCCCAGGCTGACTTTTCATTCGCGGGATACTCGAGGTAGATGCATTGAATTGCGAAATCGAAATTGCAACGGCTGTAAAAAATGCGGCCGTTTCGAACACTCGAAAGGACGAAAAATCTGTCAGTAACCCGCCTGTAAACCAAGGTTGCTGGATTGATGATCAGATTGCTTTTCAAATACGAACGGGGAGACTGACGACGCGGGTTGGGAAGCGAATAGCTAGCGAACTGGTATCGTCCGTCTTCGCTCTTTAGCCGACGACCGGATCCTTTTTCAGTTGGTCCGGCGTTGGAGGTAAATATCCCAGCGGGATATTCAACTGCCAAACCATCGGCTCGATATGTGGTCCAATCCTCACGGCTCTCGGCCTTGGCGCAAGTCGAAGCAGCGCCAAACAACGCAGCAGCTACCAATGCCCACCCGGGCAGTGAGCCAAGGGGCTTCGTCATATCATCCCTGCGAATATCTTTCCAGCTCTCCTCAGGTCCGCACCTCCGTTCGAATCACACCGGACGGCCCTTAAAACTTCTAAGACGTGACGCATCACGAGGTTCCGCCAGCAAGCGCAATAGACACCGGCCAAAGCGATAATTCTCATCCGGGTCACGGCGTTCGCTCCTCAACTCGAATGCTCGACCCAGCGTATCGCCGAGCGTATTGCCGCCCGGCGGGACCACCACGGGCGTGACGTGTCCGGGCCCCGCTGTGAGCGAACCGAAGGAATGGACCGTCGTCGATGTGTATGTGCCCTGCGGTCGCCACGTCGACCGACATCGCTCCGGGATAGCCTGCCAATACCCGACGCACACAGGAATAGTCGCGAGAGGTAAAATCAGCAGCGTGGCAACTGGCATGCTTCGATACGTGACTAGAGCCGGCAATCCGAGCCCCCACGCGTAGCGTTGATATGACTGTTATTCCACAGGCGGAATTTGCCTGTGCCAGCGCGTTGCGAACCATTGCTGGGAGACATCCCATTGGATGGGCCGAAGCATTGATGTTAGTCAGCATTAGCGTAACCAGTTGGAGAAAAAGAAGCTTTGCGACGTGTGGCATAGGAACCCCTTAGTGCCTGTTTGTCGCTAAGGACCGCTCGACTCCTTAAGTTCCGTGGAGCACGCTCTTTTTCGTTTTTTGATCAGTTAGACGTCAGCTCCTATCCCATCACCCAAATCGCTACTCGAAATTCAGAGACCGTTGGATCCCAGTTCCTCTCCCTCCGCCAGTCCTCCATCGGCCAACATTCTCCGCTGGGTTTTGACGCATCGAAATCGCCAATACTCGCGGCCTTTGCGCGCAGACCTCGGCACCGCGGTACACCGGCTGCGCACCTAAATTCTCTCTCTGCGCCCTTCAATGCCTACGACAATCGGTCCGCGGCAAACAGGCCACGCAGTCTGACTCAAACTTTACTCCCCTTTCCGTGCCCTGAATTCGAGAGTGAGGGATCGTTTGGGCGGTTGGGGTTAGTGGGTTCAAATGTTATGATTCGCTTGAGTAGGGCCTTTGTTGGTCTCCGTGAGATTTTCGGGGGATGAGTGGTATGAGTATCAGTCGCTTTACTGGGATCTTCGCTCTAGCCGGAGCGGCTTTTGGACTCGCGGCCTGCGACACTTTCCGGCTCGACGCATCAACTCCGATGACTTCAGCTCCGGTCAGTCCAGCCCCGGGCCCCATTACGCCTCCTGGCATTGCCCCCCAGGAAATCATTGGTCGTTGGGGCTACGCTGCTTTCCACAAGCCGGAAGACCGCTCCCGCACCGAGGCCAACGCTCGCTCGCAATGCAAGCAGCCCTTTGTGATCGGCGCCGGCCCGACCGGCGGACTGATGATGTATTCAGCCGATTCCAACAAACTTGAGGAATTGCGGGTAAAGGGCGCCCCCGGCAGCAAGACCTTCATCGGTCCCGGCATGGAGGCTGGCAGCATGCAGGATCGAGAGGTGACCTTCTTCGACGGCCGTGTGATGACTATGCGCTTTGTCGATCCGGAAGTAGCGGGGCGCTACGGTACCGGCATCTATGTTCGCTGCGGGACTCGAGCCTAATCAGCACGCGGTGTAAGCATCTCCTACAGCTTCCAGACGGTCTTCACGTCTGGCGATTTCACGTGGCGTCGTCACGCCGCCTTATTGACGATAATACTTTCAGCGGGAGCGCCCTCACTCACCACCCGTTGATTGCCGTGCAGTGAATCGTTGAACAATGGCGTCAAGGACCGCAGTGCATCGGCACCGTTCCATCGGCCTTCGACCTTCGAACCGTGTGACATCGACACGTCCAATCTGGATAGCATGGTCACCGAGACGCTGTTTGACATGGCCGAGTGGCTCGATATGCCGGACCTCGACGTCAAGGCAGACGAGCTGCAGATTCTCTTCGCCCCTGCACTATCGCGGATCGGTCTTCATCCCGGTAAAATCATCTACTGCGAGGCATGGAAGCTCTTCCTGCAATGGAGGAAGGCTTGAGCTGTAAAGATCTCGCCGGCGTCGTCGGTGACGGGCCCGAGCGCTTCGGCGGACCAGCAGTCGCTTTCGAAACACGACTTGGATATTCCATAACCCTTCATTCTGCGAATGCGAAAAGGATTCCGGGTAGAGAAGTCCTCGATTGCAAAGAGCAGTTTGCACTTCGTTGCGAGACGTTCGGTGTTAGCAAAATGCAGCACGTGACCTGTCGTCCCAATCAGCACGCTAGCTTCAAGATTCTTTAAACCGTCGGCATTCGGTCCACTTGAACCGGTTTCGTTAATGATAGCGCGGGGACTTTTGGTTATTGTCGCCTCGTCGCGAACAGCACTCTCTGGAACACATGCCCGACGCAGACAGAAATACGAGAGGTCCTTCGCTCTGCAGGCCATAACGAGAGCAAGTCCCTCAAGTCTCAAGCTGGATTCCCGGCAAAAGACACGCCGGGATTTCGGATCCAGCACTCCGAAATGGAGCGGCGGTCACTGCACGTTTTTCACATCGGTAGGGGTGAGCGCGCTGCCTTGCAGCAGTATGAAGCCGCGCTTCTTGGAGTCGGTTACACCATCGTTCGCGACCATCGCGGGTTGAGGGTTTCGCATTCCGAAACAAGCTTCGGTCGACGCAAACAATCAGGCGTTTAAGGAGCTGGCCCCTCGCTTTCCCGTTTTCCGCGTTGCTACTTGGTCGAAACGTCCGTCGTCAAAACCGGCCGCGCCCAAGCCAAGCTTCACTCATCACGTGGTCAACCGCTAGCCGCGGCTGCATTCAGTGCCAAATACAAGACTGTGGCCACCAGGTGATAACCTAGAGCCCTCGTGTAATAATTTGCAGCCTCGAGAAGGTTATCCGACCGCTCGCTGCGCAATCCCCGGCTGAGCATAAACGCCCCAAGCGCTCCGTATGCCAAAATCACTGAAGGAAGGAGCTCAGCCCCGCTTTTCCCCGTCAACAGACTAAAAGCAGCGGAGTAAGCAAAAGCCAGAAACAATCCAAAACTCGAAATGAGGGCAGCGCGATTCAAAGCTTGGGACAAAGTCTGTGGCCCCCACGACCGCAATAAAGTGAGCAAGCCGAACAGGGACAGGTAGCCAAGCAAATAGTAAACGAACTGTCGCAGCGGGAGAACCTCGCTCGGCTCGCGCTGGAACCTGAACAAACTCCATGAAGAAACGATGCGAGCCTATGCCGTTGCTCGGCCACTTCCGTTACAAACTGGCCATCAGCACTGCAAAGGCAACGGTGCCAACGCCAATAGATAGTAGAGCGGTGATGCCCGTGATCATCAGCCCTGCAAATATGAACCCCGCCGTGAGCATCAATTGGCATAGAAAACCGCTTGCCGCCCGGTGATAGCCGGGCGGCTGTTAGTCAGCATTAGTAACCGGCGCGCCGACACTCCCCACGCATCGAGCGCGGGGTTTGATCGCCCAAGCCACAGTAGTAGGCGAGAGAGCGACGCTGGCCTCGTTCTTCGTAACCGTATTCGCGCTGCCGATAGCCGCGATCCTCATTATAGTTTTGCGAGCGCCGCTCGTAACCGCTTCCTCGATTGGCGCAATAAGCGCGCATTGAATTAGGCGTTTGGCTGCCCATGTTGCAGTAATCCTGGGCGTTCGCCTCGACGGAGCCTGCGGCACCAGCGAAGGCGATCAGCGCTGCTGCGATGATGTAGCGACGCCAGTGCTCAGGCTCGTTGACCGAATTGGGCATGTAGAGTTTCACGTCCTTGCCGACGCAGCCGGTGCAGTTGAGATTGAGGCTGTAGAGCGGTGCCGTTCGAGCTATGCCGCAAGGCTCAAGAGCTGGGCCGAGAATTTCTGTGGCGGTAGTAAGAAAAGGCGGCCATGAACCGTAAGGCGGCCCGGAAGGAAGCCCGCGCGAATGGGGCTCAAGTAAAGAAACCAACCAGCGCCAGCACTACGACAACAACCACTATCACCGCCATGACAAGCCGAATACTACGTAAATCATGGAGCCACGATGACGGAGCCATTTTGAGACCTCATGGAAGCCGGACGTCATCCGGCTAGTAGAGCAGTTGGTCCTGCCATTGTGTACGCATGTGCTGACCCTTGGCCCCAGAGGTAACGAACCCAGGCCGGTTTGGGCCGGGGGGCATCACTCTCGTTGTGGGAAAGTGAGACCAGCCGGAGGTCGCAGGACCACTACGCGCTTTCCAGTCCGGCGAGTCTGCTCAAGAGAGAACACTTTGCCAAAGTGTCGCGCACGGCGCCCGCACCCCAACGCCTCACACTCAAAGAGGTTCGGGTTACTCAGACACAGCCGCGCAGATATCACAACAGGTCGCTGAAGGCATATGTCGTCGCGGCCATCAATATGGCCAAGATGATCGCTGCAAAGACAGGCATGATCTTTCGGTCAAACCTACGGACGCCCTCAAGGTTAGGATCGAGCATCTATATCCTTAATTTGGTCGCTCGGCGGAAAGCCTATTCTGCGAACATTTCAGTCGGGGTATTTGGAATTTAATTTCCCGCAGCCTACGATTTTAATGGCGCGACCCAGACGACATCCAAAAGTTCATTACCGCAAATGGCATACGCGCCCATAACGGCAGTGAGGCCTTTCGCTCCTCAGTGACTGAGACGCTCGGAGACGTTCCGGGGATCGGTGAGATGGGCGCGGCGGAACGTGCGATGATCGACGGATCGTCGCTCGTCTTCGTGCGATTCAATGGGCGTATCTTGGCGGCCCTTTTGGGTGACTTCAGTGTCTTTTTCTTCGATTGGTGCTTTTTGGACATGGGGATCCAACATTTCGCAGACCCGAAGGTTCCGCCATGCGGTGCATGTAATCGAGTCCAACATTTCGTGTCGGATACGAAGCCCTCCACTGATTAGCCGCTAATCGTCGGCGCACATGGACCATTATCGGCCGCTTGTTGATGCGCCCCGACAAATCCAGAACGTAGATCTTGTATTCCACGCCGTACCCCCAGAGCGTCAAAGTCTCTGGCCGCAAGTTCGTGGTGCGATCGTTCGAGGGACGCTACCTGTCAACTTAGCACTTACCGCTACGGCACGCGCCTCCGAGCCCGTTCGATTTGAGAAGGGACCATTAAGAAATTCAGGACCATAACTCGCTGAACCGGTTCCCACCGGTGTACTGCGGAAGCTCTCAGCTTGTCGCCCGACGGGCTGGGGGTTTTCTGTTGCCTACGTTTTCGTTGCTTGCCGCAGCGTTTATTCCATCCGCCCATCGGGCAGGACGGTCGTGAGCTTTCCAGTCGCGCGATCGCGGATCTGGACCTTGGTGCGACTGTAAAGTTTGCTCTCAGTCTTCATGTAGATGGCGCTCGCGACGGCGATCTTAGCATCGTCACGGAACGACACCGGCTCTCCATTGCTCTTCGTTTCGAGCAGTACCTTAACCGCCGCTCCGTTGGCAAAATCGACAAGCACACAAACGCCAACGTTGAATTTGCATCCGAAACCAACTGATCAGAGGCCCAGCACGCGCGCAGTTATTCCCAACAATCAAGGCGTCGGTAAATCACTGCAAACGGCGACGCCCAAGACCCGGACTGAGCCGGAGAAACCGAAGCCCACAGGCTTTTCTGTTCCACAGTTTTGTAGAGACCCGCTGGGCCGCCTTTATCGTTGTTGACGCAACCAACGAAGCAGACGGAGGGGTAACGTGCAGCACCGCATCGCCATTGTTATCGGTCTTGGAGTGTTCGTTTTCGCACAAGCCGCTTCGGCAGCGACGGTCCAGCAGAAAACAATTCCCAGTCCGCCTCCGATTAAGGACCGGACGAAGGCTGCTACCACTCGATCTGTGCCGAGCAGTCCGCCAATCAAGGACAGCGGCGCGACGCAAAAGGGCATCATCGTCGTTGGTGGCAAGAGCGAGGTGCGAGGTGGTCCGCCAATCAAGACCAGCACTAAACGATCGGTACCGTCGGAAATCCGCGCCCTCGACACAAGCCAAGAAAGTTCCGGCCAGACCTCCGGTTCGGGCATGTACTGGGGGAGGAAGTAGATGCGGTATTGCGCGCGTTAGCTAACAAAAGGCGTTACTCCCTAGGGATGTACTGCCCGTTGGGATGCGTAACCATCGCGGCAATAGCCTGGTGAACACCGCGGAAATTCCGCACAGCCTATCCCAGGTTCCGGATATTCGGGAAGAGCCTACGATCTAATGACGAAGGATATGCCGATCATGAACATGAATATTGCGAACATTGTTATGATCGCCGCGAGCATCAGCCTATCGTTAAGGTACTGATCGTTGTTCATGGTTATCTAGCAAGTGCAAAATGTGCGGCCTCTACTGGCGGGGATTGAAGTTGCAATCGGAGCCGCTCGCTCGCGAATGACTGGGTTGGATCGCTCGCGGGCGCAAAAGGCCGCCAAGTCAGGCGCTATCAACTGCGTCAGAAGTTTGCAACTAGTACCAGCGTCCCCGGCCGTACCAGCCGCCGCCCACAAGCAGCACCACGACAATGATCAGCACGAGAGTTGTGGTGTCCATACCGTGCTCCTTGTTTAATTCACGCTGGTGGGAACTCCCTAGGCCGCCAAACTGAGCGGGCCTACCGGCGTGTGCGCGACCTGAGAAGTGTCGAACGTCGCGGGTCCAGTAGGCACCTCTAGCTCTCCGAGTCTGATCAAGACAGCACACATGCCAAAGTGTCGCGCACACCTATCCGTGATGACGCTGGCCCTTATGCGCGGCCGCTTCACACGGCAGCGCAACCTGATGTAGCCTCTTGGCGGGGGCCATATCATGCGTGAGTTTGTCGTGTACGGCGGCGCTATTGCCGCGACCGCATTGCTGTTTTGGGTCAACTATCTGCTGACCTCGCGGGATCGGTCAGAGCGGTGATAAAGAGGCCGCCAGCTGAGGCGGCCTATGCTTCGGTGGCGTTATACGAGCCGCACTGCTTGCAGCGGATCAGGAGGCCGTAAACTTGGCTTTCCTCGGCATGTAGAACGATCGTACCGCACTGCCCGCACGTATAATCAACCGAATGGTTGCTCGCCATGAGAACCGGCGGGGCGTGCAGAGCGTGGCCGATCTCAGGCGCAACGATAACTCTAAGGCTGATTTTTCGAGGGGCCATAGGTGCTCCGTAAACAGGCGGGAGCACTACCGAACTCTCAGTCACCGACGCCTGGGGCAAGAGCCGCAGTCAGTGATGTACGTTAACTGCTGCTAGGAACGATCGTTCCGGCGGCCTGCTCCACTATGTCAGGCCATTGCTGGGCGAAAGTCCGCCGCAGGGCGCTGCCCTAATGAGGGCGGCCTATTGCTTGTCCTTGTCGTCATCCTGTTGGGCGGTTCTGCTCGGAAGGGGGCGCCAAGTTTTGTGACCGCATTCCTTGCAGTGAAACATCTCGGCCTGCCCTCCGGTCGCGTGATCAGGGACACTAAGCGAAAGCATCACTTGCATGCCGCATCGCTCGCAACGTTCTTCCGCTTGATTCATGGTACGCCACCAGTCGTTACTCACTTTAATGCAAATGAGTAATTGGCGTTCCAGACTCGAAAGGCCATCATGTTCCTGAGGGCTTCCAAAGTCCAATGCTGCATGGTCGCAGAGCAAAAGGGGCCACTTACTCATTTCAAAAGGGGCCAGCCGCTATGGGAGGAACCCGGCGGTTTTTCACCGGCTGGCCGCAGGTAGTCTCTGTGATTTTGCCGCCCTGATTGAACACGAAAATAATACGTACCCGCTCCCCACCGAAGCCGAGATAATCGAGCACAGCCCCGTGCTCGCCGTCATAGTCGACCTTCTCGATCAAGAACCCTGTGTCGCCAGCACGTTCCATACGAGCGCGCCAGTAGTGGGCAATTTGCTGCCGTCCGCTCATGAATTCTTGCGTGCATCCGCAGTATGACGTGGCCTCTTCCGCGTAGAGGGTAACGAGATTGTCGATCCGATTGGTCCGACAATAGTCCAGCCACTCGGCCACGACCGCAGGCGCGTCGAACATTCGCTGTCACTCCAGCGAAGACGCGCCGCAAGGGTCACACCGTTCGCCCATCCCGCGCGTAGGCATTTCACTTCCCCAAAGCTCTTTATGTGGGAGCCAATAAGGGAAGTCGATCCGCTAAGGGCTGCAAATGAGCCAAGTGAGTAAGTGATGTATTGTCCCTCGAAACGCATAAGGCAGTCAGCGCAACAAATACCAACTACCCAGCCCATACCGACTGCCCCAAACGATCACAATGATGATCAGGGCCGCCAGAAGTATCGGTCGAATAGGCCCGGCATTTTCGCTTTCCCCCACCTCGTTCCGGTCTACGGCGGACACAATCCGATCAGGGCGAATTGGTTTCAATGGCAAAGTAAAGCCACGGCCCTGTTGCGAGGACCGTGGCCGTTCCCGGGGAGTACAAGGTAGTTGCGGCTAAACCTGTCGCCCCAGTGGCGGGTAGAGTGGATGCCGGTTAGAACCCGCCTTGCGTTGGCTGAAGACCTTCCATGCCCAATATTTTGATCCGTTGCCAACTCTATGTGAAGGCGGTGCCAACCGGCCTGACAACGGAAAAAATCATCTTCGCATCACTGCCGGAGGATATGACGTTCACGGTGGAGTGCCCGGCGTGCAGGAAGATGCACAAATGGACCCGTCACGACGCTTGGGTAGAAGGCGACAGGCGCCCCTCAAGCCGCAGCCAAATTTCAAAGTGAGAGGCGGGGTACGAGATCGCGATCGGAAGTCAGTACACCTCCCTTTGGAAAAATTAAGGTGGTCCCTTTTGAGTCAGTTGGTTACGATGGGTGCTCAATAACTGAGCATGTGAAAATGGTTGATAAGCTAAGGCGGTCCGTCTCGGACTTAGAGGCCCCAATCTGCCTGTCGTGCAAGGTGGAATCGGAATGGTTCTCGTCCATGCTGGTAGGGCGCTCGACAATCGAACATAGTTTCATGTGTCCCAAGTGTCGCAGGACGCTGACGTCACAATCGATGGTGCAGAAAACCATCGATCCGAATTACCCCCCTAAACTGTCGAGGCCGGCCCAACCCTCATTCCTTCACCTCGTTAGGCGCGCCGACGTGCGGACTGCTTCGCCTTCGCTTCGTATTGAAGCCGTTGTATCGCGATTTCACCCCCTCCACGGAGCGCTTAAATTTCGCAGCCAGCGCGGTCCACGACTTCCCGCTGTCGGCGAGCGATAGCAGTTCGTAATCCTCTGCCGCGATCCATGGCCGATTAAGATTGCGCCGCATTTGCTCACCCGTGTCTATCTGGGCGCGCCTAAGTAAGGGCGGGCTTTCGTGTACGTACCCCAGGATCGCACAGGTCGCCGCCTATTTAACGAGCCATCGCGACGCGCGGGTGAAGAAAAATATTGCGGTCGATGAAGCCCCGCAGCGCTACGCTGCGCTCCTGATTGGCCGTGCGCCTCCAAACCTCGCGGGCGACATCTTCCGAAACGTCACGCGCCCAGCCTTCTGCGACATTGAAAGCAACAACGCGCAGCGGCTTGCTGTATTGGCCAGCTATTAGATTTTTGAAAATTCGGCGCTATGATCGCCCGCGGCGCAACCCCGCAACGCAGCGCCTTCCTGTCCTCATTCTTCACCCTCGTCGGCTGCCACGGATTGCACGTCACCGCCGGATTGATATGGCTTGGCGTCATGATGGCACAGGTTGCGGTCCGCGGTTTTCGTGCAAACGTTAAACGGCGGCTCTTGTGTTTCGCCCTCTTCTGGCATGCCCTCGACATCATCTGGGTCTGGCTATTTACCGCGGTCTATCTGATCGGAGTTCATTCATGACCGAAGCCCCTTACGATCGCGCACCTGGCGACGTCTCGACGGCTCCCGAAGGGGAGCGGAGGACGTTATCAGACGCCAGCATCTATACGATCGGACTGGCTCTCGCCTTGATCCTAACGGCCACCTCATTCTGGGCCGCAAACACTTCGATACTATGGGCGCACGGTATTCCGATTGGCCTTGTCGTTCTAGCTATCGCCCAGATGGGAGTTCATCTGGTCTTCTTTCTGCACATCACGACAGCGCCAGACAACACCAACAATGTGTTGGCGTTGGCGTTTGGCGTGTTCATCGTCATATTGGTTGTTGCCGGGTCGCTCTGGATCATGACAAATCTGAACGAGAATATGGTGATGTCGCCGGAGTTATTAAGTTTGCAGTTACAGCACTGATGCGATGTCAGGCAGTGGTGCGTAATGGAATTGGCCCCTCACGGCTCGCTAAGTAGGCCCCACAATCAGACTGTCGTGATCCCGACACTGCAGCAGAGTTGACGATCAACGTTTCAATTGATGAACATTTGCTCGCAGAGCTTGTTCGCCGTGACACTGTTTCGCTAATCGCCACGCTCGCCAGCTATTTTGGCGCATGCCGCTAACATCTTCGCAGTTGTTGGACTGGCGACGCCGACCAACTCGCTAATCCAGCGAGTTGCTTCCCTCGGAATTTCACACTGATAAGCTTTTCGGTCTTTGCTTATCAATTGCAGAGCTCCGGTCGCACTCGATACCGCACTCAACCGATGAGCGGTCGCCTAAATGCGCGAAGCGGCCGAATCGAGACCTATGAGCCCCACAATAATCTAATCTCGCGTCTCTGATCTTCACGGAGCTTAGCAAAAGAGCGGATCGCTCCGCCGGTCAGGCGCTCGACCTCGGAACTCCAAAAACTTATCGTTGCTGCGGCTGCGTTTTTCTCTTGATCACCCTCATTTGCGGGGCTCTGAACATAGTCGCGGAGCGCCCGCTCGACAGGCGACCAGTCCGAGTAGCTGGTGAGGATCCGCCCGGCACGATCTTCGCGGTAGAACGCTAGCCCCGACGTGCAAGACTGGCTAGTTTGGATTCGTGTTCACGCGATTCAGTAGGGTTATGACGACAACGCTGATGAACCTCGTAGATTACACTAAACTCGACTGCCTTGAAATCGTTGAAGGCATTCGGAATCGTAGCCTATCCCCTGTCGATCTGGTCGACGCAGCCTTGGCTCTGATTGAGCAACTTAATCCCAAACTCAACTGCTACGCCTTTACTGGCGCTGAGGCCGCTCGCGAGCATGCCGGTTTGTTAGAGGTTGAAGCGAGGGCTGGCCAATTTCGGGGGCCGCTGCACGGTCTGCCAATTTCGGTCAAAGACAATGTCAACGTTCCTGGCCTTCCAACCGCCCGAGGCTCCAAGGCTCCGGCGAAAGTCGCCACCGAGTGGTCACTGATTGCCCAACGCCTCTACCAATCTGGGGCCATATTGCTCGGCAAAACAGCCATGCCCGAGATGGGATGGACGGTAGCGGGTAAGTCTCAGCTGACCGGTCCCACCCGAAATCCTTGGAACACGGATCTCACTTCCGGCGGATCCAGCTCCGGTTCCGCTGCCGCTGTCGCAGCACGAATAGTGCCAGCCGCGATTGGGACCGATGCAGGAGGATCTATTCGCGTACCAGCGTCGTTCTGCGGGCTGTTTGGACTGAAGCCCTCATTTGGTCGTGTTCCGGTTTGGCCCGGGTCCGTCAACGACCGCGTCCTTCATCACGGGTTTCTAACCAGGACGGTACTTGATACGGCACTGTTGCTCGACGTTGCCAAGGGGCCAGACAAGCGCGATCCGTATTCGCTGCCTGTCGACAGGCGTCAATACCTCCAACTCGCAACGAAAGAGCCCACGGGCATTCGGGTCGGCTTCGTACCATCGCCGTGGGGCGTAGCCGTAGAAGATGATGTTGGGATTGCTATCGGTCGTTGCGTGGCTGTCGTCAGTAAAGACTGGCCAATAATCGAGATGCAGCTGGACGGCTCTCCCGGGCGTGACGCCTATGAGATTCTTTGGAGCGCTGCCCGCCTTGGCGTGGCAACTGCAAGCTGCCAGGACGTCGATCCTGGTTTTTCGACCGCAACGCAGCGCGCGAGAAGATATGCATCGCTTGCCGACTACCTGCGCGCAAATTCGGAGCGGCGGGCACTCTCCGAGCGCATCGAAGGTCTATTTGACGACGTTGACGTGATCATCATGCCTACGATGCCGATCACACCCTTCGGCGCAACAGCCTCTGATCCCGGCCCTGAAAATCCCGACCGTGTTTTGCCTTGGCTTGAATGGGCGCCACTAGCCTTTCCATTTAATCTGACGGGTCATCCCGCGGCGTCGCTGCCCTGTGGCTTCACGGCAGCCGGACTGCCAGTGGGACTTCAGGTGATCGGCCCTCGCTTTTCCGATGGGCTGATATTGAGCCTTTGCCACGCCATCGAGAAGAGACTGGATCTTAATATCGGAATACCAGCGATAACCCAGAGCAAGCTGTAAAAAAGCTACGCAACGTGTGCGCTGTCGTGAGTCCGCACGAGAAACCAATAGCTAACTAGCATCAGAGCACAGACAAACAAACCGACCCAAGGGAGAAAAGCCGACGAAAACCCTCCGGCGGTGATAAAGCCAACCGCTTGCACCACGATGGCTCCCGTAGCCATCATGGCGCTTCCCGCGAACCCGGAAGCTGCCCCCGCGACCTGGGGCCTCACGCTGAGTGCGCCAGACAGAGCGCATGGCAGCGCCAATCCGTTCCCTACATTGCTGATCATCTGCGGAATGACAACGGCCCACGGACCCGCGGACGGCCAGACATGAAAGATCAGGATGCCGGCGATGGGGCCAGCCGCGGCCAAAACTCCGCCATAGCGAATCATTCCGTCGACGCCGACGCGAGGGGTAAGTTTTGCGGAGAGTAAGTTTCCCATGAGATAGGCAAACGAGACCGTAGCAGACCAGAAGCCATACTCCGCTGAGCTCCGGCCAAGGGAGATGATGATGTAGTGTGGCGCGCCACTCAGAAAGACAAAATGCGGTCCAGACACAAAAGCCCCGCAGCCCACATACCCGAGAAAGCGCGGGTTCAAGATCAGTGTAGCCATGTCGCGAAAGTTGCCACGCTCCCCCGCTTGGCCAACATCGATCGATTTTGTTTCTCGCAGGGTCGTGTAGATCCAAACGATCATTGCGATGCTGATTAGCGCAAGGATCAGAAAAATCGATTCCCATCCCAGCCAACTGTCGATCAACCCTCCCAGCAGTGGCGAGAGCATAGGACTCAACATCATTCCCGATGTGACAAGCGCGATCATGACCGCCGAGCGATCGCGATCAAACACATCTCGGATTATTGCATTGCAGACTACCGCGCCGGCTGCCACGCCCAACGCCTGAACCCACCGCGCGACGATTAGTACCTCAATGAAGGGAAAAAGCCATACTGCGAGGCTGGAAATGCAGGCAAACGCCAAGCCAATCATCATCACCGGCTTGCGGCCGTATCGATCGGATAGCGGGCCAGCGATAATTTGAGAGACCGCAAGCCCAAAAAGAAAAAGCGATATCGTGAGCTGGGCCGTTGCGAGCGACACCGTGAGTGTCGCCGCAAGCCGAGGCACCGCAGGTATCAGAATATTGAGAAAGCCGGGTCCTAGGGCCGTGACACCTATAAGCAGTACAAGGTGCACATTCGGCGTGTGCTTCGCCGCATCCTGACGTCCGTTTCGCAATTGCATGTACCTGCACCTGGCTGTACGGAAAGGAGCCCTGCCGAGGAACATGCCTACCCTCCCGGAACTGACCTTCTCACCGAGACGAGGCTGCATCCGCGATTGGTTCTGTCATAGAGGCCGTGTTACATTTCGACGTCCATTTTCAGATTGCGGTAGAGGAATAGCGTGACGACTGTCATCGACGTCGCCCGGATCGCTGGGGTCTCTGCTGCAACAGTCTCGCGGGTTCTTAGTGGGAACGGTCAGGTTTCTGCCAAGATGCGAGCGCGGGTGCTCGCAGTCGTCCATGAGCTCGATTTCCGCCTTAACCCAATGGCACAAGGACTGCGTCGCGGTCATAACGCCACCGTGGCGTTGCTTGTCGGCGATATAGAACAGAACCACTTCTCTGCCACGACGAAGAACGTTCAGGCGGCACTCACCGGCATCGGGCTCGATCTCCTCCTCTATAACCTGGACCATAGCGAGAATCGTTTGTGCGAGATCCTCGATCGAGCGGTCGGCATGCACTTGCGGGGTGTCATCATCGCAAGTTCGGACAAGATCCCCATGCGAGCGGCTCGTCCTCTCATAACGAACTTGGAAAGACGTGGTGTTGCCATCATCTGTCTTGGACAACGATTGGAGAGAACGGGCATCCCTTCGGTTGCGCATGACGAGCGCACCGCGGCCCGACGCTCGGTGGAGTATCTCATTGGGCTGGGGCGACGAAAGATCGCCTACGTTGGCCGAGTCAAAGGGTCGGTCATCGGCACGCAGCGCGTCATGGGCTATAAAGATGCCCTTCGCGCGGCTGGAATGAACGTCGATGAAAGCTTGATCTGGGATGTCTCGTTCCGTTATTCGGCCGGACGCGAGGCGGTGATAACGGCGTTGAAAGTGGGAATTCATATCGATGGCCTTCAAGCCGGCAGTGACGAGCTGGCGCTTGGAGCGATCTCCGCATTTCAAGATCATAAGATCCAAGTCCCACAGGAAGTGTCGGTCATTGGATTCGGGGATATTGTCTGGAGCGACTATTTGCGTCCTGCCCTTACGACGCTTAGCTCGCACCCCGAAATCGAAGCACAATCCATCATTAACATTTTCAATTGCTTGGACAAAGGCGAGCCTGTTCCATCCATTACGTTGATCGATCGCCATCTCATCCGCCGGCAATCTGCCTGACGGCCTCACTTTTGCTTTTGATTTGCAGGCAGAACCATGTCCAACCCGACGAGTTTCTGAACTGCGACGATAAGCACGATCGAGATTGCCGAGACGAGCGTCGACAGCGCCAGAAGACTGGGATGGAAGTCGAAGAGCATGTCCTGAAAGATTTGCACCGGCAACGTCATGGTGTCCGCCGTTACAAGAAACACAGCGATCGGCACATCGCCGAAGGAACTGATGAAAGCATAGAAGGCCCCTGCGACGAGGCCTGGCCGAAGCATCGGAAATGTGACCTGCCAGAACGTTCCCCACCTGGTCGCGCCCAAGCTCTCGGCGGCGTCCTCTACAGTTCGATCCATGCGCAGCAGCATGCTAACTGACGCACTTACCGTGTACGGGATCGAGACGAACAGATGCGCCAACGTTAGGCCAAGAAGACTACTCATCGGATTCAAATTCAGAACTGCCACGACTTGATAATAAAATTGCAGGAACACAGCGCCCGTGACCACTAATGGAATCTGCACAGGCAACCTGAAAAACGCTTGTAGCACTTCCGCGGCAATCCAACGCCCCCGCACGATCCCGAGGGCAGCTGCGAGACCGAGCACGGTCGCCAAAAATGCAACGATAACACCGACAATGAGACTGATTTTGAACGCAGAAAAATACTTTGGAGCGATGCTGAGATACTTGTCGAAAGTGATGCCGTGTGGGGGGAACCGGATATGAAATGCGTTGCCAGTGTCGAATGAGCCACCCACCACGACGATGAAGGGCGCAACAAGGAAAAGGATTGCCAAGACCGCAACGACGTCCGTTATCCTGATGCGCATCGCCACTTATCCTCTGCGATAGGCCGGTTGTCGCGCGGCGCGCAATAGAAAGCCGCCGATGAGCACATTGATCAAGAAAACGATGATAAGCAGAAGCATGGAGAGTGTGGCACCGACTCCATACTCTGTGTCAGCAATCATCTTTTGTTGAATGAGGACCGGCACGGTGAGGACCCGCCCGCCACCTAAAATCAAGGGCGAGGTGAACGCCCCCATGCACATGTTGAATGCAATCAGACCTCCACTGACGAGCCCTTGTTTCGCGAGAGGCACGATAATTTGAAAAAATGTCGCAAACCGCGTCGCTCCGTGAATTTCGGCGGCCTCCTCCAATTGGACTGGAATGGTTTGTGCCACGCCAAAGAGCAACAAAATCAGAATCGGCAGCGTATATTGAACAAGGCCGATGAGGACGCCGGTTCGGTTGTTCACGAACTCGATCGGCGTATTCACAAGGCCGACGGCAAGCAGGAGCTGATTGAGGATTCCTGATGGACCGAGGATGAGGTTCAAGCCCATCAACTTAATCACGATCGTGATCAGGGAGGTGGCGAGGATCAGGCTGAGGCAGAGCGTCGCAACCCACGTCCCCCATCTCGCCAGTGAATAAGCTGTCGGGAACGCAATAAGGACGCCGATGAGGGTTGCTGCGCCCGCCAGATAGGTCGTTAGCCACATGGATCGCAAATAAAAGGGATCCGTTGCGAGCGTCACATAGTTGGCAAGCGTGAAATGCTCCGAAACCTGGCCCATGCCCAGATCACGGTGAAAGCTCATCCATACAAAGGCGGCTTGTGGCAGAATGAGCAGCGCTGCGGATAGAATCAGAGGAATCCAGAGGAGCCGTCCCCACATGCGGGCAGGATCCGCGCCCCTCTGTGCAGCCAGCGGCGCGGGCAGGCTGTTCTCTTTTGTGAGCTTGGTTGACCGCATCATTCAGTGTCGGGCGGCGGTGTAAACGTGGTGGCGTGTTGCGGCTCCTTTCCAGCACATTGGGATCCTAAGCTTAGAATTCCACGTGGACAAGTTGTCGC
>JADMIO011285601.1_pt1 | contig 60082 bp, 51 predicted proteins | sample 8958161 | NCBI WGS metagenome assembly JADMIO01 (sample SAMN16585339, study PRJNA669376) | soil metagenome | isolation source: Crop rotation soil | place: USA: Cullars Rotation, Alabama | collected 2011
CCGCGACTTCAAGTCACGTGAATTCCAAGCTTCGGATCCCACTGTGCTGGAAAGACGCTATTGCCGGAAACCTGCACGTGATCGCCACGGCGCACGTCGGGATAGCGTGACTGTTCGAAGCTGCGCGTATCGCCGTCGTCCATGCGCACTTCGACCACCCACACATCGCGACCACGGTTGTTGTTTCTCTCGACGTTGTGGCCGACCACACCGCCGATCACCGCGCCACCCACCGTGGCGGCTTTGCGGCCATCACCCTTGCCGACCTGATTGCCGAGGGCGCCGCCGACGATGGCGCCGATCACCGTGCCGGCGCCGGAATGATGTCCGCCATGCCGGTCGTAGTCGCGATCCACGCTGATGACCACGCCGCAACTGCGGCAATGCCCCCAGCGGTCAGCCTGGGCTTGTGGGGCCATTCCTGCGGCCATGAGACCGGTGGTGAAAACCAATGCCGATACGATCGTCTTGATTGCCATAACACAAACTCCTTTTGGGGCAGTAACACAACGTACTACTGCCTGTTTAAACCTCGGCAAACCAACGCAAGCTGTATTGCTTGGGCTAGCATTCTGGCTTGCCGCCCGCCGTGGAGCCCGGAATGGATGAACTCGTACACCAAGTGCGCGACCTGGACCCCCGGGGCGCCGCGGATAAGCTGGATTCCCTCACTGATACGGCCATCGCGCAGGTTCTGGCCCAGCTGAACCCGGGGCAGGCCGTAGAGGTCCTCGAAGAATTTCTACCTGAACGGCGCCGTGCCATCGCCGCTGCCAACAGCGCGGGCGACCAATGGTTGCGCGACCAGGCCTTCCCGGAGGGCAGCGTGGGCCGCCTGATGGAACAGGCCAATGCGGTCTTCCCGGTCAATACGCGGATTCACCAGGCGATCGAGGCGCTGCGCGATGCCGTGCGACGCTCGCTGATCACCTATCTGTGGGTCGTCGACAATGGCCGCTTCGTCGGCGTCGTCGCCTTCCGCGAATTGCTGTATGCCGATGCCGGCCAGACCCTCGGCGAAGTGATGGTCACCCAGCCCTTCTATCTCACCCCGGAAATGGACCTGATCGACGCCATGCACGCCGTGGTGACGCGCCACTATCCGATCTACCCCGTGTGCGATGCGCAGGGCCAGTTGATCGGTGTGGTACGCGGCTCGGTGCTGTTCGAGCAGCAGGCCTACGAGATTTCGGCGCAAGCCGGCTCGATGGTGGGTGTGGAGAAAGAAGAGCGCATCGCCACGCCCTGGCAGCGTGCACTGAAATTCCGCCATCCCTGGTTGCAGTTGAACCTGTTCACGGCCTTCATCGCCGCAGCCGTGGTGGGCATGTTCCAGGACACCGTGAATCGCGTGGTGCTGCTCGCCGTCTTCATCCCCGTGCTTTCAGGCCAATGCAGCAATACCGGCTGCCAGGCGCTCGCCGTGACCCTGCGCGGCATGACCCTGGGCGAACTGGGCGCCGGCCGCGGCATTTCGCTGATGGCCAAGGAAGCTGTGCTCGGCTTTGCCAATGGCGCGCTCACTGGCGTCGTCGCTGCGGTCGGCATGTACGTGCTGGCGCAGCATCAGCACCACCCGGGCGCGCTCACTCTCGCCATCATCACCTTCGTGGCGATGGTGGCCAGTTGTGCGATTTCCGGTATTGCCGGCGCTGGGGTGCCGTTGGCACTCAAGCGTCTGGGTGCCGATCCGGCGACGGCGTCGAGCATTTTTCTGACTACGGCGACGGACGTGGTGAGCATGGCGCTGTTCCTCGGCATGGCCGCCTGGCTGGTGGCCTGAGCGCAATGCGGCTGATCGACAGCCACTGCCATTTCGACGTCAGCGAATTCGACAGCGACCGCGACGCGGCGCTGGCACGGGCGCGCGAAGCCGGCGTGATCGCCCAGGTCGTGCCGGCCATTGATGCGGCAGGCTGGCCGAAACTGCGCGAATTGTGCGCACGCGAAAACGATCTGCACCCCGCCTACGGCCTGCATCCGATTTTTCTGGATGCGCATCGTCCTGAGCACCTGGATGAGTTGGCCATCTGGATCGAAAAAGAAGAACCCGTCGCCGTCGGCGAATGCGGCCTGGATTTCTACGTCGACGATCTGGACAGCGAAACCCAGCGTCGCTATTTCCGACGCCAGTTGGAACTGGCGAAAGATTTCGACCTGCCATTGATCCTGCACGCCCGCCGCGCGGTGGAGGAAGTGACCGCCACGCTGCGCGAGATCGGCGGCTTGCGCGGCGTGGTTCATAGTTACTCCGGCAGTCTGGAGCAAGCCCGCCAGCTGTGGAAATTGGGTTTCTCTCTCGGTTTTGGCGGACCCATCACCTACGAGCGGGCGCGGCGCCTGCGCGAGATCGTCAGCACGATGCCGGCCGAATTTCTATTGCTGGAAACGGATTCGCCGGACCAGCCCTTGGCCACCCATCGCGGCCAGCGCAATGAGCCGGCCTGGCTAGGCGAAGTGTTGCAGGTTGCTGCAACGCTACGCGGAGAAAGTGCCGAGGAACTGGCTGCAATCACGACGGCGAATGCGCGCCGGCTTTTTGGACTTGCCTGAGAGGACGAACATGGTCGGCCATCCCGTGCCTTCGCTGCTCACCCGTTATGCGTCGCGATTGCGCTTTCCGCGCTTGCTGGCGTTGACGGCGACGTTGTTTGTCGTCGATGTGCTGATTCCGGATTTCATTCCGTTCATCGATGAGATCTTGCTGGGACTGGGGACGCTGGTGCTGGCGAATTTGAAAAATCGCAAAAGTGAGTTTGTGCAAAAACCGGAAAACTGAAATCCGTTCGTGTCTTGAGAAATCATTCCTCGTCCGCGACTTTTCCCTTCTCGAGAATCTTCTCGATCACCCGGCCCGCTGCCACCAACCCGAACGTGGCGGTCACATGCATCGCCGCCCCCAGGCCCGCGCCGCAATCCAGCTTCAAGGCCGCATCCGCATTCGCCGGCCGGGTGCCACACACCGTGCCATCGGCTTGAGGATAACGCACGTTTTCCAGCGAAAAAACCGCCGAAACCCCAAAGTACCGATCGCGATTGCGCGGAAAATTGAAATCCTGCCGCAGCTTCTTGCGCACCAGCGAGAGCAGCGCATCGTGCTCGGTGCGCGACAGATCGCGCACCTGGATGCGCGATGCATCCACGCGCCCGCCCGCAGAGCCCACCACCACGATGGGCAATTTGCGCCGGCGGCACCAGGCGATCATTTCCACTTTGGCGCGGAAGCTGTCGCAGGCGTCCACCACCACGTCGTAGCCCGCGCCGAGCAGGTCGGAGAGATTGGAGGGCGTGAGAAAAGCCGCGATCGCGTTCACCTGGGCGGCGGGGCTGATGGCTTTTACGCGCTCGGCCAGCACGTCCACCTTGGCCTTGCCGAAATTGCCGTCGAGGGCATGCAATTGCCGGTTGGTGTTGGAGACACAGATATCGTCGGCGTCGATCAGGGCCAGATGCCCCACACCGCTGCGCGCCAGGGCCTCCACCGCCCACGAGCCCACTCCGCCCACACCCACCACCGCTACCCGCGCCTTCGCCAGGCGCGCCACGCTGCCTTGGCCGTAGAGGCGGTCGATACCGAGAAAACGCTGCTGAAAATTCGCATCCATGCGCAATTCTACCAGTCGCACGCTATGCTTTCGGTTTTGCGGAGGCGCACGCATGCGGCAACTCGTACTGCTGGTGATCGGTTTGTTCGTGGGTGCCGCGGGCGCCTTCATGCTGGCGCGCGGGCTAGACCAGCGCGATGCCTATCCGCGCGGACTGATGAACGTCATGCAGCATCACATGGCCGAATTGCACCGGCTTGAACGCAACGGCAAATGCAGTGCGCAGGACACGGCCAACCACACCGCGCGCATCGCCGACCTGTCCCACGATGTTCTCGGCGCCTTCGGCAGCGCTGGCAAAGACGATCCGCATCTGACCGACGCTGCCGAAAATCTCGGCCGCAACGCCGAGGCCGCGCGTGCCGGCAGTGCCGATTGTCCCGCGCTGGCCAAGACCTTGAACCAGGTGGGCGACGCCTGCGAGGCCTGCCATCGCGAATACCGCTGAACGCCCCGGCGCTACCGCGGACGAGAACAATTCCACTAGTATCGATGCGTCCAGCCAACCCTCCGTCTGCGCACGGCGCGCTGCCGGGCTGGCGATTCGAGGCGTTTCGTGCAAAGCAGCGTAGGCGACACGCGACAAACCACCCGCCGCACCGGCCTTACGCGCTGGCTGCGGCTGGGCTCGTGGTCGCTCAAGCGGGCGTGGGAACGCTTCGAATCCACCATCTTCGCGCGCGCCCGCTATTCGGAGCCGAAGATGCTGGCGATGGGCGCGCTCGGCGTGTTCGGGTTCCCCATCTACGGTTGGATCTGGCGCATCCTGGTGCCGCAGCCCTACGAGAGCATGACCCTGCGCTTCGTGGGCAGCGCGATCTTCCTGCCGCTGATGCTGGTGCGCAAATGGCCGCGCCACCTGCGCCCCTGGCTGCCCCTGTACTGGTATCTGGCGATGACCTTCGCCATGCCGTTCTTCTTCACCTACATGACCCTGCAGAACGGCGGCAGCAATGTGTGGCTGCTCTCGCACGTGTGCTCGGTGTTTCTGTTGGTGATGCTGTTCGATCTGTCGGGCTTCCTCGTTACCAGTTTGATCGGCTACGCCGCCGCCTTCACGCTCTACATGCTGTCGCCGTTCCTGCCCATTACCACGGCGGCACTGGGGCCGTATCTGCCGGTCTGGGGTTTCGCCATCGTTTCGGGTTCGGTGTTTTCGATCTCCCACGCCATGAGCAACCAGTCCCGCGTGGACGCCATCATCGCCGCTTCCAACAACATCGCGCACGAGTTGCGCACGCCGCTGGCGGCGGTGTCCATCGCCACGGGCGCCGTGCAGCGCTACCTGCCGAGCCTGGTTGAATCCCATCGCGCCGCAAGCGCTGCGCGGCTCCCAGTGGAAGACCTGCGTGAGGCCCATCTGCAACGCCTGGAGCGCGCACTCGATACGGTGGGGCGCGAGGTCGTCCACGCGAATACCGTGATCGACATGTTGCTGGTCGCGGCCCGCCCCATCGGCGAGATGGCGCTGGAACGCCTCAGTGCCGCCGATTGCGCCGAAGAAGCCATGCGCCGCTTTCCCTTCGCCTCGCGCCAGGAGCGCGAGCGCGTGGGCCTGCACGTGAAGGCCGATTTCGAGCTGCGCGGCTCGCGCCTGCTGCTGGTGCACGTGATGTTTAATTTGGTAAAAAATGCGCTTTTCCACACCAGCCGGGCCGGACATGGTGTGATCGAGTTGCGCGTGGAAGCCGATCCGCAGGGACATCGGGTGATCTGCCACGACACCGGCCCCGGCATTCCGCCGGATGTGCTGCCGCATATTTACGAGCGCTTCTATTCCAGCGCTACCGACTACAGCACCGGTCTTGGCGTGGGCCTTGCTTTCGTGCGCAATGCCCTGGCGCATATGGGCGCGACCATCCACTGCCATTCCGAATTCGGCCAATACACCGAATTCGTGATTGGCTTTCCCAAGATTTCCGAGGGAGACGACTGATGCTGGCGAGTACCGGCGACATCCAGCCGTTCTATTTTCCAACCACCACGGTGCTGGTGGACGACCACGAGGAATACCTCGACGTGGTGCCGTTGATGCTCGATCCGCGCCTGCACCTGAAAGCCTACAGTTCGCCGCGCGCGGCGCTGTCGGCGCTGGGCAATACGGGCAGCCGGCCGGTGCCGGGCGGCGGCTGGCTGTACCGCTGGAAGGACCGGCCTTCGCAGACCCAGGAATTGATCGCGCTGGACGTGGATTCGATCCATCGCGTGGTGTATGACCCGGAGCGCTTTTCCGAAGTGTCGGTGCTGGTGGTGGACTACTTCATGCCGGAAATGGACGGCGTCACGTTCTGCCGCCGTCTCAACAATCCCTACGTGGGAAAAATTCTCCTCACCGGCCGCGCCGAGGATTCAGTAGCGATCGAAGCCTTCAATTCCGGCGTCATCGACCGGTTCATCCGCAAGAACGATCCGCAGGCGATGCCCAAGCTCGAGGCCGCCATCGGCGAATTGCAGCAGCGCTATTTCGAGCGCGCGGCGGCCTTCGTTGCCGAGACCCTGGTCATGGGCAGCTTCGCCTTCCTGCGCGATGTGGCCTTCCGCAGCGTATTCCAGTCCATCGTCTCCAATGTGCAGCCGGTGGAGTGCTATGCCTACTGCAATCCCACCGGACTGTTATTGATCGACACCTGGGGCATCGGCCGCTTCCTCCTGGTGCAGACCGAAGAGGATTTGCGCACGCAATTTGCAGTGGCGGAAGAACGCGGCGCGCCGCCGGACGTGCTCAGTGCCCTCAGCAGCGGCAAGCTGCTGCCCTGGTTCTGGGCCAGCGGCGGCTACTACAGCCAGCAACTGCTGGAACCGGAAACCAGCCTGCACCCCGCCAATGTGGTGCGTGGCGAGCGCTGGTATTACTACAGCCTCATCGACCGGGTGGACCCGTTCCGCCTGCGCCAGGTGAAGTCCTACCGCACCTGGCTGCGCGAGCAGGACGTGAACCAGGGCGACGCCACGCGCTGATACCGCTTGCGCGCTGACCACCGTTCACGCGCGCCGCCCGCACCGCGCGTCGGCCATCTGCACGAAAATCCATTTGCCGCAATAGGCTTTTGCCCGCACATGCGCTGAAATGCAGGTTGCGGCAATATGCTTTCGTACATACGTGCAACCAGGGGCTTGCACGCACTTCATCCAGCAATAGCTCACATTTAATCCGGCCGGTCCAGGGCGGGATCGGCCTTTGCCGCGGCGTCGTCAGCCCGATGTCCGGACTCCAGGGAAGGATACCTAACCATCCCCGCTGAGAGGCCACCATGCAAAACGCACTTCTTTCCTCCCTTTCCAATCCGTCGTCGCCGGCCGCGCTGCCCGATTTCGTGCAACGTCGCGTCGACCGCTTCTACACCGAACGCGTCGCCGAATCCTGGGGCGGGCGACACATCCTGCGTGGGCGTCGCCCGGCCGCCGACGCCTTGCTGTTGAACAACAACGACTACCTGGCCATCACCCGGCATCCGCGCATCGTGCAGGCGCAGACCGACGCCCTCGCCGCCCACGGCAACGGGGCGATGATGTCGGGCCTGTTCCTGCAGCAGGACGACGATCCCATGCACCGGCTCGAAGCGAAATTTGCCGATGCCCTGGGCTTCGAGGCTAGCGTGCTGTGCCAGTCCGGCTTCAACGCCAATGTCGGCCTGGTGCAGGCCATCGCCGGCGAGCGCACGCCGGTGTACATCGATCTCATCGCCCACACTTCGCTGTGGGAAGGCATCAAGAGCGCAGGCGCGCAGGCCTTGCCGATCCTGCACAACGATGCCGATTACCTGGAGCGTCAGATCCTGCGCCACGGCCCCGGCGTGGTGCTGGTGGACTCGGTGTACAGCACCAACGGCAGCCTGTGCCTGCTGCAGGAATTCGTCGAGGTGGCCGAACGCAACGGCTGCGTCATCGTGGTGGACGAATCGCATTCGCTGGGTACGCACGGACGCCACGGCGAAGGCCTGGTGGCGAGCCTGGGCCTGTCCCAGCGCGTGCATTTCGTCACGGCTAGCCTGGCCAAGGCGTATTGCTCGCGCGCCGGCCTCATCGCCTGTGATCGACGTTTCGCGCAGTATTTCGGTTTCGAGTCGCTGCCGGCGATTTTCAGCTCCACCCTGCTGCCGCACGAAATTGCCGCGTTGGACGCCGCCCACGAAGTGATTCGTAGCGAAGGCTGGCGGCGCGATCGCCTGCACGCGGTGACCCGCCGCCTGCGCCAGGCGCTCACTGAGCTGCGCTATCCGATCAGCGACGGCAGCGAGCAGATCATTGCCCTGGAGGCCGGCACGGAAGCCAACACCATGCGCCTGCGCGACGCTCTCGAGGCACGCGGCGTGTTCGGTGCGATCTTCTGTGCACCGGCCACGGCGAAGAACCGCGCCCTGGTGCGGCTGACCTTGCACGCCGACCTGTCGGACGCCGACGTGGAACGCATCATCGAAGCCTGCCGCCAGGTGCGCGATGTGATGGACGTAACGGAGTGGTCGGCCAGCCGGCGCCAGCAACGTCCCACCCAGCGCAAAAGCCCGCCCCTGCTCGAAGCGGTCGCCTGACATGACGGAACGTGTCGGGGAAAGGCGAAAAACGCCTTTCCCCTTCCTCCGCAGCCACCCCGCTTCCGTGGCATCCTGGGCGCGACTTCCGCGCCCACGCCCCGCGAGGCCCGCATGCTCCAGCGCATTGCCGCAACGCTTCTGTTTCTGATCGCCGCTCCGGCCGGAGCGGGTCCTTCCGAAGCGGCCCGCCTGCTGGATTGCGCGGACGGCACGTCGCTGCAACGCAGTTGGGAGGATTTGCGCAGCGTATTGACCGCGGGCGCCACCTGCCACGAGAGCCGCTACCCCAGCGGCACCGAACTGGAATGCCGTGCCGCCAGCCCTTTCAGCGCCTACGGCCTGACCGCGCAGGAATTCATCCTGCGCGAGAGCAGCAGCGGTACGCGTGAAATCCGAGGCGTCTTCAAGGCCGGCACCGAAACCCTGCGCGCCGCCGCCGAACGCCGTCATCACGGCGTGTTCGAAGCCCAAGGCGCCAACGGCCGGCGCCTCACCCTCGACGCCACCCACTGGCTGCATCTGGACCAACGCGAAGATGGCGCCAGCGAACTGACCTGCGCTGTATCCGGCAGCAGCGCCGACGACGCGCGCCGCGCCGGTGCCGACGCCAACCACGGCGCCATCGCCGGCCGCTTGAGTTTTCCCACCACGCCCCTGCCGCCGATGCGGGTGTGTGCGGTCGTGGCGGACAATACGGGCGGCACTCCCTCGGGCTTGTGCACGCACACCGGCGAGGGCGTGTGGAGCTTCCTCATCGGCAACGTGCCGCCCGGCGAATATTTCGTACTGGCCTGGCCGGAGCGCGACAATCCGAACCACTACATCATGGCTCACGCCGCGTCGCTGGAGCAGTGCGCACCGAATGCGCCAGGCTGTGCGGGCGGTATGCTGCAACGCGTCTTCGTGCATGCCGGCGAGGTGTTGCGCGGCATCGACGCCTTGCAGTCGCTCACCGACTTGCCGGCATCACTGAGCCCGTCGTCGCACTGATTCATTTGTCCGGCAGCGGAATGAACTCCGTCTCGCCCGGCACCTGGCCGATGCGCTGTTCGCGCCACTCCTGTTTTGCCTGCTCGATGCGCTCGCGCGAACTCGATACGAAGTTCCACCACATGAAACGCGTGCCATCCAGCGGCGCGCCACCGAACAGCATGGCGCGAACCGGGCTCGCTGCCCGCAGGACCACGGCGCCGCCGCTGGGCAACACCAGCAACTGGCCCTGCGCCAGCGCCAGCCCGTCCACTTCGAGCGCACCGGCGGCAATGTAGATTGCTCGTTCCGCATGCTCGTCACCCAGCGTGGTGACACCGCTGGCCTGCATTTCCAGTGCGACGTAAAAGATCGGCGAGCAGGCTTTCGCGGGCGACTCACGGCCCGATAGCGTGCCGAGGATCAGGCGCTGTTGCACGCGCCCCTCATCCTCCGACCACGTGGGCAGGCTGCTGGCCGGATGGTGATAAAAACTCGGTGCGATTTCCTCGTCCGCCTGCGGCAAGGCCACCCAGGTCTGGATACCGTGCAAGGCATGGCCGGCCGCGCGCTCGGGCGCGGGCGTGCGTTCGGAATGCACTATGCCGCGTCCCGCCGTCATCCAGTTCACATCGCCCGGACGGATGTCCTGCAGGAAGCCCAGGCTGTCCCGATGGGTGATCACGCCATCGAACAAGTAGGTCACCGTGGCCAGGCCGATATGCGGATGCGGGCGCACGTCGATGCCCTGCCCGGCGGGAAAATTCACCGGCCCCATGTGATCGAAAAATACGAAGGGGCCGACAGAACGTGCCTGTGCGTGCGGCAGGGCGCGGCGCACGACGAGGCCACCGATGTCGTGGCTGCGCGGTTCGATCAACAGCGGGGCGGTTACGGTCATGGCTGGGTCTCCGCAAGGCGATGAGGGATGCTAGCCGGCTTGTGCAGGCATGGCCAATTGCGCCGCTTGCTGACTTTCAGCAGATTGCCGTATTGCCACTTCAAGTTTGTGCGGAGTGCCTGCCACGCGGCATTTATCCAAGACCTTCCGCTATCGATCCTGGATTTGCCATGGCACCTTGGTTTCCGCGCGTTCTGGCGCTCCTCCTCGCCACCACGGCCGTTGTCGTTTTTGGGGGCGATTCGACCGCAACCGCCCAACTCGGCGAACCCTTCGTCCTGCATCGCGGCGCGACCGTCACGGTGCAGCCGCCCGGTCTCGCGCTCACCTTGCGCTCCCTGGCAACGGACTCGGGCTGCCTGAGCCCGGAGGACTGCTCCAGCATGTTGTTTCGCGGCACGTTGGTACTGCGCTTCGGTGACCGCACCGAATTGCACGAAGTCGATACGATGGTGGCGCCCAACGCGCCAGCCTGGCTGGAGTTCGCGGACTACGACGTGCGTATCGACGCCGTGCGACCCGATGCGAAAGGACAGTTGGGCGTGACCTTTGCGCTCACACAGCACGATGCCAATACGAACGATCACAAGATCGCCTCGCAGAACGAGCACGTCGTGCATCGCATTGCGCGTAGCGGCGCGGACAAGGCAAAGCTTGCCACAGTGCCGATCTGGATCGTTCCGGAACGCACGATGCTGAGCAATGCCGGCTGGTATATGAGTTTCGGTTCGGCGGAGCCCTTGTCCAAGCTGGAGGTGATGCCCAGCGACGTGCAGGAGTGGGCCCCGGTCGACGGGCGCGATCGCGACTTCGGCACCGGTGTCGGCTTTCTCGACGAGGTAGCGAAAATCCAGGTACGTGGCACCACGCCTGATGGGCGACGCCTTGGGCCGTACACGTTGACCTTCGACACCCTGGGCGTGCTGCGCAACGAAGACGCGCGCAGCCTGCGCTTGCTGCCGGCGACCTGGGTGCAGTACAAAGGCATCTATGCGTATTTTTCACAATTGGTCGGCGACAGCTGCGGCCTGCGCGAAATACGCTACAGCATCAACAGCGCCGCGCTGGATCAGCGCTTCAAGGTATTCCCTTGTTCGCTGACCCAGCACGGCAGGATGCCGGCGGACGACGGCGAAATTCTCCAGATGCCGAGCACACCGGAATTCATCACCGTGCAACTGGTCTACTTCGACGGCAGCGAATCGCCGATCAGGACGGTAAAGGAAGGCTTGCACTGAACGCAGCCTTCCCGCTTCCACGGTCTGCTTGCCCGATCAACGCAATGCGCGCAGAAACGGTTCCTTGCAGCCGGCCAGGTGCGCGACGTTGGTATCGATGAATTTCGCATACACCTTGCGCGACGCGATGCTCGCTGCGACCAGAAGCCCCAGGGAGGCGAAGAACGCGATGACCCCGCCGGGCGGCAGGTCGAAGTGCATGAAGGCCACGCCCGCAAAGAACGCCAGTACCGCCCCGCCGAGCAGACTGAGGATGCGCTTGCTGCGCAACGCGGTGTGTTCAACGCACAGCCCGGGCGAGACCTTGATGGTCTTGCGCACGATCATGCCACGATGGCGTAGACAATCAGGTTGAAAAGCAGCAACAGGTACAGCCAGGGCGTATGCCAGTACAGATTGCTCTTTTTGACCGGCGTCTTTGCCGGCGCGTTGCACACGATGCAGCGCGGCGGCAGGTCGGAACCGATGGGCACGACCACCAGATCGCCCAAGCGCGCGCAATCGGAACCGTTGTTGTCACCCACCTGCGCCTTGGGCGCTGCGTAAATATTGTAATCGGCCATTATTCCCCCGTGATCGTCAGTCGACGAAACCTCAGCTCGTCGTTGTCGGTAACCGCCCTCGAACACTCACTCATAGGCAAGCAGTTCGTCGATACCGCCGCATATTATGAACAGCGGAGCGGACCGCAGCCACCAGCCGCGCAGAAAAAAACAACGCTACTTCGGCAAGCGCTGCAGGATCAAAAGATCCAGCGGCTCGGGCTCGGCCACGCCCAGGATCGTGAGGGCAGCATGGGCCTGGCCACGGTGGTGGGTCTGGTGATTGAAAACATGCGCCAGGATTTCGCCCATGGGCTGGCAGTACGGCGCGCCGCTCAGCATGGTGTAGTCGAACGGCTTTTCGAAATCCGATTCATCCAGGCTTTGCACGAACTCTGCAAGGCGCGCGTCTTCCACCGTGCGCGCCGCATGCAGGCTGTCGAAGTCGTCGACAATGATTGCTTTGAGTTTATTGGGCGGCTCGCCGATGCCGGTGAACCGATATAGCCAGATACGATCAGCGACCAGCAAATGATTGAGCGTGCCGTGCAGGCTCTTGAAATACACGCCCACATCGCGGCGATAGGCTTCGTCCGGCAAGGCCCCCGCATGCTGGTAGAGGCGCGCGTTAGCCCAGGCGTTGTAGCGGGCCAACGTGGAGAAATGCGATTTCATGGCGGCATCCTGAGCTGCGCTGCGTGGCACAAAAGCGAAGTTTGCGGCTTTGGCGTGACGCCCTCAACATGCAAAATCGGCCGCACAAGGCGGCCGCATAGGCTTACAAAAAAAAAAACGGCCGCTGAGGCGGCCGGGTTTACTTATAAAAAATCGGCCGCCGAGGCGGCCGAAAAGTCACGTTGGAGTGGTTGATCAGCGCTGCGCGGCGCGCAACTGGCGGCTCAGGGCCGACACGCGCTGGGAGAGTTCCTGCAGATCGGCCTTCGAAGGCACGCCGAGCAGGGCGAGGCCGCGGCCTACCTGATGCTCGACGGCCGAGCCGAGCTTGGCGGCGTTCGCGTCGATGGTCTTCTGCAGCGGAGCGATGGCGTGGTCGATGCGCTTCTTCGCGATCTTGCGCGCCTGGCTGACGGCCTTGCTGCTGCGGGCACGCAGGGCTTCGCCTTCTTCGGCGACGCGGGTATAGAGCTTTTCGCCTTCCTTGCGGGTCCAGGCGACGGCGCCGAGGCCAGCCAGCCAGATCGAGCGGGCGTTATCCGGCTTGGGAGCGGCAGCCTTGCGGACGGTCTTGCGGGTCGTGCTCTTCTTGCGGGCCATGCAACACCTCGTGCGGCGATAAGGGATGACGCATGGTGAGTGCACCCAATCGAGCAAACACACTACGGCGTATGTTCGCCTTGCAGCGCTACCAGCCCGGCTTGATGCGGTGACTTTCCTGCTTGCGATCCCAGGCGCGCAACTCGTCGCGGATATGCGCCACACGCTGGCGACCCAGCGCGTTGCGTTCCTCGTCGAGCACGTTCGCATCCAGCAGTTCGGCGAGGCGCTGCGCGGTGGGAAGCATCGTATCCCAGGCATCCAGCGCCGGCAGCGGACCAGGCAGGGCCATGAAGAAACTCACGCCCGGCGTGTTGATGTCGGGGATCTGGCTCATGTCGAAATGGCCGGGCTTGACCATATTGGCCACGCTGAAAACCGGGCCGGTATCGCTCTTGCCGTCGACCGGGCGGTGGAAGATGCCCATGTCGCCGAACTGCAGGCCGCATTTTTCGAGCGCCACGATGAGATCGCTGCCGGGCATGAGGTGACCCGGGCGCGCTGCCACGTACAAGGTGACGATGCGCTCCACCGGCAGGTCCGGGCGCGCGCCCACTTTCGAGCGCACCGGTGCGCGCGTTTCGCTGGGTGTTTCCGGTTCGCGCACATCGCGGCGCTCGGCGACGGCATCGCTCAGGCGGCTCAGTTCTTCGCGCAGACCCATTTCGAATTCGGCTTGGGCCGGGGCCGCATCGGGATCGGAAAGATCCGTGCTGAAGGTCGGTTCGACGCGGTCGATGCTGTCGCGCGGTGCGAAGGTGCGCTTGCCCTGCCCCGGCGTCTTCGGGCGGCCGAAGACGTAGATCAGTATGAGCACGATCGCGCCGATGACGGCCAGGATGATGCGCAGTTCGGTGGGCGTGAGGCTTTGGGAGTCCATGGGTCAGGCTGGTCCTTGGCGCTATGGACGTAGGGTATCGCCCGCGCCGGGTGGTTACAAAACCGCGGCCGTCAGGCCGCCCCCACCAGCTTCGCCGCTTCGGCCAGGTCCACCTGCACCAGGCGCGATACGCCCGGCTCGCGCATGGTCACGCCGCACAGCTGCACGGCCGCTTCCATGGTGGTCTTGTTGTGGGTCACGAAGAGGAACTGCACGTGCTCGCTCATCTCCTTCACCATGGCCGAGAAACGGCCCACGTTGGCTTCGTCGAGCGGCGCGTCCACCTCGTCCAGCAAGCAGAAAGGCGCCGGATTCAGGCGGAAGATGGAGAACACCAGCGCCACCGCCGTGAGCGCCTTCTCGCCGCCTGAGAGCAGCGAGATCGACGTGACGCGCTTGCCCGGCGGGCGCGCCATGATGGAGACGCCGGCGTCGAGCAGATCTTCGCCGGTGAGTTCCAGGTAGGCGTGACCGCCGCCGAACAAACGCGGAAACAATTCCTGCAGGCCGCTGTTGACGCGATCGAAAGTTTCCTTGAAACGCTGGCGGGTTTCCTTGTCGATCTTCTTGATCGCGCCCTCCAGGGTTTCCATCGCGGTGCCGAGGTCGGCAAGCTGGGCGTCCAGGTAATTCTTGCGCGTGGAGGATTCTTCGTACTCCTGGATCGCGGCCAGATTCACCGGTTCCAGGCGGCGGATCTTGGCTTCGATTTCGGTCAGCGCCTGCTGCCACTCGGCGGCATCGGCGGAAGCAGAGAGATTGGCCAGCACGGCATCCAGTTCGAGCCCGGCTTCAGCGATTTGCGCGGCGAGATTTTCTGCGCGCATTTTCAAACCGTGTTCGGACAACCGCTGGCTGGAAATATTTTCCCGCTTCTCCGTGAGCACGCGCTCGATGCGCGAGCGTTCGGTTTCCAGGCGGCGGAATTCGGCGTCGCAATCTTCGAGCGCGCGGCGCGCTTCCACGAGTTGCTTGTCGACCAGCAGGCGCTGATCCAGATAGGTCTGGCGCTCGCGTTCCAGGTCCGGCAGCGGATCGCTGTCGTCGGCGAGCTGGGCGACGAGCTCGGCCTTGCGCGAGTCGAGCTGGGCAAGCTGGCCCTGCATGCGGCCCAGGGCCTGTTCCAGCGAGGCGATCGATGACCGCTTGGATTCCAGCGACAAGGCCAGCGCGTGCGCCTGCTCCTGCACTTCGCGCGCATTCATGCGCGCTTCTTCGCGCGCTTCGAGCAGGCGACGGCGTTCGGCATCGAGATGATGGCGGGTTTCTTCCAGGTCACCCATGCGCGTGACGGCTTCGTCGAGGCGGCCGCGCGCGTCCTTGGCCTGAATCTGGTCTTCGTCGAGTTTGGCGTACAGCTGCGACAATTCGCCTTCGACTTTTTCCAGCCGCGCCGACGCGGTTTCCATCTTGCCGCGCTGGCTCTGCAATTGGCCGGACACTTCGGCGAGGCGGCGGTGGGCCGCGTACAGATCGCGCTGCGCGTCGTCGCGCGAACGTTCGCCTTCCACCTTGGTGGATTTCAGTTCGTCCAGTTGTTCGCTGAGTTCGTGCGCACGCTCGTCGAGGGCTTCGAGCTTGGCGGCGAGGGCGTGGATCTCGCGCTCGCGGGCTAGCACGCCGGCCTGGGCGCCACCGCGACGCAATACGCGCGCGATGCCGGCGCTGAACCACTCGCCTTCGCGCGTGATGATGGATTCGTTCGGTGCGAGTGAGGCGGCGCGCTGGCGCGCTTCATCGAGCGAGGCGGCAAGATGCACCTGACCGAGCAGGCCGAGCACGGCCGCGGGACCCCGCACCTGCGCCGCCAGCGATCCCGCCGGAGTCGCGCCACCGACGCGGTTCGCCACCAGCACCATATCGGCTTCGCGCAGCGCAGCCAGTTCGCCTGAGTAATGCTCCGGCGCTTCCACCAACACGCCTTCGAGCAGGCCTGACAACACGGTTTCCACGGCGGTTTCCCAGCCCGCTTCCACTTCCAGCGCTTCGCCGAGGCGCTTGGCGCTGGCCAGGCCGTTTTGCTCCAGCCACACGCTGGCGGCGCCTTTTTCCTGGCCGAGCGCCGCGTGCTGCAAGGCTTCGAGCGAAGCCAAACGGCCGCGCAAAGCTTGCGATTGCTGGCGTGTGTCGTTCAGCGCACTCTGGGTCTGGCGCTCGCTTTCGAGCACGCGTTCGTGCGCGATCTTGCGTTCGTCGAGCAGGCCGGTGAGGGTCTCGACGCGATCGCGATGGGTGTCCTGCTCGGTGGCGAGGTTGTCGGCCATCGAGCCCAGGCTGCCAACGTCGGCGGCCTTCTTTTCGCCTTCGAGGGATTCGATGCGGCGTCCGGTATCCAGGCACTGCCGATCGAGGTAGTTGAGCTTGGTACGCTCCACTTCGGCAGCCCGCGCGGCTTCCGAGCTGCTCTTGGAATAATCGTCCCAGGTGCTCTGCCAGGTGACGATCTGGGCTTCCGCTTCGCGCAGGGCATCGCCGGTGCGCTCGTCGGCGTCCTGCAGGGCTTCCAGTTTCGGATCGCCATCGGCCAGCGCGTGCCGCAACAGTTCGATCTGCTGCACGTCACCGGTGATGTGGTCGCTCAGTTCCGTCCACGCGCGCTCGGCTTCAACCCGCTGGCGCTCCAGGCGTTCGCGCAGGTCGCGGTTGTGGGTAATCTGCTGTTCCACGCGGGCGATTTCGGCGCCCACTTTGTATACCTCGCCCTGCACGCCGTTGAGGCGTTCGCTGGAAACCTGGTGGCGTTCGCGGCTGGCTTCCAGCTGGGCCTCCACCTGGCGCTGGTCGGCGAGGAATTTTTCGATTTCCAGTTCGGCCTGGCGCAGGGCGCCGCCCTGGCCATCCACTTCATTGGCGATTGCGCGATAGTTCAGCGCGCGCAATTCGGCTTCTTTCTGTTTCTGGTCGGCCTTCAGTTCCTGCCAGCGCGCGGCGGCCTTGGCCTGGCGGTTCAGGTGTTCGAGCTGCTTGTCCACTTCGTCGCGCACGTCGCGCACGCGTTCGAGGTTTTCCCGCGTGGCCTTGATGCGGCTTTCGGTTTCCTTGCGGCGTTCCTTGTACTTGGAAATGCCGGCGGCTTCTTCCAAATGATGGCGCAGCGAATCGGGATCGCTTTCGACCACCTGGGAAATCATGCCCTGCTCGATGATCGAGTAGCTGCGCGCACCGAGGCCGGTGCCGAGGAAGATGTCGGTGATGTCGCGGCGGCGGCAGCGCGCGCCGTTGAGGAAATACTGGCTCTGGCCATCGCGCGAGACCATGCGCTTGACCGAGATCTCGTTGAAGCTGGCGTACTCGCCGACGATGGTGCCGTCGGAATTGTCGAACACCAGTTCCACGGACGCCTGGCTCACCGGCTTGCGCGAGGAGGAACCCGAGAAGATCACGTCGGTGAGCGAATCGCCGCGCAGGCGGCTGGCCGCGCTCTCGCCCATCACCCAGCGGATGGCGTCGATGATGTTGGACTTGCCGCAGCCATTGGGCCCCACCACGCCGGTCATGTTGGCGGGCAGGTGCAAGGTGGTCGGATCGACGAAAGACTTGAAACCGGCCAGTTTGATCGTGGTCAGGCGCATGGGCTGCAACAACTGAAGCGTGGGAGGGCGCCGCCAGGCGGGCCGCGGGCAAGAAGCCTGCGAAACTGCCAACTGGGGAGACCCGCGGATCGGGCTAGCACCGGCTCGAACCGCACCCACGGAAACCGCGCCAGGCCCCGCCGCCGTGGCACACCACGATCGCAGCGGGGGCGCAGTATATCACCCGGGCTTTAGTGGCCCGGGGCGGGGGCCTCGTCCACGTTCTGCACGGCCGACTGGGCGCGCAGCTTGGCGAGGTAAGCCTCATTCTGCCTGGCCACCAGCAGGGCGCGGATTTCGTCCTTGATCTGGTCGAAGGCTGGCGGCGTATAGGGCGTAGTGGCGGTGAGGCCGATGACGTGGTAGCCGAACGCGGTTTTCACAGGCGTTTTGGTGGCTTCGCCGGCTTTCAGGGCCTTCAGGGCGTCCACCAGTTCCGGCGCCGGCAGTTGCGGCAGCTTCACGGCCTTGTAGGCCTTGGCCTGCTGGGCCTTGGCGCGCCAGGTATCGAACACCGTGGCGAAGGGCTTGCCGGCCGCGATGTCCGCTTCGGCGGCGAGGGCATCGGCTTCCTTGGTGAACAGCAGCTGCGAGAAATCGTAGGTGAGCGTGCCGGCCTTGGCGGTCTGCTCGTCGTACTCGGCCTTCATCTGCTCGTCGCCGATCGGATGGCGGCGCGCGTACAGCACCAGCATGCCGTTGGCCACGCCTTGCAGACGCGAGACTTCGACATCGGCGGAATACTGCGTGTCGGTATCGGCCGCATCGCGGCGCGCGGCCTGGGCCAGCAGCACGTAGTCGAGCAGCTCGCGCACGGCCTTTTCGCGTTGCTGCGGGTTGCTCAGGTCCCAGCCGCGGCCACGCGCCACGGCCGCCAGCAGTTCCTTGGAGATGCCCTGCCCGTCCACGATCATGCCGGGCGCGCCGGCGTTGAACTGCAGCACTTCGCCGCGCTTCTTCGGGGCCGCGTCATCGCCGTCGCCGCAAGCGGCAAGGAGGGCGCAGGCCGCCACGATCAAAAGTTTGCGCATGGGAAACTCCTTCAAGCTGCTTCTTCCGGGGCGCGCGCCTGGATGGCGAGCGCGTGGATGTCGGTCTGCATCATGTCACCCAGGGCCGCGTAGACCAGGCGATGGCGCGCCAGCGGCGCCTTTCCGCTAAACGCCGCGCTGACCACCACCACACGGAAATGCCCGCGGCCGTCGCGCGCGCCCTCGTGGCCGGCGTGCTTGGCGCTGTCGTCGAAGACTTCCAGTTGCAGCGGCTGCAATGCCCGTTCGATGTGTTCGCGGATCGCGGCGACACGCGCCAGCGTCATGGCAGAACCTTGCGGAACGGCTTCACGCTGACCTGGGCGTACACGCCAGCCGCGACGTACGGATCGGCATCGGCCCAGGCCTGCGCGCTGGCGAGATCGGTGAATTCGGCCACGATGAGGCTGCCGGTGAAACCGGCCGGACCGGGGTCTTCCGCATCGATGGCCGGAAACGGACCGGCCAGCAGCAGACGGCCGGCGTCGAGCAGGATGTTCAGGCGTTCGATGTGAGCCGGGCGCGCGGCCTTGCGCGCTTCGAGCGAATGGGGATGGTCGGTGCCGGTGATGACGTACCACATCGTCTGCAGGTCTCGCCTAGTTGTCGAAGCCGTTGTAGAACAGGGACATCGGCACGATGCCCTCACTCAAGTTGTTGGAGGCGTCGCCGTCGCCTTCATCCGTGGACATCCAGAGAAAGGCGCTGTAGCGCACCCCCTCATCCTGAGTGAATGTGCCGTCGGGCGCGGCCGTGGCGGTGAGGACCAGTTCCTCGCCCGGCAGCAGATCGCGCAGGTAGAAGCTGGCGGACCAGTTCGCCGGCATCGATGCGGGGCAGGATTCGGCGCGGGTCGCGGCGCAGGTCCAGGTCGTGCTGTACGCCGCGTACATCGTGGCATTCACTTGCGCGTTCGAGCTGGAGGGCCCGTCATTGTGGAAGCGGAACTGGCAGGTCACTGGCTGATGCATCATCACGTGCGACTCGTAGCACGAGGCCGTGGCACTCACTTCGGCGGCGACGCGGATAGGCGCGTGGTAGATCACCAATTCGTTGCCGGGCTGATTGTCCGTGTCGTCCGACATGGCCACGGCAATGATCTGCACTTCGCCGCGAGCGGTGGGCGGTAGATGAGTGTTGAGCAGATAGTCGGCCGAGCCACCGGACAACGCCGGCGCGGTCAAAAGGCACAGGGGATAGCCAATCGGATCGTCGGCACAACCGCTGGTAGCGCCAGGCTGCGCGTCGCCTTGCAGATAGGCCAGCACGCGCGGACGCACCGCGTCACCCGGCCCCTTGTTGCTGGTGGTCAGGAGAAAATCAGCGTCCTGTCCCGCCACCAGACCCTGCGCAGGCGGCAACAGGTCCAAGGACAAATCGACGCCCGAGTCGTAATACTGCGCCTTCAGCGCGACACACCAATCCGGCACCAGGGCCGCTACGGCAGCCGCGCCCAAGGTGAGAACAAAGGCGCCGCGGCGCGCGAAATTTTTGCTTCGACTATTCATGGTTCTATTCCTGGACTGACCTCTCCCCCATCGGAAAACGGGGGCAAAGAGGCGCAGGGCCGGACCGGCATCAGCACGAGGCCGCACAGGACCACACCGAGGTTCCACACCCAAACCCGCAAGAGGCTGGCCTCCACCAGGCTGGCGATGGCAAGGCCACCGAGGCCGGCGAGGGCGGCGTAGTGTATACGATGACACCCGGCGGCCATGGCATTGCGGATGCGGCTTGCCACGCCAAACCCGAACCACGTCGCACATGCGAGCCCGGCAAAACCCGTTTCCGCAGCGATTTCCAGCAGCAGATTGTGCGGCCAGGGTGCTACGCGCGGATCGACCCGGTCCGGCAAGATGAGCAGCCACGGCTGCGCCGCCGTAGCGAAATTGTGCGGCCCCACGCCCAGCAGCGGGTGCTGCGCCAAGACGTGCAGCGCTGCACCCCACAACTGCCAGCGCGATGTGAACGAGGGCACGTACAGCACCAGCAAAGGCAACACCACCAGCACCGAAGCCGCACAGAACGCGATCGTGCGCCACGAAACAGCCGCCTTGCGCCGGCACAGCCCTGCATACAAAGCAAAACTCGCCGCCGCCACGAGGCCGGCCGTACGCGATTGCAGTTGCACGCAGGCGAGCAGAAACAGGCCCAGCAAAATCCATCCGACCACGCGCTCGAAGCGCCCGCAACTCGCTGCGATCAATGGCAAGGCGGCACCGAACCAGACGATGTCATTCGGCACGACCAACCACGGCGTGGCGCTGGCTGCAATCCACGTGGCCGGCGTGGCGGCGGGATCGAGCATGATCTGGTGCGCCACCATCGTTGCCTGGATCAAGGCCGCCAACGCCAACCCGAGGCCGAGCCAGCGCGCATCGACCGCGCGCCCTTCGCCGCGAACGAGCAGGCACCAGACGATCAGCGCCGACAAGACTGGCACGCTGGTCAACAGCGACTGCTTCGGTGCGAGGCCCAACATCGCCGCCAGCAGCATCGCCGCGAGCCAGGCGCCACCCGCCCATTCGATCGCGTCGAAGGGCCGGTCGAGATCGATGGCACCGCGCCACGCCAGCACGGCGGCGACCAGCACCAGGGTGATCCAGGCGACAGGCACCAAGACCTGCACACCGCTCAGCACCACAAACGCCGCCACGCCCGCGGCGGCGGGGCTGGGTCGCAATTCGGCGCGGAGCAAGCGCCGGCCTTAGGCTTCCGGACGCATGTACGGGAACAGCAATACGTCGCGGATCGAGGGCACGTCGGCAAACAGCATCACCAGCCGATCGATACCGACACCCAGGCCTCCGGCTGGCGGCATGCCGTATTCCAGGGCGCGGATGTAGTCGGCATCGAAATGCATGGCCTCGTCGTCGCCCGAATCCTTGGCTTCGACCTGGGCGCGGAAGCGCGCAGCCTGGTCTTCCGGATCATTCAACTCCGAAAAACCGTTGGCCAGTTCCTTGGCACCGACGAACAATTCGAAACGGTCGGTCACTTCCGCATCGCTGTCGCAGGCACGCGCCAGCGGCGAGACTTCAGTCGGGTATTGCGTGATGAAGGTCGGCTGGATCAGCGTGCCTTCCACCGTGGCTTCGAAGATTTCCAGCAGCAGCTTGCCCCAGCCGTAACCCGGCTTCACATGGATGCCGAGACGCTGGCAATGGGCCGCCATCGCAGCGCGATCGCGCAATTCGTGCTCGCCGATTTCGGGATTGTGCTGGCGCACCGCGTCGGCCATCGACCAGCGCTTGAAGGCCGGTCCCACGTCGATGTCGCGGCCTTCCCAAGTGAGCGCGGTCTTGCCGAGCGTGGCCTTTGCCGTTTCGCGGATTAAACCTTCGGTGATGTCCATGATCTCGTTGTACGTGGCATAGGCCTGGTACAACTCCAGCATCGTGAATTCCGGATTGTGGCGAGTGCTCACGCCCTCATTGCGGAAGTTGCGATTGATCTCGTACACGCGCTCGAAGCCGCCGACCACCAGGCGCTTCAGATACAGCTCCGGCGCCACGCGCAGATACATCTGCAGATCCAGCGCATTGTGGTGCGTGACGAAGGGCCTGGCCGTGGCGCCGCCGGGAATCGGATGCATCATCGGCGTTTCCACTTCCATGAACCGCCGGGGCTCAGATTCCAGCCACTGGCGCATGAAGCGGATCATCTTCGAGCGCAGCTCGAACACGCGGCGCGATTCCTGGGTCACGATGAGATCGACATAGCGCTGGCGGTAGCGCGTCTCCACGTCGGCCAGGCCGTGGAACTTGTCCGGCAGTGGGCGCAGCGACTTCGTTATGAGACGCAGACTGGTCGGCTTCACCGACAGCTCGCCGGTCTTCGTGCGTGTCAACAAACCTTCCGCGCCGATCAGGTCACCGCTGTCCCAGTTCTTGAAGGCTTCGAATGCGGCTTCACCCAGCACATTCTGCTGGATGAAGAGTTGCAGACGACCGGTGAAATCCTGGATCTGCAGGAAGGCCAGCTTGCCCTGCAGACGCTTGAAGACGATGCGCCCGGCCACGCGCACGGTGCGTGCGAGTGCGTCGATTTTCTCCGCGGTCCACGCTTCCTTGTCTTCGAATTCTTTCTGCAGATCGCCAGCGAAGGCATCGGGCGCGAAATCATTCGGAAACGCGATGCCATGCTCGCGCAGCGCACGCAACTTTTCGCGGCGCTCGGCGATCAGCTTGTTTTCGTCGACAGGGGGCTGGTTCTGGTCGGTCATCGTCATCACGGTCTGCTTTAGCCCCTCTCCCAGCGGGAGAGGGGTTGGGGTGAGGGGCGCTACGGAGCGCAAAGATCAATTCTGGCGGCCATCCTAGCGCACCGAAACCTTGGGCAAATTTCAAATTGGAATGTGGCGAGACGAGGCGAAACGCTTCGTAGCGCCCCTCACCCCAACCCCTCTCCCGCTGGGAGAGGGGCTTGAGCGGGTCACCAGCTTCAGGCGTCGATGCGTTTGGCGCCCGCTTCGAGGCCGGATTTCAGGCTCGCTTCGATGAACCCATCCAGATCGCCATCGAGCACCTTCTGCGTATCCGTGCGCTCCACGCCGGTGCGCAGATCCTTGATGCGCGACTGATCGAGCACGTAGTTGCGGATCTGGCTGCCCCAACCGATGTCCGACTTGGTGGCTTCCAGCGCATCCTTTTCGGCGTTGCGCTTCTGCACTTCCAGTTCGTACAGCTTGGCTTTCAGCATCTTCATCGCGCGGTCGCGGTTGGCGTGCTGGGAACGTTCGGTCTGGCAGGCCACGACCGTATTCGTCGGCACGTGGGTGATGCGCACGGCCGATTCGGTCTTGTTGACGTGCTGGCCGCCGGCGCCGGAAGAACGGTACACGTCGGTTCGCAGGTCGGCCGGATTGATCTCGATGTCGATGTCGTCGTCCACTTCCGGCGACACAAACACCGAGGTGAAACTGGTGTGGCGGCGATTGTCCGAATCGAACGGCGACTTGCGCACCAGGCGATGCACACCGATCTCGGTTTTCAGCCAGCCGTAGGCGTAGTCGCCCTCCACGCGGAAGGTAGCGCTCTTGATGCCCGCCACTTCGCCGGCGCTGGCTTCCAGCAGTTCGGCCTTCCAGCCGCGGCCTTCCACCCAGCGCAGATACATGCGCAGCAGCATTTCGGCCCAGTCCTGCGCCTCGGTGCCGCCGGCGCCAGCCTGGATGTCGACGAAGGCGTTGGCGGGGTCCATCTGGCCGGAGAACATGCGCTGGAATTCCAGCTTATCGACGCGCGCGGCCAGCGCTTCCACATCGGCTTCGACCGCCTGCACGGTGCTCTCGTCGCTTTCGGCCACGGCCATTTCGAGCAACTCACCAGCGCCGGCCAGGCCTTCGGCGATTTCACGCAGGCCGGTGACGATTTTCTCGAGCTGGGCGCGCTCCTTGCCGAGCGCCTGGGCGCGCTCGGGGTTGTCCCACACGGTGGGACTTTCCAGCTCGCGGGTTACTTCTTCGAGACGTTCCTGCTTGGTCTCGTAGTCAAAGATACCCCCTAAGCGACGCCCCGCGAGCCGTGAGGTCCGCGATGCGCGCCGTGATGTGATTGGTCTCGATCATGTCGGTTCAAATGGACGAAAAAGATCGGCGATGGTAACAAATCCGTGGGCCTGGCCGGAATCGGCGGGCGGCCAAGGGCGATATCACCCGAGCGATGCCCGAAGTCCACGTTGCCGGAGCCGCTTGCGTGTCCGACAGGACGGCCCAGCTGGAAGGAGTCGGTGAAGAGCCGCAGGTCATGCAAGAAGAGCCCGCGGTTCGACGGCAGTGCGAAAGTCTTATGCACAACTTCGCAGCTTTATCCAGATGGCAAAAAGGCAATAGACCACTCTGGTGTTAGTCCCTACTATGTGCCGCTTTTTGCCGCTGCCAGCGCCTGCCCCGCGTGGTCACGTTCATCACGCTTTCGCGATCTGTAGAAGAGCAGCACCAGCGGAGCACCGCATCGCCTGCCGGTTCGTCTCATCGGCCATCGCAGGATCTGGGATCGTGGTGCAGCAAGCTTGGTCAATCGAAAACTTGGGGAATCGAAGAATGCGTAGGTTTCTGTCCGCCCTCGGAATGGGCTTGCTTGGCCTTGTGGCGGCGACGTCCGCGCGCGCCGACGTCACGAGTCTGTTGCCGCCGCCGCCAGCCTCAGTGTGTGCATCGCCTCCAGCGGAGACCGATCCTGGCAGTATCCACATGTGGCCAGGGCGCTGGCGCAATCCCGATCGCTACGGCCTCGGCTGGGACTTTTTCTACGGCGATGGCGAGAACACCATGTATCTCACATGGTTCACTTTCGACTCGGCGGGCCGTCCGATCTGGCTGCACGGCGGTGACGCGACGCCGCTGGTCTTCAACGCCGTCACCGGGGAAAGGACCTGGCAAGGCCGCTTGTTCGAAGTGCACTGGAATATGGCGAACGGCAGGAGCGCGACGCCGGTGGGCGCGGTCTCGGTGACGTTTCCGCGCGAAACGACCACACGCGCCGCGGTACGCTGGGCCTGGCAGGACGTGGACACCGCCGCGCACAACACGGCCACTTACGATGAATGCCTGTACGACAAGCGCGACCCAACGACGGCAGGTCGCGGCACCACGCCAACGCTCAGCGAAGCCTTTTCCTCCAACTGGTTCTACGACGGCCCCGACGACGATCCCCTGATCGGCTGGGGCGTCGATTTCCTCATCGAAGTGGGTCATGGCGGTGCTGCCGACCCGGACTACGTGGAGACGGCGACAGCCGCCATCTTCGACACCGGCACGCGCGCGGTATGGCTGCAATCCGTCGACGACTGGCTGAGCGATGCGCCGAGCCAAAGCACCTTCGGCCTGACCAACCGGGGTTTCATGCGTTACGCCCAGCACGCCGCCGCCACGCCCCATCCGGCGACGGCGCCCTGTTCCAGCCAGAGTTGCGTGTTGGTCAAGTACGATGACCACGGCACGACCGGCAACGACAATCGTTTCTTCCGCGACCTGCCCAGCGGTCGGCGCGGTACTATGAGCCTGCACGCCACCGTGCCGAACACCGCTACCGGGGGCTCGCCGATCCAGTGGCCGCCGCCGGGTGGCCTGCATCCCTTTCCCGATCCGGTTCCGGTATTCCGTTTCGACGGCAACCACATCATGGTGGACCGCTCGGTGTGCCGCGTGGCGCACCGCGAGGACCGGTGCAACTTCATCGTCAGCTGGGTTGCCGACGAACCTGCCGGCACGACGATTTCGCGCGTGGACCTGCGCAGCCATACGTATTCGGCCATCCCACAGAACGACGACCACCAATTCGTCGACAGCCTGGGCGTTGACGATCGTGTGCAATACCAGATCGAGTACCACTCCTCCATCGCTGGCGACGGCAAGCTGCTGACGCCGGAAGTGCGGGTGCTGGTCGATGGACAGATCGCCGACCAGAATCTCGACCCGGTGGCTTGCGAGAGCGGGCCCAGCTGCGACCTCGGCTCGCACGATCCTACGGTCGGGGCTATCGCCGGGGAAGCAGGCACCGAGGGTGGTGCAGCCAACTATTCCATTCCGTTCACCTTGCCCCCCGGTCGCAGCGGCATGTTGCCGAGCCTGGCCCTGACCTACAGCAGCCGTGCCGGTGATGGCCTGGCCGGAATGGGCTGGTCGCTTTCCGGGCTGAGTTCCATCTACCGCTGCCCGCGCACCGTGGACCAGGACGGCGCCGGGCACGCCGCTGCCGTGCAGATGGATGCATCCGATGCGCTATGCCTGGACGGCCAACGCCTCGTGCCGATGGGCAGCGGCACCTACGGCACCAGCGGCGCCACCTATCGAACCGAGATCGACAGCTTCTCGCGCGTCACCCAGGTCGGCAGCCTGGTCGGCAATAGCGCCTGCTTCCGCGTGGAGGAGAAGTCCGGCCGCATCGCCCACTATGGCGCGGTGGCGAACGGCGCAAGCTGCGGTACCAGCAACAACGCGCGCACCCTTCCCGGCAATGCGAGCAACACGCTGGGCTGGCTGCTGCAAGAAGTCGACGACCGCGTCGGCAACAACATCCTCTACAGCTATGGCGTCTTTGGCGCCGGCGAAAACCTGCTGCAGCGCATTTCCTACACCGGCTACCAGGGCCAGGCCGGCAATCGCGTCGTGCAGATCGGCTATGCGCCGCGCCCCGACAGCGATCGCAGTTCCAGCTATATGGCCGGAGGGCTGACGCAGCAGACGCAGCGTCTGATCAGCGTGCAGGCCTTCGCCGATGGCCAGCCAGGCATGACCTATCAACTGTCCTATCTCGATGTGGGTTTGCAGACCGACGTCAGCGCATACAGTGGCCGCAGCCTGCTGCAACAAGTGACCCAGTGCGCTCCGGGTGGACAGTGCCTGCCGCCAACAAAGATCGACTGGAACAATCTGCCCGAGGATACGGTGCTGCACCCGCTGTCGATCCCGGCTATTCCCGCATCCGTGCCGGATGCCAATTCGGGGCTGGATCGCGGTATCTTCCCGGTCGGCGACGTCGATGGAGACGGCGTTCGCGAGATGCTGGTTACGCAGAACGAAGGCACCAGCCAGCGCCACGCCTACCTTGTGAAGCAGTCGGCCGATCGCGCCACCACCAGCGCCCTGGAGGTCACGGCCATTTTTGCGCCGTTCTATTTCAGCAAGGATCTGCAGACCGATTTCGATGGCGACGGCAAGGTCGACCTGCTTGGCGTCAGCGCCGACAGCGTGTCGAAATACGTCGTATGGCGATGGGGCGCCCCCCGCGGCGCGGCCCTGGCGGCAGGCGTGTTCGTGCCAGCGCCAACGACCAACGTTCCTGTGGCAACGCAGATACTCTCGACGGACGACGTGGACGGCGACGGCCGCCCGGATCTGTTGACGTATCTCCCCAACTCCAATTGCGACGGCACCAACGACGCCGCGAATTCGCGCATCTGTTTCTACAAGAACACCAGCAGCGTTGACCCGGCGACCGGTGCGCGCAGAGTAAGTTTCGCCGCGGGTGTCGCGGTGAAGCAGTGGCTGCAATCAGATTTCAACCAGCCGCGCACGGTCGGCGACTTCAACGGTGATGGCGTGCGCGACATCATCATGGTGTCGGTCGGCTCCCAGTACGACGGCTCGTACATCAATTCAGTGCTGATGTCGGTTTCCGGCAGCGGTGCTAATCTGCCCGCCGCATGTACGGCTACCTTGTCGTCGTACTTCAAGAGCTGTTCGGCTGCGTCCATGAACCTGTCGCAAAGCAGCTATGGCTACAACTCGCTTGGCGCTGCCGTGTTCTGGCAGGACATCAACGGCGATGGCCTCACCGACCTGCTTTTCGCCACGCAGCCGGAAACCGGATGCGCCGATGGCCCGACCGGTCTGCGCTCTCCCCCTAGTGTGCCGGGCACTACGCCGGTGGAAACGGGGAACTGGTGCCTGAAGCTGTCGACCGGCCGGGGATTTACGGCGATCCAGAGCGTGGAAGACAACACCCGTGCGCTTCTGGCAGCCAGCGATGGTGGCCTGCGCTACGCCAATCGATTGCCCATCGCGGACATCGACGGCGACGGACGTCCGAATATTCTTTTCCCCGTGGCACTGGCAGCGCGGCGATGCGAGGCGGTGCAGGTCAATTTCGCTCCCCGGGCCGGGAGCTGCGCCTATCCGCCCGAAGGGCAGGACACCGCCTCAAGGCCCGATGCAACGGCCGATACCTGCAGGGTGAATGTCTGGATGTGTGCCAATGACCCAACTTCGAACATGAAGGACGGCAGCGGCGGCAAGTACGATCTGCCTGACATCAGCGAGCTGGACGGCAGTCTCGCCCCATACGTCGAAAATGCGTACAGTCCTATTATCCATATCGACCGGCGTGGCACCGACCGTAGCGCCTATGTCATGGCTTCCGTGCGCTTCGTGCAGACGGCATCCGGCTATCGGGCCGAAACCGTCAATCTGGACCAATCCGGATCGAGCCAGAATCCCAACCAGCGCATCGCCCACAAGGTCGTGATGACGCTGGCCGATCCCGGCGCCAACAATCTGGCGGACGATCTCTACGGTGATGGCCTGGTGGACCTCGTCTCGCGCGTGGGCTGCTACGGCCAGGGCGTGCAAACCGGCAAGTGCGCTTTCGTCGGTAGCGAAACGAGCGGGCCTTCGACGCTGAAGGTCACGAGCGCCGGTGTCACCTCGGACATCCCGATGTCCCAGCTGAGCGCGGGCCAGGTGACGCTGATCAACGAGAACCTCGGGATCAGCGAGCGGCCGGGCTACGCTCCGCGACTGCCCGAACTCGTGTCCACGATCTCCGATGGCCTCGGTCGTACTTCGACCTGGGACTACTACCCGCTGTCCAGCAATGCAGGCCGAGGTGCGAACGAACCTTTGTACTTCCTGCCGGCGAACGAAGCGACCTATGCGGACAACCGGCATTTCTACTTCCGCTCGTCCATGCCGGTCGTGTCAACGCTTGTGCAGAGCAATGGCATTGGTGCCACAACCGGCTTTCGCAGCTGGCAGTACGGCTATGGAGAAGCCATCTACAACCGCTTCGGCCGCGGCTTCCAGGGCTTCCGCACCATCGTCAAGGACAGTCTGCTGGGCAAGACCCTGCGCAGCCTGGCACTGCGCACACGCACCGATTTCTATCAAAAATTCCCGTTGACTGGAAAAGTCCAATCCATGGTCACGGGTGTGCAGAGTACAGCGCTGGGTGTCACGGCCGTAAGTGAGGAGATCTACGACTGGGGCTGCGCCGTGGACAGCCCGGGCACGCCCTGCGATACGGTCAACGGTGCGGCGCCCGTCAATTTTCCCTTCGTCAAGCAGAAGACGGTCAAGACCTACGACCTGACCCAGGCGGAAGCCGGCGTCTTGGCGCCCGTGAGCAGTGTGATCGCGGTGGACACGTGGGATCGCTACGGCAATATGAAGAGCGAGGAAACCACGTCGGCGGACCTGTATTCGCAATCCGGCGAGTACGGACCCTTCGTCACTTCGTCCGTGTCGCGCATCGACAAGACCTACTCCTCGTTCGTGGGCAGCGACTGGTGGCTGGATCGCCTGGACACCTCGACCCTCTCCAATTCCGGGGTGCAGTACAACGCCGCTCAGCACGCGCTGCCGTCCGGCTACGTCGCTCCCAACCCGGCGACGCAAAAGGTCAAAACCGTTTACCAATGGGATGCGGCCACGCATCTGGCCACCTCGGTGGAGGTGCAGCCGGCGGATACGGTATCGGGCGACGCCTTCGATCAGCAGCACAGCCTGATGACCTATGCGTATCCGACACCCAACTACGGCCTGCCCCGCACGGTGACGGTGACCGGAAGCCATCTCACCGGCACCACCGGCAGCGCGACGGAATCGCGCACCACCGTATCGGAGTCTTCGACCTCTGACAGCAGCAGTATCGACTACACGTCACCGGGCTATTTCGTGCTGTCGAAGACCGATCCCGCCGGCATCGTGACGACACAGGCCGTGCGCCCTGTCGATGGGCAAGTCGTCACCAGCAAGGATGGGCTGGGCTCGGTCACGACCAACACCTTCGACGTTTTCGGCCGCGTCATCCAGGTCGACAAGCAGGACAGCACCCATGCGCTCGTGCAGCAGCCCATCCGCATCGCATGGCGGGCATGCAGCAACGGCAGCTGCGACGGCAACGGCGTAGGCGAAACCGGCACCAATACGGCCGATGCGGGCAATGAACGTTTTGCCGCCTATCGCGTGACTACGGCGCAGAACGGCAGTCCCACGCAAGTGATGTGGTACGACCAGCTGGGAAGGCCCGTGAAGCAGGCCAAGCGCGGTTTCGACAGTACGTTCATCGTCACCGATACGAGCTATACGGCGCTGGGCGCCGTGCTGCGCCAAAGCGCACCGTTCTTCATCAATGCACCCGCAGCCTATGGCACGCAGTACACCTACGATCGCCTGGGCCGGATGAAGTCCAAGTATGGAATGGGCGCCGAGCTCGACGCCACGCACGGTGACGTCTACACGACCTACACCTACGTGGGCAACCGCACGGAGATCAATGTGCGGCCGACCGCCGTGAACTGCACCGGCTACGTCGGCAACCTGTGCATGAACCTGAAACGCTATCAGAGTGTGCTCGGTCTGGCACGCACGGTGGATGCCGCCAACGGCGTGACACGCTTCTGGTACGACACTGCAGGCCATGCCGTGGCCATTGCTGACGCCAATACGCCGGCGGGAGTGACGTCGACCCAGGCGATGATCGCGACCTACGATGCGCTGGGACGGCGCACACGCCTGGTCGATCCGAACCAGGGCACCTGGAGCTTCAGCTACAACCCTGCGGGCGAACTCCTGAGCCAGGTGGATGGACGTGGCTGGACCACTACGGTGGACCGCCGCGACAGCGATGGCCGCCCACTTCTGCAGACAGCGGAATCGTATACGGCCCTGACGACCACAGGCGGTCCGGCCAACAAGATTTTCCTCAAGGATGAATGGCAATACGACGCGTCGCGTGCTGCTTTGCTCGCAAAGCAGCAGCGCTCGACCTACAGCAATCCCGCGAACCCGATACCGGCGTGGACAGAGACCTACGCCTACGACGCTGCGGGCCGTGCCCTGGGCATCACGTCCAACGTGGACGGCATAGATCGCGCCACATCGTTCCAGTACGACGCCAACTACGGACGCGAAAAAGCCGTCGAATACCCCAGCGGCCTCATCGTCCAGACCAAGTACCAAAAGTACGGCCATGTGCTGGACATGCTGGATGGGAAGACCGGTGAGCGTTTCTGGGGCATCGGCAACCAGGACGCGTGGGGCAACCCCACGCAGGAGTTCTATGGCAACGGCTTGAAAGGCGAATACACCTGGACCGCAAGCACGGGCCAATCGGTGTCGCGCCAATGGCGTGGAATGGAATCGGATTCGTCGCCGATCCAGGACCGTATCGCCTACACCTACGACAGCCTGGGCAATCTCACGGCCCAGACACGACAGAACGGCTCATCCGGCAACATGGCGGAAAGCTATGCCTACGACAACCTGCAGCGCCTGACCACTGCGCAGCCGCCGGTGGGCTCCAACGGCCAGCAGCCGCCTGCCGTACGTTACAGCTACGACGCGCTGGGAAATCTCACGAGCAAGAGCGACTTCAGCTCGACCGCCGCCAACGCCTACCTCTACCAGGTGCCCGCAGGCGACACGACGACGTACACGAAACGCTGTGGCCCGAACGTGGCCCAGCAGATCACGCTCGACAACGGCTCGCCCGTGTATTTCCACTGCGATGCGAACGGCAACTTGATCCACAACTCGGGCCAGTCCAGCTTTGCCGAACGCAAGACCGTCTACGACGCGACCAATCGGCCGAGTTCGATAACGGCGGGTGCCTATTCGGGCACGTTTACCTATGCGACGACGGGCGACCGAGTCAAAGAAATCCTGTACGAAAACCTGCCCAACACCCAGACCCCTCGCATCACGACCCTGGTCCGTGGTCCGCGCGGCTACGAGCAGGAATCGGTGAGCGGCGCCAATACCGTCACGCTACGCCATGAGATCGGCGACGTCTCGGTCGTCATCATGCGCACCGTTTCCGGCACTGGACCGGTGCTACCGGGGGACCAGCTCGACGTCTACTACAAGCACAACGATCGGCTGGGATCGCCGTTGGGGGTCACCGACCGCGGCCGCAACTTTGCAGTGCGGGATGGCGCGATCGGCACACCTTCGCGGCGGTCTTTCGATGCGTTCGGCAAGACGCGTAATGCAGATTTCACAGCACGGTCGCCAGTGGGAGCTTTGGGGCTTACCGCAGCTACGCGCGAGGGTTTCACCGGGCACGAGCATCTGGATTCGCTCGGCGTAATCCATATGAATGGCCGCATCTACGACTATCGCGTGGGACGGTTTTTGGGGGTGGACCCTGCCATTCAGTCCCCGTCTCATAGTCAGAGCCTGAACCCCTATAGCTACATCATGAACAATCCTCTGGGTGGGAGGGACCCGAGCGGCTACACGGCAGTAGGTGAAGACTGCGGCGGAAATATGATTTGTCGTGCTTTGGCAGACAGCGAGTTTGTTGGAGGGCCAACTCGAAAACTGAGGAACTCGCTCAGTTTAGGTGGCGCACCCGAAGGAAGGGGACCTGAAGAGAATGGAACAGATGACTACGGCCCCAAACTGAAGCATTTGGTAGGGGCAGTCGAGATCGGAAAAATTTCTGAAGCGCAGTTGGACTTGCTACAACTAAGCAGCTCTGTTCGTCACAAAATATCCGAATATGTAGACCTTCAAAAAAAACGTCTGGAAGAAGCAACCAAGAAGATAAAATTTACCGGCAACGAAGAGAGCATCGGAATTGTCAAGTCAAACTTGTCAAAATTCAGTAGGTCACCGCGCGCAATCGATGTCCTTAATGACGCAATTCAAAGGTGGAAAGGCTTAGAAATTGAGGCAAATCCAGGATCCGCCTACGGGTCAACATCCCTCAAAGGAAAGATCAATGTCTACACAGATGAAGGCGACGTTTATCAACAAGTGCTGGTTGGTGACAGCGACGAAATGGATAGATTTGTAAGTCGCGGTTTAACTATCCAAGGCAAGCAATATGCGCTGGTCACAGTCTTGGACACTCTTCTGCATGAGATTTTGCATTCTGCCTATGATGATTTTGGCCTCGGGAGCAATATTGCGAATTCATCCGATGATATATTTATTATTAAGGCACAAAATACAATTATGCCGGAATTAAAAAGCCCGTCCTTTCCCATGGTTGGGCACAGAGATTGGATTGGCGCAGACGAGTTGAAAGCAAATCGTGATCAGGAGCCGCAATGAAGCTCGCAATATTTTGCTTTTTTTTACTGGTGCTTGTGACTACAGAATCGCTGGCTTGCGCTTTGTTACCTCACGATCCTACTTGGCGCGAAATCCTTTCGAAAGCAGAAGGCGCAGTACTCGTTCATCCTACAAAGCTAGTAGACGTAAATGAAAAAGTTATTGTGGATCTTGCATTGAAAGAAAAATTGCGAGACGACAGACTTTTGTTCCGCGGCAAGACAATATTGGCTACCGAGATCGGTTCCACTCAGAGCGATTGGCATCAAAAACTCGGGTTCTGGATGGGCAGGCAGACGGCTGAGATTCGATCGCCATTTACATGCAGGGCAGAACAATCTGTAGATTTTTCCAAAGATTATGTATTGCTACTCTCTGTCGACGGCCCCTTCACTCTGGAACCTGTTGTCGGCGCGGAAGACCCTTGGCTCCGCGCGGTTCGAGAATATTTTTCAAACAAGAATCGTGAGATTCCCACCATCACAATCGACGATTTCGAACATCAGATAAAGCCATTGGCATTGGGCTCCTGTGATTTTGAAAAAAATCCATTTTCGCGATCGGCCGATTTGTCGGAATGCTTGTTTAAAAAATCTCGTTTCGATCAATATTTACTAGTCGAAATCAACGGAACCTGGCGCGAGCAGTTGCGTCTTGACCCCGTTACTATGAGGGTTACCTCGAATGCTCTCAAAGAAGTGTTCGGCACGAATTTGGGTAGAGAGGACGGAATCTTGATCTCAAAATTGTTAAAAGATTGAGGCAAATTGTAGGTCGACGAACCGATAGTCTGAGTTACAAGTCAGACAAGCGCCTGCCACTGCCGCAACAGCAGCCGCAAGCGCTCACGACCATTCCACTCGTCCAACTGCAGATGATAGGCCGCCCGGAAATGCCCGGGCGGCGGCGTGCCGTCGTAGACGCCGAACATCACGGCGTCGAGCGGCTGCGCGCGTGTCGGGTGCTGCAGGCTCATGCTGAGGTGGGTCTCGCCCATCACGCGCCAGGTCACCAGCTGGAACTCGTCTTCGAACAAGGGTTCGGGAAATCCCTGGCCCCAGGGCCCGGCCAAGCGCAGATCGCGCGCCAGTTCGGGGTCGAAATCCTCGGCACCGAGGCCGCCGTCGGTCCAGGTCACCGGCTCCAACAGCTCAGCACGGATGCGCTCACGTGCCACCGCGTCGAAGGCCGCGGCGAAAGCCGCGAGGTCGGCGGCCATCAAGGACAGGCCGGCCGCCATGGCGTGGCCGCCGAAACGCAGCATCAGGTTCGGGTGGCGCGCATCCACTTCCGCCAGCGCGTCGCGCACATGGAAGCCGGGAATCGACCGCGCCGAAGCTTTCCACTCGCCGCTGTGATCGTCGCCGGCCGGACCGCAGGCGATCACCGGCCGGTGCAGCTTTTCCTTCAGACGCGAGGCGACGAGGCCGATCACGCCCGCATGCCAGTCCGCTTCGGCCAGCACCAGGCCTACCGGCAGGGCTGCACCGCCATGCTGGCGCAGAAATCGTTCCACGGCCGCCTCGCCCTGCTCCACCATCGCCGCCTGCAGGTCGCGCCGCTCGCTATTGATGGCCGACAGCGTTTCGGCCAGCGCATACGCTCGCAAGCGATCGTCGGTGAGCAGGCATTCGATGCCCAGGCCCATATCGTCGAGCCGGCCTGCCGCATTGATGCGCGGTCCGATGGCAAAACCCAGATCGGTCGCACACAACGTGGCGGCGCGGCGCTTGCTGGCCTCGATCAAGGCCACGATACCGGCGCAGGCTTGACCGGCACGGATGCGACGCAGGCCCGCTTCGACCAGCACGCGATTATTGAAATCCAGCGGCACCAGATCCGCCACCGTGCCGAGCGCGACCAGGTCGAGCAAGGTGGACAAATCCATTTCCGGAATCTTTGCCTGCGCGAACCAGCCGCGTTCGCGCAACTGCGCGCGCAAGGCCATCAACAAGTAGAACATCACGCCCACGCCGGCCAGGGCCTTGCTCGGGAAGGCGTCGCCCTCGAGATTCGGATTCACCATGGCACTGGCATCGGGCAAGGTATCGCCGGGCAGATGGTGATCGGTCACCAGCACCTCGATGCCGTGGGCACGCGCCAGGGCAACGCCAGCGTTGGCAGCCACGCCGTTGTCCACCGTCACGATGAGCTGTGGCGCCAGCGGCAGCAATTCCTGCACCAGGGCCGGCGACAGACCGTAGCCGTGGGTGAAGCGATTGGGCACGCGATAGTGCACGTCGCGCGCGCCGAGGCCGCGCAATCCGCGCAGGGCGACAGCCGTGCCCGTGGCGCCATCGGCATCGAAATCGCCGACCACCACGATGCGCCAGTTTCCGCGCAAGGCCCGCTCGAGCAGATCGCATGCAGCGCGCAAGCCGCCGAGGCTTTGCGGCGATTCCAGACGCGCGAGCCGGTGCTCGAGTTGATCTGGTGCCACGATGCCGCGCGCCGCATAAATGCGCCGCAAGACCGGATGCATCCCTTCCAGTGCCGCCGGATCGCCAATCAGTTCGCGCTGCTGCAGCGCCTGCGCCTTCATGCGGGCAGCACACCGACGCGCCGCCAGAAGCGCCAGCGCTGTTTGCGCAGCACTTGCACCCGCTCGCCACTCTCGAAGCTCAGTTTTACGCTGGCGAAAACGCCAGCCGACAAGCTGGCGTGGATGCGCGCGAACCAAGCCTCGAGTTGCGTGGGATCACGCAAGGTCGCCAGATCCAGCAAGACGTCCCCAGCCGATTTCTTGTTCGGCCAGCCGGTGGGATCGAGCGCCGTCACGCTCGCCTTGGCACGCGCGGCTAGCAGCTGCACCACCAGATCGTCGCTCAGTAGTTGCACGACGCTCGATTTCACCCACTCCGGCAAACTGCCCGGCCCCCAGAACCACAGCGCATTCACCGCCGGCAGGCCGCGACGCGCGCGCGCGGCATTCACCGGACTGTGGTGCAGAACGATCTGCGCTTCGTTGAACAGGCTGCGCCAGCGGCGGCCTTCGTTGCCGGCGGGCAGGTGTTCGCCCAGATCGTCACCGAGAACGTCGTCGGGCGCGGAAAATTTCGGCAGCTTCGTGCCAGGCGGACAACGCAGGTACCAGCGCTGCGACACAGGGGCGTCGATGGGAAATCCCGCATCGCCGAACAGCGGTTTCAAGGGCTGCAGCAAGCCCTCGCATTCTTCGGCCGTCAAACCCAGTTCGCCCACCGCCAGCAATCGCGCGGTGGTCATGTCGGCGCGCGCGTGGGCCGGGTCCGCGCGCAGCCACATCGCGTTCTGCGCATCGTTCGCGTCGTGTTCGCGCGTCAAGGCGGCGGCGGGAATTTGCGTGCCGGAAAAAACGAAATGCTCGCGCAGTGCCGCGTCGCGCCCCGACGCCACATCCGGCGTGCGATCACCGCGATGCCACCAGCGCGCCAGTACGCCACGCGCCAGCACAGGCATGGCAGCCAGGCGCTGGCGGGTGGGCAACAGGACGATCAATGAGCTCATGCGCGCAAGCTTAGCGCGTCACTGTCTCAGGCTTCGTAACTGACGCGGGTGATTTCGTAGTGCTTGGTGCCGTTGGGCGCCTGGAATTCGAAACTGTCGCCCTCGCTTTTGCCGATGAGGGCGCGCGCGATCGGGGAATTCACGGCGATCAAGCGCTTTTTGATGTCTGCTTCGATGTCGCCCACGATCTGGTAGGTGACGGCTTCGCCCGAGTCTTCGTCTGCCAGCTCGACGGTCGCGCCGAACACGATGCGCGTACCGGCGGCAAGCTTGGCCACGTCGATCACTTCGGCGAACGACAAGGCCCCTTCCATTTCCTGGATGCGGCCTTCGATGAAACCCTGCATTTCGCGTGCGGCGTGATATTCGGCGTTCTCTTTCAGATCACCGTGGGCACGCGCCTCGGCAATGGCTTCGATGATGCGCGGCCGGTCCACCGACTTCAGCCGGTCCAACTCTTCGCGCAGGCGCTCGGCGCCTTTCAGGGTCATGGGGGGACGCTTCATCGATTTCCTTCGCCTCTACCGATCCAAAGTGCTGCTGATGCAGAAAACCGCACCGCGCCGTCTGACCTCGAAGGCGTTCCTGTGCGGGTGGGGCCCGCCGCGCGAGGGCGCGGCTGGGGATTAGTGTACGACGCGGCGGGGAAAGTCTGAACTGGGGCGCCCCGGCACAGCGGAAACGCGGTCGCTGTGCGTTTGGCGCGCGTGCGCTTCACAATAGGCCCATGACCGCGCAGCGCTACTACCAACTCGATGTCTTCGCCCTTCGCCCCGGCCAGGGCAATCCGCTCGGCGTCGTCCTCGGCGCGGACGACTGGGACACCCCGGCCATGCAGGCCTTCGCGCAGTGGACCGATCTGGTCGAAACCACCTTCCTGCTGCCGCCGACGCAGGCCTCAGCAGACTACCGCGTGCGCATTTTCACGCCGAAAAAAGAAATTCCCTTCGCCGGCCATCCTTCGCTGGGGAGCGCGCACGCCGCACTCGAAAGCGGATTCGCGACCTTGCGCGATGGGGCGCTCGTGCAGGAATGCGCAGCAGGCCTGCTACCCGTGCGCAGCGTAGGCGAAGGCACGCAACGCCAGCTTTTCGTGCAGGCGCCGCGCGCCACGCTCGTACGCGAGGGCCGATTCGACGATGCCGCATTGCAGCCGATGCTGGGGCATTGCACACCGGGGCCGTTGCCGCCGGCCCTGGTGGAAGGCGGGCGGCGCTGGTGGATTGCGGAACTCGACAGCGAAGCGGCAGTGCGCGGCTATTCCCCCGATCACGCCCTGATCGCGCAACTCGCGCAACGCGACGACGCGCTCGGCCTGTGCCTGTTCGCGCGCTGCGCGGGCGCCCGCTACGACGTGGTCGTGCGCGCCTTCCCCGCAGGCGTGGGCATCGTGGAAGACCCGGCCTCGGGCGCCGCCAACGGCCTCATTGCCGGTTACATCGCGATGCGCGAACCGCAGGGAGCGCTGGCGCGTGGCTATCGCGTGAGCCAGGGCCGCGAAATGGGCCACGACGCACGCATCAGCGTGGCCATCGATGCGGACGGCAGGGTGTGGGTGGGCGGCCCCACCTGCACGGTGATCCGCGGGGAACTGGACTGGCCGCGCTAGTCGCGGCTCATTCGTTTTCCAGCGTCACGCTGAACTTGCCATCGGGATCGGCGGCATAGTGCAGGCTGAGCGCGTAGCTCGGCGCGCCCGTGTCGATCACCAGCTCACCCTTTTCTTCCATCTGCTGCTGGGCCAGTTCCGCCACCACGTAGTGCTGGTGGAATTTCAGCATCACGGCATCGAAGCTCGAACAATCCAGCTTGCCATCGACCAGATTCCGCACGTCCTCGGGCAGGCTTTCTTCGTGCAGCCACAGATAGCCCGGCTTGTCGCCACAGGCCATGTTCGGCGCCGGCAGATAGAGCTCCGCGCCCATGCCGTCACCCACTTCAAAAAACAACAAGCTGGAATGTTGCAGCAGGGCGGTCGCCGCTGGCCCGATCCACTTCGGCGTGCCGCCTTCAGCGTAGCCCCACTCCTTTAACAGGGTGTCGTAAGCGCTGCGCAGCAAGGCCGCGTCAGCCACGGCGCTATCGCCGAAACGCACCGGGCCCACTTCGAGCAGCAGTTTTCGATAGTCAGCAGGAAGTGCAAAGCCGAGGCGTTTCTCGGCAGCATCCAGTTCCGCCGGAGTGGATTTCTTGCCGAAATCCATTTGTGCCGAATCGCCGCCGTCCAGCACGAACTTCGCCGCGGCTGCAGCGGCGCGGTGCCACCGCTCGGACAAACCCAGGCTCGCATCACGCAACGGCGCGCTCAAGGGCGTGCCATCGCGCACGACGAACTTGTGCTCGCCCTTGCTGTGCGCCGTCTTGTTCTTGTTGCCGTCCCACCACTGTGCGGTGTAGTCGCCGCTCACGATGAGCTGCTTCGCGCCGGGCGGCAAGGTGAAGCGGCAATGGCCGAGCGTTGGATTTTCGTCCGAGGGCGAGCGCCCAGTGAACTGGCACAGCGGCTTGGCATCTGCGCTGAAGGAAAAATGGTTGTCGCCCTGGGCCGACCAGTACGTCGACACGTCGATCTCGCCCGCCTGCGCGCTCGCGCAACACCCAACCACGAGCAGGAGCACCACTGCGTTTTTCACTATCACGTTCATCATCCTTCCCTGGCCGGGCCATATCGTAGCGCGACCATTGTTGCGCCGCCGCGTCCCGAACACGCGGCGTTGCGCTATCGTTCAAACAGCCGCCGCACTTGGGAACACGTATGCAAGCCTTCGTTCTGAATCGCTACGGCGGTGCCGACGCCACCGCGCTGACTGACGTGCCGCAACCCGTGCCCGGGCGCGGCGAAGTGCTGATCCGCGTGCACGCGGCCGGCCTCAACCCGGTGGACTACAAGACCCGCGAAGGCAAATTGCGCGTGATCAATGCCTATGCGCTGCCGATCGTGATGGGCTGCGAACTCGCCGGCGTGGTAGCCGCGATCGGTGCTGGAGTGCAGGGTTTCAGCGTCGGTGATCGCGTGATGGCGCGCGTGGCCAAGCAGCGCCTCGGCGCATTCGCCGAATTCGCTTGCGTGGAGGCCGACTTGGTTGCGCCCATGCCGGCCACCCTGGATTTCGAACACGCCGCCGCCCTGCCCCTCGCGGGCCTGACGGCACTGCAATGCCTGCGCGACGAATTGCAGGTCGGCAAGGGCTCGCACGTCCTGATCACCGGCGGCGCGGGCGGCGTGGGCACCTACGCCATTGCGCTTGCGAAATGGCTGGGGGCCGAAGTCACCACCACGGCTTCGCCGCGCGGCGAAGCACTGGTGCGCTCGCTCGGCGCCGATCACGTCATCGACTACACACAGCAGAAACTGGCCGATTTCGCGCGTTGCTTCGATGCCGCACTGGACCTGGTCGGCGGCGATACGCTGCCGCCCCTGTTCGGCCTGGTGAAACCGGGCGGCACGGTGGTGTCCATCGCGGGCACGCCCGAGCCACAGACCGCGCGCAAGGACCTGCAGCGCGGCGCCGGGCTCGCCTTCCTGTTCTGGATCATCAGTCGCGGCCTGCGCGGGCAGGCGAAGAAATTCGGTGTGAGCTATCGCTACCTGTTCATGCATCCCAGCGGCAAAGAACTGGCCGAACTCGCCGCCCTGGTGGATGCCGGCCGCTTGCGCGTGGTGCTGGACAAAGTCTTCGATTTCGCCGAGATCGGCGCTGCATTCGCCTATCTCGAAGCCGGCCACGCGAAGGGAAAAGTGGTTGTACGGATGCAGGCCAGCGCCTAGCATTCTTGCTTCACTACTTGCACGCCCCGGCCATGAGCAAGAAAGCCACGCCCCACGACGATCTCTTTGCCCTCACCCGCCATGCGCCGCGGCGCATCCACGTCGGCATCGGCGGCTGGACCTTCGTGCCGTGGCGAAACAATTTCTATCCGGAGAAAATGCCGCAAAAGCGCGAACTGGAATTCGCCAGCCGGCGCCTCACCAGCATCGAAGTGAACGGCACGTTCTACGGCGCGCAGAAGCCGGCCACCTACGCGAAGTGGGCGAGCGAAACGCCGGAAGGTTTCGTGTTTTCGTTGAAGGCGCCACGCTATTGCACGGATCGTCGCGTACTCGCAGAAGCGGGCAAGACGATCGAAGATTTCGTTTTCGGCGGGTTGAGCGAAATCGGCGAGAAGCTTGGCCCGATACTCTGGCAGTTCGAACCTCGGCACGCGTTCGATCGCGACGACTTCGCGCGCTTTCTGGATCTCTTGCCGGCGGAGCTGGATGGCCGCGCGCTGCGCCACGTACTGGAAGTGCGTAGCAAGAGTTTTCTGTGCGAGGAATTCCTTGCGCTGGCGCGACAGCACCGCATGCCCACCGTCTTCACCGATTCGCCCGACTATCCCTCGTTCGCCGACATCACTGGCGATTTCGTCTACGCACGCCTGATGCGCAGCGAGGCAAAGATCGACACCGGCTATCCCGCCAAGGCGCTCGATGCCTGGGCCGCACGTGCACAGCAGTGGGCCGAGGGCGGAGAGCCGGACGACCTGCCCAAAGTAGAGAAAGACAAAACCGCTCCCAAGAAACCGCGCGATGTGTATCTGTATTTCATCAGCGCGGCCAAGGAACGCAATCCGGCTGCGGCGCAGGCCTTGGCAGCACGCTTGGAAAAGAAAGACTGATTTCAGCTCGCGCCGATTTGTCGCGAACTATTTCTTCGCCTTGGCGGCCTTCTTCGCCGGCGTCTTCTTGACTGCCTTCTTGCTGGCCGCCCGCTTCGGCTTCACCGCATTCGCTTTGCGCAAGGCTGCACCCATCGCCCGCTGCGCCCAGGGCCGCATGTCCTGTGGCGTTTCCATGGCCTCTTCCGGCACCGTCCAATAGTTCACGGTGATCGGTTTCTTCTGGCCCATATACACGAACGGCTGGCAACCGGCTTCGGCGAAGGCGGCTTTTGTCTCATCGTCCACCTTGAGATACAGCACGCCTTCGATCACGAGGCCGAAGATCAGCCCATCGAAATACAGCCCCTGGCCGCCGAACATGCGCTTGGCCTGCACCTTTCCCAGCGTTGCAAACAGATCCTGCAGGTGCGCGATGAAGTCGTCGGCCATGGGCTGTGAAGTTTATTTGGCCGGGGCGTCGGGCAGACGCGTGGCGTGGCCGGCAACGATACGCCAGGTGTCCTTGTCGCGCACCAGGGTATCGGTGAATTTGTATTCGCCGGTGAAGGCCTGGCCCTCGGACGTGCCCTTGACGGTGGTGGTGCCCAGCACGATGGCCGTGTCCCCGTAGAAACGTACTTTGGAATCGTGGTTGCGGAAGACCTGGTATTTCACTTTTCCGCCGCGCACTTCGGCCACTTCTTCGGGGCCAGTGCTCACGATGCCGCTGGAGTTGCTCAAGGTGAAATCCGCCGCCAGCAATTTCGCCAGGGTATCCGCATCGTTGTGCTCATAGGCCGCGCAGATCTTGTCTTCCGCGGCGAGCACGGCCTTCTCGTCCTGCGCGCGATCGGCAGCCACGGCGCTGCCCGTGACCAGAGCAATCAGCAAGATCGGTATCAGTTTCCGCATTGTCATGTCTCCTCCATGTGCCAGGGGAAATCCTAGCCTAAGGCGCACAGACGCGGATCGGGGCGAAATCGCCGCAGGGGCAACGGGCGACAGCGAGAAATTTTTCACGAGCCTGCTTGACGAGGCGTTTTTCACGCTGTACTTTCCGCCAAGGTTAATTAACCAATTGGTTACAGATGAACACCGATCGCCTCAGCGCCACCTTCTCGGCCCTCGCCGATCCCACCCGCCGCGCCATCCTGGCGCGGCTGGCCAGCGGCGAGACTTCGGTGACCGAGCTGGCCGAACCCTTCCACATCAGCCTGCCCGCCGTGACCAAGCATTTGAACGTGCTGGAGCGTGCCGGGCTCATCACGCGCAGCCGGCAGGCGCAATGGCGACCTTGTCGATTGCAGGCGCAGCCGCTGCGCGAGATATCCGGCTGGGTGGAGCAGTACCGCGCCTTCTGGGAACAGAAGTTCGACCGACTCGACGAATACCTGCGCGAGTTGCAGGCCAAGCAAGGTCCGCCGGAAAAACCCCCTGCAAAGAAACGCGCCTCGACCGCCAAACCCAAGGACAGCAAACATGGCCGCAGCAAATCCTGATCGTTCCAGCGCCCTCGCCGCCGATCCGCGCGACATCGTGATCGCGCGCACGTTCGATGCGCCGCGCGAACTGGTGTTCAAAGTGTGGACCGATCCCCGGCACGTCGTGCACTGGTGGGGTCCGAACGGCTTTACCAACACCATCGAAAGCATGGACGTGCGTCCCGGCGGCGTGTGGCGCTTCATGATGCACGGCCCGGACGGCACGGACTATCCCAACCGCATCGACTACACGGAAGTGGTGCCGCCCGAGCGCCTCGTCTACAAGCACGGCTGCGATACCGACGATGGCAACGACCCGCACGCCTTCGACGTGATCGTGACCTTCGAACAACCCTTGCCCGGCAAAACCCTCGTGACCATGCGCTCGCGCTTCCCCACGCCCGAGGCACGCGACTACGTGGTGCGCGAATTCGGCGCCATCGAAGGCGGCAACCAGACTCTCGGCCGTCTCGAAAAATACCTCGCCGATCACGCGGCAACGATTTGACCTTCCCCATCCACGGAGACCCGACATGGTCCGCAATATTCTCATCGGTTCCTTGCTTTGCCTGGCGCTTGCCGCCCCCGCCCTCGCCACCGAGGATCACTACACGCTCGATCCGGACCACACCTTTCCGAGTTTCGAAGCGGACCACATGGGCATTTCCGTGTGGCGCGGCAAGTTCAACCACAGCACGGGCAAGGCCACGGTCGATCGTGAAGCCAAGACCGGCACGGTAGAGGTCAGTGTGGACGTGGGCAGTGTCGACTTCGGCCAGGACGCCTTGAACGAACACATGCAAAAGCCCGAGATGTTCGACAGCGCGAAATATCCGAAAGCCACCTACAAGGGCAAGCTCGCCGGTTTTGAAAACGGTGCGCCGACCAAGGTAATCGGCGAGTTCACTTTCCGCGGCGTGACCAAGCCGCTGGAATTGAAGATCGCCAAGTTCAAATGCATTCCGCATCCGATGCTGAAGAAAGAACTGTGCGGCGCCGACGCCAGCGCCACGTTCCAGCGCGACGCCTACGGCCTGGATGCCGGCAAGGATTACGGTTTCGACATGAGCGTGAATCTGCGCATCCAGGTCGAAGCGCTGAAGGACTCCTGATATGCCTGCCCACAAGGACCATCCCATGCACGACAGCTTCGTCATCTCCCGCACCTTCGACGCCCCACGCAGCCTGGTGTGGCAGGTCTACACCGACCGCGATCACCTCATGCAGTGGTTCGGGCCGAAAGGATTTCCCATGACCCACGCCGACATGGATTTTCGCGTTGGCGGCATTTTCCACTATTGCCTGCGCACGCCGGATGGCCACGAGATGTGGGGCAAATGGACTTTCCGGGAAATCGTGGAGCCGGAAAAGCTGTCGGTGATCGTGGCTTTCTCGGACGCGCAAGGCGGCATCACGCGGCACCCGATGGCCCCGGACTGGCCAAGCGAAACCCTCGGCGTCACCACCTTCGAGGAACACGATGGCAAGACCACGGTCACGGTGAACTGGACGGTATTCAACGGCACCGATGCCGAGCGCAAGCTGTTCGGCGAGAGTCACGACAGTATGCGGATGGGCTGGAGCGGGACGTTTGAGCAGCTTGAGGCGTATCTGTCGCAAGTGCAGGCCGGCTGATATTCGTCGGTTTACGAGCAGAGCAGTGCTGCCATTCTCACGCAAGATTTTCGCGAAGTGATCGACTCCTTCTCCCCCAACAGCGCAGCTGTTGGGGGAGAAGGCTGGGATGAGGGGGAGAAGCCACGGTGTACTGCGCCATCAGGTTGAATTCTGATGCGGCGAGGTACGACTGGGCTTCTCCCCCTCACCCAACCCTCTCCCCCGAGCGAGCTCGGGGGCGAGGGCTTTGGATTTTCGCGGGGTTATTTCGCGTAGTGACCCGCGCCAAGAAAATGCAGCGACACATATTGCTCGTCACCCACCACCCAACTGTCATGCGGTTCGGCCGGGATGTAGAACAATTCACCGGGCCGCAATTCGAACACGCGCCCATCCTCGAACGCCGCCGTGGCCGTGCCGGAAAGGACGAGCCCAACATGCTCCACGGAGCAGCGAGTCTTGCCCACGCCGGGGCCGACGTGTTCGCTCCATTTCCAGCCAGGCTCATAAGTAGCGCGGCCGATCGTCATGCCGCCCAGGTGCACCAGTTCGAACTTGCCTTTGTTCATGACGCGCATTTCGTCCGGTGTCTCGAAACGCTTCAAGACCACCGTGACCTGATCCTTGTCCATGCTCGCGAACTCCCGATTTTTGATTCGCTGGCGAGCATAGCAAAGCGGCTTGCGCTGGCTGCGCCGGCGCTTTCCAACTGTGGTGTAATGCCCTTCTATACCGCTTCGTCCACGCCACAGGAGACCTGCAATGCAAGGATTGTTTCTGGGCCAGATCGTGCTGGTGTCTTTCGATTTCGTGCCGCAGGGCATGCTGGCCTGCAACGGACAGTTGCTGAGCATCGCGCAGAACCAGGCACTGTTTGCGTTGATCGGTACGAAATTCGGCGGCAATGGCGAGACCGATTTCGCCGTACCCAACTACACCAAGTTGGCACCACCCGGATCCAGCTACCTCATCGTCTCGACCGCCGCCGCACCACCACGCTGAACGTTTCCGACCCACTGCCAAGGAGCATTGCATGAGTTACGTCGATGGTTATGTCGTACCGGTTCCCAAGGCCAGCCTCGCCGCCTACAAGCGGCTCGCGCGCAAGGCCGCGAAAATCTGGCGCGAATACGGCGCCCTGCGAGTGATGGAATGCGTGGGCGACGATGTGAAACCGGGCAAGCTCACCTCGTTCCCACAGGCGGTGAAGTTGAAAGCCGACGAGGTGGTGGTGTTCTCGTGGATCATCTACGCCTCGAAAAGCGAGCGCAATCGCATCAACAAGGCCGTGATGGCCGACCCGCGCCTGAAGATGGATCCGAAGAGCATGCCCTTCGATGGCAAGCGCATGTTCTGGGGTGGCTTCAAGCCGATCGTGGAAGAATGAGGCCGTGAAAGAATGATTCATCCCGCACGGACGCGAGGCGCTGCAAATCCGCCCCGCGTCCGTGCTAGCTTGCACGCCGAATCCGCTCTCGGAGACGCCGCGTGCAAGACCTCACCCAGGGTTCGATCCCCCGCCACCTGATCAAGATGGCCGTGCCCATCGCCGTGGGCATGTTGTTCCAGACGCTGTATTTCCTGGTCGACCTGTTCTTCGTCGCCAAGCTGGGTGACGGCGCCATTGCCGGCGTGGGCGCGGCGGGCAATCTCACCTTCGTGGTGATGGCGCTCACCCAGGTGCTGGGCGTGGGTACGACCACGCTGATCTCGCATGCCTCCGGTCGCAAAGATGCCGCCGATGCGAACCTGGTTTTCAATCAGAGCCTCGTGCTCGCCTTCGTGTGTGCGCTGGCGACGCTCATTGGCGGCTGGATTTTCGTCGCGCCGTATATGCATACGCTCGGCGCGGACGCCGCCACCCAGGAGGCCGGCATCACCTACCTCATGTGGTATCTGCCGGGGCTGGCGATGCAGTTCGCTATCGCAGCGATGGGCTCGGCCTTGCGCGGTACAGGCATCGCCAAGCCCGGCATGCTGGTGCAGATGCTCACCGTGGTGCTCAACGTCATCCTGGCACCGGTGCTGATTGCCGGCTGGGGCACCGGGCATCCGATGGGCGTGGCGGGTGCGGGCCTGGCCACCACGCTGGCGATCGGCGTGGGCGTGGTGCTGCTGGCGCTGTATTTCGTGAAGCTCGAGAAATTCGTGGGTTTCGACAGCGCGCTGTGGGCGCCGCGTTTCGACACCTGGAGCCGCGTCCTGCGCATCGGCCTGCCAGCGGGCGGCGAATTTGCCCTGATGTTCGTGTACATGGCGGTGATCTATTCGATCATCGGCCCCTTCGGTGCCGCGGCGCAGGCGGGTTTCAGCATCGGTGGACGGGTGATGCAGGCGATTTTCCTGCCGGCGATGGCGGTGGCTTTCGCAGCCTCGCCGATTGCCGGACAGAACATGGGAGCGGGCTTGTTCGAACGCGTGCGCGCCACGTTTCGTTCGGCCTTCGTGATCGGCAGCAGCATCATGCTCACGCTCACCTTGCTGTGCCAGGTGAAGCCGGAACTGCTGGTGGGCGGATTTACGCAGGATCCCGCGGTGATCGCGGTCGCCGCCGATTTCCTGCACTTCATTTCCTGGAACTTCGTCGCCTCGGGCATCGTGTTCACCTGCTCGGGCATGTTTCAGGCACTCGGCAATACGATCCCGTCGGTGCTCAGCAGCGGCTCGCGCTTCTTCACCTTCGTGCTGCCGGCGATCTGGCTGTCCACCCAGCCCGGCTTCACCTTGCGGCAGTTATGGATGGTGTCGGTGGCCAGCGTGGCGAGCCAGGCTTTGATCAGCCTGTGGCTGCTGTTCCGCCAATTTGCGCGGCGTCTTCAACCGGCGCCCGTTCCGGCCTGAAGCTACGCCACTTCACCATGCGCCAGAGCAGCAGGATGAGAAAAATTCCCGCGCAGACTTTTTCCACCCACTCGCCCCACGCGGCGTACAGCGTGCTCACGCCGTGGCGCGGCACCTCGCCGAGCAGCATCACGTCCTGATTGCTGTCGGCGCTGGCGAGGATGCGGCCATAGGGATCGATGAGGGCGGAACGGCCATTGTGGGCGCTGCGCACCATGCTCGAGCCCATCTCGATCGCGCGCAGGCGATGCATGTCCAGGTGCACGCGGCGCACGGCGGGCCAGTCGTCGGCAGGCACGAGCAGCAGGCCGGGATGGGCCGCCGCACCGGCGCGGATATAGCTGGGAAAATCGTAGTCCATGCAGATGGCGACCGTGGCCAGCCCCGCCTGCGCCGCCCACAGCGCCGGCAATTCGCCGCCGCTGCGGATCTTGGTTTCCATGCCCGGCACAGGGTGGCCCTTGTCGAAGCGCAGGCGCTCGCCGCTCGCATCCACCGCGATGGCGAGATTTCGACCGTAAGGAAACTCGCTGGCATGCAGCACCAGCCACGGCGTGATGAGGAATTCGGCGTGCTTTTCTGCGGCGAGCTGTTGCACGGAATCGATGAGCGCTGGCAATTGTTCGTCCAGCGTAGGCACGGTTTCCGGCCACACCACGAGGGTCGCGCCTGCGGCTAGCGCCTCGCGGGTATGCGTGAGCAAGCGCTCGTGCGCCTGCGCGAACACGGGCGCCGCCTGCGCACGCGTAGGCGCATCCGCCTGCGCGAGTGCGCGCATGTCGCGACCGGTCACGCTACGGTACGTCGCATCGTCCAGCGCCACGACGGCGGCGCGGGCGACGTCGGTGGAAGGCCGGCTCGGCAAGCGCATCCAGCTGTAGGCGAATACCACGAGCAGCAGCATGGTCAGGGCGAAGACGTTCGAAACCGCCTCCTTGCCGCGCAGAACGACGACCTGTTCCGTCCACACCGCAACGATGCACACAATCAGGGTGATCGCTGCCACGCCGCCCACCGCGGCCCACTGCATCAAGGGCAAGACATCGGTGAACGAATAGGCCAGCGAGCCCCACGAGCCGTAGGGTCCGTAGCTGCGCTGCAGCCATTCCAGCAAAACCCAGGTGGTGGCAAAAGGCACCCAGCGCAAAGCCGGAGACAGGCGCGGCGACCAGGCGCGATGCAACACGAAGGGAACGGCGAGCACCACGCTGCCACCCAGATCGATGGCGAGGCGCAGCAAGGTGGGCGCCTGCAGATAGTCGTTGTTGACGATGATCAAGGCGGCCAAGGCATAGGCGCCGCTCACACCCAGCCAAGCCTGCCAATTCGACGTGGTATCGCGAACCCAATACAGCAGCAGCACCAGCCCCAAAAACGCCGCGGGCGACCACGCGTAGCGCTGCAAGCCTACGGTCCAGGCCAGCGCCGCCGTCGCCAATACCGCCCAGCGAAAAATCTGCATCCCCATTCCCCGTGACGCTCAGGTCGCGCCACCACCCCACTCTACAGGGGATCGGGCCGCCCTGGATGCGGCCGGCGCGGCAATGGAGTCGCCGCGCCGGCCTGCCGGGTAGCGCCCGGCGCGCATCAGTGCTCGTACCGATTACGCGTGACTGTCGAATTCGCTACGCGAAATCTTGCCGTCGCCGTTGGTATCCCACACGGCGAAATTCTGCGAGAGCTGACGGTCCTTGGCCACTTCGTCCTTGGCGAGGAAGCCGTCGTGATTGGCGTCCATGGCGTCGAAGCGCGCGTCCAGCACGGCCTTGTTGGAATCGACGGGAACGGTGGATTGGGGTGGCATGGGCTGTTGGGCTGGCGGCGTCGATTGCGCGTAGGCCATTCCTGCCGTGAAAGCGAGCGCGGCCGCAAAGCCGATGCGTGCGAGCGAAGGGATCGAACGGTTCATAGCGACTCTCCTTGCGGATGACCGATGAAGATCGATCGGTCTTCGTCAAGCAGAGTGCGAAAACACGCGGGAATTTGGGCTTAATTGTCACGCCAGCGCGGGCTGAATGTTCAGCTCCGCCAGCCTTGAATCATTTCCAGAACGGAATTCGCACCGCCTTCGGTTCCCGCTGTGCATCCTCCGCGCGCGGCAGCGGTGCCAGGGTCAACACATGCGCACCATCCTCCAGTTTCGACACGGCAATCATGACCACCATGCCGCGCTGTCCTGTGCGGGGGTCCTGCGAAATCAGCCAAGGCGCCTCGATGACCTTGCCATCCAAGGTGAGCGGCTGCAATTTGCGCAGGCAGGCCAGCGCTGCAGCCCCATCCGTATTGCGTGCTGGCATGGCCTCGGGGCAGGCTTTTTCCAACGCCGGGTTGTAGCGCCTCGGCACGTAGGGAATGAAGAGTTTCAGATACGGTCCCGTCACCACCGGATCGGCAATGAACGGCTGCGGATCCAGCGTTGCCGCATCGCCGCGCAAGCTGTCGTAGTGCCGCACTTCCAGCCGGTGGGTGCTTTCCATGCGATCGCTGGGCAGGCCCGCGAAACTCATGCTGGCCGCGTCGATGTGGTTGCCCATCAACATCAGAAAAGAGAAAAACAGGGCGGGCAACATGAGGCCCACCAGCACGAAGCCGGCCTTGCGGCGGCCCACGTGACTTGTATACAAGGCGATCAATGGATTTCCGTTGCGGCTCATGCCCAGGCGCGCATAGATGAGCAGGATGCCGCGCATCACCCGCGCCAGCCTGTCCTGGCCGGGCACGCGCGCGCCGAAATGGCGATCGATGAAGACCGTCAACAGGACCGGCGTGAGCAACAACCCGAACACGATCCAGAAAACGCCCTGGGCCATCCTCTCGTTCCAACCCAGCCACTGCACGACGAAGGTGACGATGAGCAAGGCGCCGACGATCACGATCGGCGCGAGCATGAACATGGCGATGCCGAAGCCGATGGCGAACACGCGCGTGGCGCGGTTGTCGGCCACCTCGATGCGATCGGCCATGCCGCCCGTGGCGAGGCGATTGGCCTCCAGGCTATATGGCCCGAGTTTCAATTTCTCCCACTTCACGCCATCGGGGTACACGGAATTCAAACCGACCAGGGCCACCCAATAACCGCGCAGGCACAGGTGCAGCACGAAGGTCATCGCCAGCATCAGGGCCGAGAACTGCAGATAGATGCCCAGCGGAATGACGAAGCTCACCATGGCTGCGTCCGCGCTGTTCAACCAGGTGATGAACCACTCACTCAACTTGCCCGGCAGTTGCAGCATGCCGAAGACGGTAGCGCCGGAGATGAGGAGTTCCAGTTCCCAAGTAGGAGTGGTGCGGGTGGGAATGCGGTGGGCTTCGTCTTCCATCGGGGCCTCGTCTCTACTTGTCGCAAGCGTAGCGCAATCGCCGAATCTGAAAAAAAGAACGCCACGACAAGCGTGGCGTTCTCGTGGAACCCAAGGAGGGATCAGTGACGCGCGCTGGCAGTCTTATCCCGCTCGGCGCGGAATTCCGAATCCTGGCTCCAATTCGGCCAACGCTTGGAATTGGCAAGATCGTCGCCGACTTTGTAAAGCACCTGCAGATCGCGCGCCATGCCCGTGAAACTCCAATCGGCGTGCCACTCGTCGCTGGGCTGGTGGTAGTTGTCCTTGACGTAGCGCTCGCCCTCGGCCTGGCCGGCGGCCTTGCCGCCCTGCTCCCAGTCGTCGCCCGAGCCGTAGGAAATGGCCGGCACGCCGCGCTTGGCGAAGGGGAAGTGATCGGAGCGGAAGAAGTGACCTGCCTCGGGTTTCGGATCGGGCGTGAAGCTCATCTTCCACTGTTTGGCGGTGTCGATCAGGGCGTCGAGCAATTCGAGTTTCGCGCTGCCGGAAATGGAAAAGTCCTTGGCCGGTCCGTGCGGATCGAGGGCGTCGGTGTTGATCACGCCGACGGTGGTGGCGAGCGGGTACAGCGGATTGGCCGAGTAGAATTCCGAGCCGAGCAGGCCCTTCTCTTCGGCGGTGACGTTGAGAAACACCACGGACCGTTCCGGCTTGGGACCGGCCGCATAGGCTCGTGCCATTTCGATCAGCGCGGCAGTACCGGTGGCGTTATCGACGGCACCGTTGTAGATGCGGTCGCCCTTCGCGTCGGGCTCGCCGATGCCCAGGTGATCCCAGTGGGCGCTGTAGATCACGGTCTCGTCCGGACGCTGGCTGCCATCGATGCGCGCCACGATGTTGTGCGAGGTGATCACCTGCGCATCCACGTCGTATTTCGCGCTCATTGTGGCGTCTTTCAGCACCACGGGCTTGAAGTCGCGGGTTTGCGCCTGTTTTTTCAGCGCGTCGAAATCCAGGCCGCTGCGCTTGAACAGATCCACCGTCGCATCGCGCTGGATCCAGCCTTCCAGTTTGGCGTGGGATTCGGTGGGCTTCTTGCGCACGATGTCGAACATCGTATTGGTGTTGGAATTCTTCACCGTGGCCCAGCCGTAGGAGGCGGGATCGGTTTCATGCACCACCAGCAGGCCGGCGGCGCCCTGGCGCGCGGCTTCCTCGTATTTGTAGGTCCAGCGGCCGTAGTAGGTCATGGCCTTGCCGCCGAAGTCGCCCTTGCCGGTTTCGAAATCCGGATCGTTCACCAGCACGATGGCGATCTTGCCGTGCAGATCCACGCCTTTGAAATCGTCCCAGTTGCGTTCGGGTGCTTTCACGCCGTAGCCGCAGAAGACCAGGGGCGCCTTGTCGATGGCCACGGATTTCGATCCATCCATCGCCGCGCGGATCGCGATTTCATGGCCCTGGGTGAGCGGCACGGCATCTTTGCCGATGGCGAAACTCGCGCTCACCGGGCCATGGATTTCGGCGCGATACAGCGGCACCGCCTGGGTCCACTCGCGCTTGCCGTCCTTCATGTCGCCGCCGGGCGAAAGGCCCGCAGCCTTGAATTGGCCGACCACGTAGTCGATGACCTTGGTTTCGGCTGGCGTGGCCGGACCGCGGCCTTCGAAGGCGTCCGAGGACAGGGTTTTCACTTCGTCCGAAAGACGTTGCGGATCGAATTTCGGCGCGTCTGCCGCGCCCGCTGCGGCCGACAGGGCCAGCAAGATCGAGGTTACCAACACTCGTTTCACGAATTGCATCTCCGGCAAGTTCCGCCCCCGCGATCCTCCACCGTAGCCAGCTGCAGCGCCCCCGCCTATGTGCCATTGGTAGGGGGTAGACCAAATAAAAACGCCGCTGCACGAGGCAGCGGCGTCGGTAAAACCGTGCCGGCGCAGCAGCGCCGGCGGGTTGTGGTCAGGGTGTGACTTCGAAGCCGTCAGCGAAGATGTGGTCGTTGTCGACAGCGCACACGCCCGGGCCGGTGGTGCAGATCGCCGGCGGGAAGAACGAAGTGAGCTTCGTGCCCGCGGAAATCGTGGCCGTATTGAGCGAATACTGCGTGAAATGCGCACCGCTGGTGCCGTCCTGCACGCCGATCGTGGCCGTGCTGCCGTTGCCTGCAGCGCCGGCGGCGTTGACGTAAATCATGTCGAACAGGTTCGAATCCTTGTGGAAGACCAGCGCAAAATCCAGGGCGGTGGTGCCGCTGACCGGACGTGCCTTCCACTCGATCATGAAGGTGTCGGCGGTGGCGAGGGTGAAGATGCCGCGGCCGGTACCGGTGGTGCGCAGGTCATCCCAGAACACGAAAATGGTGGGTGCCGTCGGCGGGAAAGCGCCCACCGCACCGGAACTCACCACCGAAGCCGGCAGCGCGCCGTTGCCCCAGTCGTCCGTACCGCCGGCAGCCAACTGGACCACGCCGTTGGAATTCACGGTAATCGTCCCACCCGCGGGCACCGTGGTGCCGTAGACCTGGATGGCGAACGGTACGGTCACCGCCACCGCCACATCGTCGGCCTGGCCGGTGGCGCCCACCGAGACGGAACCGGCCGGAATGGTATTACCCGTGGTGGCCGTGAAGTCGTAGTTGGTCGACAACTGACGACCCACCGGCAGGGTGAAGTTGAACACCTGGGGCGAACCGCCTTCGGCGTAGGTCACGGTCTGGGTGAAGGCGATATCGGTGAAGCATTGCACCGTGTTGTCGGTGCTGATCTGGTACGCCGTGGTGTTCGTGCTGGTGCCGCCCGGTGCGATGTTCGGGAAAGCCGAGGACACAGGCGTCACCGTCACGCCGGGCGTGGTGGAGGTCAGAGCACCGGCAACGGCCGTGGCGGGAACCTGCGCATCCACGCTGTTGCCCACTGTGAGCGTGGCCGAATTGCATTCATTCGGCTCGATCAGATGATTGTCGGTGGTGACGGTTTTGTTGTTGAGGCTGAGCAGCGGAACGGGCGACTTCACCTGAACCAGGAACTGGCGCACCGCGCTGGCGCCGCAGATGTCGGAGGCAATGGCGCGCACCTTGTGGGTGCCGTAGGCCGTGCCCGCGTCGGTGTTCACCGTGACGGTGCCATTGGGCGCAATGCTCACCGTGCCGCCGCCCGGCAGGGTGGCCGGGGTGACCGACATGCCCGAGAAATTATTGTTCGGATCGGTCGCTGCGGCGCTGGTCGAAACGTTGACGGTGGAGCTGCGCGACATCACCTGGTTGGTGTAGTCACCCAGGGTGGGCAGCTGGTTGGCCTGTACGTCCACGAAAACCAGGGCAGAGGTGGTGCCGCCATGGCTGTCGGTGACGGTGAGGCGCACCGGGTAGGACTTGCTCTCGTTGTCTTCGGTCGGCGCCACCAAGGTGCAGGCGGCCTGCGCCGTCAGCTGGATCTGGCCGTTGTTGTTCAGCGCCGAAACGGTGAGTTCTTGCGGATAGTCGCTGAGGCTGACCTGCAGGGAGCCTGCGGCATCCTGCACATCGGTGACGGTCGCTACCACGCCGGAGACGCTCGGGCTGCCCTGGCGCGTGGTCAGGTGGTTGCCGACCGTGATCGTGGGCGCGCTTTCGCCGCCGGTACCGACGATTGAGAAATTCACGTCGGACACGTCGAAGAAGACGTTGCCCACGGCCGCCACGCGGATGCGCGCCTGCGCGGTCGCCGGCGTGGCAGCCGGCACGGTGACGTTGGCGCTGCCGTTGTTCGGCACGCTGGCAGCCAGCTCCACCGGCCAGGTGTAACCGCCATCGAGCGACAGGGTGATGCGCACATTGGCCGTGTTGATGCCATTGGCGTCAGTACCAGCCACGTTCCAGGTGATGGTCTGCGGATCGCCCGCATTCCAGCTCACCGCCGTGTTCGGCGCCGTCACCTGGAAGGGACCTGCGGCCGCGACCGAAGTCACCGTCGTGTTCGCATCGGCCGTGCCACCGCCGCCCGCGCGGTTGTCGCGCGCGGTGATGCGGAAGTTCATGGTGCGGTTGGTGGTGGGCAGCAACTCGCCGGTGTAGAACGCGGTGCTGGTACCCGGCAGCGCGGCCGTGGCCGGCACCACGTTGGCGTTGTTGAGGATGTAGCGCAGGCTCGGGAATACACGCACCGGCTGCGGAATCGGATCGAACGCGCGGAACAGCGGACGATTGCCGGCATCGGCCAGGACGGCGTTGCTGGTGGCCGTGCCGAGGTCGAACTGTTCCCACACGTACGTCAAGCTGTCGCTGGGGCCGGTATCGGCGTCGGTAGCGGTGGCCGTCAGCATGAACGGGGTGCGCGAGGGAATGGTGAACGCGGTTCCGGTCGGGGTCACCACGGGCGGGTGATTGCCGGTGTTGGTGATGGTCGGGCAGGCGGCAACGGGAGCACTGGTCACGTAGGCCAGGATCTCGTTGAGGCTGTCGCGGTGGAAATAGTCTTCGCTGTGCGGCTGCAGGTCTTCGGCAGCGCAAATGCCGGCGTAGGCCATGATGGTGACGCCGCTGCCGGTTTCGTAGGCATTGGCGGTGGAGCGGTTGCCGCCGCCGCAATTGCCGGCCGTGCTGTTGAAGGTGTGATCGCCACCGAACTGGTGGCCCATTTCGTGCGCCACGAAGTCGATGTCGTAACCATCGGCCACGGGGTTGGGCAGGCCGGTAACGCCATTGGCCTTGCTGTTCGTGCTGCACACCACGCCAAGGCCGGCAATGCCGCCGCCGCCGGTGCTGAAGACGTGACCGATGTCGTAATTGGCCGAACCGATGATGGAGTCGGCCACCGTCTGGTTCTCGTCGATCAGGACGGAACCGTCGTCATTGGTGAACGGATCGCTGGTGCCATCGGTGAAGATGAGCTTGTCGGTGTCTTCGATCAGCACCATGCGGATGGCGAGATCGTGCTCGTAGATGCCGTCGACGCGATTGAGCGTGCTGACCATGCCCGAAAGCGCATCGTTAACGGTACCGCCATGGGAAGCGGTGTATTCGCCGGTGGCCGACAGGGCCAGGCGATAGGTGCGCAACTTGTCGCCGTTGGTCAGCAACTGCGCCACCGGCGCGCGGTCGACCGGCGACTTGGCTGGCTCACGGTTGTGCACGGTGCACTGGCGCGAAGCCGGGTTGTCGCTGGCGCGCGTGTAGTCGTCCTTGTCGTAGGCGATGTAGTTGTCGACGTCGCCGCCCTGGTAGGGATCGATGTAGATCGTGCCTTCGGTCGACAACACCTGAGCATGGAAGCCCTGCGGGGTGACGTCGAAGCGCAACGTGGCCGACGGATCGTCGATGCCCTGGCCGAGGTAGGTGTGGATTTCCGGATAGCGGGCGGCCAGGCCCGGCGCCATGATGGGCGATTCCACGATGCTGAAGTTGCCAAAACGGCCGTAGGGCAGCGGAACGGTCAGCGTCACCGGGCTGGTGCGCACATCCTGCCTGGATTCCAGCGGCGCCTTGGCCAGGCGCTTGGTCAGCGCCGTGCGGTCCAGTGCCATCACGCGATAGAACTGCGGAACGATATTGCGCTGCTGGCGCGGCTGCACGCTGGATTCAGCGATCTCTTTCCACAGCCCGTCGTTGGACTGTTGCTGCGGCCCGCTGCTGTTGGGCGCACTCTGCGCCATGGCGCCGCCGGCAAGGCCGGCAGCCAGAACTACGAAAATGGATTTGATGATGCGTGACACGATTCTTCCCCGACTGTGTTGCAAGTGTGCGGCATTGCGCCGCCCCCGTATTCCGCCGCCCCCGGGCGACGGAATCCTCCGATACTAGGCACTTCTCCGCCGCGCGCAACCCGTCCGCAGGCGGAGTAGTGACGAACCGCAACAATTTGAGCCGGATCAAGCGGCGCATTCAGCCTGCTACCAGATGTGCACGCGATCTTTCGGCGCCACGTACAGCTTCTCGCCCGGCTTCACCCCAAACAGGTCGTACCAGGCGTCCACGTTGCGCACCACGCCGTTCACGCGGAAGGTGCGCGGCGAATGCGGATCGGTGGCCACCTGGCGCCGAATGGCATCGTCGCGGTTCTTGCCGCGCCAGGCCTGGGCCCAGCCGAGGAAGACGCGCTGCTCGCCGGTCATGCCGTCGAGCACGGGGGCGGGTTTGCCCTTCAGTGAGGTTTTGTAGGCTTCGAGTGCCAGCGTGAGGCCGCCAAGATCGGCGATGTTCTCGCCGAGCGTGAGCTCGCCGTTGATGTGCAGGCCGGGCAAGGGCTCGAACGCGGAATACTGCGCCGCCAGTTGTTTGGCGCGGGCTTCGAAAGCCTTGCCGTCCTCGGCGGTCCACCAGTCGCGCAAGGCACCGTCGGCGTCGATCTTGCGACCCTGGTCGTCGAAGCCATGGGTCAGTTCGTGGCCGATCACCCCGCCGGCCGCGCCGTAGTTCATCGCCTCGTCCGCATTCGCATCGAAGATCGGCGGCTGCAGGATGCCGGCCGGGAAGACGATGTCGCGCAGCGAGCCGTTGTAAGCATCGTTGGTCTGCGGCGTCATGCCCCAGTCGGCGCGATCCACCGGCCCGTCGAAGCGCGAGACGTAGAAATTCCAGTCCGCGGCCGCAGCGCGCGTGACGTTGCCGATGAGATCGTCAGGGTGCACGACCACGTTGGAGTAATCGCGAGGATGGTCGGGATAGCCGACCTTGATCGTGTAAGTCTCCAGCTTGCGGATCGCTTCTTTCTTGGTGGCATCACCCATCCAGTCGAGCTTTTCGATGCGGGTGTGGAAGGCCGCTTTCAGATTCGTCACCAGGCTTTCGATCTTGGTCTTCGCTGCGGGCGGGAAATATTTGGCGGTGTACAACTGGCCCACGGCCCAACCGAGATTGCCGAAACTGTCGAAGCGATCGCCCGCGCCGTAGTCGCCGCCGGCCACCGCATGCACGCCGCGCTTCCAGCGCTCGGCCTGCGCCTGCTGGCCCGAGAGCGTCTTGTTGCGCAACTCGAACTGCGCATCCTGGAACGCCTTGGACAAATACGGTGCCGCGTTGTCGGCGATGTGCATCGCTTCCCAGGCCTGCAGCGTGGACAGCGGGGTCTGTGCGTAGATCTCGGCGAGCTTCGGGAACGCGGTTTTCTCGGCCACGATCACGCGCTGTAACTTGCCGAATTGCGCCGATTCCAGAAACCGGTCCCACGCGAAACCCGGCGCGAGCTTGGCCAGTTCGGCGCGGTCCATCGGGTTGTAGGTCGCCACCGTGTCGCGACGCTGCACGTTGGTCCAACTCGCCTCGGCGATCTTGGTTTCGAAAGCCAGCACCGCCTTGGCCGCGTTCGCCGCATCCGGCCATTGCGTCAGCGCGAGCAAGCTCGCCACATAGGTTTCGTAGGCCGACTTCTGTTTGGCGAATTCGTCTTTGAGGTAGTAGTCGCGATCGGGCAGGCCCAATCCGGCCTGGCTGAGATACAACGCGTATTTCTTCGGATCTTTCAGATCGATGTCGATGAAGGTATTGAACAGCGAGCCTTCGAAATCGGCATTCGTGCGGCCCATCAAGGCGGCGAGATCATCGCGCGTTTTTGCATCGCGCACGGCTTTCAATTGCGCGTCGATCGCCTTCGCACCGAGGGCTTCGATTTTTGCCTCGTCCATGAACGAGGCGTAGAAGGCCCCGACCTTTCCGTCCAGCGTGATGGGCTCGAGGCCGACCTTTTTCGATGCCTCCTCCATCATCTGGTGCAGGCGCGCTTCCACCGCATCGCTCATCGCCAGGCGCAGGGAAAAGCCGGGCTTGTCGGCGGGGATCTGGGTCTTGTCGATCCAGGTGCCGCTGGCGTAGCGGAAGAAGTCGTCGCCGGGCTTGGTTTTCAGGTCGGCGCCGGCCAGGTCGAAACCCCAGTTGCCGTATTGGGGCTTGGCGTCCTGCGCCATGGCCGTGCCGGCAAGGGCGGAAAGAGCGAGTGCACAGGCGAGGGTAAGCAGACGGGCTTTCATGGCGACTCCGGGCAGTGGACCGCCCGATGGTGGCAGTGGCTTCGGCACCCTGCCCCGTGCCAGAAGACGGGGAGCGGCGACGCCGCCCGCGCGAATTCGTAGAATAGGCGGCTGCGGTGTTCCAAGACCGCAAATCAGGCAACATCGGCAACCCGTTCAAGGCAGGAATTCCCATGGGCAGAGGCCCCAGCATCGAAGGTCGCAAGGGCGCGGAAGACGCTAAGCGCGCCAAGGTTTTCACCAAGCTCATTCGCGAAATCACCGTGGCCGCGCGCACCGGCGCCGACCCCGCCGGCAACCCGCGCCTGCGCAGCGCCGTGGACAAGGCGCTGGGCGCCAATATGACCAAGGACACCATCGAACGCGCCATCCGCCGCGGCTCGGGCGCCGACGGTGCCGACGCGATGCAGGAAATCCGCTACGAGGGTTACGGCCCCTCCGGCGTCGCGCTGCTGATCGACGCCATGACCGACAACCCGGTGCGCACGGTGGCGGACGTGCGCCACGCCCTGTCCAAGCACGGTGGCAATCTGGGCACGTCCGGTTCGGTGGCATTCCAGTTCAAGCGCCTGGGCGAGCTGAGCTTCGATACCAGCGCCGCCGGCGCCGAAGACAAGCTGCTCGAAGTGGCCCTGGATGCCGGGGCCGATGACGTGCAGAGCAACGGCGGCGAGAGCACCGTGTTGTGCACGCCCGATCATTTCGAAGCGCTGAAGAAAGCCCTCACCGATGCCGGCCTCCAGCCCCTGCATGCCGACGTGGTGATGCGCCCGGAAAACCGCGTGGCGGTGCCGGCCGAAGCCGAAGAAACGCTGCGCGACCTGATCGACTGGCTGGAAGAGCTGGACGACGTGCAGGACGTGTATCACAACGCCGTGCTGAACTAGCGCCACCGTGCTGCCATCGCGAGATGGCAGCGCCGCGGCAGACGACTACTGAAAGCCATTGTCGAAAATGGCGTCGTCCAACAAGGGATCATTGTCCACAAAGGCCGCATTGCCGCCCTGCCGCGGCGAACCGTTGACGCTGTTGAAAGCGCCGGTGATGTACAACCGGTTCGTCGGGGCCGTGCACATCCCCATGGCCAACAGCACGCCGGAGTTGCTGCCGATGACCGGCGCAAAACTGTCCTTCACCGCCGTGCGGATGTCCAGACGCGTGAGGCCGTTGTAGAGGCCTTCCAGGTTGCTGGCGTAGAGCCAATGCCCCTGCAGGGCGAGGCGACCGATGCCGAAGCCGTCATAGTCATGCACCGCCGGCGCCCAGCCCGCCACCACGCTCCCGCCCGGCGACAGCTTGGCCAGGGGCAGCCCGCCAGCCGAATCCAGGCCGTAGTGGCCGCTCACCGGGTGAGCCGGGTTCATGCCATACACGTAGACATTGCCGCTCGGATCCACCACCGCGTCCCAGATTTCCTTTCCAGCACATTGGGATCCTAAGCTTAGAATTCCACGTGGACAAGTTGTCGCG
>JADMIO011356676.1_pt1 | contig 60080 bp, 49 predicted proteins | sample 8958161 | NCBI WGS metagenome assembly JADMIO01 (sample SAMN16585339, study PRJNA669376) | soil metagenome | isolation source: Crop rotation soil | place: USA: Cullars Rotation, Alabama | collected 2011
GGGGCGCCCGAGCCGCGAGCGAGCGCGCCCACTCCCGTTTCCAGCTCCGTGCCCGGGTCGGCACGAGCCGCCGCCCTGACGCTCCCGCCGCTGCCCGACGAGTGCGAGCAGCAACCCGGCAAGCCGCCGCCCGAACCGCTCGAACGCAGCTACACCGGCGTCGCCAAGAGCGCGCGCTGCCAGGGCGAGCTGCACACGATCATGCGCGGGGTCAGCCAAGCCCTGGGCGTGGGATGCAACTATTGCCACTTGGTTCCCGACTATCGCGCGCTGACTCATCGCAAACAGATCGCGAACTGGATGGCGAGCGAACTCGTCCCCGCGCTGCGCAAGAAGAGCGACGGCAAGACTCCGTGGTGCAGCGACTGTCATGCAACGCTTGGCAAGGGCCGCGCGAAGCTGCTCGGCGATCCGCGCGACGCTTCGTTCGCGATCGAGTGGATGACGACTCATCTCGTCGAAGATTTCGAGAGCAACTCGGGCGCGGGTCTGCGGTGTAACGGCTGTCACCGTGGCAACGTCGGAACGCCGCAGTTTCAGCGAAAAATTATGCTCAGCGAGCTATCGCACGGTGACTGACCTGCGGCGCACGGTGTGAAGGTAAGACAGTTTTCGGAAATCCTGTCCGCTTCGTGACACAAAAAACGCGTGCTCGATCGCGCAGCGTCCGTAATAGTCGGCACACACTCAATTCGAGGAGCGAGATCATGCAGAGGACGCAGTACAGCGTGTTCGCGATCGCGCTGTTGGCCGGCGTACCGATCGCAGGCTGCAGTGGACCGTCGAGCGTCAGTCAAACATCAGCTATTGCGTCCGCGGGCGCTTCGAGCAGCGCTGGTTCGCTCGGTAGCGGTGGTGCGATCGGTCTTGGCTACGCCGGTTCTGTGGCACAAGCCGGCGCCGTGATGCTCGTACCGGATGAAGAGGTGGGCGGCAGCCCGAGCACTGGCGGTCCGCCCGCCGAGCCATACCCCGACACACTGCCCCCCGGCTTCACCCCCGCCAACCGGTTCGGCGGGTTCCGCGTGGGCGACCCCATCACCGCGGAGACCGGTGCGCCCACAGACCCGGGTGATACCAACGAAGAGGGCTGCGGCACTACGATTTTGGCCGTGATTCGCGACTTCAAGCGCGACGACAAGAACTTCGAAGGTCCCAAGATCGGTGACGATCGAAATCTGGTTTTGCCCACGCTCGGTGCCGATCGCAAGCCCGTGTTCGCCTCTTCGGGACCGACGGACACCGTGAAAGACCCCGCGCAGTTTGCGGATTGGTATCGCACGGTGGACGGCCTCAACAAGGCGTACAAGCTCGAGCTGTGGTTCGGTCCGAATGCTGGCGTGAGCAGCTTTCAGAGCACGGAGTTCTTTCCGCTCGATGGTATGGGTTGGGAGGAAGGGGTCACCGGCTATCACAACTACTACTTCACGACCGAGATCCACACGCGCTTCAAGTACGAAGGCGGTGAGTCCTTCAAGTTCACCGGCGACGACGACGTCTGGGTATTCATCAACAACCAGCTCGCAATCGACCTGGGCGGCGTGCACGGCGCCGAGAACGCGTCGATCGATATCGACGCGCGGGCAAGCGAACTCGGTCTGGAGAAGGGCAAGGTTTACCCCTTCGACATGTTTCAAAACGAGCGCCACACGGCCGAGTCCAACTTCCGCGCCGACACCACGCTCAATTTCGTGGACTGCGGCACGATCGTCCCGGAAATCCCCAAGTAGAGGGCTTTTTGGCTAGTGACGTCGCGGGGCCGAAGGCCCATCTGCTGTTCGTGTACGGCTCGCTCAAGCGCGGGCGAGCCAATCACGAGCAGCTTCACGCGGCGCAATACCTGTCAGTGACCCGCACCGCGCCGCGCTTCGCTTTGCGAGTGATCGACGGCTATCCCGCGCTGGTCCCAGGCTCGTGCGCGATTGTCGGAGAGCTGTATCGAATCGCGGCCAACGCATTGCCTGCGCTCGATGAATTCGAGGGACAGGCCTACGCTTGCCAGGAAATCGAACTGGAAGGCAGCGAGCGCGCGCTCGCCTATCTGTCCCGCGTACCCGACGCGGGCACTCCGTATCCGGGCGATGAATGGCCGACGCGCTGAGAGCGCGACTCAGACCGCGCGCGCGAGCACGATCAGCTGCGCCGAGCGCGCGCTGAAACGCCGGCCCGAAAAATCCCCGTAGCGCGCTTCGATGACAAAGCCCGCGCGCGCCAGCAGGTCGGAAATCTCGGCTGACAGGAAGTAGCGCTGCGCGATCGGGATTTGCAACGCGCCGCCCCGCTCCCGCGGCACGTAGGTGTAGTTCACGTCCAAGCGCTGCTGGGCGCGGCGCACGCGCGAGCGCTCGAACACGTCCCAGGTGTGGCCCGCGTGACGGAGGGTGACGATCGGCTCAGGGTCGTCTGCGCCCGCGCGCGCTGGATTGCGCTGAAATGGTCCGGCGTTCCACACGTCCAAGGCGAGCGTGCCTCCGGGCTCGAGTGCCCGGCGTGCGGCGCGAAAGCAGGCCAATGCGTCGCGTTTGCTCAGCAAGCAATAGAGCGCGTTGTATGGCAGGAGCACGCGTTCGAAGCGCTGTGGCAGTTCGAAATCACGCATGTCGGCGCGCACGAGCTGGACGGATTTGCGCTTTACCGTTGGCAGGGCCCGGAGATTGCGTTTGGCCAAGGCGAGCAGTTCCGGATCGAGCTCGAGCCCCACGAGCTTGCGCTGGGCCCTCGCCAGCGCGGTCAGCAGCCGTCCGGATCCGGACCCGAGCTCGAGCACGCTCTTCGCGCCGCGGCACACCTCGCCGTAGAACGCGATGTCCCCGGGGTTGCCGCGGTGAGTGAGCGCGTACAGCTCGGCGTTCACTCGCCCCGCTTGAGCTCGAGCTCTTCCCAGCGTGAAGTGAGCTTGTCCACCTCCGCTTTGGCGCGATCGAGCTCAGCCGTGACGCGGGCGATCTCTTTGCCGCCCGCCGCGTAGGTCTTCGGATCGGCCAGCGTTTGCCCGAGCTCGGCCACGCGTAGCTCGGCCTTCTCGATTGCGTCCGGCAGGCCGCCGAGCTCCTTCTGCTCGTTGTTGCTCAGGCCCTTCTTTTTGTTGCTGCCCGTGCTTTTCTGGGCGGGCGCTGCTGCCGCGGCCGGCGCGGCGCTGGCCGGTGGCGGACGCGAGGCGCGCTCGCTCTGTTGCTGCGCCTTCAAGCGGCGATAGGTCTCGTAGTTGCCGGGATAGCGAATGGCTTTTCCGCCCTCTTCGAAGGCCAGCACGCTGGTCGCAACGCGATCCAAGAACCAACGATCGTGAGTGACGACCAAGGCCGTCACTCCGAAATCGACCAGCATGCTCTCCAGCGCGCCCAGCGTGGCCGTGTCCAAATCGTTGGTGGGTTCGTCCAGAATCACCAAGTTGGCACTTTGCCGGAGCAGCCGCGCTAGGGCTACGCGCGCGCGTTCTCCGCCCGACAACGAGCCGACCTGTTGCCGCTGCTTGTGGGGGTCGAATGCGAAGCGTTCCAGGTAGGACCGTGGCTCGATGATCTCACCGCCGAGCTCGATCTTGGATTGATCGCCGACCACGTTGTCCCAGATCGACTTGCTGTCGTCCAACCCGGAGCGACGCTGATCGAAGTAAGCAACCTTGGTGTTCTGGCCGAGCACCACTGTGCCGCCCGCGGGCGGCAGCTCGCCCAACATGGTCTTCAGCAGGGTGGTCTTGCCGCTGCCGTTCGGGCCGACGATGCCGACGCGCTCACCTTCGGTGAGGAACATGGTCAGGTTTTCGATCAACACGCGACCGGCAATTTCGACCCGCAGATCGCGCAATTCCAGGATGGTTTTGCCGCTGCGCACGATGTCCAGCTCGAGCGCGGCCGTGCGGTCCATGCGCGGGCCGGTCACCGCTTTGGCCGTCTCTGCGCGGTCGATGCGCGCTTTCTGCTTCGTGCTGCGCGCCTTGGGTTGGCGGCTCAGCCATTCCAGCTCTTTGCGCAGGAAGTTCTGACGGTTCGACTCGGTGCGCTCCATGTGCGCGAGGCGCTCGGCCTTTTGCTCCAGGTACAGCTGGTAGCCGCCGTCGTAGCTGTACACTTCACCGTTCGCGACCTCGACCGTGCGCTCCGCCACGCGGTCGAGCAGGTAGCGATCATGCGTGATGAGCAAGATCGCGTTCGTGTACTCGTCGATCAGGTATTCTTCGAGCCACTCGATGGTCTCGGCGTCCAGGTGATTGGTCGGCTCATCGAGGATGGCCAAGTCCGGGCTGGAGATGAGCACGCGAGCCAAGGCCACGCGCCGCTGCTCGCCACCGCTCATGCTCGAGACCTTGGCCTCGGTGCGACGAATGCCCAGGTGGTCCAAGAAGGCTTCGACCTTGTGCTGCCGGTCCCAGCCGCCCAAGCGTTCGACGTCGCTCTGTGCGGCGTGCTGCTGTTCGAGCAAGAGTTCCAAGTTGCCCTCGCCGCGCGAGAGCGACGCACTCGCCGCCTCGTGCCGCGCGACGGCCTCGGACCAGCCGACCAAGCCGCTGGTGACGGCCTCGAATGCCGTGGGATCGCCCTCGAAATGCGGCACCTGCTCGAGGTAGGCCACGGACGCACCCCGCCGGCGGGCGACAGTCCCGGAGTCCGCCGGCTCAGTACCCGCAAGGATTCGAGACAGCGTGCTCTTTCCAGCGCCGTTCAGGCCGACGACGCCCACACGCTCACCGGGAGCGATCGACATGTCTGCTGCTCGCAAGACGGTGTGGGTACCAAAGGCGCGGTGAACGTTTTGTGCGGTAACGATAGACACGATGAAGGGCGCGGAGCCTACACCGTGCTCGCGTCACGTGGTACAAATCACGCTAAATATCTGGCTTGAAGCGGTACAACGCGCCGTCACGCTGCCCCCCAGCGTACAGCTCCCCTCGAAAAACGGCCAACGGTGCCGCGCAGAAGCTATCGTCGAGTTCGAACGGCGAGCGCTTGTCGGTGATGCGCGCAAGCACCGTGGGGCCCGCTTCATCCAGGCGTAGCAAGGCACGCGAGGTGAGCACGTGCAGCGCGCCACGGAAACGAACGATATCGGTAGGCACGCCCACGTCGGTCGGCAGCGGAACGCCTCGCCAGGTATCACCATCGCGGCTGACGCGCAGCCCCACACCCTCGCGAGACCAAGCGATCCAGTACAATGCGCCGCTATCTGCATACCAACGCAGTGTTTGTGCCGTTCCGGCTTCGGTAACCCGCACGGCATGCACGTCTTCTTGGCTGATCAACGCTCGCTCGCGCGGCGGCGCAAAGTAGACGTAGTCGTTCGGGTCGCGCTGGTCGTAGTCCTGGAGTCCGGCGTACAGGCGGTCACGAAAACGCACCAAGAAGGTCAGCCGCCAAACGCCATCCTGGTACGGCCGCGGGTAGTCCGCCGCGTACGTGAAGCGCGCGCCGAACTCGGTTTCGACCAGCAGTGCCCCCGGAGAGGCGCCATGCCAGGCGCGTTGTCCGGGCGGTACCGCACCCGTCGCAGCGTACCAATTACCGCGGAAGCGGATGGCATCGATCACGTGGTAGGCGCGCGGCAACACCAGAGCCCCCGCCTTGCCGGAAGCGTCCGGCGCTCGGGGTGGGAGATGACCGGGCATGCGCGCCTTGGCGAATTCGCCCTCGGCGGTGGATACGAAGACGAAGCCCTCCGTCCCCGGCTCGGAAATGCCAAAGCCGTTGTACGGCGGATCGGCGTCCGGTACGAACAAGCGGCCGCCAATCGCGTGTACGCGCAGGAAACCTTGGCCCGCACCGCCCCCCTTGCTCGGCTCACCCGAGCGATTCCAATCGAAGGCCAGCGACAAGGAGCGCGAATCAGTGGGCCGAAAGCGACTGATGGTCGCGCCGTCCAAGCCGAGTGGACGCGTCGCGTGAGCTGCGTACAGGGCGTCGCCGAGCGCGGTCAGGTCACAAATGCGCTGCAGCGCCAGCGGCGCGCGCCCCACGCGCTCGAAATGACCGGGACCGAGTGCAAGACCGGGCTGATCGAGCGACGGATCGTCGTCGCCATCGCGGTCCAGTTGCGCCGGCTCGCTGACGACGAGCGGTGGGGCGGTTGCCGGCTGAGCCCGCGCGGGCTCCGGACTCGGCGCGGCAACATTGCGCACGACCGGCTGGGCGCGGAGTGAGCGTTGTGTCTCGACCTTTTCGCAGCACACAGCTCCGCACAGCGAGACTACACCGACGAATCTGCCGGCTGTGGCGAAGGCCGGCGCGCGCTGCGCTATCACGCCTCAAAAACTAGCAGGGCATTGCCGGGTGACGCTAGCCGCGAGCTAGTGATAGCGTGGATCTGAAAATGGCGCAGCGCACGTTCGCAATCGGCGATATCCACGGTGAGACCAAGCACCTGTACAAGCTGATGTCCCGTCTGCCGACGCTGACCGCGCAAGACACCGTCGTATTTCTCGGTGACTACGTCGACCGCGGGCCAGCCTCGGCCGAGGTGGTGGAGTTCGTGCGCAACTTGCACCAGAAAACCCCGGCCAAGGTCATCGCCCTGCGTGGCAACCACGAAGACTCCTGGCTACGTGTACTCGATCGCGGCTGGGACGAATTCGTGACCCCGCCGAGCAACGGCTGCCTGGCGGCTTATCGCTCGTTCGTGGGCGGCCCAGTGCCGCGCGAAGACGAGCTCCCGAAGCAGAGCGAAGCCCAGCTCTTTACCTCGGGGGAATTCTTCCCGAAGCCGGTGGTGGCTTGGTTCCGCGCACTTCCGTATTGGTACGAAGACGAGCACGCGATCTACGTGCACGCGGGCTTGCCGCGCGGGGAAAAGGGCTTCTTGCACCCGAGTGCAGCGCCCGACCCGATCGTGCTCTTGTGGCTGCGCGACGACCATTTCTTTCGCAACTACCGCGGCAAGCTGGTCGTATTCGGACATACCCGGACCGAATATTTGCCGCCTGAGCTCTCCGGTTACACGCCGGAAGACCCAACCGATCTGTGGGCGGGCGAAAACGTGGTCGGCATCGATACCGGCTGCGGCAACGGCGGCTTCTTGACCGCGCTCGAGTTGCCCGCGATGAACGTGTACGAATCGCGCGATTGACGCTAAGCGCGCCGCGTGAGCGCCTCGACCAGCGCGCGCACCGAGCTGCCGGTGAACGGCTTCTTCAACTTCGGGGTTTCGACCGATTCGATGAAGTGCGCGGCGGGCTCGGTAAAGGCGCCTCCGGTCATGAACACCAACTTGCGCTCCTGGCCCGGATGGCACTCGCTGATTCGCTGATACACCTCGACCCCCGACATCTCTGGCATCATCACGTCGCAGAAGATCACGTCGAAGCGCCGACCCTCGGCCAGTTTGGCCATGGCCTCGGCCCCGGACGTCGCAAGCAAGACGTCGTGCGCGTACAGCACTCGGCGAAATGCCCGCAAAATCGCCGGTTCGTCGTCGATGACCAGGATGCGCGCGCGAAAGCGCTCGCTCGCAAACGGAGGCACACTCTCCAGCACGGGCACGGCCGTAGCCGCGAGCGAGGACGCCGGCAGCGTGAGCAACACACGCGTGCCCGTGCCATGCACGCTATCGATTTGGATCTCACCCTCCAGCTCACGCACGATGCGCAGCGCGATCGACAGGCCCAGCCCGGTGCCAACCCCGACCGGCTTGGTCGTAAAGAATGGGTCGAAGACGCGGCCCAGGTTCTCTTTGGGGATCCCGCAACCGGTGTCTTCGATTTCCAGCGTCGGACGGCCGTGCGCGTCGAGCCGCGTCCGAACCGTAATCGCATTGCGATCCACCGCGCCCGCTTCAATGGAGTGCGCCGAATTGATCAGCACGTTCAGGATCACCTGAGCGAGCTTGGCCTCGGTGCCCAACGCCGCTGGAATGGCCGAGAACTCCCGCACCACGCGCGCACGATGTCGGATCTCGTTGGCCGCCACGCTGAGCGCGCGCTCGGCGGCACGTTCCAGGTCGACCGCCACGACGCGCGCGTCGAGCGGGCGCGAAAAATTACCCAAGTCGGAAACGATGCTACGCACCCGCTCCGCGCCGTCCAAGCTGTCGTCGAGCACGTCAGCGAGTTCGCCCAGGCCCTTGCCCTCCAAGGGCTCGGCTCCCGGCGCGAGCAGCCGCTTCACGTACTCGAGGTTGGCGATCACGTACGCGAGCGGATTGTTGATGCCGTGGACCACGCCGGCAGTCAGCGTCCCGATCGCGGCCATGCGGTCCCGACTCTGCAGGCGTTGCTCGAACTCCGGCGCGCGCAGGGAGGTGGGCGCGTTGCGATCCGCGTGCGCTTCGACCAGCGCTAGCCTTCGACCCGCTTCAGCTTCGAGCCCGGTAAAGGTACAGGTGACCATCAGCTCGAAGCCGGGCTGCCTGACGCGAAATTCGCTCTCGACGCGCGTCCCCGGCTGCAGGCGACGAAGCTCCCCCGAAAGGAAAGCATTGGCGCCACTCATCTCGCGCGCGAGCAGCTCCTCGAGCGTGAGCGCCGCAAACAACGTCAATGCCGAACGATTCGCCCAAACTAGATCGGCACACTCGACGTCGACCACCCAGACGGGGGTGACGAGGGCATCGACCGCGACCTTGGCTGCGTCCGAGAAAATGACCATACCGTGGATCGGTGAAACGGCCGCAGCCGGCTCAGCTTGAGAGCGAGCGCGTCAATAGGCCGAAGGTGGGACCTGCACGCACACTCGGCTCACGCAGAACGCGCACAGCGAAAGCCACCCCCAGCGAAGCGATAATGCGGCTCGAAGCTGGTTCGCGCATACGTACGAAGCGCCTGCGGGCCGAATAAGTACGACCCCCCGCGCATCACCAGCCGCTGCCCCGTGCTTTCGTTGCGCGGATTGTTGGGCGGTCCGTCCTCGTAAAACGCGGGATCGTCGAGATCCTCGCACCACTCCCAGACGTTCCCGGCCAGATCCAAAATGCCATAGGGCGATGCGCCCTCGGGGCAGGAGCCAATCGGCAGCGTGCCGCCGGCGTTATTTCCGTAGTTGGCGCGCAGCGGCGAAGGCTGAGCGCGCCCCCAAGGATATTTGCGCCCGTCCGTACCGCGCGCTGCCTTTTCCCACTCCGCTTCCGACGGCAAGCGCTTACCCGCCCAGGCCGCAAAGGCTCGCGCGTCGAACCACGAAACGTAGGCCACGGGATGATCCTGCTCTCGCTTATTCAGCTTTCCCGTCAGCAGCTGTGGCACGAAGCGCGCAGCATCCTCGTCCGTCGGGCGATAGCCCGTGGTCTCCAGGAACGTAGCAAACTCACCATTCGTGACCGGAGCGCGGTCGAGATAAAACGCGTCCAGGTGCACCGTTCGGCGCTTTTGCCCCATGCCAAAAGTCCCCTCCGGGATCAGCACCATCTCCCCACCCGCGCCCGCGCGCACCACCACTTTGGGAAAACCCGAAATCGTGACCGGCGCTGCGTGGATCGGCAGGGCCGCGGCCAAGCGCTCGTGAAACACACGACAAGACGCGGGTCGCTGCGTCGGATCCTTGGCCAACGCATCCAAAATCAGCCGCTCCAATTCACCCGGCAAGTCCGAGCGCAACTGCGACGGAGGCACGGGCTCTTGGTTCACGTGCGCCATCATGACCGCAAAGTGATTGCCCTCGAACGGCAGCTTGCCCGTGCACAGTTGATAGAGCGTCACGCCCAGTGAATAAATATCCGAGCGCGGGTCCGCCGCATGCGGCTCTCGCACCTGCTCCGGAGACATGTAGCAACACGTCCCGAGGAACGCGCCCGTCATGGTGTACGTAGTGCCTTCCAAGATCCGCGCGATGCCAAAATCCACGATTTTGGGCCGCAGCGTTTCGCCCGTACCCCTGATCAGGATATTTTCCGGCTTCAAATCCCGATGAATCACGCCCTGACGATGCCCAGCTTCTACCGCCGCAAGAACGCCCTGAAAGAGCCGGCTGATCTCCTCGAGCGGCATGTGCCCCCGCCACTTGCCCAGGTGCTCCACCAAGCTCGGGCCCTCGACGAGCTCCATCACCATGGCCAACAAGTAATCGTGCTCCACGAAGTCGTACACGCGCACGACGTTCGGGTGCCCATACTCGCGTAGAATCCGCGCTTCGCGCGCGAAACGCATGCGAATGTCGGGATCGCCCGCCAAATTCGAGTGCAAACACTTGAGCGCCACGACGCGATCGAGCGCTTCGTCGTACGCCCGATACACGACCCCCATGCCGCCCTCGCCGATCACGTCTTCGATGCGATACACGGAGACGCGGGTCCCCGGCGCGATGCGCATGGGCAACAGCGCTGAACTCGCGTCGCTCGCCTCGCGCCCGGCGGCCCGCCGATTGGCACCGCTGACCGGCCCCAGCTGCACATCGCTCGCCTGGCTATCGCGTCCGCAGCCTGAACAGAACCGCGCCTCACTGGGCAGCGCGCGCAAGCAGCCCGAACAGCTCCGGAGCAGGTCCTCGCGCGCCATCCGACGCAGCATAGCGAGCCGGGGAATGCCGACGCAACTCGGGCAATTCAGGGCGGATTCATGTGTTGCGCGGGGGCGCAGCCGTTCACGGTGCCGATCGAAGTGCGAGTGGCGTAACCGGTTGGGTGAAGGGCTGGCTCCTGAGTCCCCCGCGCTCGCTGATCAGCGGGCTCCGCAGGTGTCGAGTCCGCAGCCGCCGCTAGCTCCACCACTGCCGCCTCCGGGGCCGCCAGGCAGGTTCAGGAGAGGAGTCATTAGCAAGCTCCAGTTCCGGGCGCCCAGGTAGTCCGCGTAAAGGGAGCGGACTCCGGTGACTCCGTCGACCTGCAGAACCCTGCCGGGGGGTAACGCCGGGGAGTATCCGGGTTCCAGAACGTAGTAGACGTTCTGACAGGCGTCGTAGGCCATGTCGTACGGGCCGTCGAACTGTTGACCACCGTTCGGCGCGCCGTTGCTGGAAAATACAGTGCGGTCGCCGGTGGCCAGATCGACGCTGATCAGAGCGCCGAGAGGACGGCCCGGTACCGCGCTCGGTTGCCTCTCGTCCAGCACCATCAGGGTGTTGGGCGTCGAGCCATTGGCAATGCTCAGCGGCCACACGATAGAGGGTCCGGCACCGCGGCTAGCGCCGGAGATCAGCGTGCGGTTGCCGTTGGTTGGGTTGACGGACATCAGCTGTTCGCCGTTGGCTAGGTAGATCACGCCACCGAGGTTGGCTACCTCCGCTGGCGCAGTGTTAGTGAGCGTCGGCCCGGTGCCAACTCCGTTGCCCGACAGCACGGTTCGATTGCCGGTGGTGGGGTCGATCAGAAGGATGCGTGGTGCATACGTGGTCGGATTCTGGTCGACGACGAGGATGTCTCCGCCGGCTTCCACTGCCACCGAGAACGGCCACACGAGCGCCGGGCCTGTACCCCGGACCGGGCTCGAGAGACTGGAAAGGCCGGACAGCAAGGTCCGGGCACCGGTGGTCGGGTTGACCTCCACCACCTTGGGCAGGGCGGTGAATGCGCCCGAGTCGGTCAGCACGATGTCGCCGTTCGGAAGGAATGCCATATCGGTTGGCTGGTCCAGCTCGGGCCCGCCGGGCGGCGACGTGTTGTTGGTCAAAATGCTTTGACCGCTGGGCGTCACGCGGAGCACTTCGCCTTTGGCGGGGCCGGGGCCGGGGCCCGAGTACCCGTCGCTGACCAGTGCTTCGACCGCCACACACATCGTCAGCGAACCCGCCGCTCCGGCAGACAGCGGCTGAGCGTTAGCTATCTTCGCTACCAGAACGGCGCCGAGGACTGCGGCCAGCGCGGCAACGATTCGACGATTGCTCAATGACACGACCGGATTCTGAACCTGTTCGAGCTGCATGATGTTCCTCCTCCTCGTCGAGCAGCGCCGAGCCCGATGCTCGCGTTCGCTCCGACGAAGAGGATTCAGCAACGCCCGTGCCCACGAAGATGGGGACCGGGAGGCCGTGATCCGATCCTGCATTTGGCGCGTATTCGAAGGATACGGCGGCGGCCGCGCGGGCACCGTGCCGGGCACGTGCCGGCCGACAGCAACGCCTATCAGGGCACTTGGGTGTCGCGATCGAGCCGTAGCCAGTTCTCGGCGTTCAACGATGCTCGGTGGCTTTGCGCTGCCGAGGAGGCCAACCTCGATGCTCGGAGTTGCCGCTCACCGGCTTCGCAACCAGCACGCTCGGCGTCGGCACCGGCCGAGTGCGTGCCGAATAGCTGAGCCACGCCATGACCGCGCCGAAGGTGCCGAAGGCAATGGAAATTCCGAGACCAATCAGCCAACGGCGATGCTCCGCGTCAACGGCGCGAGTCGCTTGCGGAGTGTCGGTGTTCGTTTCATTCATCGCGAGCAATACGCAATGGTGCGGGCAGTACGCCCCGGCATTGGGTAACCAACCTTGGAAGATTCGCGTGTTCGATCGAACCGGAAGCGGGCATTAGGAACCTCTACCGCGCGAAACGCCCGCGCTAATTGCGACGTGGCAAAATGGCACAAGCAAACAGGCACAGAACCGAGTCGCGCGCTGAAGAGAACCCCGGAGCGACGCGCTATTTTTCGAGCTCTATTCGTCGGATGTGATGAGCGGTAGCTCTTCGCCCTCTTTGGCCAGGTAGGTGAGCGCTACGACGCCTCGGGTCGAATGCTCGCGGACTGCAGAATAGACTCCGCCCTTCCAGATCGCTTGTGCTGAGCGGGCGAAGGCCGAGGTATTGAATTCGCGAAAGGATTCGACGCTCTCGTGGGTGGTCTCGACACGACAGGTGTGGCTTTTGCAATTCACCGCGCTCACGTTCGAGCCTTTGGGTAGGGTTGCGGGGAGAGCACGGGCAATTTCATTCGTGGTCGCGCCGCTCCAGCGACCGTCGGGTCTTTCGTTGGCGAAGGACTGCTCGAGACGGGTGAGGATCGCGGCCTCAGCCTTCGCGGCTTCTTGCTCCTGCTCCGCGTCGCTGAGCGCTCGGCTTGGCGCGACCTCGCTGGGGTCCTGAACTGGAGTCGGGAGACTGGTCGGGGACGGCTCGGGTGCGGGCGCGGGTGCGGCGTTTGCTAGGCGAGCTGCGACCAGCAAATCCGTGGCTCGTGCTTCCTTGAGTTCACCCAGCTCACGTCGAAGCTCTCGAATGGCGGCAGCGTCGGATTTCGGCTCGGGTGTCGTCGTGGGTTTCCGTGAGTAGAGCCACCACGCGGCGTTGGAGACGCACACCGCTGTCGCCAGGGTACCCCAGATGATTCCTCGATTCATGGTTACTTTTCCCTGCTGCAATGGTTGAGCGAGCAAGTGGCACGGTCGCCAGCTCAGCCAATGGCTGACCGAGCTGGCGATCGGCCGGATGCGCTACGGCGTCCAGAAGAGGGAGTGCACCCTTGCACCCGCGTTCATGGAGCAATCGAGCATCAACACGTCGCTCGCGAGAGTGATTGGCAGCGCGCCGGTAGCCTGGATCACGGGCACCGCCGCCACCGGGATGGGCAGTACCGCGCTGGCGGCGAACGCTGTGCCTTGGCGATTGTTCCTCACCGCGCGACAGAGCCCACCGGCGGCGGCTGCACGTGACGTGAACTGGATCGACTTGGCACCCACGGTGTCGACATCGGCAGGGACGATGTACTCCGCCGCTGCACAGGTGCTGAGCACCGCCCCGCTGGTATTGTCGACATTGAAGCAGTTGGATTGCGCGCCAATTTCTGGGTTTCCGTCGACCGCAGCCACGGAACGCGCAGAGGCGATCCCCCCGACTACGACTGACGACGCAAGAGCCAACAGCGTACTGAGAACGAGCTTCTTGTTCATGTTTTCTCCATCTCCCGAGCGGAGATACCCGCGCCGACATCCCCGCCGTCGCGGCCCTCCACCAACGCGGATCGGCGATAGCATGTCTCGCGACTCGAGTCTTTGGTCAATTCGTACGATCCATGCAGCGCCGCGCGCAGGCGACGACCGACAAGCAAGAATCAAAATTACATGACTGACGAATACCGCCAGCGCGCCTTGGCCGAGTTCGGCCGGCGGGAGCCAGGGCTGAGGAAGTAGATGCGACCTGAGTAGTTCCACTCACGACGCTTGGCTACGGCGTTGCCACGCTGCGCAGGTGACAAACCGAGCGCTGGTGATTGGTGGAAGTATCGGTGGCTTGTTGGCCGGCCTAGTGCTCGCCAAGGTCTGCGATGAAGTGGTGTTGGTCGAGCGTGGGGAGCTTGATGGTACGCCGTCGCCCCGCGCGGGTGTCCCGCAGGCAATGCATGCTCACGGCCTGCTCGCGGGCGGGCTCGTGGCGCTGGAGCAGCTCCTGCCCGGGCTTTGCCGGGAGCTCCAGCAGTTCGGATGCCCGACCGGAGACAACCTGCGCGATGCGGCGTGGGTCTTCTCGGGCCGGCGACTCGCGCTGGGCGACAGCGGCGTCCGAGGCATGACGGTGGCTCGTCCGCTGCTCGAGCACGCGATCCGGCGGCGCGTGGCTGAGCTACCGAATCTGAGCATCCGGACCAGTGCCAAAGTGAGCGGTTTGCTCTACGGCGCGGGCCGGGTGATGGGGGTGAGACTCGCGCCCCCGCTTGGGGGTGGCGAAGAAGACGTGTCTGCAGATTTGGTGGTCGATGCGTCGGGGCGGCACTCGCAGTTGCCGCAGTGGCTGGCGGCGCTGCAGCTCCCGGCGCCGCGCATCGAGGAGGTCACGCTCGAGCTGAACTACGCGAGTCGGATCTACGCGCGGCGCCCGCAGCACCTGGGCGGCGGGATCGCGCTGATGGTCGTGTCCTCCCCCGAGTCTCCACGCGGCGGCATTGCGCTGGCACTCGATGAAGAGCGCTGGATCGTCTCTCTATACGCGATGGATGGCACGCGCCCGCCCCAGGATCACGCAGGTTTCGTGGGCTTCGCGCGCACCCTCGCGAGCTCGGCGCTGACTGAAATATTGGAGGACTCGAGTCCCCAGAGCGAGACGCGAACCCTGCGCTTTCCCTCCAGCATTCGCCGGCACTACGACAAGATGCGCGATTTTCCGAAGGGGCTCTTGGTGTGCGCGGATGCGCTCGCGAGCTTCAATCCGACGTTCGGGCAAGGCATCACGGTGGCGGCAAGGCAGGCGATCTTGTTGCAAGACTTATGCACACGCGTGGCGCTCGGCGAGCTGGGCAGGGTCTTCTTGAGTCGGAGCGCGCCGATCGTCGATGTCGCCTGGAACGCGTCGGTGGGCCGGATATTCCTGTATCCGGGCGTGGTCGGCCGTCCAACGTTGAACATGCGGATCGCGAACGCTTACTTGCCCCGCGTCGTGGCCCGGGCCCACGCTGACGCAAAGGTCGCGACCGCGTTGCTCGAGGTGATGCACTTCTTGCGGCCGCCCAAGAGCCTGTTCACGCCCAGCTTGATGTTGCGCGTGCTTGCGCCTGGTTGATATCCAGATGATTCGTGGCAGCATCGCTTGGGTGGACGCCCCGCGCATTCAGTACGTGAGCACGGCGCGCGGCAAGGTAGCGTTTCAAGAGGTGGGGAGCGAAAGCACATCGTTCGTGCTCGTGCCGCCGCTGGCTCAGCACATCGAAATGATGTGGGAGCAGCCGGTCTTCTGGCGTCCGATCGAGCGCCTCGCGTCGGGGTTTCACTTCGTCCAGTACGACAAGCTGGGGACCGGGCTGTCGGACCCCTCGAATGGGCGCGCGACGCTCGACGAGCGCCTGGAAGAGCTCAGCGCGGTTCTCGACGCCGCGGGTGTAGAGCGCGCCTGGCTCGGGGGAATTTCGGAGGGCGGTGTGATCGCGCTCGCCGCCGCGGCGAGGATGCCGGAGCGCGTCGCCGGGCTGGTGTTGATTTCGACCTACTCGGGAAACTCCGCGCTCGCTGAGGCCGCGGCGCACGGGCCAGTGCCGTCCAAGCGAGAGTTTCGCGGTTTCTTCGAGCAAGTGGTGGCTCGCTGGGGCACCGACTCGACGCTGACGCTCAGCGACTTCGCGCCCTCGATGCGCACGATCCCCGCGCTGGCGCGCTGGCTGCCACGCTACGAACGCGCCTCTGCCAGCCCCGCGCTGGTCAGCGCCTTGATGGCGAGCGGCTTCGCCCTGGATGCGACGCCCGCGCTGCCCCAAATCCAAACGCCCGCGCTGGTCCTGCACCTCACGGACGACCGTGTGATCCCCGCCGCGTTTGGCCGCATGCTGGGCGCGCGGCTGAAGCACGCGCGCTACGTCGAGCTGCCCGGCGACGACCATTTCTCGTGGGTGAGCCCCAACGTCGACCAGCAAATCGATCTGATCTTCGAGTTCACCGGGGTACGCGGCAGCGGTCAGCGCGTGAGCTCAGTGTGGCAGCCATGGTCAGTGCTCACACCCTCCGAGCGCCGCACCGTGGGTCTCGCCCAGCGCGGCCTCACCAACACTGAAATCGCAAGCCAACTGAAGCTATCGGCGCGCACCGTCGAGAACTACCTGGCACGGGCGTACCGCAAGCTCGGTGTCCGCTCGCGCACCGAGCTCGCGCTGCTCAGCCAGGCGTGAGCAATTCGCGCTTGCGGTGAGCGGCCGAGGGTTGCGTCGCCCTCGAAGAAGCCGAGCTCGGTGCCGTTCGTGAATGGTGCTTTGTGCACGAAGTACGGGTGGAGCCGGGCGTGGTCTTCCCGTGCGAACCACGGCGTGGTCCTTCACGCGCGTCGCCGTTTCTGACGCTAGCTGGCGCCCCAGCGTGGATTCGCGGATTTCGGTGCCGATCGAGATGCGATGATGCCAGCGCAATCAATTTCCCTCGGGGTATCCCCGAAGAGCCGGAAGACAGCGTCCCCAGCGAGCTTGGAGCCGCGCCGTCGCACGGTCCATCGAGTAGCACGTCCATTCCGCGTTCGGAATGGGTTCGGTGTCAGCCGACGACCAAGACCTTTTCGGGTCGAGGAGAGTGGCGAAACGAGGGGCGGAGCTTGCCTGTTGCTCCGAAAAGCAGACGAGCACGGCGAGTTTCGCGGATACTGCGTGGTCCCCTGAGGAGGTGGCTGATGCAATTGCTATTCGTTCCGTTGTGTTTGTTGGTTGCGGGCTCGCTGCGGGTCTGCAGTAACGAAGAAAAATCGAACGCCGGGGTGGCCGCGAGTGCGGAGCTGCGCAGCGCGCCTGCCGCTAGCGCGGAGTTGAAGGCGGTTCTGCCTCGCCCGCGCATTGGTGGCAGCGTCGCAAGCGCGGGCGAGCTGTCCGTCGAGGTGGCGTTTCACGAAGGCGGTTTGATCGAAGCGCTGGTCAGTGACGTGAAGGGGCTAGCGATCGACGAAGGCGTGAAGCTTTCGGCTTTGGTTCAGGTTGCCGGCGGCGCGAGCGAAAAAATCGAGTTGGGATTCGTGCCGGCGCGCGCTCGTTTCGAAGGGCATAGCAAGGCCGGCGTCGAGCTCGCACCAGGGCCCGTGGCTATTTCGGTCGAGGTCGGCGGTAAGCTGCACAGTTGCAAGCTGGGTGTCGGCGTCGTGCTGCCGCGGCCAAAGGTCGGCGGTCATGTGCTCGCCGCGGGTGCTTTTAGCGCCGAGGTTTTGGCCCATCGCGGCGGTGAGGTGCAGGCCTTCGTGCGCAACAGCGCGGGCGCTGAAGTGAAGGGGGACGCAAGCGCGAGCTTTTTGGTGAGGTGTCGGGCGAAAGGCGGCGCCACGGAGGAGATTGCGCTGCGCTTCGATGCGCCGCACGCCTGCTTTGCTGGCAAGGCCAAGGCGGGCGTCGAGCTCGAGCCAGGGCCACTCGCATTCGTGGTCGACGCCAAGGTCGGAGCAGGCATCGGTGGGCTGGAGAGCATGGCGCTCACGGTCGATGCCAGTCACGGGGGACAGCTCGTCACCGTCGGAGACTATTCGCTCGAGCTGGTTGCGAAGGGTAGCGAGCTCAAAGCTTTTGCGTTCGATGCCTCGGGCAAGCTCCAAACCGCGGGCGATCTGGACGTGAAGCTGGACGTCGGTGCGGGCAGCGCCTCGAAGCTGGCCTTGGTCTGGGCTGCGCCGTGCCTTTGCTACCAGGCAAATCTCGCCGGAAAGCTGGACCTCTCGCTGCAGCCTATCCGTGTTTCCCTGGTGGCGGGCGGCAAGGCGTTCTTCGGAGCGGTCGCATCGCTGCAAGCAGCGGCGAAGGCGGATCTGAAGGCCGACGCCAAGCTCGATGCCACGTCCAACGTCGACGCCACCGCCAACGCCAACGCCAAGCTCAGTCCCAGCGCTAAGCTCGGGGCACAGGCCGGCGTCAAGGTCGACCCAAAGCTCGACGCCAAGGCCAGTGCCAGTGCCTCCAAGGGCGCCAGCGCGGCCGTCAAGATCACGCCGCCCAAGGTGAGCGTCACCACCAATTCAGGCGCAGCTGCAGGCGCCAAGGCTGGTGGCGGCGCGAAGGCATCGGCTGGCTTCAGCCTCGGCACCAAGTAGCATTCGAGCGCTCAGCGTGGCGCGGGCAATCGACCCAAAATCGGTTGCAGCGCCAGGCTCGGCCGAGCAATGCCACGCTTGATGCCCGCCATCGTGCGCAGCATCTCTTCGCGTAGGATCGGCAATTGGCAGGCCAGGTTCATGAGCGCGTTGCGCAGCGGGCCGAGCGCTTGCAGATCCGATTGGAAGAGCGGTGTGAGCCAGCGCGAGGCGAACTGGTAAAAATCGATCTGCGCGCGGCGTGCGCGCGAATAGCGCTCGAGCGCGATCGCCAGCGGGACCTCTTCGGTCAGCGCGGCAGCCAGCGCGCTGGCATCCATCAGAGCCAAATTCGTGCCCTGGCCGAGTTGTGGGCTCATGGCGTGCGCGGCATCACCGATGAACACTTGGCGTTGGCTGTGCCAGGACGACATCACGATGTCGTGGTAGCCGGCGGTTAGCACTTGCTCCACGCTTTCGATCTGATCGAGCACGAACGCGGCGTCCGGCTCGTAGCGCAGGATTTGCTCTTTCCAGGCCGTGAGGCCCGCGCGCCGAAAATCATCGACCAGATCCATGCGGATGCTCCAGAACAGGCTGACCCGGTGCTCGTCCGCGCCATTGCCGAGTGGCCCCAGACCCGTCGGTAGCAAGCCCAACATGTGGCGCGTGCCGTTCGTGATCTGTCGCAGCCGATTGCGGTAGAAGTGCGCAGGATCGCGGGCGACGAACCAGAGCGCGCCCCACGGATACGGGCGCTCTCGGCGCAGCAGCCCGCTGCCGCGCCGCAAATCCGAGCGCGCGCCGTTGGCGATCACCACCAGATCGTGTTCGGCGATGGGGCGCCCGGTTTGGTCTTGGATCTGGGCCTTGCCGGGTCGTTCGAGCACTCGGCCGACGCTGGTGGCGCGGCGCAGGGTGGTGCCGGCAGCGACGGCTAGCTCGTGCAAGATCTGGAACAGCGCGCCGCGGTGCATGCCCAAGCCGAATAGCGCAGGGTGCAGCTGGGCGTAGTCCAGGCGGAACACGTCCTGGTTCTTGGGCGTGACGCAGTGCAAAGATTCGAGGCGCGCGCCGCGTTCGAGCACTCGCCCCAAGACGCCGAGTTCGGCCAGCACGGACAAGCCGGTGGGTTGCAGCACGATGCCCGCACCGATCGCCGAGGGCTCGGAGAACTCTTCGTACACCGTGACGCGGTGCCCTGCGCGCCCCAAGAGCGCGGCGGTGGCGGCGCCGGCGAAGCCGCAGCCGACGATGCCGACGTCCAAAGCTCGCATCTCGTTCCGGCTCAGCGCATCGTGACCAACTCTTCGGACGCGGTCGGGTGAATCGCCACCGTGCGGTCGAAGTCCGCCTTGGTGGCGCGCATTTTCACGGCCACGGCGAAGCCCTGAATCATCTCGTCGGCGCCCCGGCCGATCACGTGCACCCCAACCACGCGCTCATCGGCTCCGACACACACGAGCTTCATGTGCGTCAGCGCTTTGTGCTCGGTGACCGCGTAGAACATGTTGGTGAAGCGCGTCGTGTAGATCTTCACCGCGTCGCCGTGGAGCGCGCGTGCGTCCGCCTCCGACAGTCCGACGCTGCCGATCGGTGGGTGGCTGAAGACCACGCTCGGAATGTCGTGATAATCGAGCTTTGCTTGAGCTTTGCCGCCAAATAGCCGATCGGAAAGACGGCGGCCGGCGGCGATCGCCACCGGGGTCAAGGTGGCACGACCGGTGACGTCACCAATCGCGTACACGCCTGGCGTGCTGGTGTTCTGCCACTCGTCCACCAGCACGTGCCCGTCCGGATCCGAGCGCACGGCGGCCGCGTCCAGGCCCAGGCCTGCGGTGTTGGCGTGCCGTCCGATGGTCCAAAACAGCGCTTCTACCGGTGGTAGCGTGTGTCCGCCTGCGAGCCTGGCCACGCGCTCCCCGTTTGGCGCACGCTCCACGCCTTCGACCGTGGCGCTGAGCCGCACATGAACGCCGCTGTTTTCCAGCGCTTCGCGCAGTGCGTCGCCGAGCATGGCGTCGAAACCGCGCAAGGGTCGCTCGTTGCGCATGGCCAAGTGCACCTCACAGCCCAGGGCGCGCAGCACCCCCGCGAGTTCCACCGCGATGTAACCCGCGCCCACGATCAGCGCGCTGCGAGGCAGAGCGGTGAGGGCGAAGAAGCCATCCGAACTCAAACCGAGCTCGGCGCCCGGAATGTCCGGGATGGTCGGCGCCCCGCCAGTGGCGATCAACACGTGCTTGGCGCTGAACACGCGCTCGCCGACTTGCACCTGGGTCGGGGAAAGCAATTTGCCTCGACCGCGGATCACCTCGACGCCGTCCTTGGCTAGGTTCTTGGCGTAGTTGCCGCGCATGCGCTCGATGTACGCTTCACGGCGCTCACGGAGGCCCGCAAAATCGTGGCCGCTCAGCGTGACGTCGAAGCCGTAGCCGGAGGCGCTGTGCAGCGCTTCCGCGATCTCGGCGGCGTTCCACATCACCTTCTTGGGCACACAACCTACATTCACGCAGGTGCCGCCGAGCTCCCCGGCTTCGACCAGGGCGGCCCGGGCGCCATACTCGGCCGCGCGGCGCGCCGAGGCGAGGCCGCCGCTGCCACCCCCAATCACGAGATAGTCGAAGGTCTCCATTTGATTCATGGTCATCGGGCTTCGCGCCGGTTTTTGCAAGTGTAGATGCTCAAAGCGCTGCCCAGCGGCGGAGCGATGGTAGTAAATGCGCCGTGGCTCGCGTCCGCGGAAAGATCCCTCGCTCTCTCGGGCTGCTGTGGCTGGTTCTTGGTTTGTTGCTGGCTGGCTGCGGTTTTCACCGGGATGGTGCCGCGGCGCTCCGGCTGCGCGCCAAAATCCGCGAGCAAGTGGGCAGTGAAGCCAGCATCAACGTGCGCTCGGCGTACGGCTCGACCACCGTCACCATTCGCTTCGAGCACTTGCCTGCTACTGACTCCAAACTGTTGCAAGAACGAGTCGAGGCCTTGACCAAGACCGAGTTTCCCGAGACCGACTACGTGGTGGTGCTGGCCAAGCCATGACCCCCCCACTCGGGATCGCGGTCGTCGGCGTGGGCAACGTGGGAGGTTCCCATGCCCGCGAGCTCTTGCTCGGCAAGGTCCGCGGCGCAAAACTTGCGGCGGTCTGCGACACCAGCCCCGAAGCGCTGTCGCGCTTCCCCGGTGTGCCGGCCTTCACACACCAAAGCGCACTGCTCGCCACGGGGATAGCTGATGCGGTGCTGATCGCGACCCCCCACTACGATCACACGCCGCTTTCGATCGAGGCGCTGGCAGCGGGCCTGCATGTTTTGGTCGAGAAGCCACTGGCCGTGCACCAGGCGGACGCATTGCAAATGCTCGCCGCCTACGAGCGACGTCCAAAGCCCAGCCAGCTGTTCGCAGAAATGTTGGTGCTACGGACCGATCCGCGCTTCCTGCGGCTGCGCGCGCTGATCCAAAGCGGCGAACTCGGCACCCTGCGGCGCATGCACTGGGTGATCACTGACTGCCTGCGCAGCGACGCCTACTATCGCAGCGGTGGCTGGCGCGCGACTTGGCGGGGAGAAGGCGGCGGCGTGCTGCTCAATCAGTGTCCGCACAGCCTGGACCTGTGGCAATGGCTGTTCGGCATGCCTGCGCGCGTGCACGCCTTCTGCGGCTTCGGGCGCATGCACCCGATCGCCGTCGAGGACCAAGTGACGGCGTACCTAGAGTATGACTCTGGGGCGAATGGTGTGTTCGTGGCATCCACGGGCGAGGCACCGGGCAGCAACTGCCTGGAAGTCGTGGGAGATCTCGGCAAGGTGGTGGTCGAGCGCCACGGCCTCACGGTCACTCGCAACGCCACGTCGACTTTGGAGTTGCTTCGGAGCGGTCCGGCGCGGCTGCCGAAGGGCAGCGTATCGATTGAGGACATCCCGCTCGAGCACGGGCCGAGCCCGCTCACCTTCATGATCCAGAATTTCGTCAACGCAATCCTCGAGGGTGAAGCCTTGGTTGCACCCGCCAGTGACGGACTAGCCAGCGTCGAGCTGGCCAATGCCATGATTTACTCGGGAATTACTCAGCAAACGGTCGAGCTCCCACTCGACCCTGCACTGTACGTGGCGGAACTCGCTCGGCTGATCGAGAGCGAGCGCCCTTAAACCCGCTGGCCCGCGAGCCGTTCATGGCCGTGACGCGCGAGCCCACGAAATGAATAGCCCGCTGGATGTGACGAACTCGGGCTTGCGCCCACCACGTGCGCTGCGCGACGCGCAACTGGACTTCTGCGCGGACGAAACCGACAGCGGTGTGTTCACGCTGTTCGAGTCCGCGATCCTAGTCGTTGCCAGCGATCCTGAGCAGCTGCGCCCCGCTCTAGCCGAGCTGGAGAACGAGGGCTTTTCCGTGATCTCGGTCTCGGATGCGAGGCGCGTCGAGGAGCTCGCGTTCCTGCCGCGCTTTGCGCTGATCGAGATGGCTCTGCCGGGCGCATTGGACTTGCTTCGCCGCATCAATGCGCCCGAGCCAGTGATGCAAGTGCTCGCGCTGCTCGGGCCCACGGAAGCGGAAGGGCCGGCACTGCTGGCCGGCGCGGCGCTCACGCTGCGCGGTCCGCTCGACAGCGCCAGTCTGCTCTTCTGTATGCGGCGCTTTCGCGCCCAAGCCGAGCTCTTGCGCCAGTCGCGGCACGTCTTCGAGCAGGATCGCGAAACTGTTCCGGCCACGATCCTCGAATCCGTGCTGGCCACCATCGGGCATGAAATCCAAAATCCCCTGGCCGCTGCCCTGGCTAGCGTGGAGTGTCTGCGCGAGCCGGACCTGGCGCGCCGCCTGGCGGAGGACGAGCGGGTAGCCGCGATCGAAGACGCGGCCATTGCCTTGCGCCGGATCCGCGATGTGATGGGCGTGGTCACCTCTTTGGTGCGCGGCACCGCTCCGGACCTTTCACGCCTGTCCTTGTGGGAATGCGCGGAGCGGGCCGTGGGCGCCTTGAGCTCGCCCCAGGTGCGCATCGAACTCGCTGGCGACGAACAAGTCCGCGGTTTTGCCAACGGGGCTCTGCTCGAACAGGTGATCGTGAACCTGTTGCAGAACGCAATCGATGCGACGGTTGGTTCTCCGAATCCTCAAATCATGGTGCGCGTCTATCGCGCGGCGATGGAAGCTCGCATCTCCATTCGCGACAATGGCCCAGGCGTGCCCCTCGAGCTCCGTCAGCGCATCTTCGACCCATTCTTCACCACCAAGGGTGAGCGTGGCACTGGGCTCGGTTTGGTGCTCGTGCATCACGCCGTCGGGCGGATGGGCGGAGCCGTGACGCTCGGGCCGACGCAAGCGGGCGCCGTGTTCCGCGTGCGCTTGCGCGGCGCGTGAGCGGCTACTCGCTGAGCGCCTTCAAAAAGCGTTCGCCGTAGTGCTCGAGCTTGGTCGGACCAACCCCGGAGATACCCAACATTTGGGCGTTGGTTTTCGGGCGCGCGCTGGCCATTTCCAAGAGCGTGGCGTCGGAGAACACCACGTACGGCGGCACCCCGCGCTCGCGTGCGATTTCCTTGCGCAGCACGCGCAGACGGTCGAACAGCGACAAGTCGGGATCGAGCGGAGCCGGTGGCGAAGACTCGGGCCGGTCGCGTTTGCGAGCCGCGCGAGCTTGGGCGCGCTCTTCGGGCGTGGCGCGCGCGGGCTTTTTGGAAAATAGCTCGAAGCTCTGGCAAACATCGCAAGACGAGCCGCAATCCGCCAGATCTTCGCCGAAGTAGCGGGCGAGTTGTGCGTGCCGGCAAGCGCGTGCTTCGGCCATGCGAAACACTTCGCGAGCCTGCGCGCGGGTGCGCTCGGCTTGCGCATCGTCGTCGCTCGCGTCGGCGAAGCGATCGTAAGCTTTGACCTCGGACCACGAGTAGAGCAGCACGCAATCACTGTCCAAACCGTCGCGACCCGCGCGCCCGAGCTCTTGATAGTAGCCCTCGACCGAGCGCGGCATGTCGTGGTGCACCACGAAGCGCACGTTCGATTTGTCGATGCCCATGCCGAAGGCGATGGTCGCGACCACCACGTCGATCTCGTCGTTCTGAAAGGCGTCTTGGACCTTGGAGCGCATGTCGGCATCGAGGCCAGCGTGGTAGTGACCCGCGCGCACCCCATGCTTCTTCAGGAACTCGGCCGTGCTCTCGACCGTCTTGCGCGACAAGCAATAGACGATGCCGCTCTGGCCAGGGCGGCTGCGCGCCACGGAAAGCGCGGCCTCGTTGGCGGTACAGCCCAGCGCGTCCCCCTTCGCGTACGCGTGTAGCCGCAAATTCTTGCGGAAGAACGAGCCGCGGTAGCGAGCGGGGGCGCGCATTCCCAGCTGCTGAACGATGTCGGCCGTGACTTGCGGCGTGGCCGTTGCGGTCAAGGCCAGCACCGGCACCTCGGGGAAGCGTTGCTTCATCCCGGAAAGGTTGCGGTACGCCGGGCGAAAATCATGGCCCCAGTGGCTGATGCAGTGCGCTTCGTCGACCGCGATCAGGCTCAGCTTGAGCTCGCCGAGCGCACGCCCCACCGAGGCCTCGAGCCCTTCGGGAGCGCAGTACAAGAGCTCGTAGCGACCGGCGCGCAGTTCGGAAACGCGGGCCTTTCGCTCCTCTATCGAAAGCGACGAGTTCAGGTACGTGGCGCGCACGCCGACCTCGGTCATCGCGTCGACCTGGTCTTTCATCAGCGCGATCAGCGGCGAGATGACCAAGGTGAGCCCGCCCAAGATACGGGCAGGGATCTGATAAGTGATGGATTTCCCAGCGCCGGTGGGCATCACGCCGATGCAATCCCGCCCGCTCAGCACGGTATCGATGATCGCGCGCTGGCCGGGCCGGAAGGTGTCGTAGCCGAAACACTCTTTCAAGACCGCGGCTGGATCGCTTTGCTTGTGGGCAACCGCCCCCGCCGCCAGCGAACTGGCAATTCTCTTCAGCATCTCCAGCAGGTCGGGCGAGAACGCGCTCGGGTTGCGTTTCCAGGCCAGCCTCAGCTCAGAAAGTTCCGCCTCGCAAGCGCGCTGCTCGCCGACCGAGAGCGCGCGCCCCGCCACTTTCTCAGCCAGCTCCGCGGCCGCGGTCTGCACCGATTCGTCGTTCATCGCACTCAAAAGGGGGCACCTGGCATCGGCGCGCGCATTGTGCGCTCGAACCCCGGCTTCCGCCAACGTTGAACGGGGCCCGGCTGGGAGAACGGACGATTGCGCCCGATTTGACCTGCGCGGGGAGCTGGGTCGAGCATCATCCGATGCCGAGCTCGTTTTCGCAATTCCGGCCGCTCCTGAGCGCGCTCACCTTGGCCACATTCGCCACGCTCTCCGGCTGCGGCGGGAACAGCAACTCGCCGCCTCAGTCTACCGAAATGGAGATGCCCAACACGGGCGCGCAGGCCCTGCGCGTGCTGGGCGTCATGAATCTCGATCCGGCAGACTGCGTTGCCAAAGCCGAGCGCAGCGCGCCGATGCTGAATGGGGGTATCATGGATTTGGCGTTCCGCTTGAATTACGCGGCTTTCCTACTGGTCGAAAATCACTTGCCCTCGCCTGCCACCGAAACCGAGGGTGTCGCGCTGCGCAGTGCCGAGATCACGTTGACGACTCTAGACGGAGTCGTGCTGGCGAAGCACGCGAGCGTTGCCACGGGATTCATCGCTGCTACGCCTGCGTCCGCCGCCTATGCGGCCGTCTCCGTCGATCTGATCCCGAGCGCGGTGGTGTCGGCCGAGCCCGTGCGCAGCGCTGGCTCGATGTTGGCCAAGATCCGAGTACTGGGCGACACGTTGAACGGCGCGAGGTTGACCTCGGACGAGCTGCCTTTCCCCATCCGAACCTGCACGGGCTGTTTGGTGGAATACCCGGCCAGCGCAGCGGACCCGCTGCAGCCATCTGGCTCGGGCTATCGCTGTAGCGCCAGCGCTGCCGCGGGCTCCGGCCTGGCTCCGGAGCCCTGTTTCCTCGGTCAGGATGCGCCGTTTTCCTGTGCACACTGCGCGTCGAGTTTCGCCTTGTGCCAGGATCCGGCGAAAAATCCCTCGCTTTGAGGCACCGCCCAGTTACTTCTTCGGCTTGGCTTTCGGGCGCGCGTTGGGAGCCAGGTCCGGATTGGACCAGTAGAAGATGCTCTCGCGGCCAGCATCATCGGTGAAGCCCACGGTCTTGACCTCTGCTTGGACCGTGGCCGTTCCCTCGGGAACGTGAGCCTTCTTCACGCACGAAAAGAACATGAAGATCTTCTCCCCGGGCTTCACCGCCCCGGCGAAGATCCTGCCGGAACAGACCTGCATCGGTCGCGGCTTTCCGTCCGCAGTCACTTCCAGCTGCTTGCCGGCCTTGTCATAGAAGTACGCTACGAGTGAGCCATACAAGATCGGGTTCTTCGACTTGTTGATGATGCTGAACTTGGGACCCTCGTCCGTGGTCTTGCCCGTGTACGTCACCTCCATCATCCGCGAATCGCCCTTGCCCAGACACGGCTCGGCTTGAGTACCGACTCCGCTCGAGCCCTCGGGACAGTCGTCCCGCAGTTTGGGCGGCTGGGGAACCGGGGGCGGAGCTGGCGGCGGAGTGACGACCGCCACGGACGCGCTCGGCTTGGCAGCGGGCGTCTCTTTCTTGGCTTCCTCCTCGCATCCGAGCAGGAGCGTGGCGAGCACGAAAGCCGACAGCAGCTTCGATGACTTGATTGATTGAATGACTAGCGACATGGGCGGCCTTCCTTCGTCGCTCCAGGGACGCGGAGCGAACGACGCGAGACTCTACTCTGGCTCGTGGCGAGCGTGCGCCGAAGTCTCGCGGGGCGCCTCGAGCCGGCCGCGCGGCCCTCACGCCTATAACTCGGTTCGCCCCAGTACGGCCCAGCCGGAGGGAGAGTACCGAACCGCGGTCCGCGCCCTGACCACCAGGCGCGGACCGCGGCCCGAGTCACTCTGCTCACCAGGTCGTGAAATACGCCCAGGGGAAGTCGCCAGCGCTGGCTTGGAAGCAGTAGCCACCGTTGCGCTTGGCGGGGAGCGTGATGTTGCCGCCGTTGCAAGTGACCAGCACGTTGTTGACGCGGAAGGTTCGACCGTTGGCGAAGTTGCCGCAATTGGTGCCACTCAGGTTCGCGACCGTCTGAAAACACTTGGCGCTCGCGCTGAGATTGCCGGACGAGAAGTTCGGCCCCGTAAACAATGTGGGGCTCGCGCACAGACTGCTGCACGGCGTGCTCGTCCCGCCGCCGCACACGTTCGGCGTGCCGGCACCGCCGCAGGTCTGCGGCGCCGTGCAGCTGCCGCACGAGCTCACGCTGCGCGTCTGCCCGCAATTATCCGCAGCGCTGACCGCGCCGCAGTTCTTGCCCAGCCGTGAGCAGAAGGCCGCATTCGTTTCGGGGATGCAGGCCGCTGCGCCGCACACGTTCGGCGTGCCAGCACCGCCGCAGGTCTGCGGCGCTGTGCAGCTGCCGCACGAGCTCACGCTGCGCGTCTGCCCGCAATTGTCCGCAGCGCTGACCGCGCCGCAGTTCTTGCCCAGCCGTGAGCAGAAGGCCGCATTCGTTTCGGGCGTGCAGCTAGTACCAAGACTCGCGAGCGCGGCGCCGCAATCGAGGCGAGGGAAAATCAGGCCGTTCCGCGTATCCGTGATGCGTTTCGGTGAGGTTTTCAGCGCAGTTTCGCTGCGGGCGGGCGTGAGCGACGGATCTTTTTGCAAAAGCAACGCCGCGCAGGCGGCCGCCAGCGGGGAGGCCTGTGACGTCCCGTAGTACGTGGAGATTGCGCTGTTACTGCCGAGGCCAGTGGATGTGGTTGGTGCTCCGGGAGCCAGCAAATCGAGCGCCGAATCGCTGTTCGTGAAGCAGGTGAGCTTGTCGGCGGCCGTCGTTGCTTCGCTGCAAAAAATGCTCTGCGGCCCCACGTTTGCGTCCCACACCGCGCCCACTGCGACGGTGTTGGCCACGCAGGCCGGAATTGCCATGGCCGTCGACGAGCTCTGATTGCCGGATGAGGCGAAGAAGAGCACGCCGTTTGCGCGCAGCGTATCGATCGCAATCTTCCAAGGGGTCGAGTTCGGATCCGAATCGCACGTTCCGGGAAACAGCGCGAACGTACCGAGGCTAGCGTTGACGACCTTGACGTCTGGCCGATTCGAAATAATCCAATCGAGACCGGCGATCACATCCGAGCTGAAGTTGAAGCCATTGCCGGCGTCCAACACTTTGACCGCGACGATTTTTGCACCTGGCGCGCCGCCTTTGGGCGCGCTGCTGCCGTTCGACGTGACGATCCCGGTGACGTTCGTGCCGTGCCCGTTGTCGTCTGCTGCGGCGCCCGCCCCTTGTTGCGTTTCTTGTCCGTTGGGGCAGCAACCGGTGCCGTCACCCTGCGACGATCCCGAACAGAAGCACGCTTCACCGACCAATGAGTCGGCGAGGTCGACGTGCGTGCGGTTGATGCCAGAATCGACCACCGCCACCGTGACGCCCGTTCCAGTGAACCCCGCGGCCTGCACTACGTCGAGTCGCGCCAGCGGCACGGCTTCGAGCAGATTGCCGCTTCCGGCTTGATCGACGACGACGCTTTCGACCTCGGGCAGATTGCGCAAGGTCTCCACAGCGCTTGCGTCCAAGCTGAGCGCAATCGCGTTCACGGCTTGAAATCGACGGCGGACCTTGGCCTTGGGTACCGAGCCGACCACCCGCGCGCCCACGTCCTGGATCGCGCGTCGCGCCAATGCGTGATCGGCATGCCCATATTCTTTGGCATGGGCCAGGCCGAGCTCCGGCGCCTGGAAGGTGACGATTACGTGCACCTCCGGCGCCGCTTGCAAGCGTGCCGCTACGTCCGGATGGACCTTTGAGTTGCTCGCCAAAGCTTGCGCCGTACTGCTGCCTTTTGCCACCCTTTCGTGCCCATCTTGCGGTGTCGACGCACAGGCCTGCAGCAGCGCGCCCAGCGCCAGCGTGCCCAATCCCAATCGCACTATCGAGCTCATTTTCATGTGCCTCCTCTTTTCGGACGTTCCGAGATCGACGAATCTGAGCTTCGAGAACGAACTTCCCCTTGGCTCGGCAAGGTTAGAGTCGCCGGCGTGCCCGACCTTCGGATCATTTTACTCCTCGGGCCCCTCGAGGGCCAACCACCCCGGGTAGGGGCGCGCGGTGCTGAAGTAGCAGGCACCGCGCGCCCAAAACCGACGTATCGACCGAACGTCAGAGGTTCGTCGGATCAGGACGCACAATCACCGTGTCGACCACGGGAGTGATGGCGTCCGCGGGCATACCGACGCGGCGGGCGTGTTCGCGAATGGCGTCGGGATCGGTCGCCTGATAGACGCAGACGGTGCCCAGGCGTCCGCCCTCGTGGCGCGTCACATAGCTGCGGATCCAGCGCACCTTGTCGGGCATCTCCTCGTTACCGATGCGCCCCGACACAGCGGCCGCCTTCTTCAACTCTTCGGCATCAGCCCAACCGTTCGCGCGTGTAATGACGTACGTGTACATGCTCGTTTCCTTTTTCTTTCGCCGCTGACGGGCGGCTGTTTTTCGCGGAAGGAACTGCCCTCAGCGTGGAAAGAGCATGCGGTTTTCGAGCTCGAATGTCCTTTTCCCGAGCTGACCAAATCCTTATCGATTGCCTCGGCCGGCAGACTTGGTATGCCGCGAGCTGCCGGCATGAGCATTTCCTTCGGTCGTTTCGTGCTCGACGAGAGCACGCGGGCTCTGCGTCTGGACGGGCAGGAATGCGCGCTACAGCCGTTGGTCTTCGACCTGCTCGTGTACCTCGTGCGGCATCGTGAGCGCGTGGTCGCCAAAGACGAGCTTTTGACCAAACTGTGGAGCGGCGCGATCGTCACCGACGGCTCGTTGCAGCGTGCGGTCAGTCTGCTGCGCGCGACGCTGCGCGAAGGCAACATGGACCAGGCGGTGCAAACGTTTGCCCGCCGCGGCTACCGTTTCTGTGAGCTGCCGGAGAGCGCAGGGGCAGCCGCCGCGCCGGGCACTGCGCTGGAGGCGCGCAGCCTGTTCGAGCAAGGGCAATGGCAGCGCGCCGTCGATGCTTTCGCCGCCGCGGACCCGTCGAGCTTCTCGCTCGAAGACTGGGAGGCCTGGGGCAACGCGGCGCTCTGCGCCGGCGTGCCGGATACCTCGTTTTCGCCCTTCGAGCACGCGGTGGCGGCCTTCGAAGAGGCGGGCGAGCGCGAGAGCGCGGCGCGCGTTGCGTTGCTCTTGGCCAACGCCAAGCTCGAAGCGCGTGAGCTGGCGATCGCCCAAGGCTGGCATCAGCGCGCGCTGAGCTATTTGAAGGGCGAGCCAGAGTGCAAGCAGCACGGCATGGCCGTGTGGCTAGCTGGTCGCTTGGCGCTGTTCCAAGGTGAGCTCCCTCAGTGCCAGGAGCTGGCGCGCCAGACGCTGGACATCGCCGAGCGCCTACACGATCCGGATCTTCGCGTTCTGGGCCTGATTTATCAGGGGCATATCTTGATCGCGCAGGGGGACGTGCGGCGCGGGCTTGCCCTGCATGACGAGGCGGGTGCGGCCACGTTGGCCGGGCGCGTCAGCTTGTGGGTCAGCGGTATCGCATTCTGCTCGGTGATCTGGGTGTATCTGCACCTGGGCGATCACCACCGCGCGGGTCAGTGGACGGACCAGTTCCAGCGCTGGTGCGAGCGGCATGGCTCGTTCTGTTACCCGGCGCTGTGCCGGTTGCACCGCAGTGAAGTCTTGGCCATGCGCGGTGAGCTCGCCAGCGCCGAGGTCGAGGTGTGCCGAGCGCGCGAGGAATTGATGGTGGTGGGGCGCTACGCCGAGGGCGACGCTTGCCGCGTGCTCGGTGAGATCCGGCTGGCGCTCGGCGACCTCGATGGCGCTGAATCGGCATTTCGCGAAGCGCATCGCCTCGGCTGGAATCCGCAGCCAGGCCTCGGCTTGTTGCTCGCCGAGCGAGGCGAGCCCCAAAATGCGATCAAACAGCTCGAGCGCGCGCTTTCGCAACCGACCTGGAGCGACGGCCAGCGACGCGGGGTGACGTTGGCGGTGTTGGCGCGCATTGCCGCTACCGACGGCCAGCTCGAGCGCGCCGCCGCGGCGATCCAGGAGCTCGACGCCGCTCCGGAGCGCACGGAATCGAGCGTCAGCGCAGCCGAGCTGGCCCATGCTCGCGCTGAGCTGGCTTGGGCTCGGAAAGAGCTTTCATGCGCCGAGCAGCATTTGCGCGAGAGCGTGACGCACTGGCTCGCCGTCGGTGCACCGGTGCATGCAGCGCGCCTGCGGTTGCGCTTGAGCGAGCTCTTGCTCGACGCCGGTGATCCCACGGCCGCCGACCTGGAGCTGGGGGCGGCGGAAGCAGCGTTTGCGCACGTGCGAGCGCAAACGCTGCTCTCGCGCTGCCACACGCTGCGCAGCACCAGGCTCAACCGTTCAGCGCGCGCGTTGCCCACTTAGCGCCGGAGCTCGAGCAGCCGCTGGCGGTCGACGAACAAGATTCGTACGCGCACAGCTCGATCATGCACGGGCATACAATACGGCGGGCTAGGCCCCTTGTAAGGTCATACTGCTACTCGATAGGACGAGCTCGGGGTCGGGTGTTCAGGGCGCAACTGCGCGCACCGAGATCGCGAGACTTCGTCCGATTGTGTTGCCCACAACCAAAGGGAGTTTGAACGTGAAAAAAGCATTTATCGTGGCACTCGCGGTACTCGGCTCATTTGCGTGCAGCGCGGCAGTCGACGAGCAAGGAGAGGAGTCAGGGGAGGCTACGGAGCAAGGGCTCGGGCAGCCGGCGTTGAGCTGTCCTACGTCCCTGACCATGAAAACGAGCCTGGGCGCCTTCGGTGTAGGCGCAATCGGGCGCGTGCGCACGATTCGCGCGCGCATCGCCAGCACCTTGGTCTGTGAAGCCACGGGTGACCCAGTGCCGGCCTTCAGCAAGAACTTCAGCACCGCCGCGGTTACGTCGGCGCTCGCGGATCTGATCGGGACACTGAGCACCTCGACGGACCGCGGGGATTTCGTATTCAAATTCAAAGTTGCCGGCATCGTGGTGCAGACCAAGCGCCTTTCGTGCCCCACGGAGTCATTCAACGTCTCGTCGAGCGGTTGGAATACGAACAGCGGAACGCTGACCGCAACCGCCTCGATCATCAACGGCTCGCCGACGAACTTCCTGGGCACGTGCACGTACACCGCGCCCGCGACGTCCGTGCGGGTGACACGGGTCAAGCCGTCCAATGTGTTTGCCGCGATCGGTAGCTCCTTCTACGCCAAGAGCGCCTTGAACGACACCGAGCTACGCAATGTGTGCACCTCGAACTGCAACACCCAATGCACCTCGAATATCCCGAGCGGCTCGCATCTCGACGGCGTTGCCGAGTGCATCAACAGCTGCATCAACAGCTGCGTCATTCGTTGAGCCCGCGGGCAAGGGGGGTGCGCAACATGTAGGCGCCCCCCCGCGCCCCGGAGGAATCGTGCTCACGCGCGCAGCGAGCAGATGCGAGTGGCAAGTGCGCGTATCTCGGGGCTCGCGTCGTCGCGAACGCCGAGCTCGAGCCCGAGGCCCAGTTCGAAACGAGTCCATCGGCCGACGCCGGGGCCGCCCGCTGGTAGCTGCGCATCGAGCCCAGACGCGTTCGGCGCTCCGACAACCGGGATTGCTGCAGGCCGGATTCCGAGCGCCTCCGCCGCGGCACCGGGAGGGCACGCTTCTCGCGCCAGCGCCTCGACCTGTTCGCCTGAGATCGCGATCAGTCGCTCCTTGATCGTCGACAGCGGCGCTGGATCCATGGCCTGCATCCGCCGCACAGCCAGCACCCACACCAGCTGCTGCCGCCCATATCGCGTCGCCACGCCGCGGAACGGCGGACGCGGCACGATCTCCATTTCCAACCAGCGCTTGAGCAAGCGTTCTCGCAGCGCCGTCATCCGCGCCAGCTCCACCAGCGTCCATCCCGTCTTCGGTTTGGCGCGCGAGGGCCGCACGTATCCGGTCCGTCGCTGCTGCTCCTTCCGCTTCTTCGCGCGGTACTCCCGCGCCATCTTACTCATACTGTGCCCCATTCCTGGGATGCTACGGGGCGAATCCAGTCCTCGCAACCCTGCTCCACCCAATCAGGGGTAGATCGAGGCAACGGATGCACCGATATCGCGTAGATCGGGGTCGCTCGCGGCTATCGTAACCCCGACTTAACCGAATTTGGGGTAGATTACGGCTATCACATTCCGTGATCTACCTGATTCATGGATGCGCCTGGCTATCGTCGCCCTGATTTCACTCGATTCGTGTGAATCAAGGATACTCATATCCACAGTTTCACCCGAGTGGGGCTGACCCCGGCTGTTAGTCGCCCGAAGCCGCACTGCACTGGCGCAGAGCACGGCTGCAGAGCCGCGGCGCGCAGTTCGGCAAGAAGCAGGGCTGCAAAATCACACCGATGCCCGACTGTGTCGGCGAGTCCGAACGGGGGACATTCTGGCCCCCTTCCTGGGCATCGCCGGATCCGTGCATTGAGGAATGGCAGCAGGCGACGACCGCCCTCCGCTTCGCCAGCTGGGCGACCCCGAGCGCGCCGCGCGCGAGACGATCGATTCCGCAGAGCTGCCGAGGCCGTGATGAACATGACGAATGCTTCCGATACGAGTGCGAGTGCGTGTGCAGCGATCTTGAGCGCAATAGCCATCGCGGTTGCCTGCAGCTCGGACGGCGGCAAGGGAGACACGCCCGCGGGCGGTGGCTCGGGCGTCAGCGCCGGCGCGGGCCCCAGCGGCGGCGCGAGCGCGACGGGCGGTGTGAGCGCGAGCGCGGCTGGCGCGAGCCCAAGCATCTCCGGCGCTAGCAGCACCGTGGTCGCCGGCAGCGCAAACAGTGGTGGAGCGGCCGAAGCGATCGGCGGCAATGCGTCTGGTGGGATGGCGAGCTCTGCGAGTAGCGCGGGAACGAACACGGGCATTGGTGGCGCGGGCGGCGCCACGAAGAGCGCGGGCTGTGGCGTCAGCACCTCCCTGAAGAGCGGCCGAGCGACGCTCAGCGTCTCGGGCGCCATGCGCGAGTACGTGCTCAGACTTCCGGATGACTACGATGCTAGCCGCGCTTACAAGCTCATCTTCGCGTTTCACGCTCGTGGCGGCAACGCAGCCCAAGTGACTGGTAGCGGAAACGGCGACTACTACGGCCTTTACTCCCGTGCACAAGGTGGCGCCATATTCGTGGCCCCCGAGGGACTCGACGCGGGTTGGCGAAACACGGACGGTCGAGACATCACCTTCGTGAAGGGCATGCTGAGCGAATTCAACTCCAAGCTGTGCATCGATCAGCAGCGAATCTTCTCAGTTGGCTTCAGCTTCGGCGGAATGATGTCCGATGCCATTGGTTGTGCCATGGCGGACGTGTTCCGAGCCATCGCGCCCATGGCCGGGGGCATCCCCAACGCCGACCATCCCTATAGTGGCTGCGAGCAGCCCAACATGCACCCGATCGCGGTGTGGATGTCCCATGGCGACAACGACACCACAGTGCCGCTCGCCGACGGCAAAGACGCACTGAATCTGTTTGTCAGCAGAAATAAGTGTCAGCCGCAGACCGCCGCCGTGAACCCAAGTCCCTGCGTCGCTTATCAGGGTTGTACCGACGGCTATCCGATTCACTTTTGCCAGTTCTCGGGCGGACACATGGTGCCAAGCTTTGCTTCAGCCGCGATCTGGACCTTCTTCGACCAGTTCTGAAAGGATCGCGGCGCTCGGGCGCAAACCGGCGTGCTCCGAGATCCAGACTCAAAAACAGCCCGCGGAATCGAGGCGTTCTCTATTCCGCGGGCTTTCACTAGCGCGGGGGCGCAACGCGGATTGAAATACGCGATTGTTAGAGTCGAGATGAGGTTAGGCGTGCAGTAACTCGCACTCGGGGCCCGGGCTTCTTACAGCCAGCGCACCCAATGCTTGCTGCCGAATGCGCAGCCCCAATAGGACGAGCCGGCGGGCGGACTCGCATGACCTCCGCACAGCTGGAGCTGACGTTGGGAGTAATACTTGAACCCGGTCCAGCCGGTGCAGGTAGTCCAACCAGAATCTTCACTCGAACAATTGCGGAGCTGATATTGAGAGGAGTGATAGACCCAAGCGTATTCCAGTTTGCAGCTGCGCGTGAGGCGCGAGTATTGAATGCCGGTTTGGGCCTTGAAGCGGATCTGCTGTCCCGCACCCAGGGTATCGCGCGAGTTCCAATATATTCCGCTCACTTTGTCGGTTACGGCCGTTCTGCCAGTTCTAGACCAACTGGTGGGCACACAGCAGGCCGAAGCGGAGGTCTCGGTTCCGAGCGTCGACGAAGTCCCAGGTCTCAGGGTCGACGCAGTGGCGCAGGATTGCGCGGTGACCGAAGAAGAAGCCCCGCTGTTCAGCCACAGGTTTTCCCAGGCGAAGTCATCACCGATCGGCTCGCCGGAGTCGATTACTGGGGGAGGGCCATCGGTCACCACTGCGTCGGCGCCTTCGCCCGCCGTCAGCGGTTGCGCGACGCTTGCGTTGCTGGCGCTTTCTCCGTCTTGAGCTTCCGAAATGCCATTTTCGCTGCCGTCTACGGCGCAGCCCATGACTGCACCAAGTAGAGTCAACGAGATCCATTTAATCAATTTCATTCGTCTATCCTTTCGGGCTGACCCACAGCTTCGATATCTCTGCCCGTCCTTCGAGAGATCGAGTTCCGACATGCCGCAGCGGGCATTCCCTTCGTTTCATCAAACGCGTGGGAGGGGCGTAAAGTTCGGTCCCGTTCGCTAAATTCGGTCGTGGCCGATCTCGCCGAGGTAGAAGCCTGCCTACCGTGCCGCCGACAGGGCGCTCGGGGATGGAACAACGACGCTGTACGGCACTGTCCCCGTCCCCGTTTCTAGGAGCTGGTGGCTGTGTTAAATGGCTTCGACATGGCCATCGAAATCCGGGTGCATCGGCCCGGTAAGAACGTAGCGGACTTCATTCGCGCGGGTGAGGTGGTGTTTGCGGATGATTCGGCTTGGGTGCCGCCGCTGCACATGATGATTGCGGATCGGTTGAATCCGAAGAAGGAGCCGTTTCATGCGCACGCCGAGGTGGTGCTGTTCACGGCCTGGAAAGACGGCGTGCTCGTGGGTCGTGCGTCGGCGACGGTGGACCAGGGGTGGCTCGCGCAATACAACGACGCTACTGGGCACTTCGGGTACTTCGATACGGTGAACGACGTCGAGGTGGCGCGGGCGCTGCTGACGCGCGTCGAAGAGTTTCTGCGCGGGCGCGGCATGAAGCGCATGAACGGCCCGATGTCACTTGGCGCGAACCAAGACATGGGCCTGCTCGTGAGCGGCTTCGAGCATCCGCCCGTGATCGACATGGGGCACTCGCGCGACTACCAGGGCGCGCTGGCGGAAGCCTGCGGCTTGACCAAGGAAATGGACGTCTTTTCTTGGCGCTACGACGTCAAACACGGCTTCAATCAGCGCACTCGAAAGGCCTGGGAGCAGGTCCAGGCCATGCCCGAGGTGAAGCTGCGCTCGGTAAACTTGAAGAACCTGCGCTCCGAGCTCGACATCGTGATGGCGATTTACAACGAGACTTGGGCCGGCAAATGGGGCTACGTCCCAGTCACATCTCTCGAACTCGACAAGATGACGGCCGATTTGTCACTCGTGCTCGATCCGGACATGGCCTTCATCGCCGATGTCGACGGCAAGCCGGGCGGCATGTGCATCTGCGTGCCGAACCTGAACGAGGTGGTGAAGGAAATCGGTGGCAAGCTCTTTCCGTTTGGCTGGGCCAAGCTGCTCTACAACACGAAGGTCAAGAACCCCAAGTCGGCGCGGCTGATCTTGCTCGGCGTGCGCGAAAACATTCGGAGGAACGTAAAGCGCTACGGCTACCTCGCAGCGGCGATGTATGTCGAGGTCGCGCGGCGTGGCGTCGCCAAGGGCTACGAGTGGGCGGAGCTGTCGTGGACGCGCGAAGACGACGCGCCAATCAATCTCGGCATTCGCTCGATGGGCGGAACCATTTACAAGACGTACCGGGTTTACGAGAAGAGCTTGTAACCGAGACGATTCTGCGGGGCTAGCAAGAGTTCATTGGATCTGCGCGAAATAGGGCGGCCCCGCGGCGCGCAGCGCTATACTTGCGGCAAGCATGGCTCGTGTGAACGGAATCACTGCTATCGGCGTGGTCGAGGCGGCATACCGGCTCGATGGTTCGGAGAGCACTTGGCTCGAGGCAGTGCTCGAGCAAGCAGCGAGGGACTTGGACACCGGCAGTGGCGTCTACGGCTTTACCGGCAACGAGTCGGCGCCGAACTTTGCGAAAAGCCCGGTCTTCGTTCAGCGCGACCTGAACGCCGAGTTTCTCTCGCGCATCGCGACACTGAACGCGGAGGCGCCCAATGCCATCTTCGAGCTGCTGAAGAAGCGGCTGGTCACGTGCGGCGGGCTCGAGCAGGTGCTGGGCTCGGCGTCGCCGGTCGTCGCTCACTTTCGCAGCCTGATGGCGAGCGCCAACATCGCCGACGGCTTTTGCATGTTCGCGCAAGACGCTCGCGGCGGCAGCGTGACCATTTCCGCGCCTTCGCGCGAGGTGGTCGCGCCATCACCACGCGTGCGCGGCGTGTGGCAACGTGTCGGCTTGCACGTCGTCGCGGGGCTTAGGCTCCGCCGCTTGCTGATAGCGTCTGGCGCCCGCCGCGATGCCCTGTTCTCACCCTCGGGAAAGCTCGAGGACGCGAGCCCGGCCGTAGCGGAAGACGACGAAGCCCGCCGAGCGCTCGTCGAAGCCGTCCGCTCGATGGAGCAGGCCCGTCGCGCCGACGTGCGCACTTCGCCCGAGCGGGCGCTCGAGCTGTGGCAGGCGCTGGTAGCCGGGCAGTGGTCGCTCGTGGACCACTGGGAATTCGGCGGTCGCCGTTACCTCGCAGCCTACTCGAATCGCACCGGCTTACGCGATCCACGCGCGCTGACGCCGACCGAACAGAGCGTTCTACGCTACCTCGCGCTTGGCGCAACGAACAAGGAGCTCAGCTACGCGCTGGGCCTACCCGAGAAGACGACGTCGAGAGCCGTCAGCCAAATCCTGAAGAAGTTGCGGGTCAAATCGCGCGTGGAGCTCGCAGCCCTGCTCGACTCCGAGCGTGCGACGCGCTTCGACGTCTCGGTCGGCGACGAGTCGCTGGCCGTGGTCGGGGTCGAAGTGAAGTTCGTTGGGGCGCTCGCCGACAAGCTCACCCACGCCGAACGTGCGATCGCCGAAGGCGTCGCGCGCGGCTGGAGCAACGCCCGCATCGCCGCCGAGCGCGGAGTCGCCCCCAGCACCGTCGCCAAACAACTCCAAGCTATCTACGACAAGCTCGGCGTCGAAAATCGCAGTCGCCTCGTGCGTGCTATCGCCGATAGCAAGTGAAGGGAGGTCGCGTCCTTCTCGGACCGCTGCAGGAGGTCAGGGCCAAGTCACGTGAGTCCAATTGGTGAGGAGAAATAGGGTTGTGCGAAATCCGGCCATCGTGGTCGGATCAACTGAATATGCAGCGCGCGAACCGAGAGATCAGACAGGCTCCAGGAAACGAATTCGCCCACCGGAGGCAGCGCGGGACGATGCTGCTAACGCTCTCGGCCTCGCTTGGGATGACTCTCTTCCTCAGCGCCTGCGGGGGCGGCGATGCCAGCCACTCTGGTTTTGGCAATCGGGGTGGCAGCAGCGGCCTGGCGGGCAGCGGTAACTCCAAAGAAGAAGAAATTGACTCTGACACGGTGGTCGACGCGGCGGTCCAGGCCGCTGCGCTGTCGGAAGAGGAGCTGAGCGCTGCGCTCGCCGCGGCCGACCTCGATGGCGAAATGGTGCTGGCAGGACCGTCAGGCCTCATCACAGAGCTGGGCAACGAAATGATCACGCGCGCCGCGTGGGCCGGCATTGGAGTGAAAACGAAGCTGGCGTCCGACGCGCTGGCCGCCGGGATGCTGTTCGGCACGCAGCAAACACAATCCGCCCCGAGTATCAAGTTGCCCGGGGTGCGCGTACAGGGCGACAGTGGGGGAAGCGCGAGCGAAGCATTCGGCGCAGGCTGGCTCGGTGGCTCGCTGTTCAACGCTTTCTTCGTGCAGACCGCGATCACCAACTACAGCAACGGGAAGAGCGGACCCCAGATGGACAGTTCCCTCACGGGGGACGTCAAAGCCACGGCGGCACTGTCGGACACTTCGATCAGCCTCGACGCGACAATGAAGTTCAGCTCGGCCCGTTTGAGCGCAACCATCGGGACTCACTCGAAGATCCCCTGTCCGGATGTGACGGGCCTGATGGTCATCAACTCATCCTTGGATGTAACGGGGGAGGCAAACAACGCCTTTCAGCACGCGCGATTCACCTTCGAGCTGATCGTAGAAGCAGACGACGACGCCAAGCTTACGGGTCGCAATCAGCTCAAGTCGAGAACCGAGTACAACACCGCCGATTCGTCGAAGGGCTACGACGTGACGAACGGGTCCGCTGACGTGTCGATCACCGAATTCGCCGACGGAAGTTTCGGCGATGCCAAGGGCACCTACCAGGGGATGACGGCGGACGAGTCGACTCGGTGGATGAACGCAGGGTTGATGTCCGGGGTTCTCTACCGCCAACATTTGCTGCCGAATCTGCAGAAGATGCTCGACGCTGGCCGCTGCGTGGCCATCACGGTGGAGCCCAGCGCCGGCCCCATGAATCTGGAGCCGTTCTCCAACGTGGACCTCTTGACCAAGCCGCGCGCGAAGATCAGCAGCAGCGGCGACACCACGGGCGGCACGGTGCAAGCCACCTTCAAGAAGAACGCTGGCGGCGCCATCGCCGAAGCGGGCGACAAGGTGCCAGCGGACGCCACCTTCCACTACATTTCACCGCTCGACTACGGCAAGAGCGAGACGATCACCTTCGAGGCTCGTTCGAAGCGCGGCACTGGCAAGCTGGACTACACGCTGACCACCAGCCCGCACGCGGATTGAGCCGCTTCGCTCAGTCGGTGGTGGCGCGACTCAGCGCGGCTCGGATCCCAAGGCTCGTAGCTTACGGCGCGCCTGCTCCCGCACTTGGCTCGCGCGAGGTGTGTCTTGGGGCGCGCCGAGCACGCGCCGGTAGGCACGGGTGGCGGCGGGTAGATCGCCCTTTTCCAGGTACAAGTCGCCCAGGCGCAGCTGTGGAGTGAGCAGCTGCGGATAGCGCGCCGCAAAGGCCTGCCACAAGGCGATGGCGTCCTCCGGCGAGAGGAAGTCGGCCTCGAGGTCGCGCTCGAGCATTTGGTCGTCGAAGTCGAAGTGCAGGGAGTTGGTCACCTTGGCTGCCTCGAGTGCGGCGTGCCATTGCCCGCTGCGGGTTAGCGCCAGCGTATAGTGCGAGGCAATGCGACCGTGCTCGGGCAAGTAGAAGCGGGCGCGTGACAAATCGCTGAGCGCAACGGCGGCGGCCGCGGCAGAGCGGTCGTCTTTGAATGCGTCGCGACCTCGCGTCCAAAGTAGATGGCCGGCCGTGTAGCGTATCCCTTGCAACGCACCGAGCAGCCCCACCAGCGCCAGCAGCGCGACCACGCCGCGGCGAGCCCATGGCAAAGGCGTTGCCGGAGTTGCTGGAGTTGCTGGAGTTGCTGGAGCGAGCCAGCCCAGTAGAAAGAAAAACAACGCGAAGGTGGCGGGCTCGCGCAAAGGTGAGTCCGCTAGCCCATCGACATAGATGGCCGCGAGTGCCGCGCCTGCAGCGCGATCCAGTGCGCCGCCCTGACGCTGAGTGGCCCGCCGTAGTGCTTGCACCCCGACGAGCACGAACGCTGCGGCGCTGAGCACGCCCCCTTCGGCGGCAAACTGCAGCACGTCATTGTGGGCGAAATCCACGCTCGACAGCGGCATGAACAGCCCCGGGTCGGGCTGCAGCAAGGTCGCGGCCGCTCGCCCGTACTCCGCCACATAACCAGCGACGCCCACGCCGGTCAGCGGATGCTCGCTCGCCAGCCAGAGCGCGACGCGCCAGAGAAACAGCCGCCCGCGCAGCCACGGCGCGGTCGCCCACCAGTCGAAGTGCCACGCGAGTAGCAGCATGCCGAGCGCGGCTGCGAGCATCGCGCCCCAGAGCGCGCGCCGCCGAGTCCTCGGCAGGCTCGGGTCCAACAGCGCGTACACCACGGCACCCGCAGCGAGGCTGAGAAGGCCGCCCTTGGATAGGGTCGCTGTCGTAGCCAGCGCGAGCAACGCGGCGTTGGCGTGGTGAAGCTTGCGCCAGCCCGACGCGGCGCTGGTGGCGGCGAGCGCCAGCGACATGGGCGCGAGCGGAGCGAGAAAAGCAGCCGCCCAGTTGGGGTTGCCGAAACTACCCGGTGAGCGAAACTCGAGCGTCGTGGGCAGCCCCTCGGTGAGCCAGCGCAACCCGGCCGCCTGCGAGAGCACCAAGAGCGCGCAAACCGCAGCCGAGAGGGTGAGCACGGCCAGGCTGGTGCGGCGCGCCGCGGCAACAGTGTTGAGCGCTAGGGCCGTGACGAAAAAGAGTGCTAGCCCGGACAGCAGTCCGAGCGCGCCGGGCCAGTGCGTTGGCGAGAGTGCTGGCGAAAGAGGCGGCAGCCCGATGCTGGCCGCTATGAACAATCCGAGCGCCCATCCTGGCTGGGGCCAGCGCACGGCACGCTGGCGCGCGGCAAACAGGCGCTCGAGCAAGACGAAGCTCGAGAGTGAAAGCGCCCACCCCAGCATGCCCCACTTGGCTAGTCGATAGCCGCCCGCCTGCTCGGGCAGCGCAAACCAGGCGGTGAGGGCGACGATGAATGCTGGACCGAGCGCGAGGCGGCTCTTGGCGTTCTGGCGATCGGTTGGGGTGACCAAGACATTCACGACTATCACCTGGGAGTGGCGATCATGCTCTTCTAGAGCAGTTTTGGCGGCTTAGACGGCCAATGTCCAATGCGTGGGGTGAATCGAGTATTGCCAGCCAGAGGTCGCGCGGGCCATCAATACCGCTTGGACGAAGCTCTAGATTTTCGCCGCGTATCAGCGGCATTTCGTGCTTGGACTTTCACGCCTGCACCCCTTCGGGTGTCACGAAGCGTGTCGATCGGCGCTGTCTTGCTCGCAGTGGGTTGCTCGCAGGACGCTTCGGACGGAGCCAATGCGGACGGAGCCACCGCTGGATCCTCGTTTGCGGGGGCGCACAATGAGAGCGGCAGCTCCGGCGCATCGCTTGCGGGCGCGCGTGACGAAGGCGGAGCGCCCGGAACCTCGTTCGCGGGTGCGCCGGGGGACGGCGGTGAGTCCGGGGCCTCGTTTGCCGGGGCTCCTGGCGAGCAGACGACACCGAGCAAGTTGTCTTGCTTGAGCGTCTTGCAGTGCGCGGGGGCGTGCCCCGACGAGAACGCCGAGGCTTGCGTCGAAGATTGCTTGAACCAAACGAGCGAAAGCAGTGAGCCTGTGACGCTGGCCCTCGTCCAATGCATCGCGGACAACGAGTGCGCTGACTCCGCGTGCATTCAGGGCAAGTGCGAGAGCGCGCTCGCTGCATGCGTTGCCGACGCCGCGAGCGCGGCAGCCCAAGGCGAGCCTCCGAGCGGCCCGACTCCAACGGGATCCATTCCCAGCGAGCTCGTCGGCCTTTGGAGCCAGGTCGGGTTGACCACCGGCACGAGCTACGAATTTTCGGCGGACGGCACGACGATTCAGGCCTTCTCGAGCGAGACCAACTACGGCTGCGACTTGAAGATTCAATTGTCGTCGTCGGGTGTCACCACCGTCAGTGGGGACTCGCTCCTCTACCATCGCCTCGAGGGCACCCAGGGGTCGAAGACGTGCGGCACGATCACGACCAAGGCCGTCGGTCCCGCAGACATCGCCTATCGCTACGCGCTCGGCTCGTACGACGACGGCCGCCCCAAACTCTCGCTCTATCGCGTGAACGAAGACGGGACGCTCTCCTCGCCCCTCGAGCTCCATCGTTGAGCGCCTCAGCGCTCGCCGTCACAATCAATCAAAGCTACGTCGAGGTGCAGGGGGCGATCACTAGCCAGCAACGCACCTCTCATTTTCGATGCTGTTCCCCACGCGGAGCGGCCGGCTCTCGCCGCCGTTCCTGTTTACGTGGGTGACTCCAATCCGGGTGCGCAGTATGCTGTCGGTATGACCAGGAAGATCGCCATCAGCTTGCCCGACGCGACGCTCGGGAAGGCGCGCGCTGCGGTCAAGGATCGCGGCGCGGCAAGTCTGAGTAGCTACATCGGGCGCCTGATCGAGGACGCCAGCGCGGCCGAGACATTCGAGGACATGCTCGCCAGCTGGGTCCAAGAGAGCGGTGCGACGCCGGCAGAAATCCGTGCCGCGCAAAAGGAGTCGCTCGAAGCGTTCGAGCGCGCTGGGCTCATTGGCAACGGGAAGCGGCATGCAAGAAAAACGCGCAAAGCGGGCTGATCGCGCACGAGCGCAGCTGCCGGGGCTCGTGCTCGACGCGGGCGCTCTGCAGGCTCTCGAAAGCCGCCCCATTCGGCTGCTGGTCGATCTGCAGCGGGCGCACGCCCTCGGGTTGCCAATTCGAATCCCGGCAGGGGCGCTGGCTCAATCTTGGCGCGGGGGACCTCGAAGTGCTGCCCTTGCTCGACTGTTGAAGCAGCTGTGCGCTGTGGTGCAGGTGGACGAGCGCTCAGCCCGCCAGATTGGCGAGTTCATTGCGAGCGTGCGGCTACCCCGTCGCGTGAAGCCGGACATTGCAGACGCTCAAGTGGCGCTGGTCGCACGGGCGACGGCCAGCCTGGTCTGGACGAGCGATCCCGAGGACATGGCGTCGTACGGGGTGGGCGCTGACTTCATCCGCAAGATTTAGCCGACAGAGGGCGTCGCGATCGGCTCAGCCAGCGCGGCGTTCCCAACCCGGCGCAAACTCCTGCGGCGCGGCTCGAGTAGAGCGTCCTCACCCCTGGAACCCGGATCTCGATACTCAGTTGCTGCACGCGCGATGGCGCGCCGAGGGCGGTCGTGTGCTCGAGGTCGAGCGGTCCCTGTACACTATGAGTCGCGTGCGCAACAAATGACAATTTGCTGACGACCGAACTTTACTTGCTGTGCGGCTTCCTCTCGGATCCCGAACCGCGACGTCGAAGGCTGCGACGCGATAGGTAAAACGCGTGACCATCAGAAAAAACTCCTGAAGGAGCGCGCCGCATTCAGAGTAAAGACTACAAATTACGCGACATACCGTGAGAGATGGCCGCGCGTGCCCGTGCGGAATTGACAGCCTGTAACCCGCACGTGATAGTTCTCGGCTTCACGGAGGAAGCATGCGAAAGTTGGCTGTCGGTGGGTTGGTGTTGGGGTTGAGCTTGGGTTGCAGCAGTAGCTCGGACAAGGGCGGCGCAGTGGACCCAGCTGCCCAAGACTTCTGCCTCCACTGGGCCAATGAAGTTTGTCGGCTGGCTTACCTATGTACGGACCCAGCTGCCCAAGACGCCGCATTTCATGCGCGCTACGGCGCGAGCAGCGACACATGCTGGGACGGCCTCGACAAGCGCTGCGAAAGCAACCAAAGCGGCAGCAGCGCGTTTGGTCCGAGCTGCGGCTCTGGCAAAAAGGTGAACGCGGATTTCGAGAGCATCTGTGCGAGTACGCTCGAGAGCGAAGCGTGCGAGGTGTGGAAGCTCGCACCCTCCCCCACCGTTTGTGAGCTCGTTTGCTCCACGAGCGGAGTCGGGCCCGGGACGGGCGGGTTTGGCAACGCCGGTGGTTTGGGCAACGGTACGGGCAATGCTCCCAATGGCGGCGGCGGTGGTGCGGGCAATGCGCCCGGTGCAGGCGGCAGCGGAACGACTACAGGCTCCTTGACGACGGCCGAGGGGTTCTGCGAAGCGTTCAACAACGTGATGTGCGACCGCGGGTTCGAATGCAAGCCGACGGAAGCAGCCCAGACTGGCACTCTTGCCGATTGCAAAGCATCGGTTGCCCCGTTCTGCATGAGTCTCGACAACTTCTGCCCGGGTTACGACTCTGCCAGCGCGGCAGGCTGCGTTGCCGCAGCAAAAAGCGCGACGTGCACGGAGCTCGAGGGTGATGCTCCGGCGGTCTGCAACATGACCTGCCCTCAGTAAAGCGCGTGCGCTGGCTTCAATGCCATCGCGCGCGCGAATAGTCATTACATCACCGGTTGCGGTTTGCCCGCACCCGTGCCGATCAGATTCGGTATCTTGTGCGCGTCAGGGTCAGCCATTGTGCGGAAGCCACGAAGCGGGAGGAAAAATGCACAAGATCAACACCGCGAGTTGGGCAGCAATCGTACTTACCGTCTCGATGCCGTTCACGGCCGCGGCTCAACAACTCGAGCGCATCGGTGAGGCGGTGGCTGGGCAAGCCACCGAGATTTCGATAGCGGGGCCGAGCGGCGACAAACTGCTGACCGCGATGCGCGAAAGCTCGGGACACTTGGAGGTGATCCGCTGGTCGGTGGCGACCGACGGCGCCATCACTCGCTACGGTTCGACGGTAGCGAGTGACGTCGTGACGCACACCGCGCTCGATTGGGGGACGATGCCGGGGTCGGGCACGACGTATTGGGTGAATGCAGTGGTCAGCGGAGGCTGGGCCAAGGCCATCAGTTGGAAGTTATCCGGCAATGGCCCCAAACTCCTGAGCAACACAGACCTCGTAGCCGGCGCTTCGGAATGCGATGTCGCGACGCTCAGCACCGTACTCGACATGGGCTTGTTCGCCGTGGTCTGCCAGATCCCGACCATCCGGCTGATGCTCTTTGCAGTCAACTTCGAAGGCCACATCGGGCCCGGTCTTTCCCTCGGCGACCTCGGTCTTGGGACACGCCCACGAGTCGCCTATGCAGGTCTGGATCCGAGCGGAAAGCCGCGGGTCCTGAGCGCATTCCGCGACGCGAACGGTAAACTAAAAGTCTTTCTGCACGCGGTGGGATGGGGCGGCTCGGCGATGACACCCTCGACACCGACATCTGGCAACCCGGGGCGTGGCTCAACGATGACGGCGGCGGCGCCTGCGCTGGCACCATCGGGCTCGAGACCTGGTCAGATGGCGTCGAAGGCCGCCTGTTCACAGCATTGAGCGAAGCGACCGGCGCGTTCAAGCTGATCGCTTGGCGCGCTCATTGAGCGGCACGAGAGCTACGCGACGCTCGTGACGAGCCGCGCCCGCTAACCCAAATCCAAGGCGTTACCAGATGCGGAAGTTGCCGCTGACGTGGAGCATGCCGAGCATGTAGAGCACCCCGTCCCAGTAGTTTCCGGAGGGAACGCCGGTCGACCAGAGCTTGTCCACGAAGGGCTTGCCCGAGGATGCCGGCAAGCCGAAGCCCAGGGTCGAGTTGCACCCCACCGCTGCGCCGCCGTTGTTACGAGAGCTCGAGTAGGCGCCGAACTTGGGCGCATACGTGTCTTTCTGCCAGGGATCTTTGCCGTACAGGTACCAGTCCATCATGAGGTTCATGACGCATCGGAGTGAGTCGGAGTTGGCAGCCTGCGGGTTCGTGGCCGTGAAGCTGGCTTGGTAGGGACATACGCCATTGCCGTCCACCACCTTCTGCATGTATGCGCGCCCCGCGGTCGCCGCTTCCTTCCAGAACGCCGAGTTCGCGGTGTCGAAGCAGGCCCACACCTCATAGAAGGCCGGCAAGATGTACGAAGGGTCAGTGTTGTTCGAGTTCGAGACAAACTTGACCAGGTGGTATTGCGCGTTGAAGTACTTGGTCCGCACCACGTCGAGGACCCACTTGGCCTCGGTCGAGTAGGCGATCTTGGCGGGCCCGGTCGAGTCGCCCCAGCGGTGCGAGGCGAAGATGAGGGCGCTCGCCATGTACTCCTCGCCGTCAGGCGCTCCACCGCCGGCGCACCCCGAGCCCGAGGTCTTGCACGACCATCGGATCTCGCCCGTCCCATTCGCCATGTGGTTCTTGACCCAGGTCCAAAGGCGGTCGAACTCGGTCTGATGGTCCAGCTGAACCGCCGCGATCATGCCGTAGGACATGCCCTCGGAGCGGACATCGTTGTTATAGATGTCCTTGACGTACGATTCGTCTGCGCCGGGCCCGTTGAAGTAGATCGTCCCCGAGCCGCTGGGGTTGAAGAGCGTGGACCAGGCCGTGGCGACCTTCTGATCGCTCTCCGCCTGGGTTTTACCGGAGACGGTGACGAAGAGGTTGGCGTAGGTCGTGGGTGGTGGCGTGCATTCGCCGACCGCGCCGCCACCCGAGCCCCCGCTTGCGCCCGCGCTGGCGACGCCTCCCGAGCCACCCGTCTGGGATCTCCCTCCCGAGCCACCCGTCTGGGACCTCCCCGCCGAGCCACCCTGGACCGACGAGCTTCCACCGCTCTCGGCGATCGAGCCACCCGTCCCCGCGCTCACGCTACCGGTCCCGGCATTCGTGGCGCCGGATCCGCTAACGCCGCCCGTGCCGGAGGATGTCGCGCCTGCGTGGGGCAATCCACTTCCACCCTGGCCTAGCGATCCACCTGCACCCATCTGGTCGCCACTAGTTGAACTGCAACCCACGAGAAGGGCGGCCAGCGAAAGAATAGACAGACGAGATGAAACAGTGCGCAAGACTAACCTCTTACCCAATATGGCAGTTTCCTCGAACGTGAGCGGCTGGTTCATTTTTATTTGTGCCCGCCTAGCAGGCTGTTGAAATCGCGGAGGAGGTCGGCCGATGTATGGACACGGGATGGGATGTACGTAGCGGGGCAGCCGGGACTACGGTCGGAGCGAAGGCTGTGCTGCGAGCAATGTGCGGCAACCTGCTTTTCCGTTTAACCACAGCACGTTTTGCTAAAAATCGGGCGCGATCGATGCAGCACGACGTTCGCTTAGCCGCTCTTCGGCCAGCTGGTAGCGCGGGGCGCAGCACTCTCGGGTGATGAGTTCGGAACACTTCAACGTGGACGGCACGCCCGTCGACGCTGGCGAACTAGTCCGGCTGGGTTGCCGCTTCGCGCTGGTCGGCGGGCGCGCGGGTTCGGTGCGTGCAGAAGTGCGGTTTACGCGCGACGTGATATCGCAGTGGCCGTAGCCGATGACCTGGAGGCAGAGTCGCTGACATACGAGCTCCGTTGGGCTGGGTACTGCGTGATCGGTCTATTCACCGTCCGTAGAGGGGCTCAGTGGCGAGGCGTGCATCCTCCCGCGACGGCAGCAGCGGAGCGAGGGCACGCTCGACGCTCGCGAGCACACCTTCATGGAGACCCGCGCAAGTAGCACGTGCTTTGGCAGCAGCGGCAGACTCGACAGCGCGCAGCGGCAGGCGAGCCGGCGCAAACGGGAGGGGTGACACTCGATTGCTGATGAGCGCCCAGAGTGGCATCCTCATAGGTGTGGGAGAGAAGAGGTCGAGCAGTAAGTTGACGTCGCGGCTTTGGCACGCTGGGCTGCTGGCGCTTGGGATCCTCGTGGCCTGCGGCGGATCGGCTTCTCGACCCGAGCCCGACGCTTCGCCGCAGGGCTCCACCGCTGGCACGAGCAACCGTGCTCCAACCGGAGGCGAGAAGGCCTCCACGGGCGGGGTGGCCGTGCCGACCCGCGGCGGCGGCCCGAATGAAGGCGGCGCGCCAGCCGAGGGCGGCGCGGTCGACTCCGGCGGCATTGCGGGAGCCGCGGGAGCCGGCAGCGGGGGCGCCGCGACATCCATGTCGGGAGGGGGCGGCGCGGTTTCCGTGAGCAGCGGCGGCATGGGGGCGGCCGGCTCGGGGGGCAGTGGTGGTGCTGGTCCGGTCCACGATCGCTGCGCTGATCCTTTGCAGATAGATTTCGTCAGCGGCGAGGCGATTGTATCGGACGACACGAGTCGAGCGACCGACGAGTTTCCTACGCTGACTTGCGGGAGCATCCCCGAGCAGGGCTTTCAAGGCGGGCAAATTTACTACCGGTTCACGGCGCGCCCGGGCAGAGAGTACGCGCTGAGCCTGAAGGCGTCCTCCTTCGCCTCGGTAGGGTTTTATGTGTTTCCTGCGGGGGACCCTTGCGACGTGGAGGCGATTCGAACCGCGTGTTCAAGCGAAGGCGTGACTGGCACGAGCTCGCCGATTACACCCACGACCCTGACGCCCTTCGCACCCCGCGAGCCGGGTGACTACGTCATCGGCGTGGACACGAAAATCACGAAGGGAGCGCCGTTCACCCTCAGCGTCTTCGAATATTGCGGGACGTCCGGCGGAACCGATTGCAAGGTCAAAGGCTGCGACCTGAACCTCGGGAAGACGTGCCTCGGAAATACGGCCCTTGCCTGCAACGATGACGGCACAGCCCCCGTCACCACAGACTGCGCGACGACGGGTAAGTCTTGCCAAAGAGGGTTCTGCGTCGCGAGCATCTTCGACAACATCGGCGCCACTTGGCCGACGTCGCCAGCGATGACCGCGGGTGCGGCCGGCGTGACCTTGCTCGACTTTTACGAGGTCACCACTAGTCGGACGCTCACGCAACTCGGGATCATCATGGTGCAGCCGAGAAGCTTCACGCTCAACTGGCTCATCCTCGAGTCAACGGACCGGACCGGGCCCTATCAGCCCATCTTCACCACGAGGACGATGTCGGCCGGTGCCATGGAGGCTTCGTCGGAGACCACGGGCCCCATCCAGGTGTCGATCCGCGCCGGGCGCTTCTACGCTATCGGCGTCGCGCTACCAGCGGACGCCCGGTACTACCTCCAACAGCAAGCCGACAAGCGCCTTCCGCTGGATGTTTCCTTCGGGCGGCTGACGTCGGCGGCGGTGGTGCAGTCCGCATCTTCCTCCTCCGCGATCGGCTATCCTGCGCCCGATGACTTCTTGATCGCTCAGGGGATCACTACCAAGTTGTGAGTAGGTCTGGCGTTGCGTGCGAGCTTCGTGGCGCGAGGCTCGGCGTCGCCCCTCCGAGGGTTGCTCGATTCCGCGGTGCAGTCGTTGCGCGGGGGCGCAACGCGGGCTGTATACCGCGATATCATTGGGATTCGAGCGGCGCCTGGTGGCGTAGTGGTGACCCTACCGATCCGCGAAAACGAACACCGACTTGCTCGGGAGCCCGGACTCTTCCTATCCAGCAGGCCAAGGCCAGCTCAGGGCCCGGGCTATGCTACGGGACAATGACCGTGCCCCTTTCAACCTCGCCGCAGGCGGCAACTGCGACTGACGCGACAATGCCGGAGCACGACGAAAACGGCGTCGATTTGAGCCTGGTGCGTTACTCCCTTTCACTAACCCCGACCCAGCGGTTGAAAGCGATAGAGAACTTCATGAACGCTATGGCCAGCGTGCGTACGGCCCCGCCGCTGTCCGCCGACTCGACGAAGTAAATGGCAGTGTTCGACTTAGGGCGACTGTTGCTCGTCCTCAGCGAGGAGCAGGTCCAGTTCATCATCGTCGGTGGTGTCGCTGCAGCCCTCCAAGGCGCGCCCGTACTGACCCAGGACGTCGACATCCTTTACCGAATTGAAGACGGAAACCTGGACCGGCTCGAGCGCGCATTGTCCCGTCTGCATGCCGTGGCGCGCGGAGATTCACGAAACCTCCCGTTTGGGAAAAGCCATCTCCGGGCTAGGCGTCGTGCGTGCGTTCTCGGCCGGTAGTGGCGCTACCTGCGCAGTGACCGAAGCCGGTAGTGCACAGTGCTGGGGTGATAACGTCTACGGCAAGCTGGGCGATGGCACGCAAACCAGGCGCATGTCTCCCGTGCAGGTGGTCGGTCTCGAAAGCGGCGTCACGCAGATTTCGATCAGCGGCGACTTCGCTTGCGCGGTGACCGAACAAGGTGGCGCCAAGTGTTGGGGCGGAAACAACCACGGCGTCCTCGGAAATGGCTCGACTGAGAACTCGCTGGCCGTGGTCGACGTGGTCGGGCTCGACAGCGGTGTGGCCTTGATTCGCGCCGCAGGGCACCAGACCTGCGTGCTCACTGTCACGGGCGACGTGAAATGTTGGGGCTACGACGAAATGGGCGCCGTCGGCACGAAATATGTGGGCAATCAGCTGACCCCGTTTCAGGTACCAGGCCTATCCAAAGTCAGCGAGCTCAGCTCGTACAGCGCGAGCAACTGCGTGGTCGTGGGCACGCCTGCGGCGATCAAGTGCTGGGGTGCGGACGGTGACGGTGAGCTCGGCGATGGTGGCGGCGGCTCCGAGCGAACGCCGAAGATTGTACCTGGATTTTGAAGCGCTTCACGTACGGTCTGACTCGGGCGTCACTTTGAGCAGCAGCTGCGGCGCGTAGCGGAGTGCAACGAAGCCCGAGTCCTCTCTTTCATTCTCCGTACCGTAGGGCGGTGCCAAGGCACCGATCGGCTGGGCCTTCAGAGGTTCAAGATCGAGGTTTTCGCGTTCGCCGCCGCCAAGAGTCTCCGAATGTCGTCGGCGTCGTCACTGACGACGTCGGCATGCTTCCGGATCGACAGCTCGGCGACTGACGCGTCGACAATGTCCCGTGTGCGTGTCTTACCGAGTAGGGCACCTGCAGCGTGGGCCGCGGCCTCGTCGAACGCGATGACTTCGCAGCCGCGAAGCAGACGCCTCATCTGTGCCTGCTTCGGAGAGCGACTGGCCTGAGCGACCACGGGCGCCGGTACCAGCGGCACCAGGCCCGCTTCGAGGCGAACGCGGTGTTCGGCCCAAACCTGGCGTTTGGAACGGTCGGCCGCGATCAAGACGCCTGCGTCATACACAACGGACTTCATCGCGGAGAGCGCTTCCGCCGAATGGACTTTGGCTCGATGCGGGTGCGAGCCGCTAAGAGCTCTGCTGGCGTCAAGGCACCGTGCTCAGCCTCCCATTCCGCGACGGCGGCCAGCCCGTCCCGCACCAAGAGAGCACGTCGAGCCGCATCCGTGATCCATGCCGAAACGCTCTTCCCCTCGGCTTCGGCTGCGTCGAGCACCTTAGAGTGGACATCAGCGTCCACGGTGACGGCAAGCTTTACGGCTGGATTCCCTCTCGGCATAGCAGAACCATACTACCGCAGTAGTATGGTTGCAACCTGGCAGCGAGCATCGGTGAATACGTTGCCTCGGCGGGCCATCGTTGGGACGTCGTCGACGCGCAACTCACCCCGCATACCGCGAAATCACTGCACAAAACTAAGCCACCAAATCGAGGCTCTCGATTCCGCGGGCTTTGGTTGCCCGGGGGCGATTTGAACCTCCGACGTTCGGCGAACCCCCCGCTACGCCGCAGCAGTCCAAATGCTTCCCGGCCGGCGACACAATCCGGAATTGTGGAGCGGTTACCTGAAATTGCGAGAATCGTCATTGCGCTGAGAACTTTTCGACCTGTGTGGCGTCACAACACGCATGCTCGTCGTCAACCCCTCGCGCTCGGCGCGCCGTTTGCTCAGTCGCAATCGTCATGTGCTCGGCGGCGCCAGTGCGCTGCTGTTCGTGCTCAGCAATGGTTGCTCGCAGACCCAGCCGCCGCGTGACGAGCCCAAAGCTCTGCTGCCGACGAGCTCGACGGAGGATCAGGCCTCGCGCGCCAAGGCTGAACCTTCAATCGCTCCGCTGAAAGAGCCGCAACCCGAGGCCACTTCTGCCGTGCCTGTGGCACCCGATGCAACCCGGGCACGCGTGGGCGCGGGTGCCATCGCTGCAGCGCCCGCGTCTCCGCCAGCTGCAGCGGCAGCACCCGCTGACCTGAAAAAGCAAGCCCGCGGCTTGGGTTTGGGCCTGAGCGGCATCGGCTCGGGCGGGGGCGGAATCGGCACCGGGCAGGGGTTCGGCGCCGGCCATGGCCGGCTTGGCGGATCGCATGCGACCAGCGCGCCGAAGCGGATGGTCATGCCGCGGCCTGCGCAATTCAACACCGAGAACTACGCGCACGTCGCGGAAAACGCGTTCTTGAACGTGGCCGATCAGCCATTGTCCACGTTTTCGATCGACGTCGATACTGCCTCGTACAGCAACGCGCGCCGCTTCCTGAACGCTGGCACGCTGCCGCCCAAAGACGCGATTCGAATCGAGGAATGGCTGAACTATTTCAACTACGACTATCCGGAGCCGATCGCCAAGGAGCCGTTTTCGGTGACCAGTGAGGTCTCCGCGTGCCCGTGGAATAGCTCGCATCGTTTGGTGCGCTTGGGGCTGAAGAGCCAACAGCTTTCGCAAGCCGAAACGCCCGCGCGCAACCTGGTGTTTCTGCTCGACGTTTCGGGTTCGATGATGCCTGAGAACAAGCTCCCGTTGTTGAAGCGCGGTCTGTCGCTGCTGGCCGAAAACCTGCGGCCCAAGGACACGATTTCGATCGTGGTTTATGCCGGCGCGTCGGGCCTGGCCTTGCCGGCGACCAGCGGCGCCGAGCGCGCGCGAGTGCTCGATGCACTCGGGCGGCTGGAGGCGGGGGGCTCGACCAATGGCGGAGACGGCATCCGTTTGGCGTACGCGACCGCGCGCCAGCACTTCGTGAAGGGCGGCATCAATCGCGTGCTCTTGGCAACCGACGGTGATTTCAACGTCGGTACTTCGAGCGAGGGGGAACTGCAGCGTCTGATCGAAGACGAGCGAAAATCGGGAGTGTTCCTGACCGTGCTCGGTTTCGGCGACGGCAACGTCAAGGACAGCACGATGGAGATGCTGGCCGACAAGGGCAACGGCAACTACGCCTACATCGACTCGCTCGCCGAAGCGCGCAAAGTGCTGGTGCGTGAGGCCGGTTCGACGCTGATCACGATCGCCAAGGACGTCAAACTGCAGGTCGAGTTCAACCCGACCCAGGTCGCTAGCTACAAGCTGATCGGCTACGAGAACCGACTACTGGCCAAAGAAGACTTCAACGACGACAAGAAGGATGCCGGTGAAATCGGCGCCGGTCACGCCGTCACCGCCCTGTATGAGGTCGTGCCCAAGGGCCAAAAAGCCGCTCCGGCCTCGCCGCGCGTCGATCCACTCAAGTATCAGACCGCACCGGCGGTCGCCGCAGCGGCCGCGAGCAACGAGCTCTTGACGGTCAACATTCGCTACAAGCAGCCGACATCGGATGTCAGCAGCAAGTTCTCACGAGTCGTGGTCGACGCCGGACTTCCGCTGGATCAAACCTCGGCCGACTTCCGCTTCAGCGCTGCCGTCGCAGAGGCGGCGCTGGTGCTGCGCGGTGCCCCGGACCTGTCCGGCGCTTCGCTCGAAGCGGCGCGCAACTTGGCGCAAGGCGCGCTCGGCTCGGACATCACCGGCGATCGCCATGAATTCATCTCGCTGCTCGCCAAAGCACGCGCGCTCGCTCCTACGGTTGCGACGGTCGCGACGCGCGCTCCGTGAGGTTCGGTCAGCTGCTGAGCTGAGCTCAGCTCAGAGCTTGGCTTTGAAGAGCAAGCTCCGGTAGTGCGAAAGCTCGGCGATCGAGTTCTTGATGTCGACGAGCGCGTCGTGCTCGCCCTGCGTGGGCTTGGAAAAAACGCACGCGTCGCCGTACCAAAGCTTGGCCAGGATCTTGATCGAAGTGACGTCCACCGTGCGATAGCTCAAGTAGCCGCTCAAGCCGGGCAGCCAGCGGTCGACGAAGCGCTTGTCTTGACCAATGCTGTTGCCGCACAAAATAGCCCCGAAACCGCACCAGCCGGTGACACGCTCCATCAGCTTGCGCTCGGCTGCGCCCAGGTCGAGCTTGGAAGCGCGGACGCGCCGGGTGAGCCCCGTGGTTTCGTGCATGTCACGCACGAACGGCGTCATTCGGGCTAGGGCCTCTTCCGGTTGCCAAATATCACACACGAACTCTTCGAGCGGGGTCAGCTCCGAGTTGGTGATGATCAACGCCGCTTGCAAGATGACGTCGTTCTGCGCGTCGAGGCCCGTCATCTCCAGATCGAGCCAGGCCAGGTTTCCGTCTTTCTGTGTGCGTACGATGCGCTCGCCCATGGTGCTTACTTGCTCGCTTTCGCGGTCTTGCTGGGTTTCGGGGAGGCCTTGGGCAAGACGATCACCGGATCCTTCTTGCGTGCTCGGTAGACGACCAGCGTCTTGCCGATGACCTGCGCAACGGTCGAGCGCGTGCCGGCTTCGACCTCGAGCGCGAGTTCCGTCGCGGAGGCGTCTTCCTTGCCGGTGATGCGCACCTTGATCAGCTCGTGCGTCGAAAGCGCGCCGTCGATGGCCGCGAGCACGGCCGCCGTCAAGCCCCCGTGGCCGATTTGCACCACCGGCTTGAGAGGATGCGCGAGCGCGCGCAAGAAGCTGCGTTGTTTGCCCGTCAGCGGGGCGGGGCCTACCGTCACTTTCTGAGTCACGGCCGCATCCTACTCCATGGCGCAACGGGTAGGGTTAGCGAGTCCGGTTTTTTGCCGTTAGTTGCTGGAGTTTCCCGATTGACGCAGCGTCGAGGAAGCTGTGGCATGCTCGGCCCCGGAGTAACCAGCAGTGCGAATTCTGTACGGAGTCGTCGGCGAAGGGATGGGGCACGCCACGCGCAGTCGCGTCGTGCTGGAGCATTTGCTGCGCGCGGGGCACGAGCTGCGCGTGGTCGTGTCGGGACGCGCACATCGCTTCCTGACCGAGCGGCTCGCTGGCTACCAGAACCTCAGCATCCAAGAAATTCACGGCCTCAGCCTGAGCTACTTCGGCAATTCTCTGGATCGCTCGAAGAGCTTGTTCGAGAATTTGCGCAAGGCGCCCAAGGGCATCAAGAAGAACATCAACGTTTACCGCGACGTCGCCGAGAGCGGCTTCGTGCCCGAGCTGGTGATCAGTGACTTCGAGTCTTGGGCGGCGTTGTATGCGCTCAGGCATCGAATCCCGGTGATCAGCATCGACAACATGCAGGTGATCAACCGCTGCAGGCACGACTCCAGCGTGACCCAAGGCAAGGGCTTCGACTTCGATCTCGCGCGGCTGGCGGTGAAGATCAAGATGCCCGGCGCTTACCATTACCTGGCGACGAGCTTTTTCTTTCCGGAAGTGCGGAAGAAGTACACTACGTTGGTGCCGCCAATCTTGCGGCCCGAGGTGATCGCCGCCAAGCGTGAGCCCGGGGCGCACGTGCTCGTGTATCAGACCTCGCCCACCAATCAGAGCCTGATCCCGACGCTCAAGAAGCTGCCCTACCGCTTCCGCGTGTACGGCATGGGTCGTGAAGGTCAGGAGGGAAACGTCACCCTGTGCGGCTTCTCCGAGCAAGGCTTTCTGGACGATCTACGCACCGCTCGAGCTGCCGTTGCCGGTGGCGGCTTCAGTCTGCTGAGCGAGGCGGTGAGCTTGAAAGTACCGCTTTTATCGGTGCCCGTCGCGCACCAATACGAACAAGAATTGAACGCGCGCTACTTGGAGAAGCTCGGCTACGGAGCGTGGGCGCGGCGGCTCGAACTCGAACCGCTGCTGCAGTTTTTGGACAAGGTCGATGTCTATCAAGAGACCTTGCAAGGCTATCCGTCGCGGGACAATTCGATCCTGTTTGCCTGCGTCGACGAGCTGGTTCAGCGCGTCGCACACGGCGAACCGCGCCCTCCGATCTTGGACGCCGAAGCGCCCGGCAAATATTCGTTCGGCGACTAACGCGCGGCTCAGCCGAGATCGCGCGCGGCCACCTGGGCCGCGTTGTAGCCGCACATCCCGTGCACGCCGGTACCCGGGTGCGTGTAGCTCGAGCACAAGTACAGACCCGCGATCGGCGTTCGATAGCGAAAGTACGGAAAGACGGGACGAAACAGCAGTTGCTGGTGCCAAGCGTTGCTGCCGCCGCCCAAGTCGCCCCCGATCAGGTTGGCGTTCGAGGCCTCCAGATCTGGAGGCCCGGAGATGTGTCGAGCCAGCACCAACTCGGAGAAGCCGGGCGCGAGCGCTTCGAGCCGTTGACTGATGCGGTCGGCGAAGGCTTCACTTTGACTCGCCCAGCCGCCATCGATGTACGAGGGCACGTGCGTGTAGCAATACAGCGTGTGTTGCGCGCGCGGCGCGCGAAAAGGATCGGCCAAGCTCTGCTGACCCACGACCAAGAAAGGCGCTTCCGGGAGCTGACCCGAGCGGATCTGGCGCGTGAACCGACCCAGCTCGGCCAGGCTCTCGCTGACGTGCACGAGCGCGCTCTGCCGCGCTTGCGGGTTCGTCCAGGGCACCGCGGACGACAGCGCGAAATCCAGCTTGAACGTGCCGAACCCTTGCCGAAAATGGCGCATTCGGCGGACCAGCCAGGCGGGTAGGTCCGCGCCGTCGAGCAGCTTCAGATACAAGGTTGGCGCCGCGGTGTCGGCGATCACCCCCAGCCGGGCACGCAGCTCCTCTCCATTGTCGAGCCGCACCGCCGCAGCGCGTCCGCCCGTGACGACGATCTTCGTGGCGCGCGCCCCCAAACGCAGACGCCCGCCGCAACCCTCCAGCAAGGTCACGAGCGCATTGGTGATGCTTTGCGCTCCTCCTGCAGGCACGGCATAGCCGCCGGTGGACGCCGTCATGCCGAGTAGGTAGCTGAGCCCCGAGCCAAACCAATCCTCTGGCCCGACATCCACGTGCAGCCCCAGGCTCGGCAGCACCCGCCGGGCGGCTTCACTCCGGAAGAGCGAACGGGAAAGGTGTCCGGCGCTGCGCGCGAAACGCCACAAGACCTTGCTCAGATTGCCCAGTCCCAGCTTGAGCACGGGCCCAAGCGTTGGAAACGGACCGAGCAGAAGCCGCAGCAGCTCAGGCTCCATGCGCGCGTGCGACGCTGCCAGCTTCCGCCAAGCCTCGCCATCGCGCGGTGTGCCAAAGTGCGCCGCGCTGAGCTCCGCGTCGCGCGCGATACAGGCGTAGCTGCCGTCCAAGGCCGGGTGGCAACTCTCGAACGGCAAATGCAGCCATTTTACGCCGGCCTGCGTCAGGTCGAGTTCGCGAAACGCCGGACTCGTCTTGGCGAACGGGAAAAACGCTGCCCCCACGTCGTGCACGAAGCCGGGCAGAGTCAGCTCTTCCGAACCCAGCGCTCCACCAGGGCGGCGCTGGTTCGCCTCCAGCACCAGCACCCGAAATCCGCGGCGCGACATGACGTTGGCCGCCACCAGGCCATTGGGACCGGAGCCCACGACGATCACGTCCGGATCACGCACGAAGCCCAGCCTACACCGAACGCTGTCCGCGCCGCTTTCCATTCGCGCGCGGACGCGCTATGTCAATCCTGTGCTCGCACTCGGCGTCGATCCCGGAACGCTCCATCTCGGCTGGGGAGTGGTCTCGCGCGAGGGCAACCGCCTGTGCCATGTCGCACACGGGGTGATTCACCTGGACGGCAAGACCGCCATCGCCGATCGCCTGGCGCGCATCGAAGTCGAGCTGGGCGCCGTGATCGAGCAGCATCGCCCCGAGGTGGGTTCGGTCGAGAATCTGTTCTTCCACAAGGACGCGCAGGCAGCCTCCAAGCTCGGCCATGCGCGGGGCGTCGTGCTTTTGCTGCTGGCGCGCGCAGGGGTGGAGATCGCCGAGTATCCGCCTGCCCGAGTGAAGAAGACGATCGCCGGCTCGGGTCAGGCAGACAAATCTCAGGTAGCGATGATGGTGCGCGCCCTGCTCGCTCTCGATCGCCTGCCACCCGCGGACGCCGCGGACGCCTTGGCCCTGGCCATCACCCATTTGCGCATTGGCAGCTTGCTCGAGGCCCTACGTCCAAAAACGGGCTCGGCAGCGAACCAAGTCAGCGCGAGCGGCCTGCGCGCGCTGCTCGGAAAAAAGCGCAGGACTCGAGCGACCGGCCCGAAACTGCCCAAGCTGTCCAAAATTCGCTAGCGAACGTCAGCTCGATCGAGCTCTGACGGGCTGCGAGGCGCTCAGGCTTACAGTGTCCGTGTAAAGATGGCGGCAAACGCGGACCGGGCGGGCCAAGCTAGGGAGCTTCGTAGGGCCCGCGGCGTATGGAACGTCTGAAGGATTGCACGGTTCGCAGTTCGAAAGCATGGTCCATAGTCATGATTCGCCGCTCACTTTTGCTCGGTTTCGCCGGCCTTTTGGCGACCACTCTGCCCGTCGCTTCTGCGTTCGCGGACCCGCCGAGTAACAAGGCTCCGGCTCCAGCCAAACCTGCCGCCGCGGCGTTGACCGCTGAGCAGATCGCCGAACGCGTTCAGGGCTTCTACGATCGCTCGCGCACTTTTCGGGCCGGCTTCAAGCAGCAGTATCGAGTGCGTGCGTACGACAAGACCATCAACAGCCAAGGCTCGGTCGTCTTCGAAAAGCCCGGCAAGATGAGCTGGCGCTACACGAACAACGGCAATCGCGTTGTTTCCGACGGCAAGCTGGTCAAGGTCTACGAAAAAGAGAACAAGCAGATGTACGAGCAGCCGCTCGACAAAAGCCAGTACCCCGCGGCGCTCTCGTTCTTGGTTGGCGGCGGCAACTTGAAGACCTCGTTCAAGTTCACCAAGCGCGACTCCAAGGAAATGGGCTTCGAAGGCGGCTACGTGATCGTCGGCGATCCCCTCGAAGCATCGCCCTCGTATCAATCGATCATCCTGTACGTCGACGCCAACACCTACCAAGTGCGGCGCGTGCTCTTGCTCGATTCCCAGGGCAATCGCAATCGTTTCGATTTCCTGAACCCCGAAATCAACACCAAAACCGCCGGCGGCGAATTCAACTTCACGCCGCCCCCGGGCACACAAGTCATTCGCCCGTAACGGCTGACAACGCCTATTGGCTCGCGCTCGAGCCGAGGGCGTCGAGGGGGCGCGTCACGACCACGCGCCGAGGGCGGCGAGGGTTTGCGGTACGCCGCCGTAGCCCTGGAAAAACCAGACCCACCAGGCCGTCATCATCGTCGAATGACCGGCCAGGATGCCGACGTGGCTCCACATCTCGACGCGGTCCGAATACTTGCGGACGTAGCGGCGCCAGTGGAACGCCTCGTCGATCAGGCTGTAGAGCAGTGAGAGCAACGTGAGGACGAGAGCTGGGATCCACACGTCGTGGCGGTGATAG